>Ga0335078_10002777_pt1 | contig 26391 bp, 29 predicted proteins | sample Lox_Sample_32_FD_206711 | JGI IMG/M metagenome (GOLD analysis project Ga0335078, IMG submission 206711) | Soil microbial communities from Loxahatchee National Wildlife Refuge, Florida, United States - Lox_Sample_3.2 | ecosystem: Environmental > Terrestrial > Soil > Wetlands | place: USA... | reverse complement strand
GACCTCTGCGTCCACATTAATGGCACGACCCAGGCCCGCCAGACGACCCACGCCGGCCAGACGACTCAGGCCGCGGTCAGCGCTCCGGCGTTCAGCGTCGGCCATCTATGTTGATGTTGACGTTGTCGGCTTCGCCGATTACGGTGCCTGCTCTCTTAATCCGCATCTTCGGCGCGCCATCGCCACTGCGATGCTGATCTGAGCGAGTAACGGCGAGCGTGACTATGGCCACTGCCAGCCCGATCACTCCGGTAAATGCGCCCAGGACGGTGGCGATCGCGGCGGCCTTCTCAAGTCCGAGCCGCAGCAGATATATCCCTAGCCCAATCAGGATCAGGCCAAGAGCGAGCCCGCCACCCCAGGCCACTATCTTCCGCCCACCGGCCATGCTAAGGAGTGTAGCCCCGACCCCTCTGCTAACAGCAGATTCTCTTGGCTGGAGGCAGCCCGCCGGCCGATCGTGGTGGCAGAGATCACGAGTGAAAGCGGGGAAGACCATGCAGGCTGCCGTTGCCGAGCCCGGTCCACCGGGCACCCTGGATGATCAGCTGGTCGCCAGGCTTCTTTACCAGCGCATCATCGTCCTCGGCACCGAGGTCGACGACCAGATAGCAAACCGGCTATGCGCGCAGTTGCTGCTGCTGTCGGCGGAGGACCCGAAGAGCGACATCAGCCTCTACATCAACTCGCCCGGCGGCTCGGTCAGCGCGGGCCTGGCGATCTACGACACGATGCGGCTGATCCCCAACGACGTCCGCACGCTCGCGCTGGGGCTGGCGGGCAGCATGGCCCAGTTCCTGCTGTGCGCGGGGACCGCGGGCAAGCGCTACAGCCTCCCGCACGCCCAGGTGCTGATGCACCAGGGCTCGGCCGGATTCGGCGGGACCGCTGCCGACGTGGAGATCTACGCCGCCCAGCTCGAGCGCACCGGGGCGCTGATGATCCGCCTGACCGCCGAGCACACCGGCCAGCCGCGCGAGCGCGTCGAGCGGGACAGCATGCGGGACCGCTGGTTCAGCGCGGAGGAGGCGCTGGAGTACGGGATGATCGATCACATCGTCGAGAACCTCGACGACGTCCGTCCCGGCGTCGCGAGCCGGATGGCGAGGTTCTGACCGTGCCCGCCTACACCATGAGCCAGTACACGATCCCGACCGTCGTCGAGCGGACCCCGCTGGGGGAGCGCGCGTATGACATCTACTCCCGGCTGCTGTCGGAGCGGATCGTCTTCCTCGGCACCGAGATCGACGACGGCGTCGCCAACGTGATCATGGCGCAGCTGCTGCATCTGGAGGCGGCCAGTCCGGACCTGGAGATATTCCTCTACATCAACTCGCCGGGCGGCTCCTACAGCGCGCTGACCGCCATCTACGACACGATGCAGTTCATCCGCCCGGATGTGGCGACCGTGTGCATGGGCCAGGCGTCGTCGGCGGCGGCGGTCCTGCTGGCCGCGGGCACGCCGGGCAAGCGGGCCGTGCTGCCGCACGCGAAGGTGACGCTGCATCAGCCCGCGAGCCAGGCCCAGGGCACGCTGCCTGACCTGGCGGTCCAGGCGAAGGAGGTGGCCCAGGTCCGGGCCGAGGTGGACCAGATCCTGAGCCGGCACACCGGGCACCCGGTCGCCAAGATCAGGGCCGACACCGACAGGAACAAGACGTTCTCCGCGCGGGAGGCCATCGAGTACGGCCTGGCCGACGACGTAATCGCGAGCAGGAAGGGCCAGCAGGCCAGACTCGCCAGCTAGGCGGCGAGCAGGCCGACGACGTCGCCGGAACCGGAACCGGACGGGGCCGCCCCGGGAGCGGGAGCGACGGGGCCCGCCGTCATCGGGCCGGCCTGAGTCGCGGAGTTCAGCCGGATCACGACGCCCGCCTGCGCACGGTCGAGCACGAGCTCGCGGCGGACGTCGGCGAGCAGTTCGGAGAGCTCGATGCCGAGCGCATCGCACAGCGCGGCGAGGATTTCCGAGGACGCCTCCTTGCGCCCGCGCTCGAGCTCGGACAGGTACGGCATCGATACCCGCGCGGCCCCGGCAACGTCTGCGAGGGTGCGGCCCTGGTCGAGCCGGGTGCGGCGCAGGACCTCGCCGAGCGTGGTACGCAGCAGCGGCCTGGTGCGCTGTCTCGGGTCGAAGGTCACGACACCTCCCTGGCTGTCCGCACCGGTCCGCGCGGCAGGCCCGGCCTCGTCAACGTACCCGTGACGGTCAGGGCAAAGGCGTGATTTCGCATTCGGCGTAAGACGCCGGCGAGCGGCCGGGCGCCAGAGGCTACCCGGCCGCTCTGATCGGCGTCCAGCCCGGACCGCGCGGCTAGAGCTGGCTGCGCATCCAGCCGAAGCGCTGGTTGCTGAGCCCGAGCGCGGCGTCGGTGCGGACCTTCTTGAGCCTGGTGAAGTTGTCGTTCGGGATGAGGCTGACCGGCGTGACCGGCGTCGGGTAGCCGACACCTTCCAGCGTCTCGTCAATCGGGCTGCCCGGCTGCATGTGCCGGGCATAGTGCCTGAGCCGGCCCTGCCGGTAAGCGCTGCCGCGCTCGCCGACGGCCACCGCGTCGCGGCCGTAGAGGCCGTACAGGCGCGCGCTGTTCAGGCCGAGGATGTTGCGCTTGTCACGGTCGGTGATCTGCGGGTAGTCCCAGCGCTCGGCGATCTCGTCGGGGATCTGGAACCGCCACAGCGCCTCGATCTGCCACTGCGGCCCGCCGTACCACAGCGAGTCCGAGCCGAAGACGATGTGCTCGGAGCCCATGTAGTACAGCTGCTGGCCGATGAGGTGCGCCCACGCCGTCGGGAACGTGACGATCATCGACGCCATCGTCGTGCCGAGTTCTGTGTAGACGTTGGGCAGCCGGTGATGACTGGACGGCGACGTCGACGTCGGCTCGGCGCCGGCCACGTACTTGCCGCCGCAGATCTGAGCGAACTGGGTGGACCAGCGGATGTTCGGGACCGTGTGCCCGTCGCTGTCGGTCAGCGTCGTGGGGGACATCGAGCCCGGCTGGTCCATGATGTCCAGCTGCGCCTGCAGTGCCCAGAAGCTGGGCCGGAAGCAGGAGTGGTAGATGATCCAGTTGAATTCCGGCCAGTCGGTCGCCACCTTCACGATGTCGTCGGGGTTGCCGTAGTCGGGCGTGTTGTTCGCGCCGCCCGGCTGCGTCCCGCTCGCCGACAGGCCCTTGTGGATGCAGATGTTGAAGAAGCCAGGGTGCTCCCTGAGCTGGCGCTTGTTTGCGTAGATGACCGCGTAGGTGGGGTAGGCGATCACCTCGTCGTCGAGCCGCCACCTGGTGAACTCCGCGCCAGGGAATGCGCTGGCGGCGTAGGCGACGTTGTAGCCCTTCCACGAGTCCGGCCGGCAGAACTCGACCTGCCACTGGGTGAAGTCGCCGAACGCCGGGTCCTGCAGGTTGCCGACGCCGGGGTAGATCTGCGCATGCGCGAACGCGCGCCTGGACCCGGCCAGGTTGTTGATGAAGTCGCGGCACAGCGACGTCTGATAGCCGGTGAGGATCTCGCTCTGCAGGCTCTCGGTGATGTTGGTGGCCGGACCCGGCACCGTCTGACCGGGTGCCAGGAACAGCGCGATGTTCGCGTTGCTGATGATCGAGATGCTGGTCTGTGACTGCAGGTACATCCGGTTGATGTACTGCCCGAGGTGGAATTCGCCGAGCGCGGTGGTCGAGGGACCCGGGTTCGGCGGGAAGTCCGGGCCCAGCTGTGCCGGGTTCCAGTCGGCCCACGGGTTGCCGAACTCGTCGACTCCCGCGGGGTTGCCGCCCGCGCCGTTGAAGGGATTCGACGTCCATCCGCCTGCGGTGGACACCGGGCCCGGGCCCTGCGCGAGCGCGCGCAGTGACTGGGGGCTGTTGGTGCTGGTCCTGACGATATGTGTCTGGTCGTCGAATACGAAGACGTCCTGCGGCATGCCGCGCTCACGGTAGGCAGCCGTCTCGTACATCTCGACCGGGGATACGTTGAAGAACCGCTTGCCGTATACCTCGTTCATGGCGAGGAACGCGGCCGCCATGCCGCCCGTGCCCGCGAGGAACTGACGCCGGCTGGTGCCTAACCTGTGCGCCGCCTCGTCAGCCAGTTCCCTGATCCGGTACTCGACGTGTTTCTGCTGGTCGGTCTGCGGGTGCGGCATGTACTCGCCGTTGGAGACCATCCTGGTGGGAACCGGAGACTGGAACGGCTCCGTCTCGGCAGGCGCGACCCGCGCCTGCTGTGCATCACTCAGCCACGAGTCCTCTTCCCTGGAGTCGGGCGGACGTCGTGAGTCTGACCACATGTTCTGCTCCTGTCCCGGACCGCATCGGGGTCTGCCGACGTGGCCCGTCGCCTGCCTGGGTCGGCTGTTCATCCGATCTGCTGACGGCGCGACCTGGCGGCGGGGCGCGGGCCCGCGGCAGCGGTAAGACGCACAGGCGGCGACGGCGATGGTGCGCGGGCTCGGCTAACTCTCCGCCTGTGGTGCAGCAGTGAGACCATCGGGCGGAGGCCGCAAGAACGCCCTGGCAGAACAGCAAAGTACTCAGCAGAAATTGCTACAGATCTACCAAGCATCGTCAGCCGGGGCAGATGGCGTGTCAAGGGGGAGAGCGGTCACAGCCCTGCCATCGTGCCGGAGCTCGCCGGGCAAAAGGCTGACAGCCCACTGGCGAGGGCTGTCAGCGGAAGGCCCGGCCGGCCGGCAGTTACAGGCCGCCCAGCAGGTCGCGCAGCGCCCTGGTGTAGGCGTCCAGCGCGGCCCGGCCGTGGTCTGTGAGCGCGACCTGGGTTATGGACACGCTCCCGTTGCTGGACTTCTTGCTGCTTATGTAGTCGGCTTCCTCGAGCTTGCGCAGGTGAATGATCAGGTTGCCGGGTGTCAGCCCGATCATGTCCTGCAGGCGGGTGAAGGACAGCGTGTCGCCTTCGCGCAGTGTCGCCAGCGTGGCGACGATCTTCAGCCGGGTGGGCACGTGGATCAGCGGGTCGAGCTCGTCGGTGGTCATGGCCGCACCACGCTGCGGCGCTGCTGCCAGACGATGACGGCGGCCGTGCCCAGGAGCGTGACGCACAGGCCGATGCCCGCGACCAGCCAGGAGCCGGCCGGCCCCGCGGCAAGGGCGGCGGCGCCGGTGATGGCGACGCAGGCGCCGGTGCCGAACTCGCGCCACTCGCGGCGTGCCGCCGTGACGCCCGCCCAGGAGACGCCCGCGGCAAGCAGCGGCACTGCGATCGGGTAGATGCCATAGACGACCCTGTCGCTCACCCCGACGCTAGCCATCGCCGCCATGGCCGCGAAGGCACCGACCCATGCCGCCGTCAGGATGGCGATCTCGGCCGGGCGCAGCCGGGACCTCCCCCGCACGCCGGCGGTCGCGCGCCTGGCAACCGTGACGGTCGCGATGAAGTTGAGCACACCGAAGGCGATGCAGACGGGAATGAGGGCGGCGGTCGGGTGCTGGTAGGGGTGCTGCCCGCGCACGTTCAGCCAGACCGCGCCGAGCACGGCCAGCACCAGGACCCCCCTGATCACCAGGAGCCACGGCTGCGCGGGCTGAAGGCTGCGGCGCGCGCGCTGCGTGGTCTGATCCAGCAGGGCGGCTGCCTGCCGTGCGTCGAAGTTGCCGCCGTCGCCGGCGGCCGTGGTGTCGGGTACGGGATTCATCTGAGCTCCTCACCTAGACTCTATGCCATAAAGTACACCGCGCTTTACGGCGCAAAGTCAAGGGTTGCGGCCAGAAACTTTATGGCGCAAAGTCGAGGGTGCGGAAGGAGCCGCACCGCGCCTTCGAATGGGCCGCTGTCGGCGGCCACCAGTCCCGACGATCAGACCCGGAGCGGCTCGATCGCCACGGCCGGCAGCTCCGCGACGGCGCTGGCGACGGTGCTGAACCTGGGCATGAGCCGGTCGAGACTGCCGGCCGACAGGAGCCTCAGCGCCGCGGGCAGCACCACCCGCAGCTCGCCGCCCTCGGCCCGCGCGCGCCGGTGCCCTCGCCGCAGGACCAGCGCGGCCGCGGAATCGCAGACCCTGGTCTTTGTCATGTCCACGACGACTGTCGCGTAGCCGCGCACCGCCCAGCTGGTCATCGCCGCGTGCAGCAGATGCGCGTTGCCCGCGTCAAGCCGGTCGGGCGCCGAGATTACCGGGACGCCCCGCACGAGGGCTGCCGGGAAGCTGATACGAGGCATCGGGGGACCTCCGTGCTGCGCAGTCGACGCTGACTCGAGCTACCCCAGCATACGTCGCTCATGCGGCTGGCAGCGCGCGAAATACGATGGCCGGATGACTCCGGACACCCTGCTGGCGACCCGGCTGGCGAACCAGCAGCTCGCAGTGCGGGCGCACGCCGATCCGCGGGACGTGGTCGCGCATCTGGGCGCCGTCCAGGCTCAGGAGTACGGCCAGTCGCTGTGGGCGCTCGCGCTGCGGGCAGAAGGCGTCGGCCTGACCGCGATCGAGGCCGCGGTGGCCGAGGGCACGATCCTGCGGACCTGGCCGATGCGAGGGACCATCCATTTCGTGCCGGCTCGCGACGCTCGCTGGATGGTGAACCTGCTGGCGCAGCGCAAGATACGGCAGATGCGGAACGTCTACGAGAAGATCGGCCTGACCACTTCTGTACTCGGCCGGGCCGGCGACATCGTGCAGGCCGCGCTCGCCGGCGGTCGCCGGGTGCAGCGCCGGGACCTGTACGCGATCCTGAGCCAGCACGGGATCGACTGCTCGGCCTCGCCGAACGGCAGCCGGGGCGGTCAGATACTGACCTACCTGTCCATGCTCGGCCAGATCTGCCTCGGCCCGCTCGATGGCCGACAGGCGACGTTCGTGCTGCTGGCGGAGTGGGCAGCCGAGCCGGAGACGCCGAAGGAGCCGCTCGCGGAGCTCGCGATCCGCTACTTCGGCAGTCACGGTCCGGCGACCGCGAGGGACTTCAGCTGGTGGTCGGGACTTACCCTCGCCGAGATCCGGCAGGCGACCGAGCTGGCTGGCACCGCGCTTCGCCGGGTCGAGATCGACGGGCAGGATCACTGGCTGGGCGCCGCAACGTCGCCGAGCGCCGATCCGCCGTCGGGCGCCTACCTGCTCCCCGCCTTCGACGAGTACACGGTGGCCTACCGCGACCGCACCGCGCTGTTCGGCGGCAGAGAGCTGTCGCAGAGCGACATGCTCAACCCGCTGATGGTGCTCGACGGCCGCGCGGTCGGTGTCTGGCGCGCGACGGCGTCGAAGACGAGGTGCACGATCACGCTCGCGCCGTTCGACGGAGTCACCAGGGCCGACGTCGAGCGGTTCGACGCGCCGTGCTCGGAGTACGCGACGTTCCTAGGCCTGCCGGTCGAGGTCGTCGCGGGCGACCACCGGCAGGTGCGCAGGATGCGCACGCAGTAACCCGGCAGCTGGCGATTGCCCGCCCGGCACGCGATGGCGCTACCATCCAGGACTTGTGACGGCAGCAGCGCACCCTGGTCGGCCAGCATCGTTCCGGCAGCAGCGGTTCGCGCCGCCACCCGGCGCGACCGAGCTGGTACTCGTGCGGCACGGTGAGTCAGAGCCCTATGTCGACGGCCAGCCGTTCGCGCTGGTCGGCGGCCAGGGTGATCCGCCGCTGTCCGAGCATGGCGAGGAGCAGGCACAGCGCGTGTGCGCGCGGCTGAGCGGCGAGCCGATCAGGGCCATCTACGTCACGACACTCCGGCGTACCGCCCAGACAGCCGCTCCCCTCGGCGCGGAACTCGGGCTGGACCTGCGGCTGGAGCCGGACCTGCGCGAGGTGCATCTGGGCGACTGGGAAGGCGGCGTGTACCGGAAGATGGTCGCCGAGGCGCACCCGATCGTGCTGACCTCGTTCGCCGAGGAACGCTGGGACGTGATCCCCGGTGCGGAGTCGAACTCGGCCCTGGCGGACCGGGTTCGCGCGGCCGTCGAGCGCATCGCGGCGCGTCATCCGGGGGAGCGCGTCGCGGCGTTCACGCACGGTGGCGTCATCGGCCAGGTGCTGTCGCTGGCGAGCGGCTCCCGGCCATTCGCCTTCCTCGGCGCCGGCAACGCGTCGATCTCGCGGCTCGTTATCACGCCGGGCCGCTGGATCGTCCGCAGCTACAACGACACGGCGCACGTGGACGACATGGTGCTGTCGGTCTGACACCTTGACGGTCTTTGCCGCCACATGTATACATCTGACGGCCGGAGTCGAGCAGCCGGCCGGCGTTCTCCGACGGAGCAGAGCCTTCCCCAACACAGGACGGAGACCTTCATGAGATCCCGCCATCGCCTCGTGCTCATCGCAGCGGCGGCGGCCGCGGTGTCGCTTACCGCGGCCGGTGCTACCGGGATCTCCGCCCTGGCGGCGGCCCGGTCCCATGACCATCACCACCGGCCGCCGGCGCACGTCTACGCGCCCTACTACGAGACCTACCTTGCCCCGCACACCGCGTCGATCTCGACCGTCGCGCGCCGCTCCGGTGCCCGCTACTTCACCCTGGCCTTCTTGCAGGCCCCGAAGAAGGGCTCATGCACGCTGGACTGGAACGGCACCAGCTCCCAGCCGCTCGGGTACTACGCGGCCGACATTGCCCGGCTGCGGTGGATGGGCGGTGACGTGATCCCGTCGTTCGGCGGCTACAGCGCAGATCATGACGGCACAGAGATCGCCGACTCGTGCACCAGCGTCCGCAAGGTCGCTGCCGACTACGAGGCGGTGATCGCGACCCTGCACGTGACCCGGCTGGACATGGACGTCGAGGACAACTCGCTCACGCGCAAGGCCGGCATCGAGCGCCGCAGCGAGGCGATCCGGCTGGCTCAGGCCTGGGCCGCCCGCCGCCACATCCGGCTTCAGGTTCAGTTCACGATCCCGATAGAGCCGTCCGGCCTCGACAGCGACGACATGGCGGTACTGCGCAGTGCCGTCACCGCCGGGGTTCGCGTGCACTCGGTCAACATCATGGTCTTCGACTACTACCTGTCGGACAACGAGCCCACGCTGAACATGGGGACCGAGGCGATCAGGGCCGCGACGCGCACGCACAGCCAGCTCGCCTCGCTGTACCCGAACGCCTCGGCTGCCCGGCGCTGGGCAATGATCGGCATGACGATGCTGCCCGGCATCGATGACTACACCCCGGCCAGAGAGGTGACTCACCTGCGCGATGCCGCGAGGATGCTGGCTTTCGCGCGGTCGCGCCGGATGAACTTCCTGTCGATCTGGGCGATCGAGCGGGACAACGGCGGCTGTCCGGGTGCGTTTGACAGCAACACCTGCTCCGGCATCAGGCAGCAGGCCTGGGCGTTCAGCCACCTGCTGGAGTCCTTCACCCGTTAGCCGGTGCCCGCCCGCTGCCGGATGGCGGGCGGGCCCGTCTAGCTGCCGATCGGCTCGAGGAACTCGAGCCTGTTGCCGTTCGGGTCCGCGCTGTAGAACCTGCGCAGGCCAGGGAAGCCGTCGTCGTAGGTCACCGGGTATCCGGCGGCGGCGAGCCGCTCCGCCCATGCGTCCAGGTCGGGCACGAGCAGCCCCGGGTGGGCCTTTCGCGCTGGCCGGAAGTCGGCCTCGACGCCGAGGTGCAGCTCGATCCCGTGCCCGCGGAACCAGCACCCGCCCCTGGCGGCCAGCACGGGTGGCTTCTCGATCTCGGCTAGTCCCAGCACGCCTGCATAGAAGGCGCGCAGCGCGTCCTCCGATCCGGCCGGACAGGCCAGCTGCACATGATGGATCACTGCGTGCTCCTCGCCGTATCGATATCTTGACATCGAGATAACTATACCGGGGCGAGTCGGCCGGCGACACCGCCTCGCCAATAAAGCCCGCAATTCCGCCCGGAGACGTCGCCTGAACAGGCACAATTCACTGTGCAGCTCGACAGAGGCGGGGGCGTGGCAAGCGGTACTGCACAGCCAGGCCGACGTCTGCCCTGCCGCAAGACATCCGGATCCGCCGAATAGCGCAGACCGCAGTTCGCGGGCTCAACTTCGAGCAACGACGGTCTCGTTAGCGTTACCGGTAAGGGTTTGCCGGTGGCTCTGCCTGTCAGGGAAAGGCTGAAACCAGCCTGCACGTGCCCCGCGGTGTAGGGCCCGCCACAGGCCTCGTGGGGTCGTTGCAGAGGACTTTGATTCTCCGCGCTGAGACCTGCGGAGAGTAGTTGCGCGAGTCCCAGTGCTCAGCATCGCCGCCACAGCCAACGTGCGCGCTGTAATTGCCGCCGCCTGAAAGAAAGAAGCTGTAGGTTCCCTTTGAGCCGATCGGTGCGCCTCCGCCCGGATTGAGAGAGCCCAGGTGAGCATAGCCCGAGTCCCCCTGGCCGCTTGCGGCTGCGATCCACATCCCGACCACGTCGCGGCCCGATTCACACTCGACCATTCCGGAGATCAGGACACCTCGATGAGCAATGTCAGCGATCGCGCGTACGCCAGCTAGCAGCGCTGCGACGATCAACGGCGCGCAGACAGCGATCGTCCACGGGCTGCTCACAGTTGCCCGCAAGCGAGACTTCCCAGCCGAATCAGCCTGGCGGTCATTCGCCGCCGCACCGATCTCATCGTGCTCTCGGGGAGCCTTTCGGCCCCCGTCGGCAGAGAGTCCCGTGCGCTCGGAGGCTATTTCCGCCGGCTCGACTCGCTGCCGCGCTGCGCGCAGATATTGCATGCGGGCATTGGCGCGCCTCTCGTAGTTCGCTTTCCGCGCTGCAAAGTCGCGCGTACGCATTGCTGGTGGCGCGGCCAACCGGTAGGCCTGTGCCTCGGCCGGCCCGAAGGCCCTTGCAAGTACGCGTTCATTCCGTGCCAGCCAAGCCGATAGCCGGTCGGCGATTGTTTGGAGCACTTGAGCATCAATCGCGTCGGCAATCGCTTCAAGAACGTCTTCGCCGGCCTGGATCTGAGCATCGAGTAGCGTCGCAGCCTGGACTTCAGACAATCTTCGCTGCGGTCCTTCGTGGCTCATGGCCTCCCCCGGCATTGCTGCCTTCCCCTACGGGGGGCGTCACCATCGGCGACAAGGGCACACTATCACCGAACCTACGCTTACGTAAGCGTAGGTTGGTATGCGTCGGCACTTCCTAGCCTGGTTTCCTCCTGACTGGAGTCTCGGACGTACGGCACGCTCGACTGCCGGTCCGGTGACCGTCTAGCGGCCGAAGCTGCGGGGCACGACGGAGGCGTCGTAGCAGTCTCTCCTGCGCGGCGGATCTGTCGCATCAGCAGCTGGCGGCTGCGTACTTCACCCACGTCCGAGCCCGGATCGGCGCGCTGAGCAGGCAGAGCACGCACCCCGCGCGACGACGTCGCGAAACTGCTTCGGCAGGTCGGCGCGATCAGGAAGTCCGTGGCGGACCAGCGGGCGGATCTGCAGCAGGTCAGGGAGGCATTTCGCGTCACCCGACGTGCGGCTGACCGACAGCATCGGGAACAGAAGGCAGCTGCTGGCAGCGGCCTGGCGCAACTACAGGGTGTCCAGCCGGGCGCGGGCTAGCGAGCAGGCTGCTATGCCTGTGGCTGCGAGATGTTCACCAGCCAGTTCACGCCGAACTTGTCGGTGCACATGCCGAACTCGTCGCCCCAGACCTGCTTCTGCAACGGCATGATCTCGGCGCCGCCCGCCGCGAGCTCCTGGTAGTAGCCGCGCAGCGCGTCCGCGTCGTCGCCACTCAGGCTGACCGAGAACCCGGCCGGCGGGTGATAGTCCATGTCGCTGGTGACGTCGGCCGCCATGATCGAGTAGCCGGCCGGAGTTTCCAGCGCCGCATGCATGATCCGGTCTGCGTCCGCGCCGCCGGTGCCGTACTGCGCGAACGTGTTGAGCGTGAGCTCGCCGCCGAAGACAGAGTTGTAGAACTCCATCGCCTGGCGCGCGTTGCCGTTGAAGTTCAGGTAGGGATTCAGCCGGGAGGCCATGACTTCTCCTGCGGGTAGGTGCGTGAGCCTGCTCGAGACCTGGCGATCGTATGCCGTTCAGCACGCATCCGCGCGCGAACTCGGGTACTCGTTCCCGGCGCTCCGGCGGACGCTGACCGCGCCTCTCCCGTCGATCTGGCCACGGGCGATACTGGCCAGATGGACCGCGAGACCGCGATCGCCTATTTCGAGCGCATCGGCGCCGAGCCGGTGACCAGGCTCGACGCGGACAGCCTTCGTATGCTGCACCGCGCCCACCTGCTCGCGGTGCCGTTCGAGAACCTCAGCATCCACCTGGACGAGCCGATATCGCTGGCTGAGCCCGGCCTGACCGAGAAGATCGTGCGACGCCGGCGAGGCGGCTTCTGCTACGAGCTCAACGGCCTCTTCGCGCTCTTGCTCGAGGCCTGCGGAGCTCGGGTGCGCAGGGTCGCGGCGCGCGTGTACGGCGAGTCTGGCCTCGGCCCGCCGTTCGACCACCTCGCGCTGTTCGTCAGCCCGGCCGACGGAAGCGGACCGTGGCTGGCGGACGTTGGGTTCGGCAGCCACAGTACCTACCCGCTGCACGCGGGCTCTCGCGCGGACCAGGACGACCCGGCGGGCACGTTCCGGGTGGCGGACGCGGGCGATGACGACCTCGACGTATTCCGGGACGGGAGGCCGCAGTACCGGATCGAGTCGCGCTCGCGCGAGCTCGTCGACTTCGGTCCCACCTGCTGGTTTCAGCAGACGTCGCCTTCGTCGCACTTCACGAAGAGCACGATCTGCTCGCGGCTGACCGAGGACGGCCGGATATCGCTGTCGGGCAAGCTGCTCATCGAGACGCACGGCGAGACGCGCACCGAGCGCAAGCTCGACAGCGCCGACGACCTGCTGGCCGCCTACCGCGAGCACTTCGACGTGGTGCTCGACCGCGTCCCGGCCGATCCGGCCGGCCTGGCGGGCTAGGCCGGACCGGCCGGCGCGACCGGGGTGACCGGCGCCCTGACTGCGTGGTCGGATAGGGGCATGAAGGTCAGGATCGGCATCAGTCTCGGCTCGCTCGCCACGCCCGCCCGCCTCGGCCAGGCGGCCCGGCTGCTGGAGAAGGCGGGCGTGGACTCGCTCTGGCTGAGCGAGGTGGTGTACGGACCACTAGTCGAGCCGTTCGTCGGCATGACGTACGCACTCGCGCAGACCGAGAGCCTCAAGGTAGGAACGGGAGTCGCCGTACTGCCCGGCCGGCATCCGGTGCTGGTCGCGAAGCAGCTGACCTCGCTGGCCGCGCTCGCGCCGCGCCGCGTGCTGCCGGTGTTCGGGTTGCGTCCCGCGCGGCGCCCGGAGACGGCGGCGTTCCAGGTGGCAGGTCCCCGCGCGGCGGTGTTCGACGAGTCGGTGGAACTGCTACGGCTGCTGCTGAGCGAGGACGACGTCTCGTACTCGGGCCGGTTCTTCTCGGTGGAGTCTGCGACCGTCGGGCCGCGCCCGGCGAAGCCGCTCGACATATGGCTGGGCGGCAGCGCGCCGGAGGGCCTGCGGCGGGCCGGCCGGCTGGCGGACGGGTGGCTTGGCAGCTTCCTGACTCCCGCCGAGGCGGGGGTCGCGCGTGCGCAGATCCAGGAGGCCGCCGCGACGGCGGGCCGCGAGATCGAGGCGGACCACTACGGCATCAGCCTCGCCGTCGCGGACGGGGAAGTCCCGCCCGAGCTGGCGCTCGCGGTGAGCAGGCGCAGGCCGGGCGTCGATCCGCGCAGCCTGGTGTCGCTGAGCTGGGCCGAGCTCGCGGACACTATCGGCGCCTACGTCGAGGTCGGGCTTACCAAGTTTGTCGTCCGCCCGGCCGAGGTGCGGCACGGCGAGGGGGACGGCGCACTGCCGCGGTTCGTGGACGAATTCGCCGCGCACATGCTGCCGCTGCAGAACTGACCGCGGCGCTAGTCCTTGCCGCCGGTCAGGGCCAGGCTGGCACCGATGCCGATCATCGTCAGCCCGCTGGCGCCGCCGATGAGCTCGAGGCGCCGCGGCGAGCGCGCGATCCAGTTCCTGGCCGTGCCCGCCGCGACCGCCCACATGCTGTCGGAGATCAGCGCGATCGCGACGAAGATGGCGCCCAGCAGGAGCAGCTGGAACGGAACGTGGCCGGCGGACCGGTCCGCGAACTGGGGGAGTACGGCGGCGAAGAAGACGATCGCCTTCGGGTTGGTGATGCCGACCACGAACCCGTCGCGCAGCATCCGCCCGGTGCCGGCGGGCGCTACCCGCCCGGCCAGCATCTCCGCGAGCGACTTGCGATGCCGGATCGCCTGGGCGCCCAGGAAGATCAGGTAGGCCGCGCCGGCCAGCCGGATGAACGTGAAAACGGCGACGGACCGCTCGACGAGCGCGCCGACCCCGAGCGCGACGGCGATTACCTGCACGTATACGCCCGACTGGCCGCCGACCACGGCGGCGATACCCGAGGTCCGGCCGAGCTGGAGCGATCGGCTGACGACGAAGAGCACGTTCGGCCCGGGCGCCACGATCAGCAGATACGAGAGCAGCATGAACGCGAGCAGGTGCCGGGTGGGGAGCATGCCAGCAGACTAGCGGGACCCGGCAATCCAGTTTTCCGGTGCGGCAGAATGTCAGTGCCTCCTACTAGAGTCGAATATGAATTCGATCGGAGGTGATGGGCTCATGTGTTTGCGGGATACAGCGCGGCTGGCGAGCGCCAGCGACGCTCTGGCGGCCGTGCGGGCGGGACTGCGGTACTTAACCGACCTCGACGCGAGGTCACTGACGACCGCGGAGCAGGCGGAGTGCCTGCGCGGCCTGGCGGCCGCCGAGTCCGCTCAGCTTGCCGCTGCGTCGTCGATGATCGCTGCCTTCAACGCGTCGGACGGCTTCATGGACGACGGGCAGATGACTGTGAAGGCGTGGCTGCGCTGGCAGACGCGCGTCACCAACGCGGCCGCCGGCGCGGCGACCGCTTGGAGCCGGCGACTGGCCGCGCACCCGGATCTTGCGGCTGCCCTGCGAGACGGCACCATCTCGCCGTCGTATGCCCGGGAGATCTGTGACTGGACCGGCCGGCTGCAGCCCGAGCACCGCCGAGAAGCCGATCAGATCCTGCTGGGCGCGGCGGCCGGCGGCGCCGGTCTGGCGGACCTGTCAGGACTTGCGGAGGAGATCTTCCGGCGGTGCGCGCCGCCGGATTCCGATGACGGCGACGACCGCTTCGCGCAGCGATGGCTGCGACTGACGCCGCACTACCGCGGGCACGCCCGGCTTGACGGGGATCTCACGCCGCGGGCCGCCGCGGCGCTGCGCGCGGTGCTGGACACGCTGGCGCGAAGGCGCGGCCCCGAGGACGACCGCACCGTGGCGCAGCGCGAGCACGACGCGCTCGAGGAGGCCTGCGTGCGGATCGTCGGCGCGGGGCTGCCCGACCGCGCGGGCCAGCCGACCCAGATCCAGCTGGCGATGCCGCTGCAGCAGCTCACCGGGCTGCCCGGCGCAGGTGCCGCGGTCAGCGCGTGGGCCGGGCACCTGCCTCCGGCGCCGCCGGGCGCGGAGTGCGATGCCAGCATCGTGCCGATGGTGACAGGCCATGTGGACGGCGAAGTCCTCGAGGACCCGGGGCGCCCGCTGATGCCTGCGGCCGCCGGGCCGGGCACCGCGGGTGCAGAGGCAGCAGCACCCGGCGGGATGACAGCGAGGGCCGAGCGGCAGCTCACGATCGCCGCGGCCGTGCGGCTGCTCTCCGGTCCGCCGGGTCTCGCATCGTACCTGCGCACGAGCCGGCTATCCGGGCCCGCAGCGTCGGTCAGCCTGCCGCTGGACGTCGGCGCCGTCACCGAGACCATCCCGCCGCACGTGCGCCGCGCGGTAATCCTGCGGGCAGGCGGGCACTGCGAGGCGCCCGGCTGCGACCGGGGTGAGGCGTGGTGCCACGTGCACCACATCGTCCACCGGTCGGAGGGCGGCAGCACGAGCGTCGCGAACAGCTGGTTCGGCTGCGACTTCCACCACCTGATCATGATCCACAGATGGGGCTGGAGAGTGATCCGCAATCCCGACGGCACGACCACGATGGTCGGCCCGCACGGCACCAGGCTCGGCCAGGACCGCGCCCGGCAGGCCGTGTGAGGATGGTCAGGTGGCGACTCGGGTGCCGGGCGTCGATCCCGGTCGGCTTGCTCTGTGGTGCGCGGAGCACCTGGGCAGCCGTCCAGCTGCGGCGAATGAGGGCGCACCTTCACCACGACCTCGCGGTCATCGGCCAGCCGCAGCCCGATCATCGCGGAAAGATGCCCGGACCTGGACAGCCGGGCCGCGCTCCCGTGCTATTCGCTGCGGCGTCTGCACGCCTGATCAGCCTGGCCCGAAGGCTGCCGAGGTGCCTTCCCTGGACCCGGCGGCGTCGTGGGCCGCATGGAATCATGCCGGGCGCTGTGCCCGTGACCGGATGCGGACAGGTGCATCGGAGGCCGTCATCGGCCTCTGCGACTGGCTCGCCGGCAACCTGGGCTGGAGTAACGACGAGCTGCTGGTTGTGCACGACCGGGACAGCGTGGCCGCCGACAGCGAGGACGTGCTCGCCGGCTTTGCCGCCGCCCAGTACTCGACCGTCAGCACGCGGCCGGGCACCCGGTCGTGTCGCTCACCGAGGACGAGGCCCGGGAGCGCCTCCGCCCGCGCCGGGATCTAGCTCTCACCGGGGCGCGCGATCTGCCCGCCAGCACCGGGAGCGCATCGGCACGTCGATCACGGGCGCGCCGGGAAACTGCGCCGCGATGGCCGCGGACGCGCGGGCCCGGCCCCGCTCCTGGTCCGCCGCGGGCGAGGCGATGATGCGGCTGTGCGTGCCGAGCATCTCGACCAGGTCAGCGGGTGTCATCGGCTGCGTGAATAGGAACGTCTGCGTCTCGATATTCGTGAACGCGCCGCCGGCCGGGAGTGCGCTCTCGCGCTGCCCGACGTTGCTGCGCGCCCAGGCCCGGTCGCGGTCGACACCGCTCTCGGTGAACCAGTCCTCCGGTCGCAGCCAGTCCGTCTCGCGGTCCCGCCCGGTCCAGATGACGCCGAAGCGGCCGCCGTCCCTGAGCACGCGCGCGACCTCCGCGGCCGCGGGCACCGGGTCCATCCGGTGCCACGCGGACGACACGAAAACGGCGTCGGCCGCCGCGTCCGGCAGCGGGATCGCCTCGCCGCGGCCGGCCAGCACCTCGGTGCTCGCGGCCCGCGCCGCAAGGACGGCGCGCATCCGCTCGTCCGGCTCGACGGCGATCATCCGCGTCGCCCTTCCTGCGAGCGCCCTGGTGAACAGGCCGGTCCCCGCGCCGAGGTCGACGAACACGCCGGGCCGATCCGGCGCCAGCCAGTCCAGCGCGGCGGCGGGCGGCTGCGACCGGAGCCGGTCATAGTCGGCGGCCACCGATCCGAACGCCCGTGCCAGCCCGGAATGACCGGGCTCGCTCACCGGCTGGCCCGGTCGGCGCGCCAGCAGTACGAGCGGACCGGCAGGTCGATGGTCGCGGCGCCGGGGAACTCCGCCGCGAGCGCGGCCACGCCGCGAGCGCGCCCCAGCGCCACGAGATCCGGGTCGGCGGTGATCACGGCGCTGTAGGTCGTCAGCATGTCTACGATCTGACCCGGCGTCATCGGACGTGAGTAATGGAACGTCACCGTCTCGATATTCACGAACGGGCTGCCGGCCGGCAGGTGCACGAGCCTGCGCCCCTGCGCATCCCTCGGCTCGGCAACGTCGCTGGGCTCTGCCCGCGCATAGGCCTCGCGGAACCACTCGCCCGCCCGGATCCACTCGATGCCGGGCTCTCTGGCCGTCCAGATGAGCCCGAGCCGGCCGCCGTCCCGCAGCACCCGCGCGATCTCTGGTACCGCGCGGGCCTGGTCCATCCAGTGCCAGGCCGACGCGGCGAACACCCCGTCCGCCGCACCGTCGGCCAGCGGGATCTGCTCGCCCTGGCCGGGCACGACCTGCACGCCTGGCGAGCGCTCCCGCAGGAACGCGCGCATCCGCTCGTCCGGCTCGACCGCGACGACGCGCCCGGCCCGGCGGGCGAGCGCCCTCGTGAGCAGGCCGGTGCCCGCGCCGAGATCGACGAGCACCTCACGGTGACCGGGCACGAGCCAGTCGACCGCCGCCTCGGCGGCGGGCGGCCGGAGCCGGTCATAGTCCGCCGCGATCGCTCCGAAGGACCGCGACCGCTCTGGCCGGGTGGGCACGGCTGCCACGAGCTAGCCCGGCCGGACCGGATCGGCCGGGGTGGCCTGCGCGGTCTGCCGCACCGCGAAGCTCGCCAGCAGGCTGTCGAGCATCTGCACCTGGCGCTGCGGGCTGACCCGGTCGGGGTACAGGACCCGCTCCGCGCTGAGGCCGTCGATCAGCACCACGAGCTGATGCGTGGCCACGTCGAGGTCGCAGCCGGGATGAAGCTCGCCCAGGCCGGCCGCCTCGGTCAGATGTCCGCGAAGGCGGGCACAGAGCCGGTCGAATTCCGAGTGCTGCAGCTCGCGCAGTCCTGCGTTCCCGAGCGCGCGGCCCCAGAAGCTGATCTCTATCTGTGCCTCAAGGTCGCGCCGGCTGTCGAGGGGAAGCGCCTCGAGCATGACGGTCCGCAGCGCGGCGAGGCCGGACTGGCTCGCGGTGGCGGCCGCCATGCGGGCGCCTACCCGCCGGTGCGAGAGCACCAGCGCAGAGCCGAGGATGTCGGCCTTGTCGGTGAAGTAGTGGCCGAGGATGCCACGGGAGCAGTTGGCCTCCCTGGCGATGGCGCGGATAGTCGCGCCCGCGATCCCGTCGCGCGCGATGACGCGCCAGGTCGCGGACAGTATCTCGTCACGCCGTGAGTCCCAGTCGACGATCTTTGGCAGGGCGGTGAACACCTCCGGAACGATGGCTGAAATCAGCGTCTATTTTTTTGTCGGACGTCCGTCTAACATCCGTTCTAATGCACGGTGCGGCAGAGCTGCAAGCGGCCCGCGAGCAGCTCGTCCGGTACAGCTCGCGCCTGGCGGAGGACGGACTAGCCGTCGGAGCCGCCGGGAACATGAGCGTGCGGCTCGGCGAGCAGGTCGCGATCACGCCGTCGGGCGTGCGGTACGACGAGATGCGGCCTGCCGACGTCTGCCTGGTGGGCCTCGACGGCGCGGAGCTGGACGCGCCGGAGACGCCGTCCAGCGAGCTGCCCATGCACCTGGCCATCTACGCCGCCACGAGCGCGGCGGCGATCGTGCATACGCACTCACCCGAGGTGATCGCGCTGTCGGCCGGCCGCGAGGAGCTGCCCGCCATCCACTACGCGATCGCCGGCCTCGGCGGGCCGGTACGGGTCGCGCGGTACACCCGGTTCGGGTCGGCGGGACTGGCCGAGGCCGCGGTAAAGGCGATCGACGGCCGGCGGGCGGCGATCCTGCAGAACCACGGCGCGATCTGCTTCGGCAAGACGCTGACCGAGGCCTACGAGAACGCAATGCTGCTCGAGTGGCTGGCGCGGGCTTACCGGCTGGCCCTGTCGTACGGGGAACCGCGGATCCTGTCCGCAGCCGAACTGGACGACGTGACCGCCGAGGCCCGGCGGCGCCGTTACGGCGCGCGGCGCCCCCCGTCAGGACAGCAGCTGTCGAGTCAGCCGCAGTCGGGCCGGCCGCAGTGAACGTCGCGGCCGTCGGGGTGCACATCCTCGATGTGCTCGGACGGCCGGTCGAGGCGATACCGCCGGGCCAGGGCAGCGCCCGGCTGGCCGAGATCCGGGCCACCGCGGCCGGGACGGCGGCCGGGACAGCGGTAGACCTGGCGAAGCTCGGCGCGCACGTGCGCACGTTCGGCGCTGTCGGCGCCGACCTGATGGCTGACGTCCTCGCGCTCGCGATGGCCGGCTGCGACACCGGCGGGCTGGTCCGCAAGGCAGGCGCGCAGACCTCGGCGACGATCCTGCCGATCCGCCCGGACGGGACGCGCCCGGCGCTGCACGTGCCGGGCGCGAGCAGGCTGCTGTGCCTGGACGACATCGACCTCGGCGCGCTGCGGGACTGCGACGCGCTGCTGGTCGGCGGCCCCGACGCGCTCGCCGGCCTGTCCGCCGCCGACCTGGTGGCGATTGTCACCGCCGCCAGGGACGGCGGCGCGCTGGTGCTGATCGACGTGCTGCATCCCGGCAGCGCGCGCGACTTCGAGCGGCTCGGCCCGGCGATTGCGCTGGCCGACTGGTTCTGCCCGAACGGCGACCAGCTGCTCGCGCTCACCGGCAGGACGGGGCTGGACGACGCGATCGCCGACGTGCTCGCGCTCGGCTGCGGCGGCATAGCCGTCACGCTCGGCGCGGAGGGCTGCGTGCTGACCGGCGCCGACGGCGGCACACTCGCCGTTCCCGGCATGGAGGTCGAGGTCGTGGACACCACGGGCTGCGGTGACGGGTTCGACGCGGGCTTCCTCACCGGGCTCCTGCAGGGCTGTGCGCCGGGGGACGCGGCGTGGCTCGGCGTCGCGTGCGGGTCCCTGGTGGCGACGGGCCTTGGCTCCGACGCCGGGATCGAGAGCCTCCCGCAGGTACTCGGCTTCCTGGCGGCCGTGCAGCCGGAGATTGCCGGCCGAATCGAGCAGCGGGTTCAGGGTCACAGCGTGAAGGAGTACAGCCTATGACCGAGCAGCTTGTCCGGCCGGCCGGAATCCGGCCGCGGAGCGTCGACGCCGAGCTGCGCCGCAGGGCGCGCGCTGTGATCCCCGGCGGCATGTACGGGCACCAGAACGCGGGCCCGCTGCCGGCGGAGTACCCGCAGTTCATGCGCGCCGGCCGCGGGGCGCGGATCTGGGACGTGGACGGCAACGAGTACGTGGACCTGATGTGCAGCTACGGCCCGGTCGTGCTCGGCCATCAGCACCCGGCGGTGGAGGAGGCCGCCGCGGCGCAGGCCGCGCTCGCGGACTGCCAGAACGGTCCGGGCGCGGTGCTGGTCGAGCTGGCCGAGCTGCTGGTGCGCACCGTCGGGCACGCTGACTGGGCGATGCTCGCCAAGAACGGCACCGACGCGACGACGACGTGCGTCACGATCGCCCGCGCGCAGACTGGCCGGGACCGGATCCTGGTCGCCAGGGGCGCCTACCACGGCGCGGCCCCGTGGTGCACGCCGCGCCCGGCGGGTGTCACGAAGGCCGACCGGGTCAACATCGATCACTACACGTTCAACGACCTCGGCTCCGTAGCGGCTTCCGTCGAGGCCGGGCCGCCGCCTGCCGCGGTGGTCGTCAGCCCGTTCAAGCACGACGCGGGCTTCGATCAGGAACTTGTCGACCCGGGTTTCGCCCGCGGGCTGCGGGACCTGTGCACCCGATCCGGCGCCGCGCTGATCCTCGACGACGTGCGGTGCGGCTTCCGGCTGCACCTCGGCTCGAGCTGGGAGCCGATCGGCGTGCAGCCGGACCTGTCCGCCTGGAGCAAGGCGATCGCCAACGGCCACCCGCTGGCGGCGGTGCTCGGCAGCGACGCCTACCGCGAGGGCGCGAGCCGGATCTTCGTGACGGGCTCGTTCTGGTTCTCCGCCGTGGCGATGGCCGCGGCCGTCGCGACCATCAGATCACTTCGCGCCGAGCACGCGGTCGAGGCCATGGACCGCCTTGGCCGGGAACTTCGGGCCGGGATCATGACTCAGGCAGCCGCGCGCGGCATCGAGGTGAGCTACACCGGGCCGCCGGCCATGCCGTACCTGACGTTCGCCGGGGACCGCAATCACGAGCAGGCCAGCGCCTTCGCCGCCGCGGCGATGCGCAACGGCGCGTATCTGCATCCGCGGCACAACTGGTTTATCTCCGCGGCGATGACCCGGGCCGATCTGGGCCGGGTACTCGCCGCGACGGAGGCGGCTTTCGCCGCAGTTGGGGAGGCACGCAGGTGACAGCAGACAACAGGGTGGGCGTGGCGGAGTCAGCAGAGGAAGCGATCGTCGAGCGGGCCGGCTACCGGCCCGAGCTGCGCAGGTCGCTGCGGTTCTTCTCGATGTTCGCGATCGCGTTCTCCATCATCTCGATCACGACCGGCATCTTCCTGAACTACGCGTTCGGGCTGACCTACTGGGGGCCTGCGTCGATCTGGACCTGGCCCATCGTGGGCGTCGGGAACCTGATGATCGCGCTCGTGGTGGCCGAGCTGGGCACCAGGATCCCGCTGGCCGGGTACGCGTATCAGTGGAGCGCGCGGCTGGTGAACCCGACCTACGGCTGGTTCGTGGGCTTCGCTGGCCTGCTGTACATGAGCGTCGGCGGCGGCGCGATCATGCTGGGCGTCGCATCGCCGCTGCTGCTCAGCGAGTTCAACGTCGACACGCCGAGCCCGCGGCTCGTGCTGTTCGTCGCGCTGATGCTGATGATCCTGCCGGTGATCATCAACATCATCAGCATCCAGGTAGCGGCCAGGGTGAACAACATCGCGGTGTTCACCGAGATCATCGGCACCGTCGTGTTCGGCGTGCTGCTGTTCGTGCTGTGGGCGGTCAAGTCCAAGCCGTCGCCCTACGGCGCGAGCATCCTGACGAACACCACCTCGGTGCTGCACAACCCCACGATCTACGCGTTCGCGCTGGCCGGCCTGCTCGGCGCGTTCACGCTGGTCGGCTTCGAGCTGGCCGCGGATATGTCCGAGGACGCGGTCAGCCCGCGCAGCAGCGTGCCGCGCGGCGTGATCTGGGCGGTGGCCGGCTCCGCGGTGCTCGGCATGATCGCGCTGATCGGGTTCACGATCGCGATCCCCGACCTGAAGACCGTCGAGTCCTCGTCGCTGCCGCTGCTGACCATCGCCGGCTACTGGCTGCCCTCGTGGCTGGTGAAGGTCTTCGTGGCGTTCGTCATCTTCTCGATGTTCGCGATCCTCGTGGTCGGCGCCGGCGCGCAGGCTCGGCTGGCCTACTCGATGGCGCGCGACAATATGCTGCCATTCTCCGGGTTCATCAAGAGAGTAAACGTCAGGACGCAGACGCCGATCGTGGCGCTGCTGGTCTTCGCCGTCGTCGACATCGGCGTGACGTGGTACGGCTACCTGCAGTCCAGCGCGTTCGCCACGCTGGTCGGCGCTACGGCGATCATCCCGTACATCATCTACTTCCTGGTCACGGCCGGGTACGCGCACAAGCGGCGGCAGCTCGACTCGCTGCCCGGCGTGTTCTCACTCGGCCGCTGGGCCTGGCCGGTGATCATCTTCGTGCTGATCTACAGCGCGCTGATCATCTTCGTGCTGTCGGTGCCCGCGCCGTTCCACTCGGCCGACAAGGTGGTCGCGTACGGGGCCGGCCTCGCGCTGCTGTGGTACGTCGCAGCGCTCTACTGGCGGCTGCGTCGCGGCACGGCTGGCGTGAAGCCGGTCGAGGACCTAGCGGAGTAGGGGCAGGGTCGCCGGGTCGGCGTGCTGAGTCGCCACCGGCCCGGCCACTGCCCTGCCTACCGGGCCGGCGTGGCGAGCGTGAGGCCGAAGTCGCCGCCGTCGTCGGTCCAGAACCGTATGACGTCCAGCCCGGCCGCCGCCAGCTCGGCCGCCACCTGGCCGCGGGTGAACTTAGCCGAGATCTCGGTGCGCATCTCCTCGCCGGCCGCGAACGAGACAGTGAGCCCGAGATCGGCGACGGTGACGGTCTGCGCGTGCTCGGACCGCAGCCGCATCTCTATCCACTGGTCCGCCGCGTTCCAGACCGCTACGTGCGCGAACTCCTCGACCGGGAAGTCGGCGGACAGCTCCCGGTTGATCACGCGCAGCACGTTCCGGTTGAACTCGGCCGTCACCCCGGCCGAGTCGTCGTACGCGCGCAGCAGCCTGCCGGTGTCTTTCACCAGGTCCGTGCCGAGCAGGAACGTGTCGCCCGGCCGGAGCGCGGCCCGCACCTGGTCCAGCAGCTTCGCCCTGGCGGGCGGGTCGAGGTTGCCGATCGTGGATCCGATGAACGCGATCATGCGATGCCGGCCGGGCGGGATCGCACCGAGATCGTCCTCGAAGTCGCCGACGAAGGGCGCGATCCGCAGCCCCGGGTACCGCTCGGTGAGCGTGCCGGTCGCCTCCGTCAGCACCGTGGGATCGACGTCGAACGGGATGAACTCGCGCAGCGTGCCGGCGTCGAGCATCGCGCGCAGCAGCAGGCCGGTCTTCGCGGACGTGCCGCTGCCTAGCTCGACCAGCGACTCGCAGCCCGAAAGCCGGGCTATCTCCGGGGCCCTGGCCTGCAGTATCGCGGTCTCAGCCCGCGTCAGGTAGTACTCAGGGAGCCGGGTGATCTCGTCGAATAGCGCGCTGCCGCGCTCGTCGTAGAAATACTTGGGCGGGAGGGTCTTCGGGATCGCGGTCAGGCCGGCTCGGACATCCGCGCGTAGCGCCGCCAGGTACCGGCCGGGACGAGCCTGGACACGGTTCGGAGCTGGCATCGTGGTCATACCTCCAGTTCGGTGATGGACACCTCGCCCGCCCTGACCCGGACGAGGTGATACTCGGGGACATCGACCCACCGGGGGTCGTCGTCGGATGGCTCGCTCGCGACTAGCACGCCGTCGCCGGTGCGCAGCACGGCGAGAGAGTTCTTCCACCTGGTCGCGATGACCTGCTCGCCGTCGGTGAGGAGCAGGTTGAGCCGCGCGCCCGGATCGCGCTTGCCGAGGTCGGTGACGAACTCGCCGGCCCGCTCCGGCCCGAAGTCGAACAGGTGCGCCGCGAGCTGCGCCGAGTCGCAGACCGACTCGGCGGCCGGGTGCGGGCCGAGCACGGACCTGTCCACGACGCCGTTGTGCGACAGCAGCCAGCGGCCGCGCTGGAACGGCGCGGCCGCGGTCTCGTCGGCCGGCATCCCGGCGGTCGCCGACCGCACGGCCGCGAGCACGCAGGACGAGGTGATGACCGGCGCGACGGACGCGAGCGAGGCGTCGCTCCACATCGGCCGGGCGGACCGCCACCTGGCAGGCCCGGGCGCGGGCCCCGTGGCCGCGCCGGCCGGGTAGAAGCCCACGCCCCAGCCGTCGGCGTTCATGCGCCCGCTGGTCTGCCTGCGCGGCGCGTACGACTGCACGAGCAGCCCGTGCGGGGGAGCGAGCAGCAACTCACCGAGCGATCGCTCCGCGCCCAGCCAGGCGAGGTGCCGGCACACTCAGGCGTCCCAGGCCAGCCGCACGCCGGTGAAGATCTGCCGTCTGACTGGGTGGTCCCAGTTCCGGAACGACGGCCGGATGGTGGATTTCGCCACCGCCCAGGACCCGCCGCGCAGCACTTTGTAGTCGCCGCCGAAGAACGGCTCGCTGTACGCGCGGTAGATCATCGGCGTGAAGCCCGGCCAGGGCGCGAAGTCCGACGACGTCCACTCCCAGACGTCGCCGATCAGCTGCTCCGCCCCGCAGGCAGAGGCGCCGGCCGGGAACGCGCCGACCGGGGCCGGGCGCAGGCCGAGCCCGCCGAGGTTCACCCGGTCGTCTGCGGGCGGCTCGCTGCCCCACGGCCAGGCGCGCCGGGTGCGCGTCGCTGGATCCCACGCGCATGCCTTCTCCCACTCGACCTCGGTCGGCAGCCGGGCCCCGCTCCAGCGGGCGAACGCCTCGGCCTCGAAGTAACAGATGTGCTGCACCGGCTCGCCGGGCGGCACGTCCTCCTCGACCCCGAAGCGCCGCCTGGTCCCCTCCTTCGTCCAGAACAGCGGCCGGTCCAGGCCGGCGTCGGTGCGGTGCGCCCAGCCGCGGCCGGACCAGAGCTCGCGCCGGTCGTAGCCGGCATCGTCGATGAACTCCTGCCACTGGCGGTTGCTGACCGGCACCGTCCCGATCCAGAACGGGCCGATGTCGACCGTGTGCGCGGGCCGCTCGTTGTCGAGCGAGAAGGGCTCGGCCACCGCGTCCACGCCGAGGGTGAACGGGCCGCCTGGCACGAGCACGCGGGCCTGGTCCACGGTGCGCCCGGCCGGCAGCACCCGCCGTGCCAGCAGGACGGGCGGCCCCTGCCGGAGCTGCAGCGTGGCGAGCATGGTCTCGTCGTGCTGCTCCTCGTGCTGGACGACCATGCCGGCCGTGAACAGGTCGTCGGCGGGCGTCCGCTCGATCAGGTCCAGCACCCGGCCGCGGACCTCAAGGTTGTACGCGCGCGCCTCGACCGGCGGCAGCAGCGGCAGTGCGGGCCGGTCCGCTCGCCTGTGCTTGAACGCGTCGTACAGCGAGTCCACGTCCGGCGGCAGCATGCCGGGCCGGCTCGGGTCGCCGGCCCGCAGCAGCCAGAGTTCCTCCTGCTGCCCGACGTGCGCGAGATCCCAGACGAGCGGGCTCATCAGCGGATCGTGCTGGGCGATGAGCGTGGGCTCGTCCAGGTCCGTGAGCGCCAGCGTGCGGGAACGCGCCCGCTCCAGATCCCGGACGACGGCGTCATGCATGTGCCAGCTCCTCGAATGCGGCGGCGGGTCCGACCTGCCCTACCCGCTCAGCGAGCAAATCACCGGGACAGCGCCCGGACTCGACGAGATCGGCCAGGTCGGCCACGGCCGAGCCGAGTTCCGCGGGTGCGTGCCTCGCCGCGATC
>Ga0335078_10002776_pt1 | contig 26394 bp, 16 predicted proteins | sample Lox_Sample_32_FD_206711 | JGI IMG/M metagenome (GOLD analysis project Ga0335078, IMG submission 206711) | Soil microbial communities from Loxahatchee National Wildlife Refuge, Florida, United States - Lox_Sample_3.2 | ecosystem: Environmental > Terrestrial > Soil > Wetlands | place: USA... | reverse complement strand
CGCCAGGTGCCGCATGATCAGCGTCAATTCCTCGCGCGACTGGTCGATCGAGACGCCGGGCTTGAGCCTGCCCTGCATCATCAATTCGTTGTCGCCGCGGTCGTGAATCCAGTCGTAGCCGGCCGCCGTCTCCTGCTCCATCATAACCGGTACCCAGAGGTCCGTACGCAGACCTGTCATGGTGCCCTGAAAGTCGGCCGGGGCGACGCCCACCACGGTAAAGGGATGCTGGTTCAGAAAGATCGTCCGGCCGATGATGTGCGTGTCGCCTGCGAAACGTCGCTGCCACAGGCCGTAGTTCAGCACCACCACCGGCGCCCCATTGAGCTTCTCGTCCTCCGCGGGCACGAAGCCGCGGCCGAGCACCGGGCGTACGCGGAAGACGTCGAAGTAATTCGCGGTAACGTCGGCGGCCCATAGGCGCTCGGGCTTGCCGGAGCCCGTCAGATCGAGGGGACGGAACGCGAAAACGGCCAGCCCGGAGAAGCTCTTGCTTCCGGCCCTCAGATCCAGGTAATCCAGATAAGAGAACTGGCCCGGCTCTGAAACGGTGCCGCCGCGCGTGATCGAGACCACCTCGCTGGTCTGCCGGGCGCCCGGGATGGGATTGAGCAGGGTGGAATTGATCCAACTGAAGATCGTGGTGTTGGCGCCGATGCCGAGCGCCACGGTCAGAACCGCGAGAACCGTGAAACCCGGACTCTTGCGCAGCATGCGCCAGCCGTAGCGCACGTCCTGCAGCAGCGTGTCGAGCGCGGGCTGGCCGCGACGCTCGCGATAGCCCTCCTTCACTTGTTCAACGCCGCCCAGGCGGATCAGGGCCTGACGACGCGCCTCGTCCGGCGGCATGCCGCTGCGCAGGTTGTCCTCGGTGTGCAGTGCGAGATGGCTCTCGATCTCAGCCGCCAGATCCTGCTCGCGATCCCGAGGCCAGAACAGTCCGACCAGACGCAACAACCAGGCTCGCAGTTGTCTCATAAATGCTCTCCCGGGGGTAAGAAACCAGGCCAGAAATCGCCGCCGCCGTCCACGCGTGCCGCGATTCTGTCTTCAGCTTTCGCATTCGTCACTCAAAACGCAGCGCCACCGCGGGGTCCAGCCGCGACGCGCGGCGCGCCGGAAGATAGGCGGCCAGCAGAGTGACGGCGCTGACGCAGAAGATGGCGCCCGCAACGGTGAACGGGTCCGACGGGCTGAGCCCGAAGAGTTGACTTCGCACCAGGCGTCCGGCAGCTACGGTGACCGGGATCCCGACCGCAACACCGATCCCCAGCAGAAGCAGGCATTCCTCAAGCACCATCCACAGCACGCCGCCCGATTGAGCACCCAAAGCCATGCGGATCCCGATCTCATTCGTACGCCGCATCACGTTGTAGCTCATCATTCCGTAAAGGCCGACGCACGCGAGCAGGAGCGCCAGAGCCGCGAAGAAAACCGAAAGCTGTGAGATGAGTTCTTCGTGATTCAGAAACCTACCCACTTGCTCGCGCACAGTTCTGATGTTCAGAATTGGCAGATTGCTGTCGATTCCCGCCAGGGTCCGGCGCACTTCCTCGCTCACTTTGGCCGGGTCTCCTGCGGCGCGTATCTGAAGGCAGTTCGCGTACAGATCGCCGCCAGAGAGTTGCATCAGTGCCGGATAGACCATTCGTCGCGCGGTCTCCCTCGGGTTGTGGTACTTGGAGTTTCGCGCGACACCTACGACCTCGAAAGTGGCGCTGACGTATGCATCGCTGAATCCAATGTGGCGGCCAATCGGATTCTCACCGCGAAAGAAATAATCTGCGGCCGTCTGGTTGATGACCGCGGCCTTGGCTGCGCTGGCGGTGTCTTGCGGGCCAATCGGCCGCCCCATAAGAATCGGGATTCCCACCGTCTCGAAGTAAGCGGGTCCCGCAGCGTTCAGCGCGGTGTCCATGTCCTCATTGGGCTGAGGGAAGTGGCCCTCCACCGAAAGGGCGTCGGTCCAGTTCGATCCGATCATGGGAGGAAACGTCGAGATTGTCGCAGATCGCACGCCGGGCAGGGCCGCAACGGCGTGGAGGATGCGTTGGTCAAGGTTGTTCATCTGGCCCGGCGCGTAGCCCGCAACTCGCGCGTCCATGTTGACGAGGAGCACGTTCTGGCGGTCGAAGCCGAAGTCCTGATCCTTGAGATTGCGCAGCGTCCGCACAAAAAGGCCTGCGCCTGCCAGGAGCAGCAGCGAGAGCGCCACTTGCGCCGCCACCAACGTCTTCGGCAGCGACAGGCGGCCGGAGCCGGCCGACTCTCCTGTCACGGTACGCGACCCCGCTTTGAGACCTGGGGCGAAACTCACGCGCGAAACGCGAAGAGCCGGCGCCAGGCCGAACAGTAGGCCCGTTAGCAGCGATGCCGCCAGGGTAAACAACAGTACACGCGAGTCAGGACCAGCCTCGAGCGGAATATGATCCGCGCCGGCCATCACGAAGGCGATCAAAGCACGCGTCCCCCAGTATGCCAACAGCAGCCCGAGCGCCCCGCCGAGCGAGGAGAGCAGCAGACTCTCGGTAAGCAACTGCCGGACGATGCGGGATCGGCCGGCCCCCAATGCCAGCCGGGTGGCAACTTCCTTCTCCCGCGCCGCCGTCCGGGCGAGAAGAAGGTTCGCCAGATTCGCACAAGCAACGAACAGTACCAGCACCACGACGCCCATCAGGATTTCGAGTGGCTCAGTGTACTCCACGCGGAGGTGCGACACCCCGCGACCGCCCGGCATGAGGTCGACGTAGGTCTGGCTTATGATGCGTCGGTCATTGGCGCTGATTTGCGCGCCCTGGTGCTCAACCAGATACTGTCGCAGCTTGAGGTTTACCCATTGCTGCCTCCGTCTCCCGCTGACTGCCGCCTTTGTGCGGCCGATGAGGTGCAGCCAATACATGCCGTGAGGGCCGAGCAGCGAGGGTGACAGCAACACCTGCGGCTGCATGGTCAGCGGCATCCAGATATCGGGCGGATCGGGGTCAACCGTCTCGCCGAAGAAGGCCGCCGGGGCGACGCCGATCACGGTGAATGCCGTCCCGTTCACCACGATCGAGCGCCCGACCGCGCCGGAATCGCCGGCGAACTTTCTCTGCCAGTACCGGTAGCTGATCACCGCCACGGGGCGGCCGGGAGCGGAATCGTCGGATGTCTCCATAAGGCGCCCGACGAGTGGGTTAACGCCGAGGACGTCGAAATAGCTGCCCGAAACCAGGCGGGCAACAGCTTGCTCCTGGACGTCCGAACCGGAGCCGGCAGTCCGCACGCGCACCGATTGCCGGTGACTGTCGAATGCGCAGAGACCGTCAAAAACGTCGTGCTGGTTTTCGATCTGCTTGTAGAAGTCGTAGGAAAACAAATCCCACGCTCCCGGGCTGAGTCCGGCGATGACTCCGCCGCCGTCGGCGATGCCAAACGAGACGAGCTGCTGCGGGTCTCGGACCGGGAGAGACTTCAACAGGACATCGTTAATCAGAGTAAAGATCGCGGTGTTGGCGCCGATGCCCAGCGCCAGCGTCAGAACCGCGAGAGCCGTGAAAGCCGGACTCTTGCGCAGCATGCGCCAGCCGTAGCGCACGTCCTGCCGCAGCGTGTCGAGCGCCGGCAGGCCGCGCCGCTCGCGATAGCTCTCCTTCACTTGTTCAACGCCGCCCAGGTGGATCAGGGCCTGACGACGCGCCTCGTCCGGCGGCATGCCGCTGCGCAGGTTGTCCTCGATGTGCAGTGCGAGATGGCTCTCGATCTCAGCCACCAGATCCTGCTCGCGATCTCGACGCGCGAACACTCCGCCCACGCGCATCAGCCATGCCCGCAGTTGCCTCATGCTCGCTCCTCGGGCGCGAGAAAGCGGGCCAGGATCGCGGTGGTCCGCTCCCATTCCTTCGCTTCGCGCTCCACTTGTTTCCGGCCCGCCCGCGTCAGCCGGTAGTATTTCGCCCTGCGCTTGTTGTCCGAAAGACCCCACTCGGAATCGATGTAGCCTTCCTGCTCGAGCTTCAGCAGCGCGGGGTAGATGGTGCCGTAATTGACCGACAGCCGGTCGCCGCTGGTCTGCTCGATACGCCGCGCGATGCCGTAGCCGTGCAGCGGCCCCATGCTCTCCACCGTCTTCAGGATCATCAACGCCAGCGTTCCCTGCCAGACATCCGCTTTCTGCGGCATACGCCTCCTATGGGATTCCCATAACACAGTACATGAGGTCCTATGGGATTGCAATAGGAACATTCGAGACTGGCTTGACGTAGGTGCCGCCCCTTGTGGCTGCCCAACTGACAGGCAGTACAGCACCCAAGGCCTCCCCCCGGGGAGCCTAAGTCAAAAATCGGGACACTTCACTCGAGCGTCCGACCAGGCATGTACGCCTCCGCCGATTTCCTCGACTCTGGCCAGATCCGTTCCCTCTTGCCGCTGTCCCTCCCGTTGCGCCTTGGGGGGACGTTTTTGCGCCCGAAAGCGCTAATGAGACAGGAACCGCGAACATTTTTGCCGTGGAGAAATGAGCTTAAGTCGGTGTGTATTCAATAAGCTATCGGCTTTCATCACTTAAGTACCTGTACTTTCAGTAACCTGATGGCTTTCACGCATACCCGAAAAACTAAGCCACTGATTCTAAAGGAGTCTTAGGCTTCGTTCGGGAAAAATCAAAATTCCGCGGACCTTCTTTCGCCTCGCATTCGCGTTGCCTTGCGTCGCCTAGGCTTTACATATAGGCTAGCAATGCCCGTTCCGCCTCAATTTGCGGCCTCGCGAAGGCCCCACACGGGCTCGACATCGAGAAGTTCAGGCCGGCACTCGCCAGAGCGCCATTTTCCCGCGCGCTGTTGGCCATGCCTGGACGCTACCATGGCATTGTGGAACGGTGGGGAAGAGTGAGACAAGTGAGAAACTTTGTTTGCGGAGTAGTTTCAATAGGTTAGGCCCGAAAGTGTAAAAAATACACGCGCGGGCGCCGTACGCGTTCGCGGCCCGACTCCAAGCCTCCCCCGCGTAAGCTGCCCAATGGCGACGGCCCTGCGACACAGATCTAAGCGCTCACCTCGCCTTCCGCCAGGATTCCCGCCCACCGCGCGACCGCGTCTGCTTTGACGCCGATTTCAGGATCGCAGGCGCCCTCCAGCGTCGCAAGCTGGATGGCGAAATTGCCGACCGTGGAGCTTTCCACCGCGGCGCAATTCACGACCAGTCCTGTCTTGTGAGCCGTCAGTCTGTTCAGGTACGCGTTGCGCGAGCCGCCGCCGGCGACATAAACGCGCTTCAATTGCTTTCCGGTAATGCGAGCGACGCTCGTCAGCACATCGGCATATCGCGCGGCGAGGCTGTGAAAGATCAGATTCGCCATCACCGGCGCGGCGCCCGGTGCTTCGTCGAGCGGCGCGAGTCCGGCCTGCTTTCGCTGCGCGTTGATGCGCTGCGGCATGTTTCCGGGCAGCAGCAAGTCGGGTTCATCCACATTGAGCAGCGGTTCAGGCGCGGGCAACTTCTCCGCAGCCTCGATCAACTCAGCCATGGTGAAGGCGCCGCCCGCCTGCTGCCAGGCGTCCATGCACTGGCGGAGCAGCCACATGCCGTTCACATTTTTCAGAAAACAGATTTTGCCGCCCACGCCGCCTTCGTTGGTGAAATTCAGCCGCTCCGCGTCCGTCGTCGTGCAGGCCTGATCCAGCACCGTTCCCACCAGCGACCACGTCCCGGAGCTGATGTAGGCCCAGTCGTCGCCATCGGCGGGGATGCCGGCGATCGCCGACGCGGTATCGTGGCAGGCCGGCGCGATCAGTTCCGTGTTGTGGAAGGCCGGGAGCCTCGCGAGGGAACCACTGAGGCGTCCGAGACTCGTCCCACAAGGCACGATTTTCGGAGCCGCCGCAAGATTCAGCCCGGCTGCAGAAAAAATAGCTTCGCACCAGTCGCGCCGCTTCAAATCCACAAGCTGCGTGTGGGTGGCGTTGGTGTACTCCGATACGCGACGCGCGCCGAACGCATACAAAATGTACTCCGGCAGGTTCACCCAGGGGGTGCCGGCCGGGATGCCGTCGGTCGCGTCGGCATAGAGTTGGTGCAGCGTGTTGAGGCGGAGTTGCTGGATGCCCGTGAGCGCATAGAGCCGATTCGCCGGAATGCGAGAAAGCACCTCGCGTTCGGCGGCGACGGTTCGCTCGTCGCGATAGCAGAAAGGATCGCCGAGTGGCTTGCCGTCAGGCGCGAGACGCACATAGTCTACTGCCCAGCCATCCACACCGATGCCGGCGATGCGGCGCAGGCGGCCATGCCGGCCCTCTTCGAATGTGCGGGCGCAGGCGCGAAGTCCCTCTTCCACGCCCTGAACGATGCCTTCAAGGTCCCAGCGCAAGCATCCACCGAGATCAAGGGGACCGTTGGGAAATCGGTGCACCAGTTCGATGGTGGGACGGCCGTCATCCCAGCGGAGAAGCGATACCCGGCAGCTCTCGGCGCCCAGATCCACCGCGATCAATGCCGGCTGAAATTTATCGGGTGATTCCGCGGCTTTCGTCTGGGTGCGAGCTTTCAGGTCGGCTTCGAGTTCCTCGGTCAGTTCGCGCAACCGGTCGGCGGCCTCAGTGAGGGACTCGGAGGTCTCCGTCTTGACTTTCATCGGAGGAAGGCCTCGATGAGGCCGCCATCGATCGGGATCAAATGACCGGTGGTACGGCGCGCCTTGTCGCCGGCCAGAAAGAGGATGGCCTGCGCGCAGTCGCCGGGATCGATGGGCTGCCGGGTGAGCGTGCGCTGGGCGTAGAATTCGGCGAGGCGCATTCGCAATTGGTCGTCGCCGGCCGCGCGATCGAAGACGATGCCGTACTTTTCGAGCGACGCCATCACGCGATCTCGAGGAAACATGGTGGAGCCCTTGATCACCGTCGCCGGGCTGATGCCGTTCACGCGGACGCGCGGCGCCAGGCGCACCGCCATTTCGCGCACCAGATGGCTGAGGGCCGCCTTGCTGACGTCATAAGCCTCGCTGCCGCGCTTGGGCACCACTGCGTTGGCGGAGCTGGTGAGCACCACAGAGGCGTCCAAGTCCTGCGCTTCAAGAATGCGGCTGGCTTCATCGATCAACAGATAGTTGCCGGTGATGTTCAGCTCGAGCGTCAGGGCCCATTGCGCGTCCGTCACGTGCCCTTCGAGCGGCGTCGGGAACAGGGCCGCCGTATTCACCAGAACGTCGATTCCGCCGTAGCGCTGCACCACGTCATTTAGCGCCTGACGAATCGAATCGCGCAGGCGAATATCGATGCCAACGGCCCAGGCCGCCTCCGACCCCGCGATCGACTGCGCCTCGGCCGCGACTTTGCCGGCGTCGGCAATATTGCGGTCCGCAACGACCACGTGAGCGCCGCGGCGTGCCGCCAGCAACGCCGTCTCACGTCCGATGCCGCTCGCGCCACCGATCACCATCACGATGCGGCGGCTGAATTCTTTCTCGGGCGGCTGCCTGCGAATCTTGGCTTCCTCGAGCTTCCAGTACTCGATCCGGAACGCTTCCGATTCGGGCAGCGCAACGTAATTTGAGTGAACGTGGAATGCCGAGGCCGGCGCGGTGGCGCCCGCCTGCGGCAAATTCTCAGGCGCGCCGCCTGCTTCGCCATCAGCGAGTGCTGAAGCTCCTTCCATGACGTGAATCGCGTTGATGTAGAACTCTCCCGTGATGCGCGACTCCGTCTTGCTCTTGCCGAAGCTGAACATCCCCACGCCGGGCAGCAGCACCACGGTGGGGTTGGTATCCCGCATGGCGGGTGAATCGGCCCCGGCGAAGGACTGATAGTAGCCGGCGTACTCCTGGCGATAGGTGGCGAGCGCTTCGTCGATGCGGGCGCGCAAGCCGATCACATCCTGCGATTGCGGGTTCCAATCCACAAACAGCGGACGGATCTTGGTTCGGATGAAGTGATCCGGACAACTCGTGCCCAGATGCGCCAGGGGAGCGGCGTTAACGGAATTGACGAAGCGCAGGACTTCAGGTGCGGCGCTATAACTCGCGATTCGCCGTTCGCCCGCCGAAACCCGTCCGCGGATGAAGGGCAACAGTTCCAGCGCGATACGGGCACAGTCGGCGCAGGCGGCGTAACGCTCGCCTCCGAACAGCGGCCCTCGCTCGATGTGATCGAGAACGAACTGTCCAAGCTGATCGATCACCGCGAGGGTGTTCCAGTAGCACTGGCGCGACGTGGCGCCCCACGTGAAGAGCCCGTGACCGCCAAGCACCACGCCGTCGCAACCCGGATTCTCACGGACGGCCCGTTGCAGCATCATGGCCAACTCAAACCCGGGACGCTGCCACGGCGACCAGGCCAGCTTGTGGCCGAACCTCGCGTTGAATTCCTCCAGCTTGGCGCGACCGTTCGCCGCGGCTGCCAGGGCAATGCCCCAATCGGGATGAAGATGGTCCACGTGCGCGAAGGGCAGAAAGGCGTGTAAAGGGGTGTCGATCGAGGCCGCGACGGGATTGGGTCCGAAGGTACAGAGCGGATACATCGCGACCATGTCGTCTTCGTGCTCCACGCCGCGATAACGCGACTCAAGCGCGTGCAATTTGTCGAGATAAAGTGTCGCGAAGCCGCTGGTCTGAATGCTGCCGAGATCGCCCCCGCTGCCCTTGACCCACAGGACCCGACGCGGAGCGCCGTCCAGTGGATCGCTTTGCGTGATTTTGGCGCTGGTATTGCCGCCGCCGAAGTTGGTGATGCGCAAGTCGGAGCCGAGCAGATTGGAGCGATAGCGCAACAGACCGGGCTCATCCAGCGTGCTGGCGACGGATTCGTCCCAGCGGTCGTCGAGATAACGGAGTGAGGTAGAGGCGCTCATGAGGAAGTCAATCCACCGTTGCGCCGGCGTCCGGCCTGAGGGGCTGGGCCCGGCCGCGAATCGTCGAGACAGGCCAAGTCGGCTGAAAAATTATAGCACCGCCGGGCGGGCGCCCACGGAAGCATCGGCCCAGTCGCCGGGTTGCCGCCAGCCGCGTGGCGTGGTATACGAGAAAGGTGAGCAATTCCGCAGCGAAGACCGGTAGGGCCACCGGGCAATCCTTCTGTTGCTGCTGTTGAACTCTGCACCTTTCCCGACATCTTTGCGTCAGATCAAAAAAGGAGAGACTATGGGCGACTACAAGCATCCCGAAGTTCTGGTCAGCACCGATTGGGTGGCGGCGCATGGCAACGACGCCAATGTACGGCTCGTTGAGGTGGACGTTGACACCACGGCTTACGAGAAGGGCCACATCCAGAACGCCATTGCGTGGAACTGGACCTCGCAGCTTCAGGACAACGTCCGGCGCGACTTGCTGGGCAAGCAGCAGATCCAGGAACTGCTCAGCCAGTCCGGAATCACGCCGGAGACCACCGTGGTGCTCTACGGCGATAACAACAACTGGTTCGCCGCCTACGCGCTCTGGCAGCTCAAGTATTACGGGCATAAGGACGCGCGCCTGATGAACGGCGGCCGTAAGAAATGGGAACTGGAGAAGCGTCCGATGATCACAGACGTCCCGTACCCCGCGCGCACCAGTTATACGGGGAGTGCGCCGGACGAGTCGGTGCGCGCCAGACGCGATCGGGTTTTTGCGGCACTCGACGGCAAGAATATCAATCTTGTGGACGTGCGCTCACCCGACGAGTTTACCGGCAAAGTGATCGCGCCTCCTGGGATGACCGAAACGGCGCAACGCGGCGGACACATCCCCGGCGCACTCAACGTCCCCTGGTCCAAGGCGGCCAACGAGGACGGTACCTTCAAGTCCTACGACGAGCTGAAGCAGCTCTATGCGGCGGTTAACTCCGGGCAGGACACCATCGCCTATTGCCGCATCGGCGAGCGCAGTTCGCACACGTGGTTCGTCCTGAAGTATCTGCTCGGTTTCGACAATGTTCGGAACTACGACGGAAGCTGGACGGAGTGGGGAAACCTGGTGGACGCGCCCATTGCCAAAGGCGCTGCAGGCTAGCGTGCTCGAGCACGCGTCCCGCGCCGGCGCCGGCCCTCACGACCCGATATACTGCGCGTAGATCTTGCGCGCGATCGCGGCATCGTCGGTGCCCTTCACGATCGCGCGGCCGTCAGCGAAGACGGTGATCTCGTAGGGCTCAAGCCGGCAACGCAGCAGATAGTCGTTCATGCGCACGGGTCCGAATGGCTCGAGACGCTCGCGCAGCTCAACAAGATCGAGACCGCGATTCTCAGGCTGCCGGATCTGGACCGAGTCGCGGCCGCAGAGGACGGTGGTGCGTGAGACTCTGCTGCCGGCGAGATACTGGAATTCACGCCGCTGGCAGGCGGGGCATCCGGGATCGATCGCGGGCGTGAGTTCGCGAAAGGCATTGGTCCAGATGTCGTAGGCCAGGAGCCTGCCGTGGAGCGCAGCGACGCTTCCAGTGAGGATCTTCAGCGCCTCCGTAACCTGCACTGCGGCCACCCACGCGACGGCCGGGGCGATCACGCCCGCCGTGTCGCAGGTCTCCTGCAACCCCTGGGGTGGTTCCGGAAAGACGCACGCAAGGCACGGCGTCCGGCCCGGAATCACGGTCAGCGACGCGCCGTAACTGCCCACAACAGCGCCGTAGATCCAGGGAATGCCGAGCTTCAGGGCGGCATCGTTCACCAGATATCGCGTTTCGAAATTGTCGGTGCCGTCGAGAATCAGATCGAATCCGCGGACTTGTGCCTCGATCGAGGCTGCGTCGACGTCTGCGACGACACCCTCGACCTCAACATCCGAGTTCAGCCGCCGCAGATGCCGTTCCGCGGCTGCGGCCTTGGGCAGATTCTCCGCCGCGTCGGATTCCTCAAACAGCAACTGCCGCTGCAGATTGCTCTCTTCCACGTAGTCGCGATCGATCACGCGCAGGCGTCCGATGCCCGCGCGCACCAGCGCATTCGCGCTCGCCGAACCGAGCGCCCCGCAGCCGACAATCACCGCGCTCGACTGGCGCAGCCGCTGCTGGCCTTCACGACCGATCGGTGTGAAGATGGTCTGGCGCGAGTATTTGTCGAGATTCATTTGGAATCCATTATACTGGCGCGCGAACACCGTCGTTGCTACAGGAGATCCGAATGAGGCGCACTCGCCGGCTCCGAGTCCTGATTTCGTTGGCTCTTTTCCTCGCTGTTCTCATCATCGCTCAAAAGCACAGATCACAGGCTGCCGTGCCGGAACCCGCAGGCGACTGGCCGGTCTACGGGCACGATGCCGGAGGCATGCGTTACTCGCCGCTCGCGCAAATCAATCGCGACAACGTCAACCAACTCCAGGTGGCGTGGACATTCCACACCGGCGACATTTCCAACGGCGGCGACGACCGCAAGCGCAGCGGGTTTGAGTGCACACCCATTCTGGTGGACGGCACGCTCTACATCACCACCGGGTTCAATCGCGTCATCGCTCTAGACCCAGAAACGGGCCGGCAGCGCTGGGCCTATGATCCCTTTGTCGATCTCACCACCGCGTACGGCGACGGACTCATCAATCGCGGCGTATCGGCATGGCTCGATCCCGAGCGACCGGCGGGGAAGCCATGCCATCGGCGGATTTTCGAAGCCACGCTGGACGCCCGCCTGCTCGCTCTCGATTCCGCCACCGGCAAGCCTTGCGCCGATTTTGGCGAGGACGGCCAGGTGAGTCTGAGAAGCGTGCCGCGCTACGTCGGCGGCTGGTACCACATGACCTCGCCGCCGGCGGTAATCGATGGCTTGGTGGTGGTCGGGTCGGCCATCGATGACAACGCCCGTGCCGAGATGCCCGGCGGCGTGGTGCGCGCCTTTGACGCGCGGACCGGTGCGCTGCGCTGGAAGTGGGATCCCATTCCGCCTGACACTTCGGCGTCAAGCGAAGGCAAAAAGGCGTGGGAGACCGGCGCCGCCAACGCCTGGTCGATCATGGCCGTCGATTCCGAGCGGCACCTCGTTTTCGTCCCCACCGGCAGCGCCAGTCCCGACTACTACGGCGGCTTGCGGCCCGGCGACGACAAGTGGGCGGACTCCGTGGTCGCCCTGCATTCCCAGACCGGTGAAATGGCCTGGGGATTTCAGCTCGTCCATCATAATCTGTGGGATTACGATACGGCGTCCCCGCCTTTGCTCGCCACCATTGAGCACGACGGCCAGAGAGTCCCGGTGGTGATCCAGGGCAATAAGACCGGATTCCTATACGTGCTCGATCGCGACACCGGCAAGCCCCTCTTTCCGGTGGAAGAGCGCCCGGTGCCGCAAAGCGACGTGCCCGGCGAAGTCTCGTCACCGACGCAGCCCATTCCATCCGCGCCGCCGGCGCTCGTTCCACAGAAGCTCCCGGCCGACGAAGCGTGGGGACTCACGACCGAGGACCGCGAGGGCTGCCGCACCATGCTCCAAAGCTTTCGCAACGAAGGCATCTTCACGCCTCCGAGCCTGAAGATGTCGCTCGCCATCCCTGGCAACGTGGGTGGCATGAACTGGAGCGGGTCCGCCTTCGATCCCGAGCGTGGCCTGCTGGTGGTCAACACGAACAATTTCCCGACGAAGGTCCGGCTGATCCCCGGCGATCAGTTCGATCAGGCGCGGCGCGCCGGCGAGCACGGCGAGTACACGCGACAGGCGGGCGCGCCCTACGGCATGTTCCGCACTCCGCTGCTCTCACCGAAGCTCCACTTGCCCTGTGGTCCTCCGCCTTGGGGCACACTGACCGCTGTCGAAGTGGCTGCGGGCAAGATTCGCTGGCAGGTTCCGCTCGGCTCCTTTTCGTCATTTCCCGGGATACCGGCAGGAACCCTCAGCCTTGGGGGCCCGATCGTCACGGCGAGCGGACTGGTCTTCATCGCTGGCACCTTCGATCCTTACATTCGGGCGTTCGACATCGAAACGGGCAAGGAGCTTTGGAAGGCCAAACTCCCCGCATCGGGCCACGCGACCCCGATGACCTATCGTTGGAACGGCAAGCAGTACCTGGTGATCGCCGCCGGCGGCCATGCCAAGATCGAGGAACAGCCGCTCAGCGATTCGCTGGTCGCGTTCGCGCTGCCGTGAGGTCGTGATAGTCGCTGACGGTGTCCTGATTCCTGCGGGCGGCCCACGTGAGGGCAGCTTTGCCGCCTGCCTTGCGGGAAGGCTCAGCCTTTCCGGATTCAGAGTGAGAGAAAAGGTTTGCCGCTGCGCCGGAAAGCCGGAGGCTTTCCGCAAGGCAGGCGGCAAAGGAGCTCTCTCAAGCCGACCCTGCACGTGAATTAGGACGCTACTCGGCAATGCCGCGCGCCGGTGGTGACGAGGGTCACGGCCTCGCCCGCAGAAGGTTATTATGCTGTGAGCACCGTCGTTGATAGAGGTGGTCCCCATGAAGCGCGTGCGTCGGCTGGCAATCTCCGTTCCGATTACACTTTCCCTCGTTTTTCTCATCGCTGCTCAAAAGCGCAGTCCGCAGTCCGCGGCTCTAGAATCGGCCGACGACTGGCCGGTCTACGGGCACGATCCCGGCGGCATGCGATACTCGCCGCTCAAGCAGATCAATCGGGGGAACGTGAACAAGCTGCGGGTCGCCTGGACGTTCCACACAGGCGACGTTTCCGACGGCAGCGGCGGCCGCCAGCGCAGCGGATTCGAGAACACGCCCATTTTGGTGGACGGCACGCTCTATATCTCCACGCCGTTCAGTCGCGTGATCGCGCTCGACCCCTCCACGGGGCAGCAGCGTTGGGCATACGATCCCAAGATCGATCCCACCTGGGACTACGGCGACGGATTGATCAACCGCGGCGTCGCGACTTGGCTCGATGCCGGTGCGCCGTCCTCCGCGCCTTGCCGCCGCCGGATCTTTGAGTCGACCATTGACGCCCGTCTGATTGCCCTCGATGCCGCCACCGGGAAGCCTTGTGCGGACTTCGGCGAGAACGATGAAGTCAGCCCGAACGACGTGCCGCGCTACCACAAAGGCTGGTATCACACCACCTCGCCGCCGGCCGTGATTGACGACGTGGTGGTGGTCGGCTCCGCGATCAATGACAACAACCGCGTGGAGATGCCGTCGGGCGTGGTGCGCGCTTACGACGTCCGCTCGGGCAAGCTGCGCTGGAAGTGGGATCCGATCCCGCCGAACGCTCCGGACGCGGCGTCGAAACCGTTTGGGCAAACCTGGTGGAGCGGAGCCGCCAACGCGTGGTCGATCATGTCGGTCGATCCCGACCGCCACCTGGTGTTCGTTCCTACCGGCAGCGCCAGCCCCGACTTCTATGGCGGCGCGCGCCCCGGCGACGACAAGTGGGCGGACTCGGTGGTGGCGCTGCGCGCTCAGACTGGCGAGCTGGCGTGGGGATTCCAGCTCGTCCATCACAATCTCTGGGACTTCGATACCGCCTGTCCGCCGCTCCTCGCTACCCTCGAGCACGCGGGCCGTAAAGTGCCGGTGGTGATTCAAGGCAACAAGACGGGGTTCATCTACGTGCTGAATCGCGAGACCGGCCAGCCGGTGTTTCCGGTCGAAGAACGTTTCGTGCCGCAGAGCACCGTTCCGGGCGAACGTACTTCGCCGACCCAGCCTGAGCCCGTCGCACCGCCCGCGATCGGGCGCCAGCAGATGACCGCCGATGAAGCGTTCGGCCTGACGCCCGGCGATCGCGAAATCTGCCGCAAGGTCGTCAGCGGGCTCTGGAATCCCGGCCTGTTCGCGCCGCCGAGCCTCGAAGGCACGCTGAACATCCCGGGCTCGATCGGTTCGCTCAACTGGGGCGGCTATGCTTTCGATCCCACCACCTCGCTGCTGTTCGTAAACAACAACAACATTCCGTACGTCGTGAAGCTGATTCCCCGCGCGCAAATGGCGGACGCGCGTGTCCACGGGCCGCAAGGCGAATACGGCTCGCAGACCGGCGCGCCCTACGGGATGTACCGCAACGTGCTCTTTTCGCCCTCGGGCCTGCCCTGCAGCCCGCAGCCGTGGGGTCAGATGTCCGCCGTGGACATGAAGACCGGCAAGATTCGCTGGCAAGTCCCCCTCGGCTCGATGCGAGACGTCACCACCAACTGCGCGCTGTGTCATGGCAGCGGTTCTCCCGGCAATGCGCCCGTGGCGCCTCCGACGCCGTCGGCCAATGCCCCCAAGCTCTCCGACGCCTCCGGATCGCTCAGCCTGGGCGGTCCGATCGTCACGGCCGGCGGACTGGTCTTCGTGGCAGGCACCCTCGATCCTCATATCCGCGCCTTCGACGCCGCGACCGGCAAGGAACTCTGGCGCGCCGAGTTGCCCGCCAGCGCCCACGCCACGCCCATGACCTACCGGCTGCCCAATGGCAAGCAGTACGTGGTGATCGCCGCCGGCGGCCATCCCAAAGTGCGCGAGGAGAAGCAAAGCGATTCGCTGGTCGCGTTTGCGCTGCCCTAATACAGGTCCCGTACTCCCGGGACCGGGCCGGCCTCCAGCGGCCAGCGGCAGAGCCGCCGTCCCCGCTCGGAAGAATGATAATCTGTCCTCTGATGCGCTGGACTTTCCCGAAAACTCAGCTTGATCTTGAGGCCGCGGAGTGCCTTCGCCGCGAGTTGAATATCGCGCCGCTGGTGGCGAGACTCCTGACGATTCGCGGCCTTAGCAATCCTGCCGCCGTCGAGCGATTCCTGCATCCCAAGCTCGATCATCTTCACGATCCCCTGCTGCTCGCCGATATGGACAAGGCCGTCGAGCGCCTGCGCCGGGCCATCGCGACCCAGGAGAAGATTCTCATCTACGGCGACTACGACGTGGACGGCACCATGGCCGTGGTGGTGCTCCTGACCGCGCTCCGGGGTCAGGGGGCCTGCGTCGATATCCACATCCCGCACCGGCTCACCGACGGATACGGCATGCGCCCCGACGTGATCGAGCGCGCCGCCGCGGAGGGCACGCGCCTGGTCGTCAGCGTCGACACCGGCGTGCGGGCGCACGAAGCCATCACGAGGGCTCGCGACCTCGGTGTCGACTGCATCGTCACCGACCATCACCTGCCCGAGGATCATCTGCCGCCTGCTTATGCCATTCTCAATCCGCATCGCAGCGACTGTGCTTACCCCAACAAGAATCTGTGTGGCGTAGGTGTGGCGTTCAAGCTGGCCCAGGCGCTGCTGGGGATCTCGGGAGCGGGAGACACACCCTCGACAGCGGTCACAACCGGGGCGGAGGGAGTTGCGGCGGCCGCGGGCGCGGGAATTGCGGCGGGAAGATCGACACGACTGCTGGAGTCCTATTTGAAGATCGTGGCGCTCGGCACCATCGCGGATGTGGTGCCGCTGACCGGCGAGAATCGCGTGATAGCGTACTTCGGCCTCGATGGACTGCGCCGTGCTGCCGCGCCCGGCCTGCGCGCGCTCATCGAAGTGTGCGGCATCGGGCGCGGAGAGGTGGTGACGGCAGGCCACGTCGGTTTCCAACTGGCGCCCCGACTGAACGCCGCCGGACGCATGGAAAGCGCCCGCGACGTGATCGACCTGCTTACGTCCCGGGATGCGACCCTGGCCGCCGGGATCGCCGCACGCCTCGACCGGCTGAATCAGGAACGGCAGCAAGTGGAGGAAGCGATCACGGATTGCGCGGTCGAGCGGCTTGAAGCTCAGCCCGAGTACGCGCGGCGCTACTCGCTGGTATGCGCGGGGGACGGCTGGCATCGCGGGGTGATCGGCATCGTTGCGCAGCGCCTGGCGGAGCGCTATTACCGACCTGCGCTGGTCATCGGCATCGAGAACGGCGAAGGCGTGGGATCGGGCCGGTCCATTTCAGGCTTTCATCTGCTGAGGGCGCTCGAATCAGCGGCCGACTTGTTCACGCGATTCGGCGGGCACGCGCAGGCGGCGGGATTCACGCTCGAGTCCAGACGAATCCAGGAGCTCGAAGCTCGCTTCGAGGCTTTCGCCCGGACGGCGCTGAAGCCCGAGGATCTGGAACCGGCCCTGCGAATCGATACCGAGATCAGCCTGACCGAGCTTGACGGCCCGGTCTACGAACAATTGCAGGCGCTGGGTCCACACGGCATGGGGAATCCCGCGCCCGTGTTTTGTGCGCGAGGATTACGGATCGCAGCGCCGCCCCGCGTACTCAAAGAGAAGCATCTAAAGCTACGGGTGGCACAGGGCTCGCGAGCGTTCGACGCCCTGGCCTGGAACTGGGCGGTCCGCGCCGCGGAGGTTCCGCAGGGTCAACAGGTGGACGCGGCGTTTACCGTGAGCGAGAACACGTTCCAGGGGATCACCACGGTGAATCTCGAGCTGAAGGATATGAGGGCGGCCATATCGCAGTGAGGAGGGTTGGGTGAGAAACGAAAGCGGCAGAAGTCAAAAAGTCAAAAGTTAAACGTCGAGGGTTGAAGAATCAAGGGTTGAAAGTCAGTAATGGAGAGTCAAAGGTCTCCGACTTCCGGGAGTGGCGTCATTTGACGTTCGGACACCCTTCGCTGGTCGTCATTCCCGCGGAAGCGGGAATCCATAAGGAAATAGCCGGGGAGAATCTCAAAACGTGGATTCCGGCTTTCGCGGGAATGACGGATTCCCAACTGTAGCCATCAACTTCCAACTCTTCGACTTTCGTACCGGGCAATCGACATGGCTGGACCTCTTCCAATTCGATCCCCGAACGCGCAATCGGCGATCCGCGCGCTCGGAGCCGTTGACCGAAGGAAAATTCTGCGGCGATCGCTGCTGATCCTGCTGGCGTCGGGTATTGCGGGCCTGATCGCCGTCTATCGGTTGGCTTCACGGCGTGGGCAGGCGCCGACAACCACGGTCGCGCCACTGCCCGCTAATGCGCAACAAGCGGCTGCCGGGTACAGCTTTACCCGATCGGAAGGCGGTCATGAGGTCTTCACGGTGCGTGCCCAGCGCAGCACGGACCTGAAGAACGGCGAGGGGACCATCCTCGACGGGGTTCTGGTGGATGTGCCTGGCCGGTCGGGTGACCGGCACGACCTGATCGAAGCAAATCGTTGCGAGAGTTCCGGCAGCGGAAATTTCTCGTGCAGCGGACCGGTCAAGATGGAATTGGATGCGCTGCGCGGCACCCAAACGATATCTCCTTCACCGGATTCCTCAGCGACGCTGCACGGCAGGCATCCCGTCTACATCAACACATCGAACTTGGTGTACAACCAGCAGACCGGATTGCTGACCGGCACGGCACATGTGGATTGGCGCTACGGCTCGGCCACGGGATCCGCAGTCGGCCTTGCCTACGATACGCGCGGCGGTTCACTCGAACTCGACCGCGACGTTCACGCCGGTGTGCCGGTTCAAACGCTGCGCGGCTCGCGAGGGGGGCGTGTCCCTTCCTTGGTGCAACTTTTGGCCTCGCATCTCCGTTACGCGAAGGACCAGCGGCAGATCACGCTTGCCGGACCGGTTCATGCGACCGAAGGCGATCGCCAGGTGGACGCGGGTCATGCCATCCTCGACCTGGACAGCCGGAACCGCCTCACGCACGCGCTGCTGGACGATGGAGTGCGGGCGCTGGACAAGTCAGACGGGGGGGCTCGGACGATGCAGGCCTCCACTCTCGAAGCCATCTTCGATCCTGCGAGCGGTGACTTAACGGACCTCAACGCCAGCGGCAATGTGGATCTCGAATCGCAGTCAAAATCCGGTGCCGGAGTTTCGCGGCTGAATTCCGACCGGGCGCACGTCAGCTTTACGGGTGCTCATTTTCACCCGGCGCGCGGCCACGCGTCCGGTGAAGTCCGCCTGGTTTCAGAGCCCGACTCCGCCCAGGGCGGATCGCAGGTCTCAAGAACCGGACCCGGATCGCGCAGGCTCGCTCGCGAGGAACTCGAGACCGCCAATCTGGAAGTCAGGTTTCGTCCGGCGGACGCAACGCTGGACAGCGCTGAGACGGTCGGCCCCGGCAAGCTCAGCTTGATCTCCGCCGATCCCAGGAGCGGCAACCGGATTATCACCGCCCGCCAGTTTCAAATGGCTTTCGACGCGCAGAGCCGGCTGAAGGACCTGCGCGGCCGGGGTCCCACGCAAATCCTGTTTGAACCCGCGCCGAGTGCCCCTCGCGGCGCGGTCGCCACAGAGAGTCAAGGGGACAATCTGCAGGCCTCGATCGACCCGGCGTCAGGCAGTGTGCAATCGATGGCGCAGATCGGCCATTTCCGGTTTCTTGACGCCGACCGGCGCGCAACGGCTGATCGCGCCGACTATGCGGAGGAGGGCGATGTACTGGCGCTCAACGGCAGCCCGGTGGTGAGCGATCCGAACACACGCCTGCGCGCCGATCGCGTCGTGATGCACCTCGCGACGAATACCGTCGAGGGATGGGGCCACGTCAGCACCACCCACGCTGGCGAGCTGTCGGACGAGGGTCAGGCCAGACCACCCAAGGATCTGGCTCCTTCGCCCATTACCGGCGGGACAGTCAGCGACGTCACCAACGTGCTCGCCGATCGGGTGACCGCAGATCGCAGCCAGCAGATCTTCCGATACTTAGGCCACGTACGAGCCTGGCGCGGCCCGGACGTCATCGAAGCGCCGGAGTTAGATCTCTACCGGACCGAACGTCGCATCGTGGCGAACGCCGGGGTCGTGACGTCGGACTTGGAGCCCTCGCCGCCGAAAAGCGGTCGGCAGGCCGGCCGGACATCCAGCGATCACATCGACGAGGTTTCGGCGGGGACGAATTCAGGCGCCAATTCGAGAAATAGAGGAACGAGTTCTCCGTTTTCAGTGGACAATCCTAAGACTTCGCGGGCGGCCACGGGGGCGCCTGGAGCCATGCAGCCCGTCACGATTCGCGCCGATCACCTCGACTATCGTGACTTGGAGCACGAGGCAATTTATCGCGGGCACGTCAGGATGGACTCCGCAGGGGCGACGCTGGAATGTGGTCGATTGGACGCCTATTTCACGGCACCGCAATCGGGTCAGCCGTCGCAGTTGGACCATGCGGTCGCCGAAGAGCACGTGATCCTGACTGAGCCAGGCCGCCGCGGCGTCGGAAATCGTGCGGACTACTTTACCCGCGAAGGCAAGATTGTGATGACCGGTGGCCCGCCCAGTCTCTATGAGGCAACAAAGGGCTTCACTACCGGCCGGAGTTTGACTTTCTTTACCGACGATGATAGCTTGCTCGTAGATGGAGGGTCGGGATTCCGGTCTCGCTCCGAGCACCGCTTGTCGCATTAGCCTGCCATGTCCGTACTCTCAACCGTCGATCTGACCAAGTCGTATAAGGGACGCAAAGTGGTTGATGGGATGAGCCTTAGAATCGACCAAGGCGAAGTCGTCGGTCTCCTCGGTCCCAACGGCGCCGGGAAGACCACCTCGTTCTACATTATTGTAGGCTTGGTCACTCCAGACGCAGGGCGGGTGTTGCTCGACGGGTCCGATATTACCGGCTTGCCGATGTACTTGCGCGCGCGGGCCGGAATCAGCTATCTGCCGCAGGAGCCTTCGATCTTTCGCAGGCTCACGGTGGAAGAGAACCTGATGGCAGTGCTGGAGACCCTGCCGCTGACGGCGCATGAGCGTCGCGAGCGGCTCGAGGAGCTCCTGGAGGAACTCGGGCTGCAGCAGGTCCGTCGCAGCTACGGCTACATGCTTTCGGGAGGTGAACGCCGTCGCGTTGAGATTGCGCGCTCGCTGGTCATCTCCCCGTCTTTCATCCTATTGGATGAGCCTTTCTCAGGCATCGATCCTCTGACGGTGATCGACTTGCAGAATATCATCCTGCAGTTGAAGAACTCCGGCATCGGAATCCTGTTGACCGATCATAACGTCCGCGAGACTTTGCAAGTCACGGACCGCGCGTATATCATCAACACTGGGAGGATATTCCGGGCCGGCACGCCCCAGGTGTTGGGCAACGATGCCGAGGTGAAGCGAATTTATCTCGGAGATAACTTCAGGTTAGCGATTTAATGGAAGTGAATCGTCCAAAGCTCGGTTTGAATCTCAACGTGGCGCAGAGGCAGATCCTCACGCCGGGACTGGTCCAGATGGTGACCGTCCTGGCGCTGAACCGCCTCGAGTTACGCGAGATGATTAACACCGAGATGGTCGCCAATCCTGTTCTCGAGGAGGTGACCGACGAAGCGCCGTCCGCAGAGGAGGTCCGGGAAAAGGTCGAGGCTGACGCTGAAGCTCCTCTTCCTCCGAAGCCGACCAACGGCGACGCTCCCGCACCCGAACAGCAGGATTCCTTCCAGGAAGTCGACTACGGCTCGTTCTTCGACGATTATCTCGATCCCGGTTTCAAATCTCCCGCGGCCGAATCCATCGAAAGACCCTCCTTCGAGAATTTCCTCTCCCGGCCGACGTCGCTTGCCGATCATCTGGAGTGGCAACTGAATCTGACCATCTGCCCGACCGCTGTCCGCGATGCCGCCTACTCGATCATCGGCAACCTGAATGAGGATGGCTATCTGACGGCAACCGTGGAGGAAATCGCGGACAGCGGCGGCCACAAGAAGGAAGATGTAGAGCAGGCGCTGAAGCTGGTGCAGGACCTTGATCCGGCGGGGGTGGCCGCGCGTGACCTGCGCGAGTGCTTGCTGCTTCAGTTGAAAATCGCGGCGCCGTCCAACACGCTGGCGCCGCGCATTGTCTCCGAGCATCTCGAAAAGCTGCAGAACAAGCAGTACAAAGAGATTGCGCGCGCCCTAGACCGGCCGCAGCCTGCCGTGGAGCGCGCGCTGGGGCTGATCCGCACGCTCCATCCACGGCCCGGCCAGCGCTACAACACCGTTGAGGCGCGGCTCGTGGAGCCGGACGTCGCTTTCGTCAAGGTCGACGACGACTATAAGATAGTCATGAACGAAGATGGGATGCCTCAGCTCCGCCTGAGCCGGCGCTATCGGCGCATGCTCGAGCAGGGCGAGACTTCGCGCGATGTGCGCACCTGGGTGAAGGAGCGCTTCAACTCCGCCTTGCAGTTGCTGAAGAACATCGAGCAGCGAAAGCAGACCATCCAACGCGTGTGCCAGGTCATCATCGAGCGGCAGCGCGAGTTTCTCGACAAGGGCGACGACTACCTGCGTCCCATGATGATCAAGGAGGTGGCGGAGATTGTGGGCGTGCACCCGTCGACGGTCAGCCGCGCAGTGGGCAGCAAGTATGCTGAAACTCCCCAGGGGGTGCGCGAATTAAGATCCTTCTTCTCCGAGGCGGTGCAAGGGCCGGCGGGAGCTGCGCTGCCGCTGGTAAGCCTGAAGCGCGCAGTGAAGAAGATGATCGAAGAGGAAGACGCCTCGCATCCGCTGACGGATGACCACATCACCCAACGCTTGCATCAGATGGGCATTTCCGTGACCCGCCGTACCGTAGCAAAATACCGCGAAGACATGCATATCCCGAGTACTCACCATCGACGGAGGAAGGCATGAATCCTCCCTTTGATCGTTCTGGGCTCGGTCCTGGAGGGTCCACTCATGCAGATCGAGTACACTGGCCGCCAGATCGATGTCACACCAGATCTGCGCCGATACACTGAAGAACGCCTCAACAAGGTCGTGCGCCTGCTGCGCGATCGCTGCACCTTAAAGGTGATCCTCACCACTGAGCGGCATCTCCGAATTGCAGAAATGACGTTGAAATTCCGCGATCACTCGCTGGTGGGCATCGGCCAGACCGCGGACGCGCGCAGTTCAATCAACGACGCTTTGGACAAGATCGAGAAACAGGTGGTACGCCTGATGGAACGGAAGCGCACGCGCAAGCGAAGGCCCAAGCCGACCTCGGCCATTCTCCTCAACGTGCTTGCGCCGGAACGGACCGATCACCTCGAACGCGAAGCGCTCGAAACCGAGCGCATCGCCATCAAGCCCCTGTCCGTTGAAGAAGCGATCGAATCGAAAGAACTCGTGCAGAGAGGCGCCGTGGTCTTCCGCAACGCCGAGACCGAACGCGTCAACGTGATTTACCGGCGTACGGATGGCAGGCTGGCCCTGATTGAGCCGGAGCCCTAAGAACAGTGACAAGTGGCGAGTGACAAGTGGCAAGACCTAATGAAACTTGTCACTTGTCACGTGTTGTCACTTGTCACTTGTAATGAAACGATCCTCCACCAAGCGATCCCCCTCTCGTTTTGTGCTGATCACTGGCCTGAGCGGGTCGGGCAAGGGCTCAGCCCTCCGGGCCTTTGAGGATCTTGGCTACTACTGCGTCGATAATCTGCCGTCCAATCTGATCCGCACTTTTCGCGATCTTTGTTTTGCGCCCAACAGTCGAATCACCAACGCCGCCGTGGCCGTTGACATTCGCGAAGGCGAGGCCATCCGGCAGCTCCCGGCACTCTACGACAAGCTCGTCAAGGAGCGGCCCAGGCCAGCATTGGTGTTCCTGGACGCGTCCGACGACGTGATCATCCGGCGCTTCGAGGAAACCCGGCGGCCGCATCCCCTCGGACGCGATCTACCGCTTCAGGAAGGCATCGATCGCGAGCGGCGCCTGCTCAGGCCCGTCAAGCAACGCGCCGACGAGGTCCTCGACACCACGCGGCTGAACCCCCAGGAACTGCGCCAGCTCATCCAGGCCCACTTCGGCGGCGGACGGAAGCATGGGACGATGCCGATTTCGGTGGTCTCGTTCGGTTATCGCTTCGGGCTGCCGCAGGAAGCCGATCTGGTGTTCGATGTTCGTTTCCTTCCCAACCCCAACTATGTTCGCGAACTGAAGAAGAAGACGGGACGCGATCCTGAAGTGGTGCGGTTCATGGACGATCTTCCCGGCACCCGGGAGTTCCTGCGCCGAGTGCTCAATTTGTTGCTCTATCTGCTGCCTCAGTTCATCCACGAAGGGAAGAGCTACCTGACCATCGCCGTGGGCTGCACCGGAGGCCGTCACCGTTCCGTGATGTTGGCCGAACGCCTGGCGAAGACGCTCGCGGACGAGGGATACCAGACCAAGGTGACGCACCGCGACATCGCGCGGGCGGCTTAACATCCACTCAGCGTTGTCAGCACGCCCTCAACGACGGCTCCCGACTCCACTATTGTTGCCAGGCGAACCGGAGGTACAAAGTGGACGATCGGAGATGAGCCCCGGGCGGTGGCCATTCGGTGACAAAAGGAAAAAGCGATTCGCTCCATACGAAACGATATTAGGCTGATTCATGTCACCAGGACGAGCGCCGTGGCAGGAGGCCGAGATGAAGAGTTTAGGTGTGGGGGTGCTTGGAACGGGATGGGTCTCGGGAGAGTATATTCGGGCCTTTGAAGGGAATGCCCACACCGAGGTACGGGCCATCTTGAGCCGCGAAAGGGAGCGCGCGGCTGCGAAGGCCCGCGAGCATCATCTGGTCGCATGCACCGCCTATGACCGTCTGGAAGACCTGCTGAATGATCCCGCCGTCCAGATCGTCGCGATTTGTACGCCTCACGACCTTCACGTTTCCCAGGGGGTGGCAGCAGCCAGCGCCGGAAAGCATCTCGTGCTCGAAAAACCCGTCGCACTGGACCCGGAGGGTCTGCGCGAACTGCGCCGCGCAGTCCGGCGTGCCGGGGTAAAAAGCGTGGTCAGTTTCGTGCTGCGGTGGAACCCGCTGTTCGCAACGATCCGCGCCCTGCTCGAGGACTCGACCATCGGCCGCGTCTTTTATGCCGAGGTCGACTACTTGCACGGCATCGGCCCCTGGTACTCGCAGTACTCCTGGAATCTAAAGCGGGAGGTCGGCGGCAGTAGCCTCCTGACCGCGGGATGTCATGCGGTCGACGGGCTCCGCTGGTTCGTTCGCCGTCGTCCCGTGGAAGTGTTTTCCTATTCAAGCACCAGTGCCGGCAACCAGCTTGGTTACGAATATGATCCGAACAGCGTGACGCTCGTGAAATTCGAGGATGGATTGATAGGAAAGATCGCCTGCTCGATCGAGTGCGTCATGCCCTACGTATTCAACGTCCTGTTACTCGGCGACGGGGGAACGATCCGCAACAACCAGGTGTTTGCGCACAGATGGGTGGGGCAGCGTGGTTGGGCGACCATCCCAACGGTGCTGCCCGACAGTGGGGACGTAACGCACCATCCCTTCCGTGACGAGGTGGATCACTTCGTCGAGTGTATCCTGACGAATCGAGAGTCCCATGCAAACCTGGAGGACGCCGCTGTAACTCATGAGATCTGTTTCGCCGCGGAACTGTCGGTGCGCGAGAAACGTCCAGTGGCGATTTCTGGAACTACTGAGGGTCCCTGATCCGAGGCAACGCCGAGGGCGCTTGGAGCGCTAATAACATTCTCAAGCGTGAAAAGATACTCTGGAACACAGGACCTCGCATGAACCTACCGAACAAAAAGGTGTTGGTCGTGGGTGCGCACCCAGACGACGCGGAGATGTTCTGCGCAGGGACTCTCTTTCTCCTGCGCGACTTAGGGTATGACGTTCACATTGCCACCATGACCCTGGGAGACTGTGGCTCGACCGAGCACTCGTCCCAGGAGATTCGGCGAATTCGCCGCGGGGAAGCTGAAGCCGCCTGCGCATTCCTCGGTGCAAGTTATCGGTACCTGGGTTTCAACGACCTATCGATTTTCAATGACGATGACTCGAACCGTCGCACGACGGCCTTACTCCGAGACATCGATCCGCTGATGGTGATGACGCATCCTCCGCACGACTACATGTCGGACCACGAAACGACGAGCTTGCTCGTCCGAAATGCCTGTTTTGGGGCCGCCGCGCCGAACTATGACACGTTGAGCCTCACGCCTGTGCCCCGCTCATCGTCTATACCTTACTTGTATTATTTCGAGCCCATGGATGGGATTGACATATTCGGGCGAAGACTAGCGCCGCATTTCTACGTCGACGTCACCGAAACCATTGAGGCGAGGCTCGAGATGCTGGGGCATCACCAAAGCCAGCGGAAGTGGCTGCGCTCGCATCACGGGCTCGACGACTATGTCGAGGCAGCTCGACGGAGGTGCCGTGATGCAGGCGAGCGGGCCTCAGGGACCTCCGGCAGAGAACTGTTGTATGCCGAAGGCTTTTGCCAGCACCTTGGCCATGCTTTTCCGCACGAAAACATTTTGGCGCAGATTCTGGAGCCCAGGGTCGTATCCGGCCGATGCGAGGGCTTACCGGAGTAGCTGACTGGAGTGGTCGCAGCGTGCATGGTTTCCCTGTGGCTCGCGCTGGAAACAGTGCTCATCGCAGCAACTCTTCCGTGAACTCCCTGTCCTGTGCATCGGTGAAATCTGTAGCATCACCCAGCACCTGGCGATATCGAAATCGAGGCCCGAGCGCGACCACACGGCGCATCCAGTTCGTCGGATCCGTCCACAGAACCGGCCGCGCTCCCATGGCCTTCACGAGATCGTCGAGGTCCCAGTGAAGCGCAAAGCCGGGTATCACGGCGTCAAACAGATCCGCGCTCATCGAACTCTCTAAGGCGAGTCGCAGGCTGTACGGAGTCCGGTCGAGCCACACCTTTCCGATGCGCGGGTCGGCCGCGGCTGCCGCCAGCAGCCAAATGCCCTTCA
>Ga0335078_10002775_pt1 | contig 26398 bp, 22 predicted proteins | sample Lox_Sample_32_FD_206711 | JGI IMG/M metagenome (GOLD analysis project Ga0335078, IMG submission 206711) | Soil microbial communities from Loxahatchee National Wildlife Refuge, Florida, United States - Lox_Sample_3.2 | ecosystem: Environmental > Terrestrial > Soil > Wetlands | place: USA... | reverse complement strand
TGTTGGTCGAGCCAGGCTCGGTCTTCCGCGCTGATCGTCTCGATTCGCGCCTGCGCGATCAGTCGCTCGGCTCGCTGGTGTGAGTTACTGTCCATGGTCCTTCTCCAATTGCCCGGCGCAACTCCGCCAAGCCGCGGTAAAGCCGCGATTTCACGCTCGACAGCGGCGCGCCGGTGACCGCCGCGATTTCCTCGAGCTGCAGGTCCTCCTGAAAGCGCAGCATCAACACCTCTCGATAAGCGGCCGGCAGGCAGCCCAGCGCGGCGCGCACGCGCTCGCCCTCTTCCTCAGCGGCGAGCAGGTCGATCGGCGTTGCCGTCTGCGGGCTAGCCGGCTCAATGCCCGTTCTGCCGTCTGCCGGGTCACTGAGATCATCGATGCTGGCTGGACTGTCGGCGGGCGACTTGCGGCGCCGCAGCAGGTCAATCGCCAGGTGACGGGCGATAGCAAACAGCCAGGTCTCAAACTTCGCCTTGCCGTTGTACTGGTATCCGCGCTCCAGCACGCGTATCCAGGTCTCCTGGAACAATTCCTCGGCCACCTCTCGCCGTCCCGTGAGATAGAGCAGGTAACGAAACAGGCGGAACTGGTACTGCCCGATCAGGTAATCGAGCAGATCGGGGTCGCGGCGCCGGAGTCCGCGCGCCAGGCTCTGGGTCTCAAGCTCCATCGAATTGGCGAACCAGCAGAGTATCGCGCTCATTCTAGCTGGGTATACGAGTGAGGGTCGAAAAAAGACGCACAGGTCAGAAGTTAGGTCAGACGCAGAGGTGTGGAGACCGGCGGCGACTCTACTGGGGCTCCTGGGGCGGAAAGTGCGATTCAAAGCTCTGCAGAGTGGCGGCTGAGTCGATTTTGACCAGAGCGCCGGTGCCGGGCGTGGAGTCGACGAGCTTAAGTCCGCGCTCCGGCCCCAGCACGTCGATGGCAGTAGCGTAGCTATCGGCGGTGATGTCGTTCGACGCCACTACGGTGACGCTGCTCCGTCCCGTGAGCGCCATGCCCGTCCTGGGATCGACGATGTGCGAATAGCGGACACCGTTGATCTCCACGTGCTGCTCCGCGTCGCCGGAGGTCGACACGCCGACGTTGTGAAGCAGGACGAAACGAGTTTGGATTTTAGAATTCGGCGTTTGGATAGAAGAGGCGTCCAAGGGCGCGATCTCGATGCGCCACCCTTTCCGGTGCGGCGGCGGATCACCCACGGCGATGTCGCCCGCCGCGGCCACCAGCGCCCGCGTGACTCCAAATCCCTTGAGCACCAAAAGGGCTTGGTCCGCGGCGTCACCCTTGGCGATGCCTCCGAGATCAAGCTGCATACCGGGCTTCAGCAATTGCACGGTGTGCCCCTGTGGGTCGAGCCGTACTCTCTCGTAGCCCACCAGTTCGCGTGCCGCCGCCAGCTGCTCCGGATCGGGCAATTCGTGCCGGCGACGCGCTCGTCGCCAAAGTCGCACCACGGGGCCGACCGTTATATCGAAAGCCCCGTCGGACCGCTCAGAGACCGCTTGGGCGGCGGCAAGCACGCGGAACAGGTCGTCGCTCACTTTCACCGGCGACCCGCCGGCCTGGCCGCAAAGCTGCCTCAGTTCGCTCTCCGGTTTGTAGTCGCTCATGATACTATCCAGCTTTTGGATTCGATCGAAAGCGGCGCGCGAGGCTTTCGCCGCCGTGGTGGGATCAGGGGCGTAGAGCACGATTCGAAAAACCGTGCCCATGTGCGCTTCCGTGAATCCAAACCGGGCAAGCCGAACTGGGGCCAGTTCAGGGCTGGTACCCTGGAGTGCGGCAGCTTGGTGCCGCTTTCCCTGAGGCGGTGAATCAAGCCGCGACGGGGGTGCGCCGGCTGACGGCAGCTCTCCCAAGCACAGTGAGGCAAGCAAGAGGCAGGGCCAAGACTTCCTTCGACCTAAATCGGTCATGAGCGGCGCGCGATTGGCTCCAACGAACCTCATAGTAACACAGCGCCGCTTCAGTCTGAGTGGTTCCGAGAATGTTGGCCAGTACTTGTCCGTCGCTTCGCCACTGCGTGGTGAGGTTGTCTTACAAGATTTTCGATTTTTGAGTTTCCAGTTTTTAGTCCGGTTTCGAACCATGAAGTGGGTGCGATTCAGAATCGTGTTCATCGTCGCGGCGGCGCTGTGTGCCGCCCTCACTATGCTGGAGCGCAACCCAGTTCGCGGCGCTTCCTCCTCGGCCAACGGCCAAGCGTCGCCACCGAAAGAGGAAGAGGCAATGAAGCCTTACACCGAGACGATTCCCGGTACGGAGGCGAGTTTCGAAATGGTGCCGATTCCGGCCGGCACATTCACCATGGGAAGTCCGGCTGGCGAAGAGGGTCACTCCGAAGACGAGGGCCCGCAACACCGCGTGACGATTCACGCTTTCTGGATGGAGAAGTACGAGACCACCTGGAACGAATACGACGTGTTTGCGTTCAGCCACGATCGCATGAGTGACCAGAAACCCACGCCCACAAATGCCGACGACAAGCTTGCCGACGCCGTCACGCGTCCGACGCCTCCCTACTCGGACCCCACCTTCGATTTCGGCCGTGAAGGTCATCCTGCTATCAGCATGAGCCATCACGCAGCAATGGAATACACACGCTGGCTCTCCGCCAAGACCGGCCATGAGTACCGTTTGCCTACCGAGGCCGAGTGGGAATACGCGTGTCGCGCGGGCTCCGCCACCGCCTTTTATTACGGCGCCGATCCCAAGCAGTTGGGCGACTACGCGTGGTTCCTGGATAATTCGGATGCGCGCCCGCACGAGGGCGGCAAGAAGAAACCGAACGCCTGGGGTCTCTACGACATGCTGGGCAACGTGGGCGAGTGGGTGCTGGACGAGTACGACAAGGACTTCTATCAGCACTTCAAATCGGGCGAACTGCTGGTAGAGCCGGTGATGCTCCCTACAAAGAAAAAGTATCCGAACATAGTACGCGGCGGCTCGTGGGATGATGAGGCGAAGCGAGTGCGCTGCGCCGCGCGCCAGGCGTCCAGTCCCGACTGGAACTTCCAAGACCCGCAGCGCCCGCAAAGCATCTGGTGGCTCACCGACGGTACGTTCGTTGGCTTTCGTGTCGTACGCCCAGTGGAGGATGAGGAGAAGCTCAAAGGGGTGAAGTCTCTGGTGAAGAAATATGATTTCTGACCAGCACCTTCGAACATTTCCCCGCGAATTCCTTGGCCAGGCGCACGGTTGTGGCGTGGATTCGTACCGTATCCTCCACGTGTCGGGCGTAGCCCCCAGCCAATGTCACCGCCACCGGGATGTTCTTGGCCCGCGCCTTCCTTAAGACGAGGCGGTCGCGCTGCTCGAGGCCGTGCAGCGTCAGCTTCAGACCGCCCAACTGATCTTCACGGTAGGGATCGGCTCCCGCAATGTAGTAGAGGAGATCGGGCTGGAACTCGCCGAGCGCGCGGTCGAGTCCGTGCTCGAGTTCCGCTAGGTACTCATCGTCTTCCACACCATCGGCGAGGTTAATGTCGAGATTGCTGGGCGGCTTGGGGACCGGATAGTTGTTCAACTGATGGATCGACAAAGTGTAGACGGTGGCGTCGGCGGCGAAGATGTCGGCAGTCCCGTTGCCGTCGTGAACGTCACAATCGACGGTCATGGCGCGCTCGATGGCTTTGTCCTTCTGCAGGCGGCGAATTCCGATGGCCACGTCGTGGAGCACGCAGAAACCCTCACCATGATCGGGAAAAGCGTGGTGGAAGCCACCACCCAGATTAACCGCGGCGCCATCTTCGAGCGCCCGTCGTCCTGCCAGAATCGAGCCACCGGCGGACAGCCAGACGGCGCGGACGAGCTCGGGTGAGTACGGGATTTCGAGACGCAGAATCTCTGCGTAGGATAGCGTGCCCGCCTTGAGCTTACGGATGTAGTCGCGATGATGGACCAGTGCCACATCTTCGTCGGAGGCAGGCGCGGGTTCCACGAAGTCATCGGGCTTCGCCACGCCGTCTCGTAACAGCCTTTCCTTAGTCAGCTTGTATTTCACCGAGGGAAAGACGTGGTCGCCGAGGTTAAGGTCGTAATGGTCAGAGTAGACGATCTTCACTCCTGGCTCCTGGCTTTCGAGTGTTCATTCCACCGTCACTGACTTGGCCAAATTCCGGGGCTGATCCACGTCGCAGCCGCGCAGCACGCCGATGTGATAGGCGAGCAGTTGCAGCGGCACCACTTCGAGGATGGTGGAAAGCAGTCCGTTCGTCGGCGGCAAAACGATCAGGTGATCGGCCATTTCCGTCACCTCGCGGTCGCCTTCCGTCACCAGCGCGATGATCTGCGCACCTCGCGCCTTAGCTTCCTTGATATTGGAGACCGTACGTTCGTAACGTGTCTTGGAATCGGCAGAGCGCGTATCCGACGTGGCGATCACCACCACGGGCAGGCCCTCGTCGATAAGCGCGGCCGGCCCGTGCTTCATCTCGCCGGCCGGGCAGGCTTCGGCATGAATGTAAGACACTTTCTTCATTTTGAGCGCCCCTTCGAGGGCGATGGGGAAATGGACACCGCGCCCGAGAAACAGAAAATCGGAGCAGCGATAGAGCTCGCGGGCGAGATCCTCGTAGTCGTCGTCACTTTGCAGTACCGATTCGAGTTGGCGTGGCAGCGCTGCCAAGTCCGCCAGCCGTTGCTTGGCGTCGGACGGCCGCAGCAGGTTACGGGTCTGCCCCAAATAAACGGCGAAGAGGTAAAGCGCGGTGAGCTGGGCAGTAAAGGTCTTGGTGGAACCCACGGCGATCTCCGGTCCAGCGTGGCTATAAATAGCGCCGTTGGATTCGCGCGGCACCATGCTGCCCAGCACGTTGCAGATGGCCAGCGTCTTTGAACCCTTGGCCTGCGCCTCGCGCTGGGCGGCGATGGTATCCGCCGTCTCGCCTGACTGGGTGATGAGGATGGTGAGCGTGCGGGGTTCCACCAAGGGGTCGCGATAGCGAAACTCGGAGGCGTAATCCACCTCGACGGGCACGCGCGCCAACCGCTCGATCATGGTCTTCCCCGCCAGCGCGGCGTGGCGGGAAGTTCCCGCGGCGACAATCTTGATCTCGCGGAAGGAGCGGAAGTCGTCTTCGGTAATCTCCATTTCGTCGAGGAACACCCGGCCTGTTTCGGGCGAAATCCGGCCGAGCATGGTGTCGCGGACCGCGCGCGGCTGCTCGTAGATTTCTTTCAGCATGAAATGCTTGAAGCCGCCCTTTTCCGCCAGGATCGGGTCCCAGGTGATGTGCTGGACGCGGCGGGTTACCGGATTGCCCTCGAAGTCCGTCAGCTTCACGCCGTTCGGCGTCAGCACCGCCACGTCACCGTCCGCAAGAAAGAAGAGGTCGCGTGTGTGGTAAAGAATGGCGGGTACATCGCTGGCCACGAAATACTCGTCCTTGCCCAGCCCGATCACCGCCGGCGGGCCTTGGCGTACGGCGACGATCTTGTTCCGGTCGCGCGTCGAGATAATGGCGAGCGCAAATACACCTGCAAGTTCGCGCACGGCGGCGCGAACCGCTTCCTCGAGGCTGACTGCACGCGCGTGCGTCACCACGTCAGTCGTGCCAGCCGAGGAAGCCGAGCCGGCATTCAGATGCCGCTCGATCAGGTGAGCGATCACTTCCGTGTCGGTCTCGGTGCGGAACTCGTGCCCTTCGGCTTCGAGTCGCTTTTTCAACTCTTCGTAGTTCTCGATGATCCCGTTGTGGACCACCGCCACCGTGCCGTGGCAGTCGCGGTGGGGGTGGGCGTTCTCTTCGGTGGGCGCGCCGTGCGTTGCCCAGCGCGTGTGGCCGATGCCGTAGGTGCCTTCCAGGGGGTTGAGCCGGATGCGCTCTTCCAGGTTGCGCAACTTGCCGGAGGCGCGTCGCACGCCCAGGTCGCTCTCCTTCATCACTGCCAGGCCTGCCGAGTCGTAGCCGCGATACTGCAACCGCTGCAAGCCTTCCAGCAGGACCGGCACCACGCGCTTGTTGCCGATGTATCCGACGATGCCTGACATAAAAATAGTAACGAGTGAACGCTGACAGGCGATTCGTGAACAGCTGTACCTCACAGCCGGAAGATCTCAGCGCGGCCTCGCACAGCTCGCCAGCCAATTATAGCAGACGCGTCGTGCAAGTCGGGGAGTCTGCTGAATCTCCCTCCGAAAATCGCATTTAGGGGATCGACGCCGACCTCCGTATCTACCGATAACGCCAGACGTGGTCCCTGGACTTCTTTCCGTAGAACGCGCCTCCACGAACTCCGTCCACTAGCTGAGGAGCCCGTCCGAGAACCCTGGGAGCAGGCTTCGGTTGCGGGCGGCCGCGCTTTCCAGTACTATCATTCGGTCCCGTTACATCGAACTGAAAGGGCCGGATCGAAGAGTGGAAATGGAGGGTGGATTACCCTCACGTGGCAACTGGAACCGCAACTACACCAAAAATCGGGCGCAGCACCGCTGGGATCATCCTGCGTGTGCTGGTTGTTCTGGCCAGCTTGGTGGTCGTAATCGCCGCCAGCACCGCGATCTGGTTCTCCTGGCGCGCGCATGCTGCCCTGCCGCAACTCGAGGGCACTATCAAGGTGCAGGCGACGGGAACGGCCGGACTCCAGGCGCAGGTGGAGGTGTTCCGCGATGCGCACGGCGTGCCGCACATCCGCGCCCAGTCGCTCGATGACCTGGTGTTCGCGCAGGGTTATGCGACCGCGCAGGACCGACTGTGGCAGATGGACCTGAGCCGCCGCTACGCCGAGGGCGAGCTTTGCGAAATATTCGGCGAGCGCGTTCTCGCCGCGGATATCGAAAACCGCAGACTCGGTTTTCGCCAAGTGGCTGAGCGGGGCGTGAATGAGTTGGACGCCGAGTCGCGTCGCATATTCGACGACTATGCGCAGGGCGTGAACGCCTTCTTGGCGACGCACCAGGATCGCTTGCCGATTGAGTTCGTCCTGCTGCATTATCGGCCGCGCCCGTGGAGCCCGGCGGACTCTCTGGGCGTGGCCCTGAACATGGCCAAGAACCTCAACACTTCGTGGCGTACCGATGTGATGCGCGAGCGCATTCGCAACCTGGTGGATCCGCAACTCTACGCCGACCTCTTTCCTGATCACTCGCCGCTTGATCGTCCCGTTGCCGAGCCGGCAGGTGGACGGGAGTCAGGGGTCGGGAGTCGGGAATCGATGAGTGTCCATCTTCCCGACTCCCTTGTTCCTGATACCACCCTCGCCGCGCTCGTCCATGCAGAAGCCGACTCCGGCTTCGCACTGGGCAGTAACAACTGGGTGGTGAGTGGCGAGCACACCGCGTCGGGCAAGCCGCTGCTGGCCAACGATCCGCACCTTGGCCACAGCGTTCCCAGCGTGTGGACCATGGTCGAACTGGAGGCGCCCGGCCTGCATGTTGGCGGCGTGACCTTCCCCGGCGAGCCGCTGGTGATCATCGGGCAAAACGAGCGCATTGCCTGGGGTATGACCAACACCGGCCCGGACGTCCAGGACTTGTACTACGAGGAGTTCAACCCGAGCAATGGGACCGAATACCGCCACAACGGCCAATGGGAAAAGGGCGACGTGCGGGAGGAGATCATCAAAGTGCGCGGGCGTCCCGACTACCGGTTGACGGTGAAAACGACTCGCCACGGTCCGATCATCGGAGAGGCGCGCAACATTGGCTTGTCGCTGCAGTGGACGGCGCTTCAACCTCACGCCCTCAGCTACCCGTTCCTCGAGATGGCGCGGGCAGGGAACTGGCAGGAGTTCACGGACGCCATACGCCGCTTCACCGGCCCCGAGCAGAACGTGGTCTATGCCGACGTGGATGGCAACATCGGCTATTACGCGCCGGCGTGGGTGCCGATCCGAAAGCATGGCGATGGCAGCCTGCCGCAATCGGGCGCCACCGACGATTATGACTGGACCGGCTACATTCCCTTCGAGGATCTGCCGCACGCCTTCAATCCGCCGGGCGGAATCATCGCCACGGCCAACAGTCGCGTGGTGCCGGACGGCTATCCTTACTTCATCACCCACGATTGGGCGCCCCCTTATCGGACCGCGCGCATCTTCCAGCTTCTCGAAGCCGCCCCGCTGCACAGTCTGACGGTGGACGACATGCTGCGCATCCAGATGGACATCGATTCCCTTGAGGACGAGCAACTGGCGAAAGAACTGGTGGCGGCTGGCGCCGCTCATCCACCTGCGGCGGACGATGCCCGCTACGCGCTTGGCCTGCTCCAACAGTGGGACGGCGAAGCTCGCATCGACTCGGCGGCGACGATCGTTTGCGAAATAACTAAACCGGCTCTGCTGGCGCGTCTGATCAGAACCAAGCTGGGCGATCACCTTGCTGATCTCGGCGGCTATCGCTGGGGAATGAGCGAAACGTTTGTGGACAACGTGATCAGCAATAACTGGACCCGGTGGTTGCCGCCGGGCGACACGGACTTCAACGCCACGCTGATCGCGAGCCTGGAAGAGGGGGTGCGCAGGATCCCGGCCATCGTCGGCAACTCGGACCGCAAGGCCTGGGTTTGGGGCAAAACCATCCCCCTCACCTTTCATCATCCGCTCGACTCGCTGCCCTTCATGAGAATGTTGTTCGATGTCGGCCCTTTTCCACAGATGGGCATGGACACTACCGTCAAGGCCACTAGCATGCGCCACGGCCCTTCGATGCGGCTGGTGGCGAACCTCGCTGACCTCGACGGCTCGGTGAACAACATCACGCTCGGGGAGTCCGGACAGTTGTTCAGCCCTTATTATAAGGACCAGTTCCCGGCCTGGTACACCGGCCACAGCTTTGCGATGCGGTTCAGCGACGCGGCAGTGGAAAAAGGGGTGGTCCACAGGCTGGTGCTGGAGCCGGCTCAGAAGAATTGACGATTGGCGACGCCCGTGGTCAGTGTCGGTTGCCGGTTGCAGAAGGCGGCCATGGCCCTGGTTCCCTTCCTGCCATCTCTTGCAGCTGACGACGGACCAATCGTCAATCTGCGTCTTTCAATTGCCAGGCAGGGACATCAGGCGGTCCCCACTAGCCACGAAGGCGGCAAGCAGCATCACCAAGTGCATCCAAAAAACGGCGACACTTCGGGGAGTCGAGTTGGCTAAATTCGTAATGCTAAGGATTTTGCTTGAAAAGTTTCTCGACTCCTGATATTTGGTGTAAGCCATCTTTAGTGATACAAAAAGAAGCGAGCGAACGGCCGGCAAGGCGTCGCGCTTAGGTAAGGATCAAGGTTTATCGGAAAAACTTTCAGACCACTGACGAGGTAGCCCTTCCATGAACATGCAGAAGACGACCCGCATTCTGAGTTTCACCGCATCGCTCGCGGTTGCGCTCCTGGTAGCAGCAGCTCAGCCCGCAGTGTCGCGCGCCGCCGCCGCACCCGCTCTGGGTCCGGCTCCAGAGCCGCAGGCGAAAGCGCCTGCTTGGAAGAGTAACGACGAGTATCAGGCCTTCACCGCGATGGCCAACGAGAAGGATCCGAACAAGCAAATTGCGCTGGCCCAGGCCTTCCTCGAGAAGTACAAGGATTCGGATTTCAAGTACGCGGCATGCCTGGCCATGATGCAGTCTTACCAGGCGCTGGGCAAGAGCGATCAGGCTATCGCCGCTGCCCGCCAAGCGCTGACGTTCAGTCCAGATAACCCTGAGGCGCTGACCTATCTTTGCTTCTCGTTTCCCTACGTCTTTAACGCCAAGAGTTCCACCGCCACCACGGACCTGGCGCAAGCGGAAACCGACGCAAAGCACGGCCTGGACGTTCTCCAGAAACTGGTGAAGCCGGAGAAAGCCACCCAAGAGCAGTTCGACACCTACGTAAAACCCAAGCGGGCAATATTCAATACCTGTCTCGGTTTCGTGGACGTGCAGCGCAAGGACTTCGCGGGGGCACTCACGGCGTTGAAGGCCGCCGCGGAAGACAATCCTAATGACAACTTGATCTTTTCCTTGATGGGCCAAGCTTACCTGTTCTCTACGCCTCCCGACTACGACAATGCCATCTGGTACCTGGCGCGATCGGTGGCCCTGGCGCAGGCGGCGAAGAGTCCTAATGCTGCCAGCCTGGAGAAATTCTACGGTCAAGTCTATGTCAGCCGCCATGGCTCGGACCAAGGCGAGAACGATATCGTTACCCAGGCGGCTACCTCAGTGAACCCACCGGCGGACTTCAAAGTGACGCCGGCCCCGAAGCATGCTCCGACGGGTAACCAACTGGTGGACACATTTTACAGTTGGGAGGACGCCCTAAAGTCGGGCGGCGATACCCAGACCCAGCAATGGACGGCTCTCAAAGGCCAGGCGTTTGGAGGGCCGGGTGTTGTAGACAGCTTGGAAAAGGGCACCGAACCGAATACCTACTTGGTACGGATCGATATCACCCCGGAAGCAAAAGCCAAAGAGGGCACTTATGACATCGAACTCAAGTCTACGCAGGCCGATGCTAAGTACCTTGGCAAAGGGGATCCGGTGCGCTTCCAGGGGACCATCAGCGCCTACACGTTGACGCCGAGTTTCGTCCTGACCCTTGATCCGGGGACGATCAACCAGGAAGACTTGGATAGCGCCAAGGCGAAGGCGCAAGAGAAGAAACCGGCGAAACCGGCGCCAAGGCGGCGACACTAGAGCCCATCCGGCACCTTGGGAGCGCGGGCAAGACGCCCGCGCTCCTAGCGCCATTGCTTAGCGGCCAAGTGACAGCGATTCCCGATCCGTATTTGAACTTCCTCTAGACAGTTGCAAAATAGTGTGGCGGCATGAAGGTGCTCCACCCTCGCCCAACCAGATTGGGTCTGCGCAATACTGAATCTCGCGAAGGAGGAAGATATCTCGATGAGGAATCTGCTGAAGCGCCCAACGCCCTGGATCACGTTCGTTCTCGCTGGCGTCATGCTCCCATTGCTGCGCACCTCGCCGCGCGCGCAGGAATCGAGGCCCGACCTCACGCAGATCTTCGACAAGCGTGACGTGATGATCCCGATGCGCGACGGCGTGCGACTGCACACCGAAATCTACACGCCGAAAAGCTCCACCGAGCCGCTGCCTTTCATCTTCGAGCGAACTCCCTACGGCCTGCACGACGACGGCAAGGGGTTCACGGCGAAGTTCGGGATCTATCAAGAAATGGTTCCGGAGGGATTCATCTTCGTCTTCCAGGATATTCGCGGGCGGTACGGCTCGGAAGGTACGTTCGTGATGTTCCGCGACCCACGCGACCGGAGTGATCCACACGCCATCGACGAGAGTACGGATACGAACGACACTGTCGATTGGCTGCTCAAGAATGTGCCCAACAACAACGGAAAGGTCGGAATCCTCGGCATTTCCTACGGCGGTTGGCTCACCACGATGTCGCTGCTCGACCCGCATCCGGCCATTAAAGCGGCGTCTGAGCAAGCCTCGCCTGCCGACCAGTTCCTGGGCGACGATTTTCATCACAACGGGGCATTCCGGCTGAGCTACGGATTCGAGTACTCCACTGAGATGGAGACCGGCAAAGAAAACTACTCCTTCCAGTTCGGTCTCTTCGACACCTACGATTGGTACCTGAATCAGTTGGGAGCGATTAGCAACGGAAACGCGAAGTACCTGCACGGGCGGGTGCCCACGTGGAACAACTTCATCGCTCACCCCAACTATGACCAGTTCTGGCAGAAGCAGGGTTTCGCGCCCTATCTTAAATCCCTGAAGCTCGCCGTGCCAAACCTTAACGTGACCGGCTGGTGGGACCAGGAGGACTTCTACGGCCCCAATAAGATTTACGAGTTTCTCGAAAAGAACGATCAAGGTCACATGAATTATCTTGTTGCCGGTCCCTGGAATCACGGTGGCTGGGCCCACAGCGACGGCAGCCATCTGGGCAAGATCGAATTCGGAAGTGACACCAGCCAATACTTCCGTCAAAATGTCCAGTTGCCGTGGTTCACGTACTGGCTTAAAGGGAAAGGCACGCTTCCTGTGAGAGAGGCCCTCACCTTCGAGACCGGATCGAACAAGTGGGTCCAGTATGACCAGTGGCCCCCGCGGCAGGGCGTGTCGGACCGCAAGCTCTATCTCGAAAGCGGCAGCCAACTTTCGTTCAGCCCGCCCACCCAGTCCGGTCTGCAGGCGTTCGACAGCTACGTGTCGGATCCCGCCCATCCGGTCCCTTACCGGCATCGCCCCATCGGCCGCACTTACGGGGTTGTGCCTGGTTGGGGTACGTGGCTCGTGGAGGACCAGCGGTTTGTCTACCTACGGCCGGACGTGGCGGCCTGGCAGACTCCGGCGCTCGATCATGACCTTACGGTGACGGGCGACATCGTGGCGCACCTGTTCGCATCGACAACGGGCTCCGACGCCGACTGGATCGTCAAGCTGATCGACGTTTACCCGCAGGATTACCCGACTGACCCCGCTATGGGCGGCTACCAGATGATGGTGGCGGACGAGGTGTTTCGTGCCCGCTTCCGCAAGAGTTTCGAGCATCCGGAGCCTCTGACGCCAGGCGAGGTGACAGAGTATAGCATCGACTTGCACACCAACGACCACACCTTCCTCCAGGGCCATCAGATCATGGTCCAGGTGCAGAGCACGTGGTTTCCGGTGATCGACCGCAACCCTCAGAAATACGTTCCCAACATCTACAAGGCGAGCCCCTCCGACTACCAAATGGCGACCCAGCGCGTTTACCGATCCAAGGAGTACGCGTCCTACATCGCGCTGCCGGTAAAGACGGAATAACGTTTAATTTAGCTGGAGGGGGCTTCTATAAACTATCTTATCGTGGGGGGCTCAGATTCGAGCCCACGCACTCCGGTGGCTAACTCCGGGCCCAAGGAGCCGCTAGCGCACTGTGGATACGAAGGTCGAGAGTACGACGGTAATCCACTCTCGCTTTTGCCCTTCGACCTTCACCGCTCAACTGCTTCATCAGTCCGGCAAGGGCTTGCCGCGAGTTTCCTCACAGTAAGGGAGCAGGAGCAATCCTAGCAGGAACGCCAGCGAAGTGAGGGCCACGGGGATGCCGATGGTGTGGAATCGAGATACCCCGGCACCCACGAGGAAGGTGATGCCCGCGCCGATGAACCGTCCGGAGGAAGTGGCGAAGGCGAAGGCGCTGGCGCGGCAGCGCGTCGGGTACTGCTCCGGCAGCCAGAGGGTGTACATTGCGAAGTTGGCCCCACCGATGCCGAGGAAGAACAGGCATACGATGAACCACGCCAGCGCGTGCTCCCTGAGGTAGAAAATCCAGCCGAAGCCCAACGCGATAAAGACAGCCGTTACCAGGAAATAGAGTCCGAGGGTGAAGCGACGTCCCAGACGCTCGGCAAGCGACGGCAGGAGGAGACAGCCGAGGATGGTCCCCACGGCGAGCAGCATGGTGGCGTAGGATGCCAGCCGGGCGGCGCGCTCGGCGGCGAAGCCGGCTCGCCCGGCCAACTCGGTGACGGAGGCCGGCACGTAAACCGATCCAGCCCATAGGCCGACGATCGACACCAGTAGACAGCACGAATTCAGAATCGTCCGGCGAAGGTAAGGCCGCGAGAAGATAGCAGAGAAAGCCCGCCTCATGGTCATTGACGATTGACAATCGTCAATCGTCCGCCAGCGCTGGGGTTCCCGGACCCCGTAGCGTATGAATCCCACCAGCAGGGCCGGCGCTCCGCCTAAGGCAAACATGGCCCGCCATCCATATCTAGCCCCCACCAGGTAGTTGGCGACGGCGGCGAGGAAGATCCCGAAATAGTAGCCGGTGTGCATCAGTCCGGCGCCCAGCGGACGGCGATCGTCGGGCCACTCCTCGGCGACGAAGGTGCTTCCCATGGACCACTCGCCGCCGATTCCGACGCCGGCCAGAAGTCGAAAGGCCGCCAGTTGCCCGACTCCAGTCGCCAGCGCACTCAGAAAGGTGAAGAGCGAGTAGCAGAGAATGGAGAGCATAAGGGCGCGGACACGCCCAAAGCGATCGGCGAGAGGCCCCCAAATGAGCGAGCAGCCCCAGCCGACCAGAAACAGCGCGAATAGCAGTCCGCCGTAATAGCCCACCTTCGCCGCGGAAGGTGGAATGCCGGAGCGGGGCAGCAGTTCGCGTAACGCGGGCACCAGTACCAGCGCATAGATGAAGGAATCCATGCCGTCCAACGCCCAACCTCCCCAGGCGGCTAGGAAGCCGCGGCGCTGGTTTGGGGTCAAAGATCCGGAGATTAAGGGCCGAGAGCCGAGAGCCATCGTCTAAAAGCGAAGACAGGAGTCAGGAGTCAGAGCCGGAAGCGAGCAGACACGATACATGAGCGACGAGTCAGAATAAAGAACGTACCATTTGACGGTGGCTCTGCTTACGCCACTTCTGATATCTGACTTCTGACTTCTGACCCCGGCTTAAAGTCTTGGCTCCTTTCAGTCGATTACTTCTACTATGAAACGCGTTCTCTTTGTAGACGATGAGCCCAGTGTCTTTGAGGACCTGCAACGCATGCTGCGGTCGCAGCGCGACCGATGGGAGCTTGTGTTTGCGAACGGAGGAATGGCGGCGCTGGCCTTGTTGGAAACTGTTCCCTTTGACGTCGTTGTCTCTGACTTGCAAATGCCTGGAATGGACGGCGCTACACTGCTGAAGCAGGTTCGTAAACAGTTCCCCGACGTGGTGCGAATTGTCCTGACGGGTGACCTGGAGTTACAGGCCGCATTCCGCACCCTCGATGTGGCGCACCAGTTGTTGCTGAAGCCCTGCGACGCGGAAGGGCTCCGGGTGGCCGTGGAACGGGCGTGCAGCCTGAAGGACAAGTTGAGCAGCAGCCTGATTCTGCGAACGGTAACGGCGATGGGCGAACTGCCCGCCCTGCCACGCACCTACGCCGCTCTGTCTCGGGCCCTTAACGACCCCGACGTATCGCTCGACCGCATGGCAAAAATCGTGGAGAGCGACGTGGCGATCTCGGCCAAGGTCCTGCGGCTGGTCAACTCCGCGTTCTTCGGATTGATGAACGAGATAGCCACGGTCAAGACCGCGGTGTGCTACCTGGGAGTCGAGATCCTCAAGCACCTAGTGTTGTCGGTGGAAGTCTTCGGGGTCTTCCGCGCCCCGAAATCGATTGCCGGGTTCTCCATGGAGGAGCTCCAGGACCATGCGCAGTTGACCGCCCGGATTGTGAAGCGCCTACCGGTGCCGCGATACCTGGGTGATGCCGCCATTGTGGCCGCGCTATTGCATGACGTGGGAAAGCTGGTGTTGGCAGCGAGGCTTCCGGATCAACTGGCGCGCGCCTTGAAAATCGCTTCTCACGATGGACGGCCGTTATATGCCGTGGAAAGCGACCTTATGGGCTTCAATCATGCGGAAATCGGGGCGCACCTGCTGGCACTTTGGGGCCTACCCAGCCCGATCGTGGAGGCCGTAGCTTACCATCATGCGCCCGACCGGATACCGCAACGCGGATTCGACACCGTCGCGGCCGTCTACCTCGCCAATCTTTTCGCTCACGAATGCGCCCGCGATCAGTCCTCCGCCAGTGCCTTCCCCGTGCCGCTCCCGACTGACCTAGCCTACCTCGAAGCGCTGGAGGTGACCCCGCACCTTCCGGCCTGGCGGGCAATGGCACAGGAAGCGGCGGTTACGATGAGAGCCTAAGGCATTACGATTTTCGATTGACGGTTGCCAAACAGCTTAGAGCTTTCAGAAGTCAGCCCTCAGCATCATGGCCCGGCTTTCTTGATAGCTGAAGGCTGTAGCTGATGGCTCTTTTGATCGTCAATCGGAAATCGTCAATCCTCGCTCGGGTTACGTGTACCTCAACCTCCGGAAGTCGGGCCCCCGACGGCCGTTTGCGGTAGATGATCACCGGTCGTACTTCACGCATGGCCCACCTTTTCAATAAAGATGTCGTTGAGGGGCGGTTCGAGCAGTTCGAACCGGCTGATCCGCGCGCCGCCCTGGACGGCCGCCCTTAGAATCTCCTGCGGATCAGTGCCGGGACGGAGCTTGGCTTCCACCACCGCGCCAAAGTGGTTGACGTTCTCGATGCCGGGGTGCCGTAAGAACCCGCCGTCGCCCTCGGATTCGATGCGCAGTGTGTTCTTGCCGTAGGACTGCTTGATGACGCGCAGGTCGCCATCGAGAACGTTGCGGCCCTTGTTGATGAGGCAGATGGAGTCGCACATCATTTCCACCTGTTCCATGCGGTGGGTCGAAAGGACGATCGTCGAGCCATGGCTGCGCAGTTCGAGCATGATGTCCTTCACTGTGACGGCGTTCACCGGATCGAGGCCGGCAAAGGGTTCGTCGAGGATCACCACCGGCGGCCGGTGGATGACGGCGCAGATGAACTGCACCTTCTGCTGCATGCCCTTGGAGAGGTCGATGAGCTTCTTCTCCATCCAATCGGCTAACTCGAAGCGCGTCAGCCACTCGCGGGCGCGACGGTCGGCCTCCGCTTCGGAGAGTCCCTTGAGGGAGCCAAAAAACACCACCAGCTTGCGCACCTGCATGCGAGGATACAGACCGCGCTCCTCCGGGAGATAGCCAATCAGGTCCTGGGTGCGATCATTGACCGGCCGGTCGAGCACCCGAATCGTCCCCTCGTCCGGGATGAGGATGTTCATGATCATTCTCAGCGTGGTGGTCTTGCCAGCGCCGTTGGGGCCGAGCAACCCGAAGATTGCCCCCTGGCGAACGTGCAGGCTGAGGTTATCAACCGCGGTGAGCGCGTCGTACCGCTTGGTAATGCCTTCAATCGCAATCGCGTCCATGGATTCTCCGCATACCGTGGCCCGTTCGCCGGCTAGCGACAGCCAATCGGCACAACGGAACGATTTCGCATGTTTAACATCAAATCCTTCTGGTGTGCAAGGGAAATCCCGCTGGGAGCGCCGGGGTTCTGTCCTTGAATTGCAGATTGCGATTGTTGATTGGAATATCGGCAGCAACGGAGGTCTCTTTGAATCGGCTATCGACAATCGTCAATGACAGAGCGGGCTTCTTGTGGGTCACCCCCTTTGCCCCAGGCAAACTCCCGAACGATGCACCACTCGAAACTTACACGCCACGCGGCTGTTTATTGCAGCAATTTACCGAGTTGTGCGAAGTTCTTAGGTTCGAGTAAGATACAGCAGTCATCGGGTGATTGAGCAATCGAGCGATTGAAGAATGCCAGCAGGTGACGACCAGGAACTGGGAACTGAGACCTCACAACCGAAGACTGAAAACTGAGGACTAAGACATGCGTAACGTGGTGATTATCGGCTCAGGCTGCGCAGGCTTGACCGCCGCCATCTATAGCGCTCGGGCCAATCTGAATCCACTCTTGATACGGGGCCACGAGGCCGGCGGCCAGCTGAGCCTCACGACGCTGGTGGAAAACTTCCCCGGCTTTCCCAAAGGAGTGCAGGGACCCGAATTAATCGAGATGATGCAGAAACAGGCCGGTGAGTTTGGCACGGAGTTTCAGGAAGGCGACGTTACGCGGGTCGATCTGGCGAAGCGGCCCTTCGTGTTAGAAATCGGGAGCGAAACCATCGAGACCCGCACCCTGATCATCGCCTCTGGTGCCTCGGCCAAGATGCTCGGGCTCGAGTCCGAGCGCAAGCTGCTGGGGCACGGCGTCTCCACCTGCGCCACCTGCGACGGCTTCTTTTTCCGCGGCAAGCCGATCGTAGTGGTGGGCGGCGGCGATACGGCGGCGGAGGAGTCGCTGTTCCTCACCCGGTTCGCAAGCGAGGTTTCCGTGATTCATCGCCGCGACCAGTTGCGCGCTTCCAAGATCATGCAGGGCCGGATGCGGCGTAACGACAAGATCAAGTTCATCTGGAACTCGACGGTGACGGACGTTTTCGATGTCGATCAGGGGTACGTGACAGGGATCAAACTGAAGGATGTCCAGACGGGCGAGGAGCGATTGCATCCCACCCAGGGCGTCTTTATCGGGATCGGACACTCGCCCAACACCGCATTGTTCAAGGGCCAGCTCGAGATGGACGAGGTCGGTTATCTCAAAACCCATCAGGGATCGAAGACCAGCGTCCCGGGTGTGTTTGCGGCAGGTGACGTGCAGGACCGGGTGTACCGGCAAGCCATCACCGCCGCCGGATCCGGTTGCATGGCCGCGATCGACGCGGAAAGATTCTTAGAAGCCGGAGAATAGGCGAAAGGAAGGGGCAAGCCCCTGAATGGTAAAGGATAAAGGGTAAGGGGTAAAGAGAAGACGTCTGGGCCGTTTTCCTTTACCCCTTACCCCTCACCCTTTACCCTTTGTTCCGATTTCGTATGCTCAGATCAGCACTCCTCTATCTATCTGAACGGGAAAGCCCCAAAAAGCTGCTGACTAGCGCCGCTTTTGGCCGGCGTCTGGCTCGGCGATTCATCGCCGGCGAGGACCTGGAGGATGCCGTCCGCGCCGTCCGCCAGTTGAACGCCGAGGGCTTCGACGTGACCCTGGACTGCCTGGGGGAGTCCGTTGAGGTGGCGTCCGAAGCCGACGAGGCTTGCCAGACCTACCTGACCATCCTGGACCGCATCGCCGCCGAGAAGTTGCGGTCGCACATCTCGGTGAAGCTGACGCAACTGGGTCTGGCGCTTGATCCGGCGTTGACGTTGAGGCTTCTAAACACCCTTTGGCAGCGCGCCGCTGAGCACCGGACCTTTGTCCGCGTCGATATGGAAGGCTCGGCCTACGTCGAAAGGACCCTGGCCGTTTTCCGTGACGCTAACGCGCCTCGCGAAACTCTCGGAATCGTGATCCAGTCGTACCTCTATCGCAGCGAGCAGGACGTGGCAGATCTGGTCCGGATGGGCGCGCGCGTGCGCTTGGTGAAAGGCGCCTACCAGGAGCCGCCCACGGTGGCTTTTCCCGGCAAGGCCGACGTAGACGCGAGTTTCGTCAAACTGATGAAGATGCTGCTTTCGAGCGACGCCTACCACGCCATCGCCACTCACGATCCGCGCATGATCGCCGCCACCGAGACTTTCGCACGAGAGAAGGGTCTGGGGCCCGGTCGCTTCGAGTTTCAGATGCTCTACGGCATCCGGCGTCAGTTGCAGCGCGACCTCCTCCAGCGCGGCTACCGCGTGCGACTCTACGTGCCTTACGGCACCCACTGGTACCCCTACTTCATGCGCCGATTAGCTGAACGGCCGGCTAACGTTCTATTCCTCCTGCGTAATTTTTTCCGCCGGTAGGCATGAGTCGAGCTCCTGCTGCCACATGGCGCCGAAGGATCTGGAATATTACGCCCCTTGCTTGAACTCCTTTTTCGCGGGCTGGTACGTTCCCGGGGTTGTCCGTCCGGCAATCGACAACCGGTTCCAGGCGTTGATGGTGGCTACCGCCAGCGTCAGATCCGCGAGCTCTTTTTCGCTGAATTGCTTGCGCGCCTGTTCATAGACCGTGTCGGGCACGTGGGTATCTGAGACGCGGGTGACAGAATCGGTCCACGCTAAGGCCGCGCGCTCCCGATCCGTGTAGTACGGGCACTCTTCCCACGCGTCAAGAGAGTAAAGCCTTTGCTCCGACTCTCCCATCGCACGAAGATCCTTCCAGTGCATGTCGAGGCAGAAGGCACAGCCATTGATCTGTGACGCCCGCAACTTGATCAAGTCAAGCAGGCCTTGTTCCAGCCCACACTCGTGAAGATACTTCTCCAGTCCCATCAGGGCATGATAAGCAAGCGGAGATACCTTGGTGTAATGAATTCGTTCTTCCATGAATCCTCCTCGATGATGCGGATAAATTAGCCCTTCACAATTATGGATGCGCACCCAATCAGCATTGTTGCAAAAACGGGGAGCAACGGCGGTGCGGTTTCGGAGATTGCGTGTTTGCGTGATTTAGCGATTGCGTTGTTGAATCACCGAGTCGTTGAGCTCTCGTTTGTGAAGAAAACACTGTGGTCAACGGTCTCCTTTCAACCACTCAGTAACTCAACGACTCTCAATTGCTATTTCAGCCGCTCGCACACCGCGAACCCGTCTCGCAGTGGGATGACTGTGGTGAAGAGCTTTCGCGAGCTGTGAATAAGGCGGTTGAATTCCTGGATCGCGCGCGTATCGGCTTCTCGCGACGCGACCCGCGAAGCAACTCGACCGGACCGCAGCACGTTATCGCTGATGAAAAGTCCGCCCACGCGCACGCGCTTAATGGCGCGTTGAAAGACGCTGGGATATCCGGTCTTATTGATGTCGTTGAAGACCAAATCGAACTCGCCGTCCGTGGAGTCGAAGAGCTGAATTGCCTCGCCGGTGAGCAGTCGCACCCGATCGAGCACGCCAGCGCGCCTCAGGTAGTCCTCGGCCCGACGCGCATTAGCCGGATCGCTGTCGGTGTAGAAGACCGTGCCCTGCGGTCCCACCGCACGCGCCAGCCACAGCGTGGAATAGCCAATGGCCGACCCCAACTCGAACACGCGCCGCGCCCGGATCAGCCGCGCAAGCTGGTAGAGCAGCCTCCCGCAAGCCGGACCGATGATCGGCACGTCGTGACGCGCCGCGTACCGTTCCATGTCTTGCAGCACCCGGTCGCGAGGCGGCAGGAGTGACGTGATATAGTCTTCCACCTTAGGAACGAGGATCCCCGACACGAAGCCCTCCTGAAAAACTGAGTCACCGAGCGATTGGGCCATCAAGCGGCGTCTCACTTTTTCTAATGACGCAATCACTCAATCGCCCAATGATATGATTCACCATGCCTTTGGATGCCGATATCATCGTGGTGGGTTCGGGGCCGGCGGGCTCGACGGCGGCCAAGCTCCTCGCTGACCGGGGCTACCAGGTTCTGCTGGTCGATCGCGCTGCATTCCCCCGGCACAAGACCTGCGCCAGCTGGATCAATCGGCTCGCTTTCGAGCGCTTCTCTTACCTCATGCCGCGCCTCGATGAGCTGGTGGAGGCGCCGTTCTACGGCATCACTTTCTACGATTCGTCCCTCGAGCGCTCCGGCCGCTTCACCGAGCACGTGCCTTCGGGATACCTCTCGTTGCGCTCGAAGTTCGACGACGGGTTGCGGCGGATCGCGGTGGAAGCAGGGGCGGAATTCCTGGGAGGCCGCGCCGTGACCAATTTGAGTGAGGGCCGCGACGACGTCCGCGTCCGCCTTGCCGATGGCGGCGAACTTTCTGCACGGCTGATCATTGGCGCCGACGGGGCTTCCAGCCGGGTGGCTGCTGCGACCGGCCTGCATCGGGGCTGGCGTCCCGGCGACTACGTCCTCTGCGCCAACGCAGATGTTCCTTGCCAACCGCTCCTGATCGAGACCTTCTACGGTTCGCGGTTTCCCCTTGTAGCCTATCTGCAGTACGAAGGGATTCAGGGTTATGGCTGGGTATTCCCGAAGCGTAAGCACGTTTGCATCGGTATTGGCGCCCTGCTCGCCCAGGGCCGCCAAATCCGTCCGCTGTTCGAGCGCTTCGTCCGCGACCTCCGCCGGCGCCGGCATCTGCCCGCCGAAGTTTCTGAAGACGCGGTGAAGGCTGAGACCACTTTCGATCTCGATCCGGTGGGCGCGGTTCACCGCCTGCCGAGTCTCGCGCGCGGACGCGTTCTCATGATCGGCGATGCCGCAGGGTTCGTGTCAGGGTCAACGGGCGAAGGAATCTATCCGGGAATGGTGAGCGCCGAAATTGCGTGCGAGGTGGTCGACCAGTCTCTCCGACGCCCGCAGTCGTCGCTCACGGCGGGACTCGCGCACTTCGATCGGGCTTGGCGCGCCGAGCTTGGCGCCTACGTCAAGCGCCTTCCGGGCGGTGAACACGAAGGGCGGACCAAGGGGCGCATCGACCTTATCTTTCGCTCGCCGCTGGCCGCCCGTCTGGCGGGTCGTGCTTTTCTCTACGGCGAAGGTCTCACCCTCCGGACCCTGGCTCGCAGCGTTTGGCCTCGATCCCGCGATTTGTAGACGCTCGCGTCGCGGCGACACCAGTGTTGGGGCATGATTCCTGACCGTACCCCACGGCTCGGTCGCCTGGGGCGCGGAGAGCCTCAGACGATTGCCCGCCTTGAGGTGCCCGTGCTAAAACTCTAAGCATGCGGCGAGCCCTGCCGCGACGAAGGAGGAGAAGAGATGAGACGGCTCAATTCGATGCTGGTCCTGATGTTGGCCATGACGTTCGTCGGTCCGTGCGCGCTCGCGCAAGAAGCAGCGCCTGGTTCAGGCGGTAGTGTCAAGATCAAGGTGACGGCCAAGCGATACGAATATGACCCCAACGTTATTACCGTAAAGAAGGGCGATCATGTCCGTTTGCTGATCGCAGCCGTCGACCACGACCACGGCTTCAAACTGGCCGCCTTCGACATCAACCAGGTCATTCCGAAAGGCCAGACCACGACCATCGAGTTCACCGCCAGCAAGGCGGGAACGTTTCCATTTCAGTGCTCGCATTTCTGCGGCATGGGCCACGGGAAGATGAAAGGCAAGCTCGTGGTTCAGGAGTCAGGAGGGAATTGAGCCATTGCGGCATTGAATCATGGAGCCGCGGAAAGAGCCTCTTCAATGGCTCAATGGCCCCATCACTCGATGGCTCAATCTTTCAGCGCAGCCAGATCGTCTCGCGCGGGTGGGCCTGCGCGTGGTGGACGTAAGCGCACATGCCGTCCTGGCAATAGTACACGTCGCGGCATTCCGGGCAGCGTGTGAGGCTAGTTCTCTCCCGCACACGATTACAGGCGGTGCAAACCTCCAGGAGGTTCGCAATGACATGGTAGGAGTATTTGCGCCAGCGCTCCAGAGTGTCACGCTCCTCCCGAAAGCTGGTCAGATCATCTTCACGGGCCATAGTTTCCCTCGGAAACAAAAGTCAGAAGACAGGAGTCAGAAGAAAGATCGAAGAAAGCCAAGGCGTTCCTTCTTCTGACTTCTTCCGACTCCTGTCTCCTCTTCTAGTTGCAAGCCGACCGCCACGTCCGGCGGTTCCGGCGTCGTCTTCAACTGCTTCTATTTCATTCCTTTAGAGATCTTCGGGTGGTCTCGACTGGGAATCGAGCCTCAGGAGTGTGCAACTTCTTCCACATTCTGGCCCAGCGCTTCGTTTAGTCTCTGGCTATTGCCCGTCGTGGCGTGGGACACGAGGTTATCCGGCATAGCCTAGCTGTTTTGCCCTTCCACCAGTTGCCGGGCGCGCTGGGCGGCGCGCACCACGGCCTTGATCAGCGTGACGCGCAGGCCGCCTTCTTCGAGCTCCAACAATCCGTCGATGGTGCATCCGGCCGGCGTGGTGACCATGTCTTTCAGCTTGGCCGGATGCTCACCGGTCTGCAGCACCAGCGCTGATGCGCCGAGCAGGGTTTGCGCCGCCAGTTCGGCCGAAAGCTCGCGCGGTAGACCCAGTTTCACTCCTCCTTCGGAAAGCGCCTCGATGATCAGGTAGGCGTACGCCGGCCCGGAACCCGAGAGCCCGGTGATCGCGTCCATGTGCTTCTCGTCCACCACCACCGTTCGGCCCATCGACCCAAAGATGGTCTGGGCCAAGGCAAGGTCGTCGGGAGTAGCGTGCTGGCCGCGGGCCACCGCGATCATGCCGTGGCGAATGAGGCAGGGAGTGTTCGGCATGGCGCGGACCACCCGCGCCGCATGTCCTAGCTCGCGCTCGATCAATTGCGTGGTGACGGAGGCCGCCGCCGAAATCACCAGGGCGCCGCGGCCGAGGGCGCCGCGCACCTGGCGCACAACGCCGGGAACCTGCTGCGGCTTCAGGCAGATTAGGATCAGGTCGGCGCCTCGCACCGCGTCCACGTTGTTGGTGTGGGCCTTCACGCCGTATTTTTCCGCGATGCGATCGGCCCGCGGCTGGTGAGCGACGGTGGCGACCACCCGAGACGTCGGCAGAATCTGCGAGCCTAGAATGCCCGAAAGCAGGCCCTCTCCTAGCTTCCCGGCCCCGATGAGGGCCAACTTCTTCACGTGAATCTGCCCCTCGCCAGACGCGACCGGGCTCTTCGGATTAGAGGTCGTTTTCATGGTCCCACACTCTTCAGTGGCAGTGGCGAGTTATGCAGGTTAAGGGTAAAGGGTAAAAGGTGAAGGGCAAAACCGACTTTCGAATTTTGCCCTTTACCCTTTACAGTTCACCCTTTACCCTTTTTCACCAACCACTTGCCACCAGTCCCTACCTTCTCGCCGCTGCCTGCGCCGCCGTGAGCTCCTGCTCGGCGGGGCGGTTCCAGGCCATCATCTGGCGAAGCTCGGTCCCAACCTTTTCGATGAGGTGACCGGTGGCCTTGGCCCGCATCTCCAGGAACCGCTGGCGGCCTTGAGCGTTCTCGTCCATCCACTCCTTGGCGAAAGCGCCGCTCTGAATGTCGGCCAGAATCTTCTTCATCGTCTCGCGCACGTGGGCGTCGATCACCACCGGACCCCGCGTGTAGTCCCCGTACTCGGCGGTGTCGCTCACCGAGTAACGCATGTACTTGATGCCGCCCTGATAGATGAGGTCGACAATCAGCTTCAGCTCGTGCAGGCACTCGAAGTAAGCGATCTCCGGCTGGTAACCGGCCTCGACCAGCGTCTCGAAAGCTGTTGTAATCAGGGCCGAGACGCCGCCGCAGAGCACATTTTGCTCGCCGAACAGGTCGGTCTCGGTTTCTTCCTTGAATGTCGTGCGGATCACTCCCGCCTTGAGCGAGCCCACCCCGAGGGCGTAAGCGAGCGCCGTCTGCTCGGCGTGGCCGGAAGCGTCCTGCTCCACTGCCAGGAGCGCCGGCACCCCGACTCCCTCGGTGAAAAGTTCCCGCATGCGATGCCCCGGCGACTTGGGAGCGATCATGATCACGTCCACGTTGGGCGGGGGCACGATGCCCTTGAAATGGATATTGAACCCGTGCGCAAACACCAGCGTCTTGCCCGCGCCCAGGTTAGGCTCGATCGATTCCTTGTACACCTTCGGCTGGGCGTGGTCCGGAATCAGCACCACGATCAAATCGCCGCGCCGCGCCGCTTCCGAGGGCTCGACCACTTCCAGGCCCTGTGCCTGCACCTTGGTGCGCGACGCGCTCGAAGCCGGCAGCCCCACAATCACCTGTAGCCCGCTATCGCGCAGGTTAAGCGCGTGCGCGTGGCCCTGGCTGCCGTAGCCGATGATAGCAATCGTTTTGCCTTTCAGATACTTCAGATCTCCATCTGATTCGTAATAGACTTTGGCCATTTCTTACCTCGCAATTCAGTATGGTCTGCGGACAAAAGTGACGAGTGGCAACAAGTGACGAGTGACGAGTCGGAAAACCGCGCAAACTCCCGTCTTCTCGACGTGGGTTCGGCGCTCGCCACCCTATTCGCGCTTACCGCTCGTTACCACTCGTCACTGGTCACTCGTCACTTCGTCAGGTGTCACTCGTCACTTCTTCAGACGCCACTTGCCACCCGTCGCTGCTCATGGGACGCCGTCCGGGTCGTCATCACCGGCGCGTACGGCAACTCGCCCGGCCCGGCAAATCCGCGGTTCTGGACACCCTCTTCAGCCGGAAACTCGATGAGGTACTTGCCGCCGCTAGCGAAGATCAGCTTCGACTGCGGTGAAAGCCCCAGGATTCGTGCCGCCCGGGAGCGGTCCGCGCCGGCATCGACAAAAATGTAGCAAGCCTTTGAGGACGGCTCGTGCTGGTAGCAGGTGGCATGTTCAACGCCCGCCATCCGCCGCAGAAGGTGGAAGAGGTGTTCCACATCCCCCTCGGGTGTCTCCACTACGGCGGTCAGCGCGAAACCTGACGCTCCGGCCGTCATCGCAAGCGCGGACAGCTTAACGCCCTTGCGCCGGAAGATGTTCATCAGCCTGCAAGCCGTGATGGGATCCTGATCGATCTCTAGCGCGAGTGTCCACTGCATTTTGCCGGGCTCCTATGAGGTTGACGATTTTCGGCCGAAGGAAGCCGTCAGCACTCAGCCGTCAGCCATCAGCAAGAGGGAAGTGGGACCTAGGGCCCGCTTGCTGAAAGCTGAACACTGACGGCTGGCAGCTTCTTTTGTAATCGTCGATCGACAATCGGCAATCGGCAATTCTTCCTTACACCGCCCAAAGATCGTCGAACGCCTCCTCTTCCACCACCACGCGAGGCGGTTCGACGATCATATCCGCCAGTGCCGCGCCCGGGGGGACAATCGGGTAAACGTTCTCGGCCGGATCGACGTGGAAGTCCACCAGGCACGGCTCGCGATCGCTTAGCATATCACGTACCGCGTCTGCCACATCCACCCGGTGCTCCACCCGAGCCGCGCGGATGCCGTAGGACTCACCCAGTTTGGCGAAATCGGGGGCGAAGTTCAGGTCGATATCGCAGTAGCGCTTCTCAAAAAAGATCTCCTGCCACTGGCGCACCATGCCCAAGGCGTGATTGTTGATGACTACGATCTTCACCGGCACGCGGTACTGCGCCACGGTAGCGAGGTCGTTCAGAGTCATCTGGAAGCCACCGTCGCCGACGATAGCGATCACCTGTCGGCGGGGGAAGGCAAGCTGGGCGCC
>Ga0335078_10002774_pt1 | contig 26403 bp, 21 predicted proteins | sample Lox_Sample_32_FD_206711 | JGI IMG/M metagenome (GOLD analysis project Ga0335078, IMG submission 206711) | Soil microbial communities from Loxahatchee National Wildlife Refuge, Florida, United States - Lox_Sample_3.2 | ecosystem: Environmental > Terrestrial > Soil > Wetlands | place: USA... | reverse complement strand
CGGGGCTGGCGCTCGGTCTTGACGTGGTGACGCACGCGGAGACGCCGTTGTCTGAGCTGTCGATCCGGCCTGACTTCGCCGTCAGTGTCGCCGACGGTGCGGCCGGGTTCATCGAGGTGAAGCGCCCGGGCAAGGGAGCCGACACTGCCGTTTGGTCGGCGCGGTCACATGACGGGCGCCAGTGGCAGAAGATGCGCCTGCTTCCTAACGTTCTTTATACGGACGGGAGCGAATGGGCGCTCTACCGTGACGGAGAGCGCGTCGGCCCGATCGCTCGGCTAGACGGTGCCCTTGATAGAGCAGGGCACTCCCTCAAGCCCGCCGACGACAAACTGGCACAGGTCCTTGAGGGGTTCCTGTGGCATCCGCCGACTCCGCCTCGCGACCTCCGGAGCCTGGTGAGGGCGGCCGCGCGCCTGTGCCGTTACCTGCGCGAGGAGGTGATCGAGATCCTCGAACATGAGCATGCGGCGGGGAATGGAAGGCCGTTCACGACGCTCGCGCAGGAATGGCGCGAGCTTCTGTTCCCGCGGATGACCGAGGACGCGCAGTTCGCTGACGCGTACGCGCAAACCATCACCTTCGCGCTGCTACTCGCGCGCAACGCGGGCATCGCCTTCGAAGGACGCGACCTTCCCGCCATCGGCCGGCAACTCGGGAAGCAGTACGCCCTCATCGGCCGGGCGCTGAGAGTTCTGGCCGATCCCGCGGCGGTAGACCAGCTGCTGGTCATCGAGACGATGCGCCGCATCATCGGCGCGGTGGACTGGGACCACCTCGAGGCGACCAGCACAGGCGCCCACGCCACCTTGTACGAGGCGTTCCTGCAGGAGTACGACCCGGCGCTGCGGCGCCTGAGCGGCTCTTACTACACGCCGGACCGGTTGGCGCGCTCGATGGTCCGCTTCACCGATGAGATCCTGCGGGAGAAGCTGAACCGACCCTGGGGGTATGCGAACGACGATGTCATCGTCGTCGACCCCGCGATGGGGACGGGGACGTTCCTTGTCGAGGTCGTCGGACTGGTCGCCGAGACGGTCGCGCGCCACCAAGGCGAGGGAGCTCGCGCGCAGCGGCTGCGCGACCTGTTCCGGCGCAGGCTGATCGGTTTCGAGCGCCAGGTGACCCCGTATGCGGTCGCCGAAATGCGGCTGCATGAGATGCTAAAGACCCGTTATGGCGTCGACGTGCCGGAACAGGAAATGCGGTTCCTGGCTGACACCTTCGAAGACCCCGACAAGCAGGAGCTCGCGTTCGGGAGCATGTACGCCGAGCTGCGGCGGTCACGCGACGAGGCGAACAGGGTAAAGCGGGATGTCCCGGTCATGGCTGTGATCGGGAACCCGCCCTATCTCGACCGCGCACACCAGCGTGACCCAGCCCCCTGGATCGAGGAGCGCCGCAAGCCTGGCAAGCCAGCAGACATCGCGCGTCGCCCGTCACTGGATGAGTTCCGGCAGCACAGCCGGCTCGACTTCAAGCTTGCCGCCACGTGGATCTTCTACTGGCGATGGGCGATCTGGAAGGCTTTCGAGGCCCACCCGGACCACCCGGCGGGAGTGGTCGCGTTCATCACCCCGTCGTCATACCTGACCGGAGCCGCGTTCGCGGGGATGCGCTCCTACCTCAGGCGCATCGCGGACGAAGCCTGGATAATCGAGGTTTCCCCGGAACGGCATCAGCCCCCGGTGCCTACCCGGCTGTTCCAAGGCGTCCAGCAGCCCCTGTGCATCGCCGTCGTCGCACGCTATGGGCGGGGTAATGCCAGCGCATCGGCCCGCGTCCATTATCGCGCCGTAGCGGGAACCCGCGAAGAGAAACTGCGGGCGCTCGATGATCTCCGGCTTGACGATCCCGGCTGGCAGGACTGCATGGAAGGCGACGAGGATGCGTTCACGCCAGCCGGGGCCTCGGACTGGCCCCGTTACCCGTCACTCAGCGACCTCTTTCCGTGGCAGTCACCAGGGGTGAAGGCGAACCGGACCTGGGTTATCGCCCCCGATCCCGAAGTTCTCCAGCGCCGCTGGGAGATCTTGGTCGACAGCAGCCCCGACCAACGGGACGCTCTCCTGAAAATCACCCGAGATCGCACCGCTGAAAGTGTCGTCGTGCCGGTCCATGGGCATCCACAACCGCTTCGCCCTCTCCGAACTGAAACCAATCGGCAGCCCCGCATAGTGCCCTACGCCTACCGGAGCTTCGACCGCCAGTACCTCATCCTGGATACCCGCGTCATAGACTTCAGCCGGCCTGACTTGTGGATCGTCGACGGGCCGCGGCAGGTTTTCATCAACGAGCCGCACACCAACGTCGTCGACGACGGCCCCGCGCTCACCTTCACCGCCACCGTCCCGGACATGCACTGTTTTCAAGGACACCACGGCGGGCGAGTACTGCCCTTGTACCGCGACGCCGCCGGCACGATCCCGAATGTCGCCCCACATTTGCTCGAATACCTCCACCAAGCGTTGAGCCGTGAAGTGAACGCGGAGGACTTCATCGCGTACATCGCGGCGGTAGTCGCCCACCCCGGCTACACACAGCGCTTCAGAGACGGACTGGCGGTTCCTGGCGTCCGGATCCCGCTCAGCGCCGATCGCCGGATCTGGGACCAGGCGATCACCGTAGGCCGCCAGGTCATCTCGCTCCACACGTTCGCCACCAGGTACCCCGCCCCCGCTCCACATCAACTAACTGTCCCGCAACCCGCCACGCACAACGGACCGCGGATCGTCCAGCCCATCCCGTACACGGGTGAAGAGATGCCCAGCATGGCCAGTTACGACGCGCGGACCCAGACCATACACATCGGCGCGACAGGCCAGGTAGCCCCAGTGCCAGCAGCGGTTTGGGAATACCACGTGGGAGGAATGCGGGTAGTTGACAAATGGATTGGCTACCGCTTCAAGGAACCACGCGGGCGCCCTGCGTCCTCACCACTGGACACCTACAACGCCACAAGCTGGACCCGGGCATTCAACGACGACCTACTCAACCTGCTGCACGTCCTCGGCCACCTCGTCCAACTCCAGCCGGCGCAAGGCACCCTTCTCGAAGATGCCTGCAACGGTCGGACCATCGACACCGCCCAACTACGCCGGGCAGGGGTGCTTCCGGTACCGGACTCCGCCAGGCGCCCCCCGCGTGCGCCCCTGGGTATGGACCATCTGGCTATCTAACTAACGTCCTGACCTAACGCGAACCTCGCTAGCTGTAGCCAACACGTCCACCTCAGGCCGCCATCGATCTTGTACCGGGGAACCCCGCAAGATCAACACGGGAACAACACGGACAAAACGGTATTCCCCGGCACGCGGCAGCACGGCAGCTTAAAATTTCCGTGTAGGCCCCTGACGGGGCATTTATGCAGGTGCAGCGGGCTGGACACCTTCACAGGGCATGCGTTCCCGGGCGATGACCCGCCTTCCTTCGGTGGGCGGTACTGGGCTCGAACCAGTGACCTGCCGGTTGTAAGAGGCTCTTTCCCTCGCCGGCGCAAACGCGGCGCTGGGGGCTGACAGTCCCCTGACCTGCGCAAAGGCCTTGAGGGAACCGATAGGACCATGGTAGCATCCGTGCCGGACAATGCCGGATTGTGCCGCTTTGTCCGTGGGAATCTTGTGGGGGACGCTACCGCGGACCCGGAGTTGTGGGATTTCTGTGGGGACGCGGGGCGCCCGCACCTAGCCCTCCGCCCGGAACGTCCCCCAGTTCGGCACGATGGTTACCAGGCCTTCCGAGGCCAGCTTCCGCAGGGCTTTGGTCACGGTTGCCCTTGACGTGTCGTAAGCGTCGGCTAGCTCGGAAACGGGAGGCATCCGCTGTCCAGGCTCCCACTCCCCCGCAGCGACACGGCGGCGCAGCGCGGTGGCTACGCGCTCACTGGGAAGCTGGGGACCGTCACTCACTCCTTCATGATCGCAAACACCGTCTGACCTGGCAGAACTGTCTACTGCATCTGTCCTGGCATATACTGTCTACACCGTCTAGTCTTGGAGTGACGGTCAATGGATGGAGGCACCATGGACGACAACCATGTACGGAAGATGCAGCTAGCGATTGCGGTCTTGCTGGAAGAGACGGATGACCTCAATGACGCCCTGGAGTCTGAGCTACGGCTGCTGCGAGACAAGCTTCATGTCTTGGAGCTTCAGAGCTAGTCGCGCTCCCCTCAGGTTGACGCTGGTCAGTCGGCGGCTTCCAGATCACGGTCGCGGTCGGTCGTCACGTCCAGGATGAGCGCGCGCGTGACCAGGTCGATCGCCAGTTACAGTGCGGTCGCCTGGCTTTTCTGGATGAACGGACACAGGTTTCCAGGCGGAAGCATGATTGGTGATCACCGGGATTCCCTTTCCTGTGGAGCAGGGGGATGCCAGGTTCGTCTTCGGGAGTGGAGCGCGTCTTATCCCCATGGAAGGAGTTCCGCCTTCCCTAGGACGATGAGTTCTAGGCCGCTGGCCTGGCACAGCTGCCTGGTCAGCTCCACCGTCGCGTCCGGGATGTCGTCGGTGGCGGCGAGGATGTGCACGTCGGCTGCGAGGCGGGAGCTGAGGGCGACGTCGCGGCTGAGTTGCTCGGGTGTGAACTCCGACGCGCTTGTCTTGACTTCCCCCGTGAGGAGCTGGCCGTCACGGATTCCGAAGAGGTCGGCCTCGGCCCGGTCACTGTCGTCGGCGCTGAACCACACGTCGATGCCGGGTAGGAAGTAGCACTGCGTTCCTTGATGGCGTAGCGCCTCGATGGCTAGCAGGTGCGGCAGTACGCCTTGGTCGCTGAGCAGGTCCAGGTGGGAGTTGAGCCGGTAGTAGACGGTGAGCGCAGACCCGGTGTCGTAGCTGGCAGAGCTGGAGCAACCTGGGCAGGTTGCCCGCCCGGCCGCCTGGGGGAAGGGGATGAAGCTGGGCAGGCCGCAAGTGGCGCAGGTGACCTGGAGGCCGCGCTCGGCCCATCCGGCGGCGCACAGCCGTTCCAGCGCGGCTGCTGCTTCCGCCGGGGGAACGTGCTGCAGTTGCTCAGCGCTTCTGTGCCGCTGTCCCGACCGTCCGCCCCAGTGCGCGGCGATCTCGGCGAGGTCCTGGTCATCGGCCCCGTCACGGCGGAGCCTCCGCAGCTCTCGCATGAGCTCCTTCGAGCGGGGGGTGGTGAGCTCGCGGATGGCCGCGAACACGCCTGGCTGCCCGAGTGGGCTGATGTCCGTTTTCTCCAGCCAGGCCATGCCGGGCTGGCCCTTCTTGGGCGATAGCTGGTGACGGGTGGTGACCATGCCGAGCAGCGCGGCGGTGACCTCGGGCAGTTCCGGGACGTGGATCTCGAGCAGGTAGTCATTGACCGCGCGGGCGGTGACCTGCAACGCGCCGTACCGCCACGTTGCTTTCTTGGCGATCTGCTCGGCGACGGCGGGCCGTCGGGGCAGGCCGTCGAGCGCCCTCCCGGACAGCCGTACCAGGGCAGTGCCGTCCCCATGGAAGGACACCGGGGACGTGAAGCGCACCGTGGTCGTGCTGCGGAAGAGTTGCACGTCCACGTCCGTGATCTCGCCGTAGGAGCGTTCGAAGGCGAGCCATTGGCGCGGGTTCAGGCCCACTTGGTAGGTGAATGGCGCCTTGCGCGTGGGCGCCGGCCAGTCGCGGGTGCTCCGCGCTTCCCCGGAATGCTGCTCCAGCCCGAGCAGCGCGGCGGTGTCATGCAGGTCATCTGGGGAGACACTGATGCTGTACAAGGTGACATCTGGCGCGAACTGGTCGGGCCGCTCAAGTGCATACGCGAGGTTGTCGGCGAACCCCATCCAGTGCTGCACTTGCCCGACAGGGAGCAGCAGCATGGGCAGGCTGGCGAACCGCAGCGGACGCAATGCTCTCAGGTTCCAGAAGTAGACGCAGTCAGCGAAGGAGTCGGGGTCGGTAACCCAGACCACCGCCGGGGCGGGGTCAGGACCCCCGCGTGCCCAGTGCTCGCCGAACTGGCTGCAGGTCCGCTCGACCAGGGTCCCGCCACCCAGTTGCGCACGGGCTACATGCCCGCTGTCCTGGGGACGCCACGTGGACATCAAACTCACAGACAGGGACACCAGGTGAGAATCGGTCAGGTCGCCTGCCCCGATTACCTCCCAAAGCCCGCGCTTCGGGCTCGCCATGACGTATGAGTTCGATCCTGATAGCAAGGCGGGCCCCACAGCAAAGGGATGCACAGTGAATGCGGTTACGCCGACCTCGTCGATGTCAGCGAGCGGCACCAGGTCCAGCCCGAGTTCGGCGGCGGCTACGCGCGCATCCTTAGGGCTCACGTCGACGTTAACCACGCCATCGGCACGCGCAAGCGAGACCACCTGCTGCCACCACGGATCTACTCCCCCGCCCGCCATCACCGGGATGACGGGCTCGGTCATCCCGCCCCATCGCGTGCATGCCTCCTGCACCGCACGGCGCAACCCCTTCTCGCTTCCTTCAGTGACAAGGTAGGCCGCACGTGCAGGCAAGATGGCGGCCCGCAGCGCAGAAGGCCCCAGGTAGTCGCCGCCGTCCGTACGCAAGATCCCTCCAGAGAGCACAGGGCCAGATCGGGAACAAGGCATCTCACGCTGACCGAAATCACGGAGCGTGGCTAAGCATACTGAATTGCAGATATTTCCGACCCTGGTTATTCCGACGCCACGACCAATCCGTCGCCAAGCGAGCCGATGACGACCCCGTCTAGGTCATCCGGTCGGTCTTGCCGCGGCCCTCAAGTTCATGACGGAGTCGCATCGCGCCGCATCACTCCCGGTCTGGCCGCCTTCTGACCCCTGAACTCGATCCGCGCGGAATGGGGAGACGACCACTGCGAGGGTCTTTATGCCCGAAGGGTCGGGTATAGACGGGTAGTGTCGACTCAGGCAGCACAAGCTACAGCCACTCGCGCATTCGGCGAATGCCTTAAGGTAAAGGATTTGCTACACTATGGCTGTCGAGGAATGGGAGATCCGGGTCACCAACGAGCTCCTGGCCTGGATCGGCACACTGGATGAACGGACAAGGGCACAGGTAGTGGACGCGATCGACCGGCTCGCCGAGGCCGGGCCTGCACTTGGCCGACCGCTGGTCGACTCTATCGCGCACTCGTCGGTCCGTAACCTCAAGGAGCTGCGGCCAGGGTCTGCCGGGCGGACCGAGGTGCGCATCATGTTCGCGTTTGACCCGTGGCGATCGGCGATCTTGCTCACCGGGGGCGACAAGTCGGGCGACTGGCAGGGCTGGTACCGCAGGGCTATCCCGCATGCGGAGGAGCTGTACGCGGAGTACCTCAAGGAGCGCGAGGCGGAGAGGGACGATGACTGACTTTCCCAGGTGGCAGGACGTCCGCGGCGGCATCGTCGCCGGGGCCGGCGGCGAGCAAGCCGTTGCCGAGGCCCGCCAGCGTAACCAGGCCTACATCGACGGGCACCGGCTCGCCGAGCGGCGCAAGGCCCTCGGCCTGACCCAGGCACAGGTCGCCGAGAAGATGGGCGTCACCAAGAGCCGCGTCTCCCAGGTCGAGCGCGGCGAGGTATCCACCATCGAAGTTGTCGCCCGCTACGTCCAGGCCATCGGCGGGCAGATCCAGATCTCCGCCGTCTTCGGCGACGACCAGTACATCCTGCGCGGCACGGTCACCGAAGCCGCCTGACCAGGCAAACGCGGCCCGGACCGCACCGTGCGGAACCGGCGCGTTATCCCAGCTCCAGTTCATGGTCGGGCGTTCTGCCGTCGAGGATCCTTAGCTGGGCGGGCTGAGGTGCCGGGGTGGGGTCGAACTCGACGGCGGCGCGATAGGCGCGCTCGATGGCGCGCAGGCGGGCGGCGATGCGAGTCTCACGGGCAGCGATAACCTCACGGTTGCGGCGACCGTAGGAGTCCGCGGGCAGGGCCTGGCCGTACCGCTGGACTTCACGGGTGTGAGCCTCACGGTCGACGGCGTTGGCGGTGATGGCGTGGATGGCCATGCTGGCGGTGGCCTCGTCGAGGAAGAGGCTGACCGTCCGGCTGGCGGGATCGCGGCGGACCATCGCGATGAACGGCGGCCGGCCGGGCTCAGGGTGAGCCCGGCTGCGAGGGCTGGGAGCGTTGACCACACGGTCGCGGAGGTCGGCGAGCTGGGCATCGGCCTGGTCGATCTGGTCGCAGACGGCGCCGAAGTTCTCGCCGATGGGGCCACGGTCACCGCCGCGGGCGACGGCGTACTGCAGCAGCCTGGCGGCGTAGGGGCGGTTCGGGTGGCTGGGCGAGCGGGCTTGGTTCCGCAGCTGAGTCTTCAGGTCACTGGTGACGGCCCCGGTCTTGGCGAAGCGGATCAGGCCGCGCATGAACTCGGGCTCGCGCTGGGAGCGGGGCAGCAGCCAGATGGCCAGGCGGCGGGCGGTGACGTGGTCGATGGCGCCGCCGCGTTCGTCGGCCTCCATAATGCCGCGCCCGATCAGTTCCTCGTACAGGGCTAGGTTGCGCACCGGCCTGTCCTCGAGGTCATGGCCGCGGTACCGGCCGAGGACTGTGCCATAACTGCCTGCCTGCGGCTCGGTTTGGGTGACGGGGCTGGCGCGGGTCTTGGCGCTTGCTCTTGCGGAGCCGACCTGGCGGGTGGATGTCGGGGGCGGTGCCGGTTCCGGTGGCGGGCTTCCATTTGCTCTTGGGTTTGTAGCCGGGGACGTCGAGTTGGTCGTCGTCCAGGCCGGCGCCGGCGCACCAGTTGCCGGCGATCGCGCGGCGGCGGGCGGCGGTCGCGGCGGCTCGCTCGCGGCGGTCACGCTCGGGGGCGCGCTTGTCCCACCACGCGTCGTACAGGTCAGCTACGGCGTCGCGGAGCGCGGCGCTGACGGTCGGGGCGTCGCCGCGGACCAGGGAGCGGATGGTCATCTCGCGGACACCGAGGGCGCGGGAGATCCGGGCCGAGCCGTGGCCCATGACGTGCAGGGCCCGCAGCCTTAGCCGGGTGCCGCCGGCATCGAGACGGGCGCGGGCCAGGGTGCTGCTGCTGACTTTGCCCAGGGCCCTGACGGTGGCCGACGTGGGACGGCGCCGACCGGAGGCCAGGTCGTGGAGAGTCGCGGGAGCCAGGCCGGCGGCAGCCGCGATGGACCGGTAGGTGCCGCCCTCGGCGCGGAGCCGGCGAACCTGGTCCCGAACCTCAGTAGGGTCATCGGCACGCGGGGCCGCGGCCGCCGCGGTAGCGGGCGGGCGGGGATTGCTCGTCATCTCAGCTGGCTCCCTCGGGGTCGTGGCCGGGTGGCTCGGGACTTGCCTGGGCGGTGCGGCGGGCGGAGCTGAGGGTGCGGATGATCTCGGCTTCCTCGAGCCCGGCCTGGCGGGCGGCAGCGGCCAGGGAGCTGAGGTCCGCGGCCTGATCGGCTTCCAGGGCACGGTTGGCGGCCCAGAACAGGCCGGCATTGCGGTTACCCTCTGGCTGGGCGGCGACCCAGCGGGCCAGCGCGCCAACCCGCTCCCCCGGTGGTGACGCCGACGGCTGGGGCGCGGGCCGCTGGCGGCTGCGGGAGGGTTCCAGGACCTGGGCGGCGGCCTCCCAGTCCAGGCCGCCGTGCCCGCCGCAAGCCTCGGCGAACTGGTACGGCTTGCCGCCGACCCGCGACGGCGGGAGCAGCACGTAGCCGCCGGCGGCCAGGAAGTCGACGTGGGCGGCGGCCAGATGAGCGGTGCGCTGGGCGGAGCCGGCGAAGTACACGTGCCGGCCGCCGCCCGGGGTGCGGACCTGGGCGGCCGCACCGTCGAGCAGCCCGGCCTCCCGCAGGCGGCGCAGGGCGGGGAACCCGTGCGCTGCCGGGCCGCGGTAGTCGATGTCCAGTACGTCGGGACCGGGGGCGCCGGTCGCGACGGCGAGGTTGCCGTGCGGGTGGCGGGCGAACCACTTGGTGACCTGATCAGGGTCGGTGCTCGCGTCAAGGTAGCCGTGCCGGGTGAGGGGGACCTTGCTGTCCCACAGGCAGGGGAAGACCGGCCAGCCGCGCTCCGCGCACGACAGCGCCATGCGAAGGACCGGGTTGCTCACGGTGTCCTCCGGGGACGACCGCCAGCTGGGTTACGACCGGCGGGTGGCCCGGAGCCAGAGGCCGGGCGGGCGGGGGCCGCGATCATGCTCCGGCCTCGTGTTCCGGCAGTTCCGCGCCCTCGTGCTCCGGTTGCTCGTCGGCTACGTGTTCTGGTGGCTGAGGGCGCCCCTGACGCTCAGCGACGCGGCGGGCGAGTGCGCCGAGCCGGTCCCGGAGGGCTGGCGAGGCTGCGGGCGATGGCCGCTGGGGGGTGCGGGCCGGGCCCAGGGCCTGCAGGCAGGCGTCCCAGTCCAGGGTGCCGTGCCCGCCGGCGACGTTCCTGCCGTCGTAGCGGCGCCCGCCGACCTGGGAGCACGGCAGCAGGACAGAGCCGCCCTGGGCGAGGAAGTCCAGGTGGTGGTCGGGCAGATGGGCGCTGGGCTGGTCTGATCCGGTGAAGTACAGGTGGATGCCCCGGTTCGGGGTCTTGATCATAGCGAAGGTGCCCTGGATCAGCCCGGCGCGGCGGAGCCGCTCCAGGGCGGGGAAGCCACCGGCGCGGGGACCGCGGCAGTCGACGTCCAGGACGTCGGGACCGGGGGCGCCGGTGGCAACGGCCAGGTTCAGGTCCGGACGGCGGGAGAACCAGGCGTCGACCTGATCGAGGTCGGTGGTGGCGTCGAGGTACCCGCGCGGGGTGGCGGGTTCCTTGCGGCCGGGGTGGCAAGGGAAGACGGGCCAGCCGGCCCGGGCGCACTTCAGCGCCTGGTGCAGGACCGGGTTGTCATCGGGGTGCTGTCGGCTGGTCATCGGGTGCTCCGCGGGTAGCCGGGGACAGGGGCGTGACCGCAGCGGCTAGTACGTCTGCCGATAGTTACAGGTGTGTAAGCTGGTGGGTGAGTCTCGGTGGGGGGAAGCGCCGGGCCTTGGTGATGCTGTCGCGTTGCCGGAGGCTGCCCGATGTCCCGCTCATCGCCGTTCGTGATCACGCTGGCGGATGCTGACCGCGCCGAGCTGGAGCGGCGTGCCCGGTGTTACACCTTGCCGTATGCGGTGGTGGTGCGGGCTAAGGTCGTGCTGCTGGCGGCGGAGGACCTGGAGAACACGCAGATCGCGGCGCGGCTGGACGTGCACGTGAACGTGGTGAGCAGGTGGCGGGGCCGGTTCTTCCGGGAGGGGCTGGACGGGTTGGCTGACCGCCGGCGCCCTGGCAGGCCGCGGGTGTTCCCGGCTGCGGTGGTCGCGGAGGTCAAGGCGATGGCGTGCGAGCCGCCGGAAGACCGCCGGGTGCCGCAGTCGCGGTGGTCCGCCGCGGACCTGGCCGCCGAGGCGCGGGCGGAGGGCCTGGTGGAGTCGGTGGCGCGGTCGACGGTGTGGCGGTGGCTGGAAGAGGACGCGATCCGGCCGTGGCGCTACCGGTCGTGGATCTTCCCCCGCGACCCGGACTTCGCCGTTAAGGCCGGGCGGGTGCTGGACCTGTACCAGCGGATATGGGACGGCCATGAGCTGGGCGAGGATGAGTACGTGCTCAGCACGGACGAGAAATCCCAGCTGCAGGTCCTGTCCCGCTGCCATCCGGGGCTCCCTCCGGGGCCGCGCCGGCCTGGGCGGTATGAGTTCGAGTACGAGCGGCACGGCACCGTGGCCTACCTGGCCGCCTACGACGTGCACCGGGCTCGCCTGATGGGCCGGGTCGAGCCCACGACCGGGATCGCCCCGTTCACTGCCCTGGTGAGCCAGGTAATGACCGCTGAGCCCTATGCTTCGGCCCGCCGGGTGTTCTGGGTCGCCGACAACGGCTGCTCCCACCGCGGCCAGGCCTCCGCTGACCGGATGGCCGCGGCCTGGCCGAACGCGACGCTGGTGCACCTGCCGGTGCACGCCTCCTGGGTCAACCAGATCGAGGTCGTCTTCTCCGTCATCCAGCGCAAAGCGCTCACGCCCGCCGACTTCAAGGACGGCGATGCCCTCGCCGCCCGGCTGCTGGCCTTCCAGGACCGCTACAACGCCACCGCCAGGCCGTTTGACTGGAAGTTCACCCGCGCCAAGCTGAACGACCTGTGCAAGCGCATCGACGCGCACCGCGACCCCGCCAGCCTCCCGCTGGCCGCCTGAACAGCCATACTGGGCTGATGGCCAGCCCGCCCGCATCCACCAAGACCAGCCTCGGGCAGAAACTGCGCGAACGCGCCCGCCAAAGATGGCCCCAGCTCGCCGGCACCGGCGTGCGGTTCCGCGGCCAGTTCGCCTACGTCACCGGCAAGCTGCCCGACGGCAGCGAGCTGCCCCTGTGCCGGCTCCGCTACGTCGGCTACGCCAGCACCTGGGGATTCGCGATCTACCGCGCCAGCCACGACGACTACCAGGACAGCTACCTGCCCAGCGGCCAGCCCTCCGGAACCCCCGAAGAAGCCCTCGACTGCGCCTGCGGCCTCTACCTCAACGACCCCACCGCCTGGCTCACACCACCCGGCACCGATACACCCAAGGATTAACAGGCAGGAGCACTAGTCTCGGCGGCCAACTGGGCGGCGATCGCCGGGAGGATCCGTGCCTGGTACTCGGCCTGGGCCGACAGCAGGCTGGTGGAGCGCCCAGGCTGGAGGTACAGGGCGCACCACAGCTGGCTGGCGATGTCGAGCGCGTACAGGCACAGATCGTGCTGCGCCCAGCACTCACCGAGCCCGGCGGACAGGTGCCCGTAGCCAGGCCGGAAGACGTGCTCGGCCCAGTCGCGCAGCTCCGCGACCGCAGGCCGGCGCTCGTCCGGGCTGAGCTTCCACCAGGTGGGCGCGGGCCGCGGCCGGTAGCTCTCTTCGCTGTCGCCTTCGGGTCCGGGCAGGCGCCCGAGGATGCTGGCGACCTGCCGGTCGAGAGCGTCCAGGCGGGCCAGGGCGATGGTGTCGTCGGCCAGGGTGCGGCTGATCGTGGTGAGCATGCCGGCCAGCTGGGACAGCTGGCCGCTGAGCTCGGCGTAATGGGCGGCCTCGCGGGCATCGAGTCCGGTCAGCTGCTCGCGGCAGGCGGCGAGCTGGTCCAGGACGGCGGTGAGGGGGTCGGGGGTCATGGCTCAGTTCCAGGGAAAGGAGGGGTTGTCGCCGAACGAGGGGTCGTCGTTCCCGGTCACCCAGCCCGGCGGCAGATAGTCGGGGAAGGCGTCGTCCTGCGGTTCCTCCGGCCAGGGCCAGGGCTCGTGCTCCCGGCCGGGCTCGGCGGACAGCGGGTACGGCCGGCCGGAGGCCAGGCCGCGGCGGCGGGCCCGTCGGTAGGCGGGGTTGTTCCAGGCGCGCGGCAGCCGGGCGATCACCGGCGCGAGCCCGCCGCGGATGACGAGGGCGAATCCGGCGGGCAGCTGGCGGATCATGTCCGGGGTGGCGATGTCGAAGTGCCCGGGGTGGTCTTGCCCGTGGACCTTCCACTGGGCCTGCCCGCACAAGGTGCTGGCGGCTTGCAGGGTGGTGGTGTCGGTGATGCCGGGCAGGAACACCTTCACGCTGCTGGTGTCCCAGATGACCTGGCGGCCGTGGTCGTCCCAGCGGCTGGCCAGCTGCGCTTCTCCGTGGGCGACGGCGATGACCTGGATGCCCTTGCCGCCGGAGTCCGACAGCCAGGCGGGCAGCGGGACCGGGCAGATCTGGGTGACCTCGTCCAGGCCCATCAGCAGCGGCGGGTCCAGCCGCCCGGACGGGGATGCCTGCCCGGCCAGGGCGGCGAGGTGGTGGATCTCGGTGGCCATCGCGGCGAACAGCGGCGCGACCGGGGCGTCTTCCCCGGTGGCCTCGGCGATCAGGTAGACGGTTCCGCACTCGCGCAGGAACGACAGGATGTCGAACCCGTCGCCGGGGGCGGGCAGCACGCTGGCGGCCAGGGCCGGGTCGGCCATGAACGACAGCGCCCGTGACATCACCATGCGGACGGTGGCGGCGGTCTTGTGCGCCTCGGAGCGGAGCTCGGCCAGGGTCAGCGCCCACTGCCGGGCCCCGGCCGCGGCCAGGATCCGCTCCGGGACGTCGGGGTCGGCACCGGACGCCCAGGCGGCGACCGCCCGCATGTCGTAGCCGGCCAGGGCGGCCGCGTGGAAGTAGCCGCGCAGGTAGTCGCTGGCCTTGCTGGACCAGAAGGTGCCGTCCTCGACGCCCTCGCGGGAGACCGCGAACGCGAACGCGTCCGCCCGGCGGATCGCGGTCGCCGGGTCCTCGCAGCCGTCGACCGGGGACCAGGCGAACGTGGACGGGACGTTACCGATGTGCTGCGGGTTGAACACGTGCACCGGGCCAAGTTGCGCGCGCACCGCGGCAGTCAGCCCGTGCACGTCGGCCTTGGTGGTAGTGGCGATCACCGGCCCGGGGTAGCGCAGGATGACGTCGGCGAGGAACGCGGTCTTAAAGGTCCGCGGCGGGGCCATCACCAGCACGTGCTCCTCCAAGGGCACCCGCAGGGCGTGCTGCCAGTGGGCCCGGCCGAGGAACACCGAGTGCTCTTCCGGCGCTATGGCGCGCAGCCACCACGGCAGGGACCGGCGGATTCGGCCGGAGCGGCGGAACGCGGCCAGCCGGCCCCACCGCAGCCACAGCCCGATGACCGTCGCGAAGCCCTTGCCGGGGTGCAGCCGCAGGTGCAGCCGGAGCTGCATGGACCGGACCCGGTTGGCGGGCAGGTAGCGAGCGGGCAGGAACGCCCACGTAAACAACGCGGCCAGGACCAGCAGGACGGCTAGCGCAACGGCGTACTTGATCATGACTGGCTCCCGTTCTGGGCAGTGAGGACCGCGCGGCGCAGCGCGGCCCGGGCCGACCCGGTGTTCAGGCCGGCCTGCGGGGCGACCTGGGCGGAGATCCGGCCGACCGACCCGAGCGGGAGCGCGCCCAGGGGGCCGTGCTGCTCGGTGACCAGGGCCAGGAACCGGGCCGTCTTGGTCCCACCGCGCGGGACCCTTGGCCGCAGCAAGGAAGGGTCCCCGGACGGAGCACCTGGCCCGGCGGCCGAGGCCGCGCCGACGGCACGGGAGCGGCCCCGGGTGCGGGCGGTGATGGGGCGGGTGGCGCGGCGGCCAGGGGCGACCGGGCATTCCTCGAGCACCCAGGCTCGGAACCCGGACATGGTGGAGGCCGGGGCCAGGGTCAGCCGCAGCAGCCAGAGCAGCACACCGCCCAGCACTGCCAGGATGGTGACCTCCCCGGCGAGGGTGCCGGCGGGGTGCTGGCGGGCGAGGACCCAGGCGCGGATCACGCCGATGAGGGTGTCGCTGGCCAAGGCGTAGGCGGCCGGGGGCATCGCCCACACCGCCAGGTCGCGCCACCCGGGCGCGGCCGCGATCACGTTCATGAACACGCTCGCCCCCGCTGAGGCGACGTTCAGCGCCCGGGCGCGGACCGCCCGGCGGCCGTGCAACGCCAGCGCGACGCCCAGGCAGGCGAACACAAGCGCGGCGGCGTCGGGGATCGCGGCCTCCAGGCCGGCCACCGCCGGCAGGCGGCGGGCCGCATAGACAAGGCGGTACTGGGCGGAGAAACTCACCGCGGCCGCGGCGGCGGCCAGGACAAGCAGCCCGACGGCAGCGGCATACAACCACAGGCCCGGACGGCCGGGCTCTCGCTCCAGCGGCCAGGGCGCCACCGTGGCGGCCGTGGTTGCGGCAGCCGTACCGGCAGGCGGGGATGCCGCCTGGCCGGGCAGCACGGCAGGGATAACGGGTGTCATCGCGGATCCTTCTTGAATGTCTGATTACTCGAATTGCACGGGATTTTCACGGTTGCAGGCATGACGGAATTACTCCTGGGACAGGGATGGAACTGACATCAGCGCTAAAAGTGAAGTCACTGATTCCAGAGAAGAACGTGCTTAGGCGCGAGAGCTAGAGATGTTCGGCATTTGCCGCGGCAGGGCCGGGCGCCGGGTCATTCCTCGTCGCGGTTATCGAAGGCGACGGGGACGTTCGGCCAGGTGCCGGTGCCCAGCACGGTGCGGGTGACGGCACCTGCGGTGGTGTCGCGCGCATCGTGCAGGTGCCAGGGGCGGTCGCCCTGGCGGATGCCGACGACGACCATGATGAAGACGGCGGACGCGGCGCCGGACAGGAACGCGGTGACGACAAGGACGAGGCCGAGAGAAGTCATTCGCCTGTCCTCCCGCCATCACGCTGCCGAGAAATCCCGGTCAACGAGATCACTTCCTTTCCCTTACCGGGGAACCTTGTGAAGTGACGTTATGGCCGCGGGAGGGGATAACCAATATCACGGTGATATATCACGGTGAGATAATTTGAAGAATCGCCGCGGGGAGACCGCCCGCCAGCCCGGCAGGGCCGGGGAACGAGCGAATGGCGGCGCCTGGCGGCTCTTTGCCGAGGCGGGCTTGATCGGGACGTGACGGGCGCCGCCACCTTCCGTTATGCCGCCGCTTGGCTCAGCGGTCTCGATGCGGTGGCGGCGGACGCCTCGGCACGGACGGCGGCCACCAGGGCGCTGGCCCGGTCGCGGCCGATCTTCAGCCGGGCGCGGAGGTTGTCGCGGGAGATCGGCCGGCCGGTTTCGGCGCGATGGGCAGTGTCCAGGTCACGGGCCCGGGCCAGCAGCCCGGCCGGGAGCGGCAGCGGCGCCGAGGGCAGGGGCTCCGGCTGCTGCGGCGTGGCTGGCTGGGCCCGTGGAGCTGCGGGGCAGACGGCGTGGATCTGGCGCAGCATCCACGGGCCCGCCTCGCTCCAGCCGATCAGCAACGCCGGGCCGACCGCGTCGACCAGGGCGGTGCCGTACTGACGGTGGCTGAGTGAGCCGGCGGTGTTCAGCGCCAGGGTAAGCAGGCCGCAGAACCGCAGCATCCGGTGCAGCCCGGCGAGCTGGGCGTCGGTGTAGCCGTGCAAGGACAGGAACCGCATCCCGGCCAGCAGGCCGATCACGCTCAGATCGACCGCTGGGGCGACCAGCCAGGCGATCCACGCGGTGATGCCCAGATCCAGACACAAATGGGTGACATTGCCCAGGCTGAACGCGAACGTCATCACCACGATCGTCGCGGTGATGACGGTGACCGCGCGGCGGGTCAGTGCCTCGCCGGGCAGGCCTGGGCGGCCGGGTTCCGAGACGGTCGCGGCAGGGGTGGTGCGCATGGTTCATCCCTCGCTTGAGGAGCAGGGGTTGTTCGTCGTGGCCTTGCGGGCCGGCGCCTGGCCCGGGCTGAGCCGGAAGGCCGCACGGCGAGAGCGGGCCCGCGGGCTAGGGCCGGCCCCTCCACCGCTGGTCGCGACGGCGGAAGGGCCGGCCGTGAGCGGCGTCAGTCGCCGGCCAGGCCGCGCAGCAGCAGCGCCGACTGGGCAGGACTGAGCGCGAACGCCTGCGTCTGGTCGAACGCGCCGGCATAGGCGGACAGGTCGGCCTGGCCTTCCAGGCAGGTGCCGCCGGCGACGCCGCCCACGTGCACCAGGCCTTGCCCCGGGGCCCCGGCGAACTGCACGATCTCCACCGTCCCCTCCCCCGCCGCCATGTGCGCGCCGGACTCGAACGGCAGCACCTGCACAGTGACCGTGCCGCTGTCGGCGGCCTCCCAGGCCAGCATTCGCAGCTGCTCGTTCATCACCGCCGGGCTGCCGACCTGCTGGTGCAGCGCCGCCTGCCCGATCACCAGGTGAACCTCCGGGCGCTGCTCGCCTAGTACTGCCGCCTGGCGGGCCAGCAGGGCCTCGACCGCCCGGTCACGGGCCGCATCATCGGCCAGGAACGGCTCGGTCTCGGCCAGGGCTCGCGCGTAGGCGGGGGTCTGCAGCAGGCCCGGGACCCGCTGCGCCTCGTACACGGTGATCTTCGACGCGGCGGCTTCCATGATCGCGTAGTCCTGCTGCGGGCCGGGCAGCACGTCGGCGTAATCGCGGTACCAGCCCAACGCGCCCCGCGGGTCGGCCAGTTCCATCAGCAGGGTCTGCTGCTCCCACGGGACGCGGTAGTGATCGCTGAGGAGCTCGCGGAGCTCCTTGGGGCGGATGCCGCGCTGTCCGGTCTCGATCCTGCTGACCTTTGACCTATCGCATTCCAGCAGCCGCGCCGCGTCGTCAAGGTTGTACCCGAGCTGTTCCCGGTACTGCCGCAGCGCCCTGCCCACGAGGCGCCGCCGTACAGGAGGTGCAGGAACCATGATGAAACCCGTCCTTCGTTTGGTGAGTCCTGGAGGCGCCGGACAGGTTGCCGCCTATCCGACGAGATTTAATTTACTCGTTGTTGCGGGTGACATCAAGGTGCGCAGCTCGTTCCCCAGCAGGTGTCCCGTCTCAATTGAGCTGACGCAGCCTTAGCTCTCTGCAGTGCGTCAGAGTGACTGAGACGGCCGACCGGTCCTTCGTCTCAGTCATTCTGTCGCAACTCATCAGATTTGAGGCTCCTGACGGGCATGAGGCGGACGCGGCCGCAGTTCCCCGCCGCGCTTGACGTGGCGTTACGGCCGATCTCACCCCAGACGGGCTGATCGCGCTGGGCGGTGCGGCGTTAACCGGCAGCAACCATCCGCCTAGCTGGTCGATCGCCTGCTCATGCATCTGCCGGATAACGCATGCGCGGCGATGAGGTTCGCGACGGTGCGGGCCCTTTCGTCCGCTACGAGGAGACGATTAGCGTTAGCTCGGCCCCGTCGGACAGCGCGGTGTCGGTCAGGACGCAGAACAGCTCGCGCAGCGACTGGGCTGCCGGCGGGATGGGGTCGGATGACAGCTGGGCGCGGAGTTCGCTGGCGCTGAGGCCCGGCTGGACGATGCCGAGGGTGCCGCGGACGGCAGGGTAGCGGCGTGTCCACGGGACTACCTCGTTGTCGTCGTCGGTGATGCCGAGGAACTCGTACAGCATGGCGGGGTCGTCGCTGCCCGGGTCAAGGACCGCCTTGGGAGAGGCGCGCCCGGTGAGCCGGTCCGCCAGCTCGCTCCACAGCGCTGTGCTCGGGAATTGCCGGCGGCTGCGCAGTGCCTGGGCGACTACCTCCTGGAAGTCCTTGACGCGGACGGAGGGCTGCTGCCCGTGGGCGAACTTGGCGTGCCACAGGCCGAGGTGCACCTCGCCGTTCTCGAGCGGCTCGATGACGATGTAGTCGGCGATCTCCCCGGAGCCGTCGTTGCACATGATCCAGCGGGCGCTGCCTGCCCGCGGCCTGGACCGCAGGTACTCCGCCAGCCGTTCGTGGACTGACCGCCCGCTGTTCTTGCGGGCGGCGACCTTCACGGTCTCGGCAGTGATGTCGACGCCGCTCCAGTCGATGTCCTCCAGCTTGCGGGTGTCGAAGGCCGAGGTGAGCGCGCGGCTGTCGTACCGCAGGTGCCCGATGACGGTGGTGCCGTCGAGGAAGTAGATCGTCGGGGGGTGCTCCTCCAGCAGCGCCGCGAAGGATCCGGGCTCGCCGTACCCGCGGCGGACCTGCAGGTCGCGGGCCGCGGTGACGTGCCCGTCGGTGTCGATGTGGGCATCCCACACGCATTCTTCCCGGTCGCCGTCACGGTCGTGGAGGACCCCGACGACGTGCAGGGCCTTCTCGTCGGGGTACTCGACGTCCTGCAGGGTCCCCGTGGGATCGTCGTTCACGTACAGGTCGAAGTCCTGGATGACGCCCAGTCGTCGCCCGTCCATGTCCCACAGCTCAAGGTCGGAGCTGAGCAGTCCCGGGTATAGCTCCGCGGCGAGGGGCCGCGTCCTGGGCCACGCCTCCAGGCGGCAGCCGCGGTCCATGCCGGGCAGGAGCGGCCCCTGGGCGGTCAGCTGGGGGAACCACAGGTAGCCCGTCACAGCGTCGACCCACTCGCTCAGCTCCCGGGCCGGACCGTATCGGGAGAGCCAGACCTTCGACTTCTCGACGGCCCCGCCGGCGTTCGCCGCCCCGGCGGGCGTGTTCTGCTGGAACATGACGTGGCCCAGCGCGCTGCGGGCCATGTCGACGTTGCGCAGGCCCCGGTCGACGCCGCTGCCCATGAAGTTCCGGTAGGTGGCCCGCCCGCGGACGGCGGCGTTCGTCGAGCGCATGCCGACCGAGGAGACCGAGACGCGGTCCTGGCTGTCGAGGTAGCCGCCGATCCTTTCGGGTCCAGCCAGCCGGCCGGTCCCCTCGAGCCCGAGGATGCGCTCGAACCACGGGCGCAGCCCGTCACTGTCCAGGTTGAGGAGCAGCAGCCCGGGCAGGTCGGTACGGGGCGGCTTGCGGTGCGCCACAATGTGAAGCTCGTACAGGACGTCGGCGAGCGCGGGGTCGCTGCTCCACTTGGGCCGGCTGACGTACCGGACGACGACGACCAGCAGCCGGCTGTCGGGGTCGGCACCGGCGTACACGACCCGGCCCCGGCCGAACGGCGCGCCCTCCTCGAGCTCCGGCGGCAGGGCGTCAAGGTAGGAGGGCTCCCAGTCCGGGGGGACCTCGTAGATGAAGGCGCGCTTCGCGGGTCTTAGCTTGGCCGGGTCCACCTCGGTGACCGACACGGGGAAGCGGTCGGTGAACCTGCGGTCGAGCTGCTCTTTCTGGATGTCGGCGTCGATGACGCCGGGCAGGACCTCGCTCCAGTCCGGATCTTCCTCGTACAGCTGGCGGAGTACGCCCTTGAGCTCGGGGAAGACGTCGGCGTCCGCCATGGTGATCAGCGAGGACCGCTGGGGGAAGTCCGGGTGGACGCGCGCGAGGCGCCCGATCAGCTGGACGGTGGCGGGAACGGACTTGTGCTTGTCGTGGTACGCCGCCAGGCGCAGCGACGGGAGGTCGAATCCCTCCCCCAGCATGCCGACGACTGCGACGGCCCGGATCTGCCCGGCGGTGAGCTGCTCGATGATGCGGGCCTGACTGCGGTCGGGCAGCGTGCTGTAAAGCAGCGCGATCTCGATCCCCGCCGCCTCGTAGACCTGGCGCAGCTCGTGCAGGCGCTCTATCGTCCCGCCCCGGATGAGGAGCGTGCTGGTCTGGTGCTCGCCGGCGCCCAGCAGTTCTGCGGCCCGCGCCGCGATCGCGGCGTCCGAGCGCTTCCTGTCATAGGGCTTGGGGGGCGTGATGAGGAGCGGCGTGATCGGGTGGTAGAGGTTTTCCTCGAGCGCGCGCCGCAGCGGGTAGTAGTACTCGAGGGAGCCGGGGATCCGCTTGCCGTCGCGGCGCCTCGGCGTCGCGGTCAGGAGCAGGGCGCGGGCCTGGGGGAAGTAGTCGAGCACCGCCTGCCACGTCTGTGCGGGCGCATGGTGTGCCTCGTCGACGACGATCAGGTCGAACAGGTCCGCCGGCGGCTGCTCCTCCGGGGCGTAGTGCACCGGGCTGATGGAGTTGGGCAGGGCCACCACGACGTCAGCCGCCTCCAGGGCGCCCCAGTCGCCGCTCCTGCCGGTCATTTCCGTGACCCTGGGCGCTCCGGCGGTGTCTGGGAGCACTGCCAGCCGGCGCAGCTGGTCCTGCGTTTCGAACTGCCGGGCAAGCTGTCTCCGCAGCTGTTTCTGCGGTGCCAGGACCAGCACCCGGCGCGGGGGGACGGTCATGAGGAAGGGGGCGGCCATGGCGACGGCGGTCTTACCTGTTCCGGTCGGGATGCTGATCAGCGTCGGCTCGCGGCTGGCGAGGCTCCAGTGCGCCAGGGTGGCCCCCAGTGCCCCGATCTGCGGTCGACGCCAACCGCCGCTGCGGCCGCGCAGCAGGGCCGCGGTCTCGCCCGCGACCGCGTAGAAGTCCCCCATAACGCTTCCTGCCCTGCCCGCGTCATTCTGCCGGAATTCAAGCCCGTGAATGTCACGCTCGGTTTTGTGGATGCCGCCGGATCGCCGGCCCACCGGGCGAGAAAGCCTGAACGCGGCCCAGCACGCTCGACGAGAACTCAGGTGAGAGCGAGAATGTCCCCTCTCGTTTACCTGTCCCCTGGAGAAGCGAGCCTATCAGCCGCAACATCTTGCTGCGAATTGCGCGCGGGCGCGCCCTGTAATCACACTCCAGACGCGGCACGGTAATTCAATATTCACGCTTCCCGACACGTGGCTGCCCGTGACGTAGGTACAGGGAACCGGGCTTCGCGTGTCCCTGAAAGGCGCGGCAGTGTCCGGTCTCAGTTTTCTTGTCCGATGATCTTGTCCTGAGCTGGGCTGATGCCAAGTTGGTTGAGACGGGGACCCGGGCTTGTCTCAGTTATTCTGGCATTTTCTGGTTGCTGGGGCCGTTTCCGCCTTCCCAGCTGAACATCCAGCACATCACGTCGAAGACGCGGAGCAGTGTTGCCCGTTTTCTTAGGGTGCTCTAGCTGTTGCGTAACGTCGCATGAGCGTGACACGTAGTAAGTTCTGCAACGCATCTCCAGTGGTGTTGCTCTTGTTGCTGATAGTAGTTATTGCCGTCAGCGACGAGAGCGGGGGATGGCGTGCGGGCGTTCGCGGTGACGATGCCGTCGGGTGAGCGGTACTGGACGGTGATCGACGAGGGGCTGGAGGTGGTCCCGGACGCGGACGCGTTCCTTTTTCACGTGCGGTTCGGCCGGGACGGCTCGGAGCTGACCACGAAGGCGCATGCGGGCGGGATCGCGCTGTTCCTGCGGTGGTGCGGGCAGACGGGCAGGTCCTGGCACGAGGGGATCGAGCATCTCGGCCTGTTCATGACATGGCTGAGGTATGCCGGCGCTGGCGAGGCGGATGGTCCGCCGGGCCAGGTGCTCGCGGGGCCGGGGGCTTTTCCGGTTCGCGGCGCGCGGCGGGTGAACGCGGTGCTGGCAGCGGTCCGCGGCATGGCGGCTCACGCGGTGGCCGCTGGCCGGGCGCCGGCGCACCTGGTGCCGCTGGTTTACGAAGTCGCCGACGGACGTGATCTTCCCGATGAGGCCCGCGGGGAGGAAGACCGGATGTTCCTGCGGCTGCGGGCGCGTCACCGGCTGCGCGAGGAAGACCGCCCGGTCGACCGGGCTGCTGACGCGGAGATCGCAGCGCTGCTGGGGGCGTGCCTGTCCGCGCGGGACCGGCTGATCGTGCTGCTGATGGCCCGTGCCGGGCTGCGCCGGGGTGAGATGTGCGGACTGCGCCGCTGCGACGTGCACCTGATGCCCGGCTCGCGGGCGCTGGGCTGCGAGGTGGGCGGGGCGCACCTGCACGTGGTGCGGCGGGCGAACCCGAACGGGGCATGGGCCAAGTCACGGCGGCAGCGGGCGGTCCCGCTGGACTTCGTCACGGTGCAGGCGTTCGACGCGTACGAGTCGGAGCGGCTCGCGGTGCCCGGGGCCGCGTCGTCGGATTTCGTGCTGGTCAGGCTGTTCCGCGAGCCCGCGGGGGTCCCGATGCCGCCGGGGGCGGTCAACGACCTGGTCACGGCCGCCGGGCGGCGGGCTGGGCTGGCCCGGCAGGTCACGCCCCACCAGCTGCGTCATGCCTTCGGCAGCAATGTCGCCGATGCGGGCGGCGCCGTGGACGAGATCGCCGAGCTGATGGGTCATCGCTCGCTCGGGTCCACGAAAATCTACCTGCACCCGGACCCGGGCCGGCTCCGCGAAGCGGTCAGGCGCGTGCCCAGCCCCCGCCTGACCGGGGACAGGCCGTGACCGCCGAGGCAGCGCCCCGGGAACCGGCCCCGGACGGCGGGACGGTCGCCGCCCGGCTGGCTGCGCTGACCGATCCTGGTTTCCTGGCCGAGGCCGGCTGGGACCCCGGGACCCGGGTGCTGTCGCTGCCCGCGGCGCACCCGCTGCTGGGCTGGCGGGCATGCCCGTCGCCGGGCTGCGGGAACGCGCTCTACGGACGCGACCGCGAATGCGGCTCGTGCCGCCGCGGCACGACCGCGCGCCGCCTCGCGTCACCGGTGGCCGCGGTGCCAGCCGCGCTGTCGTGCGGGGTGGCGGCCTGCTCGCGCGGGCGGGGATCGCGAAGGTACTGCCGGGCCCACTGGGAGCGCTTCCTGGACCTGCGCGGTGACGCGCCCTTCGATGAGGGCGCCTGGCGCGAGACCGAGCCCGCGATCGAGGAAGCAGGTCAGGTCAGCCTGCACGGCCTGACCGGGCGGGCCGCCGCCGAGGTCCTGTTTGGGCTGCAGCAGCGGACCCGCAGCGGGACGACGACCAACCCCGTGCGGCTCCGGCAGGTCGCCTGGGAGCTGCGCCGGACGGGAGCCGCTGCCGTCAGCGGGATCACGGGCGGGGACCAGACCCAGCACCGGCTTGTCCGCAGCCTGGCCAGGCACGCGGGCAGGGCGTTCCTGGCCCCGGAGTCCGAGGCGGGCAAGGACGTGTGGGACCTGGCCGCGTTCGGGCTGCCGGGGCGGCTCGACTTCACCCGGCTCCGGCAGCCGTGGCTGCGGGAGTCCGCCCGCCGCTGGGCCGCCGACAACCTCCCCCGCAGGCGCGGCAAGATCGCCGCCGGGCCGGTCCGCCACTACCTGACCAGCCTGGCCATGCTGTCCGACAGCCTGCACGCGTCACGTGACGACCACGGCACCGACCCGGCGGCGCTCGGCAGGGCCGACATCGAGTCGTTCGCGCACCGGATGGCGTTCATGGCCGCAACGGGGAAGATATCCGGTGACGCCCGGACCCGGGCCTTCCGCGAGGTCCGGCACCTGCTGCGGGAGTTCCGGGCGCTCGGGCTGACCCGGCACCGCGGCCCTGCCGGCGGGCTTCCCGACGACTTCGCCGTCCGCGGCAGCGACATCCCGCTCAAGCCGGATGATCCCGAGGCCGGCCGGGACCTCCCGCCGGAGATCATGCGGCAGCTGTGCGACCGGCTGCCCGCCCTCGAGCAGGCCTCATGCCGCGAGACCCGGACCGCGGCCGAGCTCCTGATCGACACCGGGCGGCGCCCGGACGAGATCTGCGCGCTGCGGTGGGACTGCCTGGAATACGACGAGCCCGGCCGCGAGCCGGTCCTTGTCTACTTCAACCACAAGTCCGCACGAGATGGACGGCGCCTGCCCGTCGCCCAGGCCACCGCCGACCTCATCCTCGGTCAGAAGGCCCGCGTCCGGGAGATGTTCCCCGGCACCCCGCTGGGCGAGCTGAGGCTGCTGCCCGCCGCATACGCCAACCCGCACGGCCGCCGGCCCGTCAGCGAGGGACACTTCGGGTCGGTGCACCGTGAATGGGTCAGCGCCATGCCGCCGCTGCTGCGCGCCGACGGCACCGAGTTCGACAAGGCACGCGTCGTCCCCTACGCCTACCGGCACACCTACGCCCAGCGGCACGCCGACGCCGGCGTCCCGGTCGACGTGCTGTCCGCCCTGATGGACCACCGCTCCCTCAACACCACCCGCGGCTACTACACCGTCGGCGACCGGCGCCGCCGCGACGCGGTCGACAAGGTCGCCTCACTGCAGTTCGACCGCCGCGGGAACCGCATCTGGCGGGACGCGAAAACACTGCTGGACTCTGAGCTCGCCCGGCGGGCCGTCGGCGAGGTCGCCGTCCCCTACGGCACCTGCTCCGAGCCGTCCAACGTCCAGGCCGGGGGAAACGGCTGCCCCTACCGCTTCCGCTGCGCCGGCTGCGGCCACTTCCGCACCGACGTCTCTTACCTCCCCGACCTCCATGCCTACCTCGATGACCTGCTCCGCAACCGCGAACGGGTCCTCGCCGCCGCCGACATCGACCAGTGGGCACGAGCCGAGGCCGTCCCCTCCAGCCAGGAGATCACCACGATCCGCAGCCTCATCACCCGCATCGAGGCCGGCCTGGACGACCTGACCGCCGCCGAGCGGGAGCAGACCGAGCAGGCCGTCGCCCTCGTCCGCCGCCACCGCACGGTCACGCTCGGGATGCCCCGGATGCGCCAGGCCCTGCCCGACATCCGCCCCGGGCGCACGGCATGACCAACCCCGGCAGCAACCCCAAGGCCGCGCTCCGCGGCCGCCAGGCCGACTCCGCACGGAGACGCGCCCGCGTCGCCGCGGCCATCAGCACCGCAGCCGCCGCCGGGCAGGAGATTAGCGTCGCAGGCATCGCCCGCGCCGCCGCCGTCGACCGCACCTTCCTCTACCGGCACCGCGACCTGCTCGAGCAGGTCCACGCATCCCAGGCCCAGCCGCCAGCCGCGGGAACAGGACCCGCCGCCAGCAACGCGTCCCTGCAAGCCGACCTGCATAACGCCCAGCACCGGGCCGAGCGCCTGGCCGCCCGCGTCCGGCAACTCGAGCACAAGCTCTCCGCCCTGCTCGGCGAGCACGCCTGGCGGGAATCCGGACTAGGCGCCCCCGACGACCTCGACGAGCTCAAGCAGCAGAACGCCGGCCTTGAACAGCGCATCATCGACCTGCGCCTCCAACTCGACGAGCGAGACCAGGACCTCGCCGCCGCCCGCTCAGCCAACCGGGAACTCATGGCCCAGCTGAACACGACAGCCCGCCGCTGAAAGCCTCATGGCAAGAACCACACCTGTTGCACGACAGCCACGCGCACCCGGGTACCTGACCTGCAGCAACAAACCAGACGACTTAAATGTCTGTTTTGTTCCCCGAGAGAACGCGCAACA
>Ga0335078_10002773_pt1 | contig 26414 bp, 23 predicted proteins | sample Lox_Sample_32_FD_206711 | JGI IMG/M metagenome (GOLD analysis project Ga0335078, IMG submission 206711) | Soil microbial communities from Loxahatchee National Wildlife Refuge, Florida, United States - Lox_Sample_3.2 | ecosystem: Environmental > Terrestrial > Soil > Wetlands | place: USA... | reverse complement strand
TTGAGCGGCGCAGTATGTGACAATCCGCCCAGAATAGCCCCGGGAGGCTGGCCGGCAGCCCGGAGTCCAAATGGGCACTTCCCTCCTCGACGCCTGGCAACGCAAGATGCTTGAAAAACCGGTGTGCTATACCTGCTGCGCATGGTAAGAGATGCGTTGTGGGTTCTGGCCGCGCTGTTTGCCCTGGCCGCGGGATGGACGGACTGGCGTTGGCGGCGAATCCCCAACTGGCTGACCCTGCCCGCAGCGGCGATAGGCATCACCTTGAACGTGGCCGGCGGGGGCTGGGCGGGGGCGCGCAGTTCGTTGCTGGGGCTGGGACTGGGCCTGGTGCTTTTGCTGCCGTTCGTGCTCATTCGCAGTCTGGGCGCGGGCGACTGGAAGCTGGCGGGCGCGCTGGGCACGTTTTTCGGGCCGGACCGGCTGCTGACCGTGCTGTTTGGCGCTATTCTGATTGCTGGCCTCATGGCTGTGGCGCTGGTGATTTGGAAAAGACGGGTGGGCAAGACGTTGCGAAATATGGGCCGTCTGTTGGGGGCGTTTTTCACGTTGCATCGCCCGGGCGAGGAGTTGTCGCTGGATGACCCGGCGTCGTTGAAGGTGCCGTTTGGCGTGGCCGCGGCGGCGGCCGCGGTGTTGTATACAGCAGGGCATTTTCGGGGAGTGTTTTGAGCCTATGCGAAGGTTGGCGATTGCGCGCTTGAAGAGGTTCCTGCGCGACAGCGGCGGCTCGGAGATCGCTGAAGCCGCTCTGGTATTGCCGCTGATGTTCACCATCCTGCTGGGAATTTTCTGGTTCGGGCGGGCTTACAACGTTTATGCCACTATCGCTCGCGCCGCGCAGGAGGGTGCGTCGGTGGCGGCGACCTCGACTTGCGGTTCGTGCGGAAACGCTCCGGCGACGACGGCAAACATCGCCAGTGCCGTGACCACCGCGATGCGGGTTTCCCGGCTGGATCCCACCCAGATTTCGAACAATCCCCTGAGTTCGCCCACAGGATGCACGAACTACGCTCACGACACCCAGAACAACATTGACATCTACCGCAACGTGCAGCTCAACCCCGGCAGCGCCGGGCCGGCGCAGTGCGGCGTAATTGTGACTTTTCATTATCCCTATCAGTTTTATCTTCCTTTCACTTCACTGAACATGCAGCGCATCAACATGACGGCCGCGGCCGAGAGGCAGATGGAGAACTGATGTTTTCCCGGACGCAGCATGTGGCTCAGAGTGGATATTCAGCGGGTGAAGCTCCGCTCGGCCAGCTGCGCACCACGCCGGCTCTGCTGGGCGAAGGCCGCGGCTCGCAGCTGGTGGAGTTCGCCATTTCCCTGCCTTTGCTGGTGGTTTTGGTGGTCGGGATATTCGACTTCGGGTCGGCATTCACGGTGAAGCAGAAACTTGCCGGAATCGCCTCCGAGGCGGCGCGCATGGGCTCGATGCAACCCGGTAATGACATGAGCTATGCCGGCAATGGCGGGGGCTGCGGGCAGTTAATTGCGGTTTGCGCGGTGCGCGACGTAGTAGAGCAGAGTCTGACCGATGCCAAGATCAACGATTGCGGGCTGGCGAGCGCCGCTCCCACGTACACCAGCGGGCTCACCTGGACGTTCACCGCCAACAGCAATTGTGCGGGGACGTTCACTCTTACCGTCAACCGGGGATTTACTTATCAGACCAGTTTGTCAGCGCCGTTTTCCGGTGGGACGTACACGATCGAAGCCACACAGGTCACGTTGAGCTATCCCTACAAGTGGGAGTTTGGCAAGGTGATCCAGCTGGTAGCGCCGGGGACGACCTTTGCCGGAACGTCGCAGATCACCTCAATCGGGACCATGCAGAACGTGTACTAGCCGGGGCGGCGGCAGGAGAAGACCATGACCGACAGAAATGTCTTGCGGCGTACGCGCCGGGGCGAGCGCGGGCAAACCATTTTGCTGGTGGCTTTCTCCATGGTCACCCTGCTGGCCATGGCGGCTCTGGCCATTGATGTGGTCTCGCTGTATGCAGCTCGAAGCGAAGCCCAGCGCGCTGCTGATGCAGCCGCTCTGGCCGGGGCGAAGATGTTCGTACTGTCCGGGTACACCTCGGTACAAGCCGCCGGTCCATCTGCGCCCGTGCAGCAAGGCGACGTTTGCGCCAGCGGCTCGCCTGGCACCGCCGCGGCAAACGTGCAGGCCGTCGCCGCGGCACAGGCCAATCTGATTGCCGGCCAACCAGCTACGGTGCAAAACATTACCTGCAATTTCTCCACCCCCGGGAACCCGCAGATTACGGTGACGGTACAACGAACCGGCCTTTCGGTATTTTTTGCGCGCATTTGGAGCGCCGCCGCCAGCACGGTCTCAGCGACGGCAACGGCTGAAGCCTACAATCCATCTGGCTACACGAACAACATTCAAGTGAGCGGCGTAAAGCCCTGGCTTCTGGGGAACTGTGACCCCAGCAGTTCAAGCGGAGCGGGCAACCCGAACTGCCCGGGAGGCCCAGGCGGTAGTTACAACTACTTTATTGACTCAACTGGAAAGCCTGCCAATAACGGCGCAGCCATTGGCGAGATTATCGAGCTGACCAGAATCAACCAGACTGGCACGGCGACCGGAGGGACGTTCTATGCCATGGATTTTGGCGCTCCGGGGTCCGCTTGCCCGTCTCCGGATGCCGACTGGGATGGCTGCGACCTGAATAACAACTATGAAGGCAATATCGCCTGTGCCACCACCTCGAGCGCAGCGACCTTTCAGTGCGGGACACGGACCGTGACGATGCTTTCCTCCGGAGGAGGCGGCGGCCTGACCCCGCAAACCAGGTCGGCAACCCATTGCCTGATCCACGCCGACGACGACGGGACGTGTGAGGGCCAAGACATCTTTCTCCCCAACGGCGCGGGCGGCGGCGGCGGTTGCCGCAGCCAAAGCAGCGGCACCGCTCCCATCCGAATCGAAGGAGATTACAACAACCCCGACCGCACTCTTCAAAGTTCACGTAACATGAGCCGCAGCGATGCAATTGTCACGGTGCCGCTGTACGACGGGTCGAATCTAGGCACCTCACCCTTGTGCAGCGGGTCGTCGTGCAACTTGAATATCGTTGGGTTCCTGCAACTTGGGATCCGCTGCACCTTGAACGGCGGCACGAATTGCTCTTCCCCCACTGGCGGTGGTGGCGGCGGTGGCGGCGGAGGGGGTGGCGGCGGAGGGGGGGGACCAATCCTCGAAGCCGTCGTGATGAATGAAATTGGATGTCCGGCGACTCCTACTGGTACGCCGGTTACCGGCAGCGGCGCTGCGCCCATCCCCGTGCGGCTAATTCATTAGAGTCGCCAGTGTCTAGAAAACCCGCCTGGCGGCCGAACACTAACCACCGGCCACTGACCGCTATTCCGACAGGCGGCTGAATTCCGGCTCGCCCAGCACGGGCACTTCCACTCGCGGCTTCGGAGCGGTAGTAATCGTTACCACGCTGACCAGCACCAGCAGCGTTCCCAGCAGCGTACGCGCGCCCACTGGTTCTCCGCCGATAAAATATCCCAGCGCCACCGCCACCACCGGATTCACATAAGCATACGTGCCCACCCTGGTCGGAGACTCATAATGCAGCAGCCAGAGGTAGGCGGTATAGCCCACAATCGAGCCGGCGATAATCAGATAAACCAGCGCAAACCACGCGCTAAACGTCACCGCCTGCACGTGGAAGCCGCGCAAGTCCCCGGTAACGATCGCCAGCAGCGTAAGCTGGATGCCTCCGCTTAACATCTGTGCCGCCGAACTCATCGCTTTGGACTCGGGCAGCGGGAACTTCTTGGTGAGCACAGTCGAGAGCGACCACGATAACGACGCCACCAGCAGCGCCATCGCTCCCGCGCGGTTAATGGGCACTTCCCCGAGCGAAAGCGAGTGGTTCATCAGCACGGCCACGCCGCACAGGCCCAGCAGCAGAGCCACCGCAAGGCGAACTGTGAGCCGCTGGGTGCGCAGCAAGGCAATCTCGAACAGCGTGATGAATACCGGGATAGTGGCCAGCACCACTGCGGCAATCCCGGAAGGTACGCGCTGTTCCGCCCAGAACAGACAGCCGTAATCCACGACGAAGATCATCGTCCCCAGCGCGGAAGCGCCCACCCACTGGCGCAGCGTGGGAGATGCGATGCCTTTGAGGCGCATCCAGGAATAAAGCACCACGCCGGCGGTGCCGAAGCGCATGGCCGCCAGCAGCAGCGGCGGAACCTGGTGCACCCCCACACGAATCGCCAGGAAGGTTGATCCCCAGAGAAAATAAATGATCCCGAAGGCCAGAAGAATCTTCCACCTGGCCGGACGAGCTTCTGAATTCACCGGATCTCCTTGCGACTAAGCGCCCCGCCCGAGACGCGCTGCTGACGCCCTAACAGCTTGCAATAATAGATATTTGCCCGGCGGAGGAAGAAACAAATTCTTTTCGCGTCTCAGCCCCGGAAGGCGGCAGCCAAGCGGTTATAGGAGGCGAGGAATCCGCCGTGCCCGCGCCGCAGGAATGCGGGTTCCTTATGGTGCCAGAAATGGCGGGTCACTTGAGGGCACACCCGGCAACCTGAACCTACAGCAACCCTAGCGGCGGGCTACAGCTACAACCCGATAGTGCTTCGCGCCCGTTGTTCTTATCTTCAGCAAGTGGAGCCCAATTGCTCATACGCCAGGTCCATTCGGAAGTGGTCAATTCTGACCAGACAGGCATTCTTTCGACCGCTTATTTTGACGCATGCGTTGTGTCGTGCGTGTTATGCACGTCGGGCAACGATGAGCCAAATACACCGTGTAACTAGCTGCTGATTTAAATGGTAGCGACACTAATCGCACAGGAAGGAGTCCAACGTGGCCAGCTGCGCACTCGCACCGACAAACACCCCTGCTGTGACTTTGATGGAAGAACCCAAATTGGTTCCCGAGGCTGACTTGGTTGCTCGTGCCAAAGAAGGCGACGAGCAGGCCTTCGCCGCTTTGTTCGAACTGCACAAGAGGCGAATCTATTCCCTCTGCCTGCTCATGACCAAAGACGTCTGCGAAGCGGAAGATCTCACCCAGGACGCCTTTATCCAGGTCTTTCGCAGGCTGGCCACATTCCGGGGAGATTCCGCCTTCTCCACCTGGCTCTACCGCATCGCGGTGAATACGGTGCTCATGCGGCTGCGGCGGCGGCGGCCGCAGCAGGTTTCTTTTGACGCTCCCATTTCGACCGAATCTTCCGCGGTGCCGCGTGAGTTCGGCCAACAGGACCCGCAACTTTCCGGGACGGTGGACCGCATCGTGCTGCGGCGGGCGGTGGAGGAACTTCCCAAAGGCTGCCGCACCATTTTTCTGCTGCACGAGGTGGAAGGCTACCAGCACCACGAGATTGCACAGATGCTCAAGTGCTCGGTGGGCAACTCGAAATCACAACTTCATAAAGCCAAGATCAAGATGCGGGAGATGCTGCTCAGCGGGAAAGAACAATTCGCGTAAACCACCGATGCCGGCGTGTGCGCCACTGAGCTTTGCGCCCGTAAGTAAACAGCGTTACAGACGGGACATTGCCTTGATTCGTATTCTACTGGTGGACGATAACCCGGCGATTCGCCGCTGCCTCCGCAGACTCTTTGAAGGCCGCGAAGACTGGCGGGTTTGCGGCGAGGCCGCCGACGGAAGCGAAGCGCTGCAGCGGTTTCAACAGGGCCACCCTGACCTGGTCGTGCTGGACTTCCAGATGCCCGCCATGAACGGGTTCGATGCGGCGCGCAAAATGATCCAAATGGACCCGGCGACCCCCATCCTCATGCTTTCCGTTTACTTCTCCAAACAACTGGCGGACGAAGCGCGCCATATCGGCATTCGCGGAGTCTGCGCGAAAGGCGATATCAGCGCGGTAGTGCACGCAGCGGAGGCTTTGCTGCGCAGCGAGACTTACTTCCCGGAGAGCTTGTGAACGTTGCTGCGCGGGGCCGCCTGCTACGCCCGAAGCCCTCAATCCGCCGCCGGGATACCCAGCGCACGCTTCGATTCCGCTCGCGGCATGGTGACCGTGACCGACGTCCCTAGCGCCGAGGAGTAAAGCGCGAAATGGCCGCCCAGTTCCCGGATGCGCTCCCGCATACCGCCCAGTCCAACGCCGCCGCCAGTCCCCTTTTCCTCGAAGTTCGTCAACACTTCCTGCGGAATTCCTTTGCCATGGTCTTTCACCTCAAGAACCACCCGGTCCTTTGAAAGCGTGAGCACGACCTCCGCTCTTGGGCTTTTGGCATGGCGGTGGATGTTGGTCAGGCTCTCCTGCAGCACTCGAAAAAGTGCGAGTTCAATCGGCCTGGGCAGCCGCTCAATATTGTCGGGAATCTCAATCTTGACTTCTATGCCGCTGCGTTGGGCAAATCCTTCCACATACCATCTTGCCGCAGAAGCGAAACCGGCTTCGTCCAGGAGAGGTGGATGCAACAAGTGGGAGATGGTTCGGGTCTCAACGAGGGACTGTTCGAGGAGTTGTACGGCTTCGGTCAGCACACCTTCCCCAGGATGCTTCTTGCAGAACATGTCGAGATTCATCTTCACGCCCACCAGGTACTGTCCCAGGCCATCATGCAGCTCGCGAGAAAACTTGCGACGCTCCTCGTCCTGCAGTTGCAGCAAGCGGGCGGTCAGCCTGCGCAGTGATTCCTCGCTCTCGCGCGCCGCCCGCTCGGCATGAGCGCGGGCCGCGAGCTCCACCGTCAAAAGGCGGTAGTTTACCGAGAACAACAGCAGGGCAAATACAAAGGTGAGTGCCAGAATCACCACAGCGCGCGCCAGCAGGCGGTGTGAAGTTTGGGTACGGAGAGTCAGCAGCTTCTGCTCCTGCTTGCGCATCTCCTCGGAAACAGAAGTTATCTCCGACGCATAGGGCACGCCTTGAGCCGCCAGATCGGCCTGGCCGTGATCGTCCCGGCCCTTGTTTGCCCGGAGGTCCAACGACGCCCCAAAGAGCGTCACCCTCTGCTTGACGGCTATTTCCAGGTGCCTGGAAAGCTCATGCTGTTCTGGACTGTCCGCAACCAGTTCTCTCACCCGGTCGAGGCTTTCGTTAACTTGCTGCTGGGCGGCGCTGAAATCGGCGCGGAAGGACTCATCCCCAGTGGTTACAAAGCCGTTTCGGTCGCGGGAAGCCCGGGCCACGGCCGCGTCCACCTCTCCCATGGCAGTGAGGACTTCATGGGTATGGACGACCCATCGCTCGCTTTCCAGGAGGTGGTCCACGGTAACGTAAGCCGCCACCCCGCTCAAAACCAGCAGGAGTGCCGCAGCCGCAAATGCAATCTGGGCCTTTTTGCCGGGTAACATTCGCTGGAATTACGCTCCCAACACCCACTACCGTTTCCGCTCGATATCAGTACTCTAACCTCGTCGCTGCGAAACCGGCAACCGGCCTAAAACAACGTTGAGTCACAGTAACATTGCACTTTAGTTTACCGGCGGTGTTACTTCTGAATACAGGATATCCTGTATTTCAACTCTTCGCGCTCGGTTGTAAGTTATTGGCTCTGAACAATAAATTTGGATGGCCATCCGACCGGGAAAATGAGAGGTCTTGCCGAGGCGAAAACGGCGGGGTGTGCTGGTAAAGTGGGGTGACAGGGGAATGCCGGGCCGTAGCCGTTTATCGCCGTTTGGACTTGATCCGGAAGCAGAAGATTTGATGACCATTCGCATTTTAGTGGTAGATGACCATCCTGTGGTTCGGCATGGCCTGAAGAGTCTGCTGGATGGCCGCCCTGGGTGGCAGGTAGTTGACGAGGCGGGAGATGGAGTCGAAGCCGTGGAGAAGGCCACTCAGCTACGGCCCGATGTCGTGGTCATTGACATCACCATGCCGAAGATGAATGGCCTGGAAGCTTGCAGGTTGATCCGCCAGGCGGTGCCGGATTGTGAAATTCTGGTGGTGACGCAGCATGATTCTCCGCAGATGATACGCGAGGCCATGGGAGCCGGCGCCAAGGGCTATGTGGTGAAATCGAACGCGGCGCGTGACCTGTTGGCAGCTGTCGAGGCGGTGAGCAAGCATAGGATTTTTGCGGCTATGGGCAAGCAGCCGCCCCTGGACCGGGGATAAGGCCATGCAGTTTCGGGCCGGGGAGCGGCTTTTGCAACTTTCGGAGGTGGCGTATGAAACTGCGAATCCTGATCGCCGATGATCACGAAGTTGTCAGGCGTGGTTTATGCACTCTACTTCGCGCGCGCGAAGGTTGGGAAATCTGCGGAGAAGCTACAGACGGCCGCGAAGCCGTGGAAATGGCAAAGCAGCTGCAACCTGATGTAGTCATTCTCGACATAGGCATGCCGAACCTCAACGGATTGGCAGCCACTCGCCAGTTGTCCCAGATGGATCCCTCCTGCAGGATCATCGTGCTCACCATCACCGACTCCGACCAGGTCATCCGCGAGGCCCTGGACGCTGGAGCCCGCGGATTTGTGCTGAAGTCCGATGCCGCTCGCGACCTGGTTTCAGCCGTGGATGCCCTGCAGCACAACCGTATGTTCTTCACCTCACGGGTGAATGATCTGGTGTTGGCGGGATTTCTGGATAAAGGCGGTCCCACCGATGGCGTTCCGAAACTGCCGCAGCTGACTGCCCGCGAGCGCGAGGTGATTCAGCTCCTCGCCGAAGGAAAAAGTTCCAAGGAAGTTGCTTCCGTGCTCAATCTAAGCACCAAGACGGCCGAGACCCACCGCAGCAACATCATGCGAAAGCTGGGATTCCATTCCATCCGCGATCTGGTCCTGTACGCGGTAAAGAACAACATCATCCAGGTACAGATGCCGCCAGACCCGCCAAGCGCTGGCTCGGCGGCATAGCGGGTTATCCTCCCCGCGCTGGTCCGCTGCGGTTGCTGCGTTGCGCCATAGTTTCTTTGCTAGCCCTTCAGCTTTACGCGGTGGCTCCATTGCAATGAAGCCACTTGCAGCACTGGAATTTTTCGTGCCCCGACTCAGAGTTTTTCACCTACGAACTCGTGTACATCGCCGCCCAGAGTACCAAATGAATTGCGAAATCTTACAGACTCTGCGGGATATGTAAGCCTCGCCGGTGTCACTACCATTCGTCTGTCCGCGGTTGTGCGGAACAAGTGCTGGACATAATTCGCGGCGCACACACTCTGACGAATGGAGCGACAACCATGTACACGATTCTGCTGGTTCTGTTGATCCTCATGTTGATCGGTGCCCTGCCCACGTGGCCTTACAGCAGCGGTTGGGGATACTACCCCAGCGGCGGCCTGGGGTTGATTGTTGTAGTTTTGCTCGTGCTGGTTCTTCTGGGCCGGGTGTGATTTTTTTGCGGGGCCACGAAGCAAAGATTCGCGATCCCGCAGATTCTCACAAGTTCAACAGGAAAATCACAAATCGCAGCGTTCCACGCCACTCGCCACTGCGTCCGCGTACATGATTTGCTGTATTGACGCGGCGCGCCGACTTTTCGCCGGCCGCGCCCGAAAAGATAACGCCGAGGCCAACCAACGGTTGAGCAGCGGCCCACATCCGAGCTACAACTGGCCGGCGACGTACGAACCAAATCGAACTCAGGAGGTGACACCATGGACAAGAACCGGATTAAGGGCAAGGTCAAAGACGTGGCAGGCCGCATCGAGCGCCAGACCGGGGAGTGGACCGGAGACAAGAAAAAACAGGCCCGCGGGGCGGCGATGCAGGCGGAAGGCAAAGTGCAAAATGCCTGGGGAAAGGCGAAAGATGCCGGAAGGGATGCCGCCAAGCAGAGTGCAGCCCCGCCGGATGAGGAGGGCAAGGAAGAGGCGTCGTAACTAGTTAGTACTACAGGAAACACCCTATTTTCAGCGATTGGGGAAATCACTACTCTGGCGCTACATCGACGTCTTCCCAATACTGCCCGCAGCAAAAAGGGTGGGCGGCAGGACCTGACAGACTCCCGCTGCCCACCCCTCTCTCTTCAAAAATTCTAGAATTGCAAAATAGAGACACGGAAAATGAATGCGGACGGGAAGCGCGAAAGAGAGCTGTGACCCAGAACCCTCTGCCACCTTCAACCCGACGCGAAGGCTTGTGCAGCAGCTGCGCGCACGCGCGCACGATCAAGTCGTCCAAGGGATCAACTTTTACGTTGTGCCAGCTTTCGGCAAAAGACCCGGCGTTCCCGAAGTATCCGAGACTTCCGGTGTTATCGTGTTCCGGCTATATCCCTAGAACCCAGCGGTTCTAAGGAGTGGGCGCTGCAGGAGTGGGAACCGCCATTGAAGTGGTCGCCGTGCCGGAGGAGAATCGCGTCGGCTGCAAACGGTAGCCGGCCCGCGTGCGCGTGTGGTATTTCTTCAGATTTTCTCCCACCAATTTCACTGAAATGGTGCGCCAGCCGCGGTTGGGATTCGCCTGTGGGTAGTAGCTGATCGAATAGAGATGCGCAAGATCGTCGCGGATCGAAGCAAAAGCCCGTTTCTCGTCCCGCCAATTCTTGGCGAAATATGCCTTGCCGCCGGTCGCCGCCGTCATGCGCTCAAACACGGCCGTAGATACCGGCTCAAGTTGCGCCTCTTGGGTGCTGATCATGTAAATCGCCGTCCCGGTGGATTGCGCCAGCTCGGCCACATCTTCAGGCGGCACCATGCTGGAGTTGTCCGGCCCGTTGGAGAACACTACAATCACTTTTCTTCCCGTGTACTGAGCGGCGTCCTTTACCGTGAGCAGCAGGCAGTTGTAGAGCGCAGCGTCGTCTCCGGCCACCGTGGAGCGCACTCCGCGCAGAACCTGCGAGCGGTCGGCGGTGAGTTGCGAGCCTCGCGAGAGATCACGGCTGTAGGAATAGAAAGCAATCTTGTCGGCGTTCTGCAGCGAGCGCACGAAGTCGGCAATCGCGTCCTGCGCGAACACAAAACCTCGGTACATGTAGTTGCTGGTGTCGAAGAGAATAAACACGTTGGCCCCTGCCACCAGCGCGCTCAAGCTTTGGGGATCGGCTGCCGCGGGATTCTCCGTGGAACCGCCGGCCTGGCCGGGTGCGGGATTACCCGGCTTGGCGGAAGACAATATCTCTTCCAGGCGCCGCGTCGGCTCATTGCCTTCCGCGAAGGTGGCAACCTTCTCGCGAATCCCGTCTTCGGTAACGATAAAATCCTGCGGTCCAAGTCCGGTGATGTAATTCCCCTTGTTATCGGTGACCGCCACATTCAATTGCACCATGTCCACGATCACGTGAATGTGCGGCTGGTCCTGCTGCGCCATGGTTTCTGAACTGCAGACCAGCGCCAGTGAAATCCCAAGGTAGAGAAAGTATTTCTTCGTCATAAATTTACCCCTACGCCTTGCGCCGAAATGCCCGCGGCGATTACTTCGCTCCAACAGCCACTGACTGCGCTGCCGCCGGCAAAACCGCTTCCATGCCTGGCAGCGACGCAAACTTCCCTTCGCGAAACTCTTCCCCAGCCTCCCGCATGGCGCGCAGCAACGCCGGCCAGTCTTCGAATTCGGTGGCAAAAATCTTCTCCACCATGCGCCGGGTCAATTCGGGCACCAAACGGTTCAGCACTACCGGCGGATAACCCTTCTCATCGGCCAATCGCGCCCAGTAGAGATTGTTGGAATCCCACGTCTCCGCCAGCAAGCGGCTGGAATAGCCCTCGAACGCGGGAAATGGCTTCAGGTTGAGCAGTTCCCGCCCGTAACTCTGCGCCAGGATGGGGTGCGGCACGCCAAAATCCTGCGACAGCCGCTCCCAACTGACTTCTTCCGGATTCTGCTTGCGCAACCCCAGCAATTCGTGGCCTGCGGGACCCAGAAGGTCCGATTCGTCGGGATGCCGGCGCATGAATTCCGCCGAAAGATAGAAAGTATCCGACGGCATGAGCCGGGGAAACAACTCGGCGGTCTGCCCAGTGCGCAAGGCCTCTTGGATGGATTCTGAGCGTTGCGGCACCATGCGATCTGAAAGGATGCTCATCACCTGGCCGCGCAGTTTTTCATTGCCCGCCGCTGCCGTAAGAAGTTCCTCGCCTGCCTTCTGGTGCAACGCAACCGCGTGCAGCTCAGTTCCGCTCACCGCCCACCACCGCGGCAAGGTCGCGCTGATCATGAGGCCGGGCACCAACTCCCTCCAGATCAGGGCCTGCACATTCTCGGGAGAAATGAAATCCTGCTCCATCGAAGCTAGAACATAAGGCAGATCGGCAAGCGACCCTACGAGATGGGCGCCGCCGCCGGCGGGCGAGCCCTCGCCGAACACCTGCGGAGCCTGCCAAAGATGCTCGATGCCCGCCACCGTGTCGCCGGAGAAGTCGTGCGAGCGCACCAGCAGAGGATTGTTGTGCAGCACCTGCGCGCCCGGCGGCTCATAGTACGCGTAGTTCAAACCTACCAGCGAGTCGCGCAGGAAAGGAGTGAGCTCGCCGCGCGCCTCCTCAAGCTGCGCCTTGGAGTGCGCCGTCTTGATCAGTTTCCCCACATCGGACCGCATTTCCAAGTCAGTGTGGCGGTTGTTGTAAACGCCCGCCGCCCATTCCGTTCTCTCGCTGCCCGTGAAGATGGGACGGGGCATCTCGAATTCCCGTAACTCTCCCGCCAGCGGAGCCAGATAGTCCGGCGCAGGCGCTCCTTGCTCCATGTCCGTCAAACCCTGGCCGAGCGCCAGGATGGTGTCGAGCGAAACCAGCCGCTGGCCGTCCAGCACCGAGCGAATTCTGCCCGCCATTTCCTGGTGCATCCGCTGCCCTTCCGGAGTCAACTGCTGCGGGCCCGCGAGCAAAGTAATAAGTTCGCCTTCGGAGACGCTGGTTTTGCCGGTCGCCGCGCTCAGCAGCTCTTTCAGCGAGGCGTGGGCCGCGTCGTAAAGCTGAGGTGGAGAGCCGATCCTGGCGAAAGGCCTCATAAGCTGCTGCCAGGACTCGTTTTGCTCCGCAACCGGAATCTGCCCCTGCCGCGCCAGTATCTGCCAGATCCCGACTTCTGCCTGGAAAGTTCCCATGGCGTTGCCGCGCAGCGTGTGGTTCGGGATGTGGCCCAGCGACTCCGCCGCATTCAGAAAGGCAGTGATGGAGGCATCATTCAGGGGCGGGAATTCCGAAAAAATCAAATACTGATCGCTGAAGTCCGCGAATTTGTTTGCCAGCGTCTTCACCGTCTCCGGGCTCAGTCGCCGGTTGGGGGGGCGCTCGCTGTCCAATTGAGTGAGCATTAAATAGGTCTGCACCGGCCCGGTGTCTGACTCCACCCGCGCAAAGGCGAACATGCCTTCCGCCAGCTGGTCGGGCCGGCTCCATCCACGCGCACGTTTTCCCCACTCCCGGACGATCTTCGAATCGCCCTTGCGGTTCAGCAGCTCTTTCCACACTTCAAGGTTTCCCGGGACATACGGTTGCCCGTCGGCATCCCAGCGCATGCGGGTCAGCAACAACAGCAGGCCGGGCGCAGGCCGGAACGATGGCCTCGCCGCTCCTTCGGAAATGTCCGATCCTCGAAACGCCTCGTAATAGCGGCGCAAGCGGGCCGGTTCGAGAAAATGCTGCTGCTGAGTTTCACTCACCCGGGACAACGCGTCGAAATACGCGGCCAGCCAGCCCTTATCTTTTGAGATAAGGCGCAGGGTGAACTCTCCCGGCGACGCAGGACTGGCCCCCACCAGATCTTTCCATGCCGTTTCCGCACCCGCTCCTCCGGGCACGACAACCCGCCCCGAGCGAATGCTGATGTGACTTCCGTAGAAATCGAGGACCGCATGATAAGCAACCAGCTTTTTTATGCCGGGAGATTGCATCAGTACGGCCCGCGTCTCCGGTTCGGTGCGCGACAGCGCCCAGTAAAGGCGCGCCACATCGGGATCGCGCAGCAGGGCATCCAGCAGATCTTTGGTGTAGTGGTTTTTCTCTTTGCTGCCTAGAATCCAGTCGCTTTCGTTGGATAAGGCCGGAACCTGCGAAGAGTGGTAGGGATAAACGAACGGCTTTCCGCCCTGCAGGGCTTCTTCCAACTCAGGCAACGGAAAGCCGGAGTCAATGGTGATGAAGGCCTTTTCCGCATCCGCAGTCATCAACGAATTCGAGCTTTGCCCGCAATCCTGCCGCGTGCGGTAACCGATCAGATCGAGCAACGGCTTAGCTTCCTGGCAGCTGGAAACGCGAATCACGCCTGACGGGCCGGCAAGGTCGGTCAACGCCCTCGCCTGCTGCACATAGCGGTTTAACAGGATCAAAAACTCGGTGGGACGGCCTGCCTGATATCCCTCCATGAACACATTGCGAGCAATCAGCGGCAGGACCTCATCGGTTGAAATCTTCTGACTCACGCCCGCCATGCGCAGTAGTGAGCGCAACGGGCCAGGGATCGAGAGTTCAACCACTGGGGACGCCGCGGCCGCGGCGGAAGACCCCGATGAAGACGAATCCGCAGCAGTTTCACCCCAAGCATAGACCGGGAGACAGAAACCTGCGCAAAGAAGCGTTGTGAACACCCAGCGAGGCTGGCGGAAGATGAACGTCATGGCGGGGAGCCCCCTCGGACCCCGAGACTTCGTGCGCCTGACTTCCGGCGAGGCAGAAGAACGGCAGAAGAGCGGAGAGGACCTTACTTGAGTAGTTCGGCCGACCCGAGCCCAAAACCGCGCGCTCCTCAAGCCCACTTTGAAACCAGAATCAGGCCCGGAATTTCCTCTTCACGAGTCTCCAGGCCCTTACTTCGTGTCGGCCAAGATAACTCATCCGAGGCTGTAATCCAAGACCTTTTCACACGGTTTCCAACTTGGTATTGTCCCAAATTGCGGTTCAGCCTCTGATGCCTGCGTTGGCAACTTATGTTTCGATTTTTTGCGGTTACTTGTGCAAATTTCAGATGGGCTTTCTCTCCGTGCAAGCTGAACAAATCATTGTCTTCAGCGCGCCGTTAGCGGTTGCAAGACTGCCTGGTAAGTAACGCGGAGGTAGTGACTTTCCAGTTTGCAAGTCCTTTTCGCCGGCAACGCTGCGCCGGCATTTTGCTTCAAGAAAAAGCTTTCATCTTGCAAGACGAGCCCTCCGAGCATCGCGGAGCATCAAGGTGGATGTATTTCGGCGTGGTTTTCCACAGGCAATTTGCTGTCGCACGCGTGCGAGCAGCGGAATGTTACCGACTAAATTGCCCTTCTCAGCTGTGGCGTGAAAATCGATTGTTCAGGCGGCGCGGTCGCCAAGTGGCAAAGCAAGGGCCTGCAAAGCTCTTATCGGCGGTTCGATTCCGTCCCCGCGCCTCCAATCTCGAATCATCTGCAGATCGACGCCAGCATCGACGGGCCGAAGAATTTTGAACCGCAAAGTTCGCAAAGGACGCAAAGGAGCGCGACCGCAAAACTATGCGTTGAGGAGAACTGGCCGACGCGAACCAAGACGCGTCCCTCTGATCATCTGCCCACGCAGTTAGAGGCATCCGGCCGGATTCTCGAATCGGAAGCGCTCACATCTCCCCTTCTGTCATCAATTTGCACCTCCCGGCGATAACTACCCCAAAGGTTATCCTTTCAATAAAAAGTTTGAATTTGACTTCCCGGGTGCTGAAAGACAGAATCCACGGCCAAGGCGTGTAAGTAGAATCCGCCGTTCAAGCAAGCCTCTTTACGACGCGGTAAAGAGCCGTTCTCAGGGCACGACGCGGTGCCCGTTCCAGTGAGTGACAAGTTGCAAGCATTTGGCCCGCAACGGCGAGGCCACTTGAGTCTTAGTGCCCGAGCAGGCGCTTTGGGGCGATTGCCGTTTTGTAACGACGGCCCCCGGCCGCGCCAGCCCAGGCAGCTTACGAAAGGGTGGAAATGAACAGTCCGAGCATTCTGGTTGACCTGTTGCTGGCAGGGTTCTTTGCCATCGCCTGCATCCGCGCGCACGGGCCGGTGACTCCCGGACAAAAGTTGACGTTTGCCTGCCTCCTGCGCCTCTCCGACCGGTTGGAGCGACTGCGCCGCTCACGATGGCAATGGTTTTCGATGGTCGCTCTGGTGCTCGTATTGCGAATGCAGCAGACCCAACCGCTGACGTTGGAAATCATTCTGGTGCTGCAATTCCTGGTGTTCCTGGCCCTGCCCACGCAACATGAGCCGCGAAAGCGAGCGCTGGCCAGGTGAAGCCACCGCTGCGGACAGCCAATTTTGTGCAGGATTTTCCCGAGCATTCAGCCGGCATCGGTGTTTACCGGCGGCCCGCAGCTGATACGAGGCCGGGGCTGCTTGGATCCACTTTTCCGTTGATGGCGGGCAACTGAAGCTGTTGGGCCGGAAAAAGTAATGGAATTCGCAACTTAATCGAGATACCCACTCTTTGGGTAGAGGAGGAAGTGGATGGCGGCAAACACAGGACAGGGACGTAGCTTCGCGGTTTTCTTGATAGGTCTGACGGTAGCGTGCGCCGGGGTTGCAGAACTTTCCAGCGGCCTGGGCAAGCTGTTGCTATTGGTGGGGCTGGTCATCTTGGCGGGCAGCGTGTTCGGCTTCCTGAAGCTGAAGCCGCGGGAGGGAAAACCGGCGCAAAAAGCCTCTCCGACGGTAATGAAGCTGGTGGGCGCTTTTGTGGCCGCCCTGGGGTGGGTCTTGACCCTGTTCGGGATGCACCTGACCGACAGCGTCGGTGGCCGCATGATCTTTGCCCTGCTGGGCATTGCCGTGAGCTTGTTCGGGATTATTTACATCCTGCCGGCTGCATTCAACAAAAACGCGATCTGGAAATCGTAGGACGCGCCACAGCGCAACACTAAAACGACTATGGAGCAGACAAACATGAGATTGATCCGAAGTGGCTGTATTTGCCTTTGCCTCCTTGTGCTCGCTCTGGCCATGAGCGCGGGGGCCCACGCACAGGCTGCAGCGCCGGCCTCGGCCCCCGCTGCGGCTGCGCCTCCACCGCCTACTCCCGCGGACGCCGAACTGAAAGAAGCCGCCACCAAAGCACCCAGCACCGCTGACCTGCAAAAAGGCGATCCCGGCGGCACCATCACCGGAACCATCAACGACGTGCCGCCCGCCGACCCCAAAGTTGGCGTGACCTTGCCCGATGTCGCCAACATGGGCGGGCAAAACAAAATCGCCGTTAACTTCGTCTGGACCCTGGTCACCGGCTTCCTGGTCATGTTCATGCAGGCCGGGTTTGCCATGGTGGAGTCAGGCCTCACCCGGGTGAAGAACGCGAACCATACCTACATGATGAATTTCTTGGTGTATGGCTGCGGTTTGCTGGCGTACTGGCTCATTGGCTTCGCCATACAAATGGGCGGGGCCGCCGGCAACGGCAACCTGGGCGGGCTGAATTCGCTCACGCCGGAGCACCCCATCACGCTCTTCGGCAAAACCTGGGGACTCTTCGGTGGCGCAGGCATGTTCCTCTCCGGCCATACCTATGACGTGGGCGTGATGGTGATTTTCCTGTTCGAAATGGTGTTCATGGACACCGCCCTCACTATCGTCACTGGCGGCTGTGCCGAGCGATGGAAATTCCTGGCGTTCGCGGTTTCTTCGGTGTTGATGGGAGCGTTCACCTATCCTCTCTACGGCAACTGGGCCTGGGGCGGCGGCTGGCTCTCGCAGCTGGGTAGCAACCTCGGCCTGGGCAAAGGATATTGCGACTTCGCCGGATCGGGGGTGGTGCACGCGGTAGGAGGTATCACCGCGCTGGCGGTCTCGATGATCATCGGGCCACGCATCGGCAAGTTCAACAAGGACGGCTCGTCCAACGCGATCATCGGGCATGACATTTCCGCCGTTCTTATCGGCTGCTTCATCCTGGCGTTCGGCTGGTTCGGATTCAATCCTGGCAGCACGCTGGGCGCTTCAGCCAACGGCAACCTGCGCATCGGCACGATTGCGGTAAACACCATGCTGGCGGGCTGTACCGGAACCTTCGGTGCAATCCTCTACATGTGGGCGCTGAAGGGCAAGCCCGATGCTTCCATGAGCGGCAACGGCTTGCTGGCGGGGTTAGTGGCGATTACCGCTCCCAGCGGCTTTGTCAGCACGGTCGGCGCAGCCATCATCGGCGTAATCGCCGGAGTGCTGGTCTGTTTAAGCGTGTCTTTCATCGAAAATGTGATGAAAGTGGACGATCCCGTCGGCGCCATTTCCGTCCACGGAACCTGCGGCCTCTGGGGTGTGTTGTCCGTGGGACTGCTGGCGGACGGCACCAGTAATTACGGAGGCAGCTGGAACGGCGTAACCGGCTCGGTAACCGGCCTCTTCTACGGAGACGCCAGCCAACTGGCGGCGCAACTGGTGGGCATTTCCACTCTGATCGGCTTCGTGTTCACCTTCAGCTTCTTGCTCAACATGGTGCTGGAAGTTTTCATCGGACAGCGCGTTTCCGCGGAAACGGAGATTGCCGGCCTGGACATTCCGGAAATGGGGCAGCTCGGCTATCCCGAGTTTGTGTTCAAACCGGAAGCGGATATCTTCACCCACACTCCACGCGACTTCGCCGTCGCGTAGATGTGGCTGAAGCTCTGTGGCAAGGCGCCACTGGCTTGGCGCCTTGCCGCTGGTTTGTAACGCACGAACCACAAGAATGATTTCTTTTTGATTACTCCTATGAACAACCCGAGAAATTCAGAACTGACGATCACGAACCCTACAACCACCGCGGCGCTGAGCTCCCGTGTGTCATCCCTGGCGCTGGCTTCCATTCCTGCACAAACGCAGGGCCTTTTGCTGCGCATGTTTGCCGACCCATATTTGTTGGAGAAGGATGAAGCCGGCCGCCTGGTGGCGCAACTGCGCGAGTGCGTGGCTCAATATCCGCAAGTTTCGGAGCTGCGTGTGCTGCTGGGCATGGCACTGTGCGTGAATCTCGAAGTGCACGCGGCCATGGAGGAATTGGGCGAGTCGGTAAAGCTTGCTCCCAACAGTTTCATCGCGCAGCTCAAGATGGGCGAACTCTGGATGCGGCTTCGCGTCATGGACAAAGCCGAAGAACACACCCGCCTGGCGGCGCTGCTCTCGCAAAGCATGGCGCAGTCGGAGCTGGCGCGGCGGCAGGCAGCGACCATCCGGACGATGAAGCGCGAGGGCATTGAACGCGGCGGCTACAAAACGCCCTGGACCTGGATCACACGCCCGCTGCGCCGCCTGTGGACGCGCAACCGCGAAGCCGTCGCCCTAGACGTTACGTAGGGTGGGGACGCAGCGCCTGTCGTCCTGAGCGAAGCGAGGGACCTGCAACTGCGCCTATTTGTGTTACCAATAGAACTTTCAACGATGAAACGCACTCTATGCCTGGAGAGGCACTGTGGAATCAGTACCGATTCAGGATGACTCTTCCTACCAGGACGTTTCTTTCGAACCAGCCTCGGTGGAAGTCATCAACCTGTCGGGGCGCGCATTCGTGGTTGGCTGCACCCTGGCGGCCGCGGCGGTGCTCTTTCTCGGCGGCGTAATGCCCGTCTGGGTCCTGGCCGCGGAAGTGCTTGCTACTATCCTGTCGCTGTTTCTGCTGGGCTCCTTCAAATACCAGATCCACAAAAACGCGCTCACCTACGGAATGTTGCTGGTGATCGTGGCCACGTTCGCCAAGCTAAGCGGCTCCGAATGGCACTCCGTGATTCGCGAGAGCGGCTGGTGGCATTGGGCGCGGCTGAATCTGCTGACCTTCTCCGGGCTGGACGAACTTGTCCACGCCGACACCATGCTCTTCATTCTCGGCCTTACTTTTTTTGTGGCCGTGATTGCCCAGACCCGGCTGCTGGAAGGCATCACCTTCACCCTGCTGCGCCGCAATCAAGGCGCGGTGACGCCGACGGTCATCTTGGTGATTGGTTTCGTGGCCGTCGCCTCGGGCATCTTTGACGGCGTCTCCATGATCGGGTTGACCATTCGGACGCTGGTAATCATTCTGCTGCTGGCGGCCGCGCCCATTTCTGCGATCCGCTACGCGGTGATCGTTTGCACCTTCGTGACCACGGTTTGCGGCACCTGGCTTGCCTATGGCGAACCTCCGAATCTCATCATGAAGGCCAACCTCTACCCTCACCTGGGGAACGTTTTCTTTCTGGTCTACTGCGCGCCCGGAGCGATTGTCAGCTACCTATTGATCGCTCGCGAACTTCGCAAGCGGCTGCGCAATCAGCGCGTGTTTCTCGAACTGCTGGACGTGGTGGAAGCCAACGCCCAGGATGTGCGCTTTCTTCAAGCCGCCCGCCACGGCGAAGTGCTGACTCCGGTTGAGTTTGTCGAGGACCACGCCGCCGAACTGGGCGGACATGCCGAGGGCGTGCTGCGCTGGCTGCGACAAGGTGAATCGCTGGGGATTGCGCTGTTTCGCGAAAACATTCCGGAAGCGGCGCGCAAGAACCTGCTGGGCCATTTTGTGAGTGAGGACCTAGCCGATTCTCTTGACCGGCACTATCAGCTGATGTTCGCGCGCGATCTCGATGGGGCAAAGCAAGCTGAACGCGCGATCGGCGAAACCCTGGCCTCGCGGGCCCGACTTCGCCGGAGGGCGCAAACCATTGGCGCCATCGCGATTGTGCCGTTCATCGGGTTACTTATTCTGCACGGCTTCGACGATCGCCTGCCGCTGTTTGTGGCCTCGTTTGCGGGCTTTTTGTTCGCCCTGGCGGGCATCGCCGGCATTCCCAAGATGCGGGCTCTGGCGCTGCATGAAGCCCGCGCCGAATACGCCGAATATTATTTTTTGTTTCCCTTGTTTCTCTCGATCACGCTGCTGACGAAAGCACGCTTCTTCGAGCAGATACAGACCTTGATTCGTCAGGGGATCGAACATCTGGGGCAAGGGCACGTCGCCTTTACCCAGTTTCTTGGCTGCACGTTCCTGTCGGCGATTCTCGATAACAACGTGGTGGCGGACTTTGCCTCGCGCGGCCTGCATGGCTTGAGTCTTTCACTGGTACATCTGTTTGCCACGGCGCAGATTATGGGATACGCGCTCGGCGGATGTTGGACACATATCGGCTGCGCACAATCGGTGGTGGCTTTCGCGTTCATCCGGCGCGATCTGGATGAGGGCTTCACGCCGCTGCAGTGGATCAAGGATTGCACTCCGATCCTGCTTCAACTGCTGGTAGCGCTGACGGCGTTGATCTACGCGGAAAACGCGCTGCTGCGTTGGTTGTATTAAGCTTAGGGCCGTCCAGGGAATGGGGCGGCAGGTAGAACGCAAATGTCCAGCAAAACACCGGAACAGAGTCCGCAAACCACGGTGAATGCGCAATTGAAGAAGCCTATCAATCCCGGCGATCAGCTTGGCAACTACCGAATCGAAGGCGTTGCCGCCCAAAGCAAGACGGCCATCGTGTTTCGCGCCAGGGACTTGCGCAATGGGAACGAAGTAGCCATTAAAGTTCCGCATCCGGATTTGCAGAAGGACCAGAACTTTGCTGATTGGTTTCGCCGCGAACGGGAGATCGGCGCGCGCCTCGACCATCCTGGCATCATAAAAGTCATTGCAGAGCCGGGCGCGAGCGATGACTACCTGGTTATGCAGTGGTTTGAGGGAAAGCCGCTGCGCCAGATTCTGAACGAGGAAAAGCGCCTAACGCCGGAGCGGGCGGTGCACATTGCTCTTGAGACCTGCAATGCCCTCGATTACATGCATACCCAGGGGATCCTACACCGCGACTTGCAGCCAGAAAACATTCTGGTTGGGGCGGGCGATCACATCAAGCTGATTGATTTCGGCGGCGCTGCCAAAACTCAGGCGCGGCGGCTCACCTTCACAAAGATTACCCAGCTCACCGGCGAGTCCGCTTACCTTTCGCCGGAGGAACTGCTGGGAAAGCAGGGCGACGCGCGCAGCGACATCTATGCGCTGGGAATGATTCTTTACGAGATGCTGACCGGGCAGACGCCGTTTCCGCAAACCGATCCCAACGACCGGCTGTTGAATTATCCCGTGCCCCCGCGCGAGATTGACGCTTCGATCTCGCCGCAGTTGCAAGAGGTCATCTACCGGGCCATGGAGCGCGAACCCAAGAAGCGCTATGCCACGGCGCGCGAGTTCGCGCTCGACCTGAGCCACCTCGACCGGGTTGGGGTCACCGAGCGGGTTGAACTTCGCGACTGGAAAAAGAAGCGGCAGTCGAAATGGAAGAAAGTTTTCTTTTACGCGGGCATCGCATTGGTGCCGATTGCGATTCTCGTGCTGCTAATCCTGCTGGCTCATCGTTGAGGGTGGATGTTAAGGCGGCGATTTCGTTCTCTGGTGGCAACAACGTCTCACAATGACATTACTTCCGGCTAAGTTGTTGAAAACTCGTCGAGGCGTTTCTAGGGAGGAAATGCGCGACCAGAAGCTCTCGTAGGATGCCTTTTAATCGCGTTTGGCGGGCCGTAGGCGGACGATCTCTGGCTCGGACGACCGGAAGGCCGTCCCGGGCTTTGGCGGGCTTAAATCGAATCCTGGCGCAAAGTTATCTTATAGCTATACGTAGCTTGCTATAGCTTTAACTTATTCATTTCACGCGACTTAAACCAAAACGCCAACCGCACCCTTTGGGCGGCCCGCTGCAAGCCATTGCAAACAATATGGATTCAGCCGCCGATTTCTCGCTATAGATTTACGATTCTGCCCGTCCTCGCCGCCTGGTAAATCGCCTGTATGATCGTCAAATCGCGCAGTCCTTCTTCTCCAGGCGTGAGCGGTTCTTTGTTTTGCATCACACAGTCGGACATGTGGTCCATTTCCAGCATGAAATGGTTGCGTTGCGGCAGTTCTCTTTCCTCCAAAATATTTCCATGATGAACATGCATGCGCAGCCCGCGGTAAACGGTGGCGGGTTCCATGTCCAGCCAGCCCTCGGTCGCGATCATGCGATAGTGGTTCTGCCCGGCGTAGCCGTAGCTGGAGGTGCAGTTCGCCAGAACGCCGCTGGGAAAACGCAGTTGGAAGTTGATGCTCTCTTCCACTTCTTTGAAGCGCGGATCGCCGGGAGTGCTATAGGTAATGGCGTTGACTTCGCTGGGCTCCTCGCCCGAAAGATAGCGGGCCGCCTGCAGAGCGTAGATTCCGATGTCCATCAGGCAGCCGCCGCCGGCCAATTGCTTGTTGAGCCGCCACTGAGCGGGATCGCCGATATTGAAGCCGTGGTCGGAGACCACCATTTTGATCTGCCCCAGCTCTTTGGACCGCGACACGCGAATGGCCTCCTGATTGTAAGGCTCATAGCGGCAGCGGTATGCCACCATGAGCTTGCGGTCGGCTTTGCGGGCGGCGTCAATCATCTGCTGGCATTCGGCGGGAGTGTTGGCCATGGGCTTCTCGCACAGCACATGTTTGCCGGCCTGCAGGCCGCGGATGGTGTATTCAGCATGCATGCCGTTGGGCAGGACGATGTAGATGACATCAACTTCAGGGTTGTCGCGGATGGTGTCGTAGTTCTGATAGTTGTAGATATTTTTAGGATTCACGCCATAGCGCAGCGCCAGCTGATTTGCCTTGTCAGGATGGCCGCTGACAAAAGCCACGACTTTGGATTTTTCGCATTCGGCAAAGGCGGGGAGAATTTCATGAATGGCAAGATTGCCCAGGCCCACGATGGCCCAACCCAGCTTGGGTCCGGGCGGGTTCGGAACCACCAATTCCGCCGCGGCATTTTTGAGCAACGCCCCCGCAACGTTGGCCAGGACGAGGCCGCCGCCGACCCTGGTGAAAAATCCGCGGCGCGTGATTCCATTGCCCGATTCACTGCCTGACACTTTGCCCGACGAACTGCCGGTTACATCAACCATAAGCCACCTGCCCTATTTCGAATTTGAACTCCGCTGCTTTTGCAGTTCTTCCAACCGCCGCTTCAAATACTCTTCGTACTCCTGCTTCAATTTAGGATCGCTGGGCGAACCGTAGATTTCGCTCGATTTGTACTTGCCCTCGGCGAATTTCTTCTTCGTCCACTCGTCGTGGATGTGGATTTCGTCGGCCCGGTCGAGGATTTCCTTGACGAATTGCGGAGGCACAAAATATACGCCCTCGCGGTCGCCCACCACGAGGTCCCCCGGCATCACGGTGACGCCGCCGATGTGCACGGGAACGTTGATCCCGGTAAGCATCACGTTGCCGATCGGCGTCGGGTCTGCCGCGCGGAAGTAGGCGGGCATGTCAATTTCCGAGATGCCATCGAGATCGCGGATGCTGCCGTCCACCACCAGACCGCCGCCGTGCGTGGCGACATTGACGTAATAGAACAGGTTGTCGCCAACGATGGTTCCATTCACTTTCTTGCCGAAGAGATCTACAACCAGCACGTCGCCCGGCTGCAGCATGTCAATCGCCGTCTGATTGGTAAGCCGGGGGATGCCTTTCTCTTTGGCCTTGGCCGTAGCAACATCAGCAACATCGGAGCGCAGCGGCATGAACTGCACGGTGAAGGCGCGGCCCACCATGGTCTTGCCGGGATGCAGAACCTGAAATCCGTCGGCGTATTGGTTGTTGAATCCCTTTTGCTGCAGGATGGCCCAAACCTCTTCCGAGGAGAGCCCGCGGGCGCGTTGGATCAGCTCGTCGGGAACTTTGGGGCGGCCGTCGGGCGAACGGTCGAAGGGATCCTGCGCGGTGTAGTCAACCAGATCCTGCTTCGAGAATGTGATGAGTTGGGCGCGTGCGGCGGCGGCAGTGAAAAGGGTCGCTGCGGCACAAGTCACCCATGCGGCGACCGTGATTGCATTACGAAAGAATCCCCTGCGGATTGATTTCACGTTATCTCCCCCAGTAGGTGTCCTGATTTTCTGTGTCGCAATTTTCTTCGCGCACTTGGCGGAAGTTCTCTGCGTACTCGGTGTTCTAAGGTTTTGACGATACCTCGGCACACGCAAAATCTTAAATCGCCGAGTACGCCGAGAACTTCCGCCGAGTGCGCGGAGAATTCACTTAGCATCGTTCACACTGACGCCTGTGCCGCCTGCAGCATGGCGCGCGTGTAGCCCACGTTGTAGGCGAGGGCGGCGTAACCGCCGCCGCCCGGGTAATACGGTTTGAAGTCGGGACGCTCCCGGTCGTAGTCCAATGCGCGCGGGTGCTCGGGATAAATCTGGCGCGAATATTTCTGGCGCAGCAATTCCTTCATCACCGCGAACATATCGTTCATGCCTTCATCAATGAACACTTCGACGTATTTCTCGTTTGGCTTTTGCACCAGCACGTTGCGATAGTGCATGTGGTTGATTACATCGCGGCTGCCGAAGTAGCGGCAGACCTCCACTGGATCGTGGCCCATTTCGCGGGTGACGCCGCAGTCGAAGGTGATGCCGTTGGATTTGCTGGGAACAATTTCCACCAGGCGCTTCCAGCCTTCAACGCTCCCCATGATCTGCTGCGAGCCGCGGCTGAGGGGCGCGGGCGGGTCATTGGGATGCAGCGCCAGGCGCACGTCAGACTCTTCGGCGATGGGAATTACGGCTTTCAGGAAGTAGGTAATGTTGGCCCACATCTCTTCAAGCGTGTGCGCGCCCTCATCGGCCAGGGGAGGAAGATTTTTCAGGCGATCATAATCGAAGGCGGTCCAGCCCGCGCCGCCTCGGCCGGTTTCCGCGTAGTAGCCTTCGACCAGACGGTGAGCGTAGAAGTTGTACTCCACAACCGGCAGTCCGGCGCGGCCGGCGGCGCGTATGGATTGGCGGACCTTCTCGATTTCCTCGTCGCGGCCCGGCCTTCCGTAAAGCGTGTTGGGAAAGCCGGAGATCATCATGTTGCCGAGGGCGAGGCCGCCGGTTTTGAGGCGGTCCATGATGGCGCGGAGATCGGCTTCCTGCCAGGGAATGGGCGGCCCGCCCATCAGGACATCGTTGACTCCGAGCTGCTTCAGGCGGCGCATGCCGGCGTCATCAATGGTGCCGGTGGTGAAATATGGACCGCTGCGCGAAAGTTCCAGCGCGATTTTCGGGCCCGCCGTGGGGCTGGAGGGATTTGGGTCCTCAGCAAAGGTCTCCGCAGTCAGCGCGCCGGAGATGGATACGGACAGGGCTGCACCGCTCATGGCTTGCAGCATTTTTCTTCGTGAAAAGAGGGAGAGATCGGAATCCGGCAATGGCCTCACTCCATCGGCGAACGATTGGGACGGTTGAATTGTAAGTTAAGCGCGGGCCCGAGAATTCTCAAATCGCGGATTTTTTTGGAATTAATGTAGGCGCGCGCGTCCTCGCGCGCGGGAGCTTAGCCGAAGTCTCGGTTCGCGATTCGGAGCCTCTCCCAAACTCGAGGTAGTACCGCATGCGCGAGGACGCGAGCGCTTACATTGGTTACAATTCGGTCGGCTCTCACATGGATCTTCTTCGCGGCCGCGTGCGCCGGCTTTTAATTTTCTGGATGTTCGTGGTCAGCGCGGTTGCTTATCTCGACCGGGTGAACATTGCAATCGCGGGAAGTTCCATCGAGCGGGAGTTCCATCTGGAACATGTGCAACTGGGATGGGTGTTCAGCGCGTTTGTTCTGGGCTATGCACTCTTTCAAGCGCCGGGTGGGCGGCTGGCC
>Ga0335078_10002772_pt1 | contig 26415 bp, 24 predicted proteins | sample Lox_Sample_32_FD_206711 | JGI IMG/M metagenome (GOLD analysis project Ga0335078, IMG submission 206711) | Soil microbial communities from Loxahatchee National Wildlife Refuge, Florida, United States - Lox_Sample_3.2 | ecosystem: Environmental > Terrestrial > Soil > Wetlands | place: USA... | reverse complement strand
TGGCCCGCCTTGCCCAGCGCCGCCCGCAGCTCCGCCGCCGACAGCGCCAGCCCTGCGGCAGCGGGTTTGGCCTTGACCTCGGGTTTTGGCACAGCCGCCCCTGATACGGCTGAGGAACTCAGCGACGGCGCGGCCACGGGCACCTCCGGGCTGCCCGGTAGCCGCCCAGTCGCCGGCACCGGCTGGTGCTCGTGGTAAGTCAGCAAGCTGATGCCGTCGTCCGCGTCCTGGTACAGCACCTGCTGGGCCAGCTTCCCGGCGCTTAGCTTCTCCGCGGCAGGCCACGCGTTATAGATCAGTCGCCGAGTCGGCTGGTTCCCGGAATTGAGGTTGCCGCCGGCGCCGATGGCATGCCTCTTGATCTCCTGCCGCAAGGGCGGCGTGTCGATTCGGGCCGTCACGCCCGGCGGGGTGCTTTGCGTCCATTCGGGCTCGTCGGCCTGGCCGGGCAGGCGGATGAGCGCTAGCGCGGCCGTTGTGGTGGTGCTGCCAGCGGGGATATAGGCGAAAGCGGGCATGGACGCGGTGTAGAGAGAGTCTGCCGAGTCCCCTAGCTCCCTGGCCACAGCCAGGGCGATCTGCGGGGAGACCGGGCGGTGCCTGGCAAGGAGCACAACCGGGCGCCTGGATGCGGGCGCCTGGGCGCCCTGGTGCTGCACGCGCATGATCTCTGCTCTGATCCGGCGGCCGAACTGCGATGCGTTCTCGGCGCGCATCATGACGGTCTGGCTGGCAGCCGACCTGACCCTCAGCAGGAAGTACCCGCTGTGGTAATCCACGAACACGTACAGCGGATTGGCTGCGGGATCAAACGGCAGCTTCCTGAGGCTGCCGGAAAGAACCGGCCGCTCGGTGAGCGGGTACTGCCCGATGACCGGATTTATCCGCGTCGGCGCGCTCGGATCGTAGTTCCCGCTGATCTCCAGCACCTGGAATTCCCCGTCGGCCGTCATATAAGCGGCTGCGGCTGGCGACCGGCCCGGGCTGGCAGCGTCGGCGAAGTCGATGCCGATGGGACCGCGCACCGCGAGCACCGGTACGCTGGCCGGCGTGCTGCCAGGCACCAGCACCTCCGGCCCGATGCCGACCCCGGCCTCAAGGCTCTGCCATATCAGGGCCAGATCCTGCGCCGGGATCAGGCCAGGACCGGCAGCTATTGCCGGCCAAGCGCCGTCCGACGATGTGGTTTGCTGCACAAAACTCCACCGGCGGCGGCCTGCGGCCGACGGGGCGGTCAGGATCGCCGAGACGCCCTCCGGGCTGGTCAGGGTCCATACCGGAGCCCCGGAGCTGGCGCGCCCTGGCAGCAGCGCTACCCGTGTCGCCGGGATGCCCGCGCCGGGGTGATCATCCAGGAACATGGTGCCGGGCCGTGACACGGTGATCACATCGTGGTTCCCCAGCCCGGACGCCACCAGCCGGGCTGCCCACTGCGGGACCGGCTCATTGTCGGTCAGCAGCACCAGGGTCCGCCTGCGCGCCTGCCCGCGCACCAGCCCGGCAGCCGCCGCGGCCGCGTACTCGCGCTTGAGCCGGGCGCCGAAGTCCGCCGGGCTCTCCAGGTAGCTGGTTCCGTCCCCCTCGCCGCTGACCAGGAAATGGCCGTCGACAAAGTAGCCGGTCACGAATATCGCGTCACCGGCGTCGAACGGCAACCTGCCTTGCAGGTCACGGTGCCACGGCTCCGCCTGATCGATGATCTTCCCGGTCCGCGGGTCCAGATCTCTCGGCATTCCCGGCTGGTAGCCGTCGTTCGGCACCCAGGTCGCATAGGCAGAGCCCAGGCGGGCAGGACTCAGCGCCCCCTGACGGGAATTCCAGTCGCGCTCATCGTAGAAAGACCAGCCGAAAAAGCCGCTAGGGCCCTTGATCTGCCGCGGCCTGACCATCGGCGGCGCGACCGCGCCCGCGGGCGCGAACTGCTCGGCCATCCAGCTCACGTCCAAGGACCCGAACCGCTCACGGTAAGCCCAGCGGACCCGATCCCCCGCCGGCCCGTGCGGGTAAGCGGACCTGAACTGGCCCGGGCGGCCGTCCGCGGTGCGGGACAAAGTGGCCTTGGCCATGACGCCGGCCGAGCTGTCAGCCAGGCTGACAACTTCGGCACCCAGGCGGAAATCGCCGGTCGACGCCCATACCACGCGGCCCGTCTCGTTCGCCATCGACTCGCACAGCGGCAGAGCGTGACAGCACATCAGCACGATCGGATCCACCACAGGCCGGATCTCGGCCTTGAGGTCCTCGATGCCGCGGGCCCACCCGCCCACCGCCCACGGCGCGACCTGTTCCCCGGTGTCGTCACGGACAAAAGCCGCCGTCGTCAGGCTCCCGTGAATCCCAAGGAAGAAAGGATCGACGCTCGGCGGCCACGGCCACGGCCGCCAATCACTGGCCGTGGACGGCAGGAACCTCACCTTCCTGCTGTCCCAGCTAACGAATGCCTGTCCCTGATCCCCCGGGCCAGCCGGGTCTTCCTCATAGTCAGGGTTGTCAGGACCAGACAGGTAATAACCGGTAAAATCGGCGATCCTGGCACCCGGTGCCAGGATCGCCGCAACGTCTTGAACAGATCCCGCATCCACGTCCTGCGACCGCAGGCACTCCGAGAACGAATGGATGATGTAGGGGCCCATCCTAACTCGCACCAAAATCGAGTCATCAGGAGGGAACCGCGCCGTAACCGGCGCATTGGTCTGCGGGATTATCACCGGACGCCCAGATCACCTGGGATTCGCAGCGGCCCGGCGCATGCGGCGCGGAAGCCCGGGAAAGTAACCCCGCTTCCGCGGCTCTCAACACCAGCGACTCCTTCCCGCCGCCGGACCGCCACCACGAACCGGCGATCCCGAGGGACGCCCTGCAGGGTGACCTGCGCCGCGTTCAACCCTCTCCCATCACCGACTTCGCAGATGGCGCCAAGCCTTGACAACTGCGCCGCGGCCAGCAGCCGCCAGCAAGCACATGTGCCGCTTCAAGTAACTGCCCTTCGTCGCTTCGGCCAGCATAGCGGAGGCTACCGGCCAGTAGCGCCGGGTCCCCAAGATGGATAGGGTCCGAGCAGCCTAGTACTACAACAGCGGGGTCTGTCAACTTAACCGCACTCGGCTGAGCCTCGACGACGGCTACATTGGTTCCGGATGAAGGCGACCGGGTTCCACGGCCCGCCGGTTGGAGTTACCCAAGGAGGGTGACAAACTTTGCCCATGGCACCGCAAGACGTTGACCGCTACCTCGCTACCGTCGGCGAGCCCGGGCGGACCACCCTGGAGGAGTTGCGGCGTTCCATCCTGGCGGTCATTCCCGACGCCGAGCAGTGCATCTCCTACGGGATGCCAGCGTTCAAGGTGCGGGGCAAGACGGTAGCCGGTTTTGCTGCGTTCAAGAACCACCTGAGTTATTTGCCTCACAGCGGATCGGTGCTCGGGAAGCTGAGTGAAAACCTCGCCGGCTATCAGAGCACGAAAGGGTCTTTGCACTTTCCGATCGACGAGCCACTCCCGCGCGGCCTGGTTACCAAGCTCGTCAATACGCGTATGCGAGAACTTGGACTTCCGTAGTACCCTGGCGGCATGGTCTGCGCGCTGACCGGTTCCCGAGAAGTAGTGGGAGACTGCACGTCATCGGGGGCAGTACGACTATTCTCATCGTGGCTAGAAGGGGCATTCGCGTCCGCCGCGAGGTGCATAAATGTACGGCCGAGCGGTCTTCTTGCTGACCGCGCCCGGGGGTAGTGGCCCGGCTGGTGCCCTCGTGGCTGACCGCATGGCGGATGGGCGCCGCGTATCCGGCGCCGGGACAGATCACTGGGGCGGTGCTGGCCGCCGCGGGGCATGGGCGCACGAGGGCTCACTCCTGGTCGGCGGGCCGCGCCGTTCGCCGACGCCAGAAAACCCGCTGCGCTTCCAGGCCGGCCGCGCCCACCACCACCAGCACCACCACGTTGAGGAGCAGTTGCGCGAACGAGCCCAGGGCAGGCTGCCAGTTCCCGAACGCGGCGAACACGCCCACCCCCGCGGCGGCCGGGATCATCGTGACTGAGATGAAGACCCCCGTGAGGGCGTTGGCCCGCGACTCCGTCAGTGACACCACGCCAACGATGCCGGCCAGCGCCGCAATGATGACCGAGAAGGCACCCGGCGCGGCGATGAGACTGGCGACCGGCCTGACCCCGCCGATGAAAGCGCGGGGCACCAGGCCCGATTCGCGGATCACCAGCGTGAACAGATACGTGATCACCATTGCCGCCAAAAACCCCCAGCAGAGCGCGACCAGGCCATCGCGGATGGCAGCCCGGTGCCGCTTGGTGATAGCCAGCGCTACCGCGATGATCGCGGTGTACTCCGGGCCAACCACTATGGCGCCCACGATCAGGATCTGCGAGTTGGTCAGGATGCCGACGGCAGCGATCATCCCGGCGATGGTGAGCAGGATGAAGAAGCTCGGGGCGTAGACGGCCCGCGCGCGGATGGCGGCTTCCACCAGTTCCCAGACCGGGGTGATCTCACGCCGCGGCGAGCCGATCTCGCCACCGGGACGCGGCGGGTCGGCCAGGACCGCGTCCGCCCCCGGCGGTGACGGTCCCCGGCCGGTCCAGATGCAGACCGCGCAGCAGACGGAACACGGCGTTGGCGGCGCCCTGGCGCACATCGAACTCGACGGCGTCGCCGTCGGGCCGGCGCGCCATCCCGCGCAAGACCACGACGTTTCTCACCCCTGGCTCGGCGTCCAGCGCCTCCAGCAAGCGGCCCGTCGTGCCCGCCGGGCTCATCACGCGCACGCGCAGCATCGGCTACCTACCTTCCAGCCAGGGGAACACCACTGCGCCGCCCTTCCCCGGCAAGAACACGCCGGTCACTAGGGCACCATCCTTATCGCATCGATACGGTGCTCGTTGTTGGGACTCGGCGGGAGCCGGGCGCCCCCGCCCACCGCTCCGCCCGGGCGCAGGCCAAAGCCTCATGCCAGCACGACCCGGCCGGGCAGCCCTAGCCTTCTGCCTGCTCGGCGTCCCGGTACCGCTCACCCTGATGTAGCCAGAACACCACTACCAGCTGGCAGCCACCACGGGTCCGGCTGCCACGGGCTAGCCACGACGGGCCCGGCCACGACTACAACGGGGGCATCTGCGGCGGCAGGCCGGCCGGGGAGACGGCGAGCCCGGCGCCGCCGCCGCGGCCGGTCAGCCAGGCCAGCACCTCGCTGCCGGGGCCGGTGACCGTGACCTCCGGGTTCGCCCCAGTACGGTACGTGCGGCCGGTGCCGGAGTCGGTGACCAGCACGGCCGGGGCGTCGCCGTCCTCGGCGAATCGGGCGGTCATGAAGTCCAGCTGCCCGGCCACGAACCAGTCCGGCCAGTCGGCCGGCCGGTAGCCGACGTCCAGGTCGACATGGTGGAACTCGGTCTCGTTAAGCCGACGGTGCAGCACCACCCAGGCCGGGTGCGCCGGCCCGGCCAGGCCGCTGACCATGACCTGCCAGTCATCGCCGGCCAGCTGGGCGGCCTGCTCGGCGAACCGCGCGGCTGATTGCGCGGCGTCGGCGGCGAGCTCGCGGGCGGGCCGGCCCGACCCTGCCTCGATCTCGTCGTTCCTGGCCTGCGCATCCCGGTACTGCGGCGTGACCACTCCGGTGTGCGCCCAGATCAGCAGGTTGCGCAGCCCGTCGGCGTTACGGGCGATATGGGTGAGCACGTGGCCGCGGCTCCAGCCGGGCAGCAGCGACGCCGCCCGCGCCTGCTCGTCGGTCAGCGCGGAGGCGGTCGCCAGCAGCCGGCCGGTGGACGCACCGATCCGCTCGCGCAGCGTGACCGGATCGCTGACCTCCGCTGCGGACATGGCGCCTCCTCGCGTGCCGGGTTCTGCGGAAGAAGTTACCGGGTCTGGGGACCGTGACCCGCCCGCCGGCACTCGCGAGGAGCGCGATGCCTGCGAGCTGGCCAGATCACGCGCCGCCCTCAGTAGTCCGCCGCGAGGTCAGACTCATAGAGGGCTTTGGCGGACTCGGCGGAGCGAATGGCCTTCCGCACGTTCTCGCGGGTGATGTCGAGCACGCGCAACTTCCCGCCTGTCTCGGCCACGGACTCGATGCGCCGGAAGTCCGCCGCGAACCGCTCCGCGAAGTCAGCCAGGCCCTTCAACTTGGGCAGGGCGTCGGACAGGTGGTGCCCATGCGGGTCCACTAGATCTACGACCACCGACCCGTCGTGAGCAGTGCCGAAGAAGATGAAGTCGGGCCTGAGCGCCTTCCAGTTGCCGGAGGTGTCGCTGTAGGAGACGGCGAGGGACTCCTTGGCGGTACGGGAGGGGTTGCGGTACCAACCCTTGAAGCCGGACTGCTCGGCCTCCCTGTCCACGACCTTGCGCTCCCAGTCGTTGAGGTCGACGGGGTAGGTGCCGTCCTCGGCTGCCATGACGTGGAGAGTCCGGGTGGGAAGGTCCGTCTCGGTCCCGTCCGCGTGGCGCACCTTCGTGTCAGCCTGTGCGGCCCTCGGTGCCATCAGGGTGATCCGCTCCGGCTGGGTGGACATGCCTTCTAGGCGGTCGTACTCGGCCTGCTGCTCGTCCGTGAGGCCCTTGCGGGCGATCCGGGTCTGGCCTAGCCATGTCCGGGCAAGATTGTCGGCCTCGGTGTCCAGCGCTTGCCCGATCTCCGGAACGCGGGCCAGCGACGCGACAGTGATGTGGGCTTCGAGCAGGTCGTCATCGTCCCCGTCCGGGCCGACGAGATGGTCCACGTAGGACGAGCACAGCGCCGGACTGAGCACCCGCGTCGCCGCGCGGTAGTAGTCCTCGATTGCCCTCGGGTCCGCGCTGAGGGCAAATGCCTTGTAGGACAATCCACCACCCACGCGACCCCGGACCTCCTCGCCCTCCATGGTGAGCACATCGTCGCGGGCATCCGCCACCTTCTTGGCGAATTGCACCGCCCGTACGTCGAGCACTCCGTGAAGGTGCCGGTGCGCCTGTTTGACGGCATCGGTCACGAGCCCGTCCTTCGACAGGGCCGTAGCCAGCGCAGTGAGCCTGCGGATCGGCTTGACGCTTGTCTTCGGGATCGTCACGGAGGGTACGTCCTCGAATTTGTCCCAGACGGCCTGCCCGATAGCTGGGTTGCGATATAGCGGGACCAGGTCGAACAGGACCCGTCGCCCCTGACCACCGCCCGCGTCCTCGCCATCATAGGCCTCGTCTTTGGTGGTTGAGCCTTTCATCAGCATTTCCGCTACCCTGACAGCCGTCTTCCGGTCGAACAGGGGCAGGAGGCAGTCCACCGAGTTGAGCAGTTCGTTGCCGGGAATCCGTCGCGCGAGCGGGGTGCGCATCATACGACCGAGCAGCTGGGTGATGTGGGTGCGGTCGTTTGCCGGACGGAACGACACCAGCACCTCCGCACGGGGGCAGTCCCAGCCTGTCGAGATCGCGCTCTTGGCCAGCAGGACTCGGACGTGCTTGGCGTCCTGGATCCGCTGCGGCTCGATGTAGGGAACGATCTGCTGGCCCACGGTCAGGTCCTGGTGCTCCCCGAAGACGTTGGCCATGGCGTCGTGCGTTAGGCCCGGCCACGCCTGGTCGATGGTGTTGAGCGTCCGTACGAGGGTCTCCTGCGATGGCTTGTCACCAACCTGCACGACCAGCAGCGGGACCACAACGTCCGTCTCGCCCTGCTCCTGCGCGTACTGGTCCCACGCGGCGCTCGATGCTCGGACCTTCTTAACTGCCTCGGTCAGCAATACCGTGTCGAACGCGCCCTCCTCGGTGGGGATCGACAGAGCGATGTCGTCCTTCAACAAGCCTGATGCCTGCACCAGGGCCGAATCCACGAGCACGGACGGTAGCGCCGTGCGGCGCTTGGCATCCTTCATGGCCTTCTCGAAGCGCTCCACCGTGGCCGAGATGCCGAACACGACTGGCATCGGGGGGACCGTGCCTTGCCCGTTGATGAGCCGCTGCACGATGGTGATCCGTTCCCCGTTCGTCGTCCCCATGCCCCGATGGGCCTCGTCCAAGACGAAGTACAGCGTCAGGTCCTCATTCTGGATGGTGTTCGTGATCGTGTCGTAGATCGATGACTGCACCTCGTCAGGACGCGGCTCAAACATCGTCGTCTGACCGTTCGCCGGTCCTGGGTCGCCCTTGACCAGGCGCGAGTTCTTGCTCAACTTCTGCGTGTTGAGGAAGTAGACATAGCCTGGCCGCAACGACGGCTCCGAGAAGGTGGACTCGACCACGCGCGTGCGGGTGTCCAGCTCGCTCGACGCCTCCTGGATGCGGGCCCGTGACTGCTCGTTCAGCGACGGATCATCCGAGAACCACAACGCGACCGCTCCTGGGTCGGGCTCGAAGTCGAACTCGTCGTCGCCGGAGAACAGCGCTTCTATGACCGCAGCCGCCATGACCGTCTTGCCAGCGCCAGTCGTAGCGGTCAGCGAAAACTGGGTTAGCGAACGGTAGCGGTGGTACATGTCCCGGGCTTGCGCCAGGTTCTTCAGCACATCCCGAACCGCACCGACCTGATAGTCCTTCAGCGTGTACTGCATCTACAGCGCCCGTCCGGTGTTGATCTCGAAGTTCGAGAGGTACGACTCGTACAGTCTCACCGGCCCCACCGTTTCCGGCAGATCCCGGCACACTATCTGGAACGCCCCGTCATCGTCGGTCACGATGAACGCCAGGCGTACACCCTTAGCCGACGACAGGCGGCTAAGAAATGCCCCGGCGTGGTCCGGGTTTGCCAGCACACCGTAAGCCTCCGCCACATCCCATCCCCGCTCATCCAGGTCCCTGATAATCCGGCCCTCGGACCCGGCCCGCATCCACAGTATGGGAGCGATTCTGGCGAGCGCCCGGTCGTGTCGAACGGACAGCGATGTCTCGTAGGTCAGGGTGAAGAAAGCCGCGTTCTCCTCGAACCCGTCACTCACGGGGAACTCGTCGGTGAACTTGTAGTCCCCCCTAATCGGGTTGCCTTGTGGAGTCTTGCCGGTGATCGCAGCGGTGATACGCGGCTTGGTGATGTAGTCGCAGATGCCAAGCGTCTCCCACTCGGGATCGCCGGGGCGCAGCCCTGTCTTGCGGAGCGCGGTCTGCTCATCCGCGCTCACCTCGTTGTTCGTCACCGAGATGCATTGACGGTGTCCGTTATCTTGGCGATTCAACCTCATTACGGCGTGCGCCGTCGTACCGGAGCCGGCGAAAAAGTCCAGAACTACTGCGGTGGATTTATTTGCGACGGCAAAGCGGAGCGTGTCCTCGACTGCATAGAGGGACTTCGGGAAAGGGAACTTGCGGTTTGGAATCAGAGCCGTCAACACGCCGGAGCCGTAATAGCCAGCGTTGTGGCTGGCGCGATTCCAAACAGTCATGCCAGCGCGGCGAGGTCGTGTGACCTCCTGAAGCTCAAGAACCTTATTGGCGTCCTTGCCCGTAACAGCAATCTCGCCTCGCTCTATGCGCTCGACTTGGCCTCGATTGAGGTACAAGATGCTCCAGTGATCGTTCCTCCTGTCATAGGCCCCTACCTTCGCCATTCCCTGCGCCGCTAGGTTCTTCAGCGTTTCTGGAGCCAATTGCCATCGCTTCTCTGTGCCATCCCTTGCCAGGGGCCACACGGCCACAAGGTCGCTGGGAACCTTTACGCTGTCACGTGGCGTCTCGACAGGAAGCGCCATACCAACTTCGACGATGCGCTTGTTGACCGGATCGATGAAGACCGGGTAGAAAAGATTCGGACGGTTGGCCCGCCGAGCCTCGTTACTGCCTTTGATGAGACGTTCCCACCTGACGGTTTCATCCCCGTCCGCGCTATCTGGGTCTCCCGTAAGCAGATCGTCATTCGTCAGAGCGGGAGCTGCTGAGCCAAAAAATACGAAGAACGCGTACTCTTCAACGCGCGTGAACTCTCTGTTACGTGCGACACCTCGGTGGTTAATTACGATAGAAACCATCTGTGTATTCGCCTCAGGGAGAATCTGCTCGATAAGCAGTCCAAGTCGATGGATTTCTTTCTCGTCAATCGTGACGATGAGCACCGAGTCATCCGGGTTGAGCAACTCGCGCGCGATCTTCAGCCGTCGTTCCATGAACGCGAGCCACTTGGAGTGCCGATAGTCGTCGTCGGCCTCGACGTAGTCGTTGTTGTACTTCCAGTCCTTCGCGCCCGTGTTGTATGGCGGGTCGATGTAGATGGCATCGATAGCATGACGGTGGGTGTACGTCAGCAATTCCAGGGCGTGGAAGTTCTCAGCATTTATGACCGTGTGGAATGGCTTGTCGCCGCCGCGCTGCACCCTGCCGGTCTCTACCAGACCGGGGTAGATGGTGTCCTTGAACTCGGCAACCACGACGAGATCGTCAATCGACACTGCCTTGGTCTCCGGCTCGTCTTGGCCCAACTCCTCGAGGTCAGCCACCTTGCCGGTCCGACTCGGCGCGATCTTGACGACACGCCACAGTCGCTGATCCGATTCCTCCGCACTACCGCGAGATAGGAGCACACGCACCTTGTCACCACGGCGCACGGGCCGTCTCGGAAGTTCCACAGCCTCGGGCTGGTGCCGCTCGAAGACCAAGCCGAAAGTGCGCCGCTTGGTCAGCGCAGCGATCTCTGATTCCAGGTCAGCGCCCAGTTGCGCGTCCACCTGGCGGGCTTGGCGAAGAAGGTCGGTCAGCCGTGACACAGACACTCCTGATCGTAGATACGGCCCCACCGTACCGCTGCGGTTGAGGACCGCCCGGCCGGCATTCCGTGCCTGTCATTTGCCAGCGGCATGGGCTCTGGCTCACTTTCGGTGGTGACAGTGGGTGCCGTAACGCGAGCAGGATGCGGCGGGCGGGCGCGCGGCGCGGGGCGACTGGTTGCTGCCCTCCATGCTGTGGTGGCTTCCGGTCAGGCGTCAGGTCGTGATATCGAGTTCGGGCTTGACGGGGAGATCTGGGGGGACGCCGGGGATGGCGGTCAGGGCACTTGGGTGGAGGTCTTTCCTGCGAATGCTAATTATTCCGGCTATGGCGGCTACGGCGGTTGCAGCGGCGCAGGCGGGGAGGGTGTAGGTGAGTCCGGTTACGAAGGCATGGCGTCCGGCGGTGGCAAGCGCGGGGACATGAGGTGCGGTGGATGCGCCGGACGCGATCTGCTTGCCGAGCGTCCCGGCGGCGGATCCAAGCTTCTGCCCGGAAGGGCTAGCGCTGAAGGCGCGGATGACGCGGTCCTGGAACAGGGCGCCGAACGCAGCGATGCCCAGGGCCATTCCCCCTTGCTGGAAAGTCTCGCTCATTCCCGACGCGGCGCCTGCTTCAGCCGGTTCGGCGACGCCGATGGCGAGGTAGGCACGGACGGGGTTGAAGATTCCCAGCCCGATCCCGAGGAAGATGGTGACCGGCAGAAGCGCAGTCCAGGAGCTGCTAAAGGTCAGGACGAAATGTGCCCAGGCCAGCCCGGCTGCGGAGGCGATGCACGAGGCGCCGATGAGTAGCCGGGGGGGAGCTTTGGTGGTGAGCGCGCCGCCGATCGCGGCGCTGATGAACAGGACGCCGGTCATGGGCAGGAACCGTAGTCCGGCCTGCCAGGGCGAGTAGCCGAGGATGTTTTCGGTGTAGGAGACGAGCAGGAAGATAGCGGCCATCGCTCCGGCGCTGAGGAATACAGCGACCACGGCTAGGCCGGTGAAGGTGGGGATCTGGAACAGGGCGATGTCGAGCATCGCGTCGGCGTGCCTGGAGCGTTCGATGATGGCGAATGCGATCAGTAGCGCCAGGCCGGAGGCTCCGGCGGCGATGATGGGGGTGCTGGTCCAGCCGCTGAGGTTGCCACGCAGTAGTGCCCAGATCAGCAGGGCCAGGCCGCAGGTGAAGGTAAGTAGACCGGGGACGTCGATTGTGCGGGCACGGGTGCTGGCTGACTCACGCATTTTCCACTGCCCCAGGGCGCAGGCGGCGACCCCGATGGGGACGTTGATGAGGAAGATCCATCGCCAGCTGAGGCCGCTGGTGAGCGCGCCGCCGATGAGCGGCCCGGCGGCGATGGCGAGTCCAGCTCCTGCACCGAAGATGCCGAACGCGGTTCCGCGGGATTTTCCATGGAATTCCTGGCCTATGAGAGCGGGACCGACGGCGAACAGTATTGCGGCGCCTGCGCCTTGAATGGCGCGGGCTATGTTGAGCGTCAGGATGTCCCCGGCCAGTCCGCAGGTCATGGACGCGGCGCAAAAGATAGAAAATCCGAGAGTGAAGATGCGACGTCGGCCGAGCCGGTCGGCCAGGGACCCGGCGGTGAGCAGGAATGCAGCGAGGGTAAGCGCGTAGGCGTCTAGGACCCATTGCAAGCCAGAGAAGTCGGAGTGTAAGGCAGGCCGGATGCGGGGCAGCGCCACGTTGACGACGGTGAGGTCCAGCATGAGCATGAACGTGGCGACAGTGACGATCGTCAGTGTCCATGCGGCAGCCGGGTTCTGTCCACGTGCAGCGCTGTCAGCTTGGCGTGAGGGTACTACCTGTCCTGGCATTGGCGTCCTTTCGGGACGGTGCGAGGGTGCCGTGGCGGTGACTAGAGCGGATGTCAGTATCGCATCAAGTACCTGAGCCGGGACCTGAGGGAGTTGGAGCGCAGCTCGGCGTGCTGGCGGGCGTCTGCTTCGAGGATTTCTGTAGCTGCGCGGACTCGCTCCAGCGCCGTGGGGATTGCTTCGTCGAGCGGCATGACGAGTTCGAGGTCGAAGGTGCTGACTATGTGCTCCAGCCGTTCTCGTATGCCGCCGCCGATGACGTGGTAGGGGATCTCCAGGTCTTGCAGGGTCTCGATGAGCAGTGAGTCGGACAGATGCCGGAACTTCTCGGAGACCGGGCGGTGCCCGTCGGCTTTCATCGGGAATTCGACCGGGAGATGAACGTAGGCATCGTAGGTACGCTTCGCGCGGGCCTTGGTGACGGCGCCGTAGGCATCCATGTACTGCTTGTAGAAACTTTTGTAGGGCAACCCGGCGACAGTTTTGACGGCCTTGACCATCAGGCCCGCGCCGGGATTTATGCCGACGTGCATCCTGGCGACGCCGTAGATCCATTCGTGGATAACGGATCCGTCGGCGACGAATGATCCGTGCTGCTCTGCTTCATGCTGTATGCGTTCTTCCAGTCTTCGAAGGCCCAAAGCGGTTAGTTCACTGGCAGACAGTTCCTGGACCTGTTTGCCGGGTATTAGGTCCAGAAGGATTTCACGTGATGTCATGGCGTGCGTCCTGGGGATCCCGGTCGCTACCGACAGTGCCTCGGTCGTGGTGGTCTTGCCGGTGGAGTAGGTTCCCGAGACCGCCAGCCGCAGGATCTTCTCTCTCATGCCCTCTGCCTTTCTCTGCTCATGAACCGCAGTCCTGTGGGAGTTGGTGCGCGACGGAGAAAGACCCGGTCACACCGATGGCGTTGCCTACCAAGTTCATGGTTCGCCATTGTGTGCTCGCAAGAGATATTATCCTCGACTTAGATGTCGACAACGTGGCAATGAACGGGTTCACGATGGGTTGGTACGGGGTTCTAAAGAAACATGAAAAATTGCGGAGCCAGAGCGTATTGCTCTGATCACGACGCAGGTTATCAGTCGCGTAAGCAAGGACCTGGGCCAGTTGTGCCATGACGACGATCGCTTCGATAATGGTAACGCACGGATAATAGGTTGCTCCGATTCCTTCCTGCCGCAGGTGCGTGACCGGTTCAGACACTTGAACGAGCGCCGTGACCGCCTGAGCCTGGAGGTCGGCGCTAATCGGGCCGATCTCACAGCACGTGTCCTTATAGCCGCCATCGAAATAACTCGATGTAAATCCCCCGCTGGTCTTTATTGCCGGTTTATCCCCTTGACGTGCCCCGAGGCGGGCGAGTTCGTGCTCAATCTCCAAGGTGACCTTCACAGGCCCTATCCGGCATTCGACAAACGATACATGGCCGCACAGCGAGAACGGCTCAGACGCGGACCGGATGGCTGTTGCGCTGACATCGAAGTCGGCTAAATCCATCAGGGGTTCAGCTCCGGCCCTGAACGTGATCGAGCGCATCCACATTCTGCGACACTGTTCCTCGTCCAGGCTAAACGCCTGCGCCAATCCCTGCTCAGCCAGCCTGGCAGCGAGCGATACGGCATCGATACTGCTCAGATGAGGACGCAACTCCAAGGCCGTCGATTTCTTGGACCAGTCACTTGGGTAGCAGACGCTGGCTTTCCCGCAGGCATGCCACACGCCGTCCGCAGTGGTCTCGAAGCCTAATGCCCTGAGTTGATGGCGGACCTTACGGTAGCCGCTCCCGAAAAATCTGCGGTTGGCAGCACCCAAAACCTGGTCAACTGACGTGTACTCAATGCCAGGGTGGGGCTTGTCAGATGGGGCAACTGCATGGCTGCTCCTTCGCGCCCGGCAGGACCAAATGGCCCGACTCGGCGAGAACTACGGGCCAGATCCCGATAACGTTCATGAGCTAACACATGTGACGCGAAATTTACTTCGGTCGCGTCTGGCAATCGACGGAAGGCCTGCGGACGTTCGCCATGCCCCGTCTCCTTTCCGTCAGCGATCAAGAGGCAGCGGAAGGCGGCGTTCGTCAGCACTCATAGCCTTGTCCGCATGTCATGGGCATGATCTCGAACAAATGCGCTGCTGACCTCACTTGACAACCTCACGGCCTGCAGGGCTGGCTCCTATGCCTAACGCCAACAAGCCTGACAGGAGGTGGATCACACTTGACGTACCGGACGAGCCCTCCGAGACGGGGGACGGCGACTGATTGCTGCCGCGGTGTCAGTTGGCTGTGTGTCCGTTCTGTACTTATTTATGAGAGCTGGAACGCCCGAGAGGGCGCGTCTTTGGGCCGAATCTGTTCGGAGCGCGAGCCCAGGCGGCTTTTAGGTCCTGGGCTTTGCCGCCTTTTCTTTGATTGCCGTGAGGAGCGCGGCCCAGTCCGCGGTGAAGGCGCCTGCTCCCTGGCGCTGCAGATGCTCAGCGACTCCAGGCCGGTCTCCAGCGCCAGGGAGGCCAGCCCGGCCCTCCAGACGCGGGTGCAGATCACCGTCTGCCACTTCCCGCCGGGCACCTCCAAGTGGAACAAGGTCGAGCACCGCCTGTTCTCCCGCATCACGATGAACTGGCGGGGCCGGCCGCTGACCAGCCACGAGGTCCTCGTGCAGACCATCGCCGCGACCACGACCCGATTGTGGTTAAGACTGGGCTCCACCACGAGGGCGCCATCCCAGGCGTGCTGAGGGTCAAGGAGGCCGCGCCGCCGCGCTGGGGCTGGCGGCCCTCGTCGCGAGACTGACCGGGGTCCAGCACTCGTTCTGGTGGTCCTCGTCGCGCTGTCGGTGCTCGCTCGAACGCACTGAACACCGGGCAGGACGCCGTTCGCGCCATCCTCGGCACGGGAGCAGGCGTCGGCCACGGTGCCGTCAAGCTCACCGTGACCCACGAAGGCTTTGCGCCGGGCAGCGCGGTCTTGCCGGCCATCTCCGAGGGGTGGCCCGCCGTCCTGGCCAGCCTCAAGACCCTGCTTGAGACGGGATCGTCCTTGCGTACCTCGTGAACGGCCGCGGCTGACAACAGCACAGGTCCCGTGCCCTGAACCACGGCCCCGCCAGGCGGCGGGCAACCACGCGAACCGGGTGATCGCATGAGAGCAGAACGATCAATCTGCGCGCCTGACCACGCCCATCCTGCAGAACGCATCGCGTTCGTAATCATCGATATGCGCTGAGGGACCTGTGCCTATGCCTTCCTTCGAGTTCGGCAGACCGGGCAGAGAGGGGAACGGTGATGCGGGTTCACGCCTGATTCCTCAGCCTGCGTGGCGGGACTGTAATGTCCGCCATCGGCACCCGGGCTGCGGTGTGTTCCTTTCCGCGACATCCCGACGATCTGCGCGCCTGCGGTGTCATCCGAGGACATGACCAGTGCTGCGGTGCCGCTCACCACGAGAACGGGCAGGCCGTCCACTGTCGTCGTGCCGGTGACCAGCCGTTCCAAGGCAGCGAAGGCCACCAGCAGTTCGAGTGCCAGCAGCCATCCGGCGTTGACCAGGGCGGCGATGCTGGTCGCGTCCGGGTGGCGCTGCGGCCCGCCACCACCGATCCGCCGGGCCGAAAGGCGCAGCGCCAGCAATGCCACCCCGATCCCAGCGGCGTCGAGGAGATAGTCGCCGCCCTCGGCGAGGACGGCGAGCGAATGCGCGGCCGCGCCCACTATGACTAGCGCGGCTACCAGCGCGAGGTTGAGCGTGAGGACGACAAGCAAACGCGGCTTCCGGGACATGTGGTGATCAGGTTAGGAGTCACGCTGGCCAGTGGCCGGCAGCGTCAACTCGGGTGCCCCGGTCATCGGCGCCGAGTTGACCGCACCGGCTGGGCCACATGCCCGCGGCTACCGGCCACGCCACCCCAGCCGGACCGCGATAGCCTCGCCATGATGGCGATGCGTTCCGGTCTGTACCTGCCGGTCTGCGACGAGCTCGCCGACCCGGCGATCATTGCCTCGCTGTCGTCCGAGGCGGCCGGGCCGCCAGGTACCAGGGCTTCATGCCCGTCAACCTGGAACATCCCGGCCAGATGGCCCAGATTGTGGCCAAGCCCGGCTGGTGTCCACGTTTGACACCGTCTGATACAAACACCCCGCCATCAGGTACCAGCCGGGCAGCGCCGTTGCCGCTGCCCGATCCAGCACGCCGGTCAGCGTACGGTTACGCTCCAGCGCCGCCGTGAACTGGGTCACCTGCTCACCGATAGGAAGCCGCCCGGCCCGCATGCTGAATGTCTACCAGCCCGGCACCCGGCGGTCTCCGCTTCCGCAGCATCCAGGCGCGCGGATGGCCTTGACTCTCTCGCAGCGTGAGGGGTGCATGCTCGTGCCATGGTCAGCATCGGCGAGTTCGCCCGGCTCGGTGGCGTGTCGATCCGCACGCTCCGGCATTACGACGAGATCGGGCTGCTGCGGCCCGCGATGGTCGACCCAGACACCGGATACCGCCGCTACTCGGCAGCACAGCTGGGACAGCTCAACCGGATCATGGCGCTGAAGGAACTTGGGCTATCGCTTGCCCAGGTCGGACGGCTGCTGGATGGGGTCACGCTCGGCGAGCTTCGCGGCATGCTCCTGCTGCGGCACGCCCAGCTTGAGCATGAGTTCGGCCAGCACAGGAACCAGTTGCTCGGAATCGAGGCCCGGCTCGGGGCCATCGCCAGGGAGGATGGCATGCCAGCAGATGACATCGTGGCCAAGGCGATTCCCGCCACGGGCGTGGTCGTGATAGCTGGGCAGGCACCCGGATTCGGGGCGGCGAATATCGTTCCGGTCGTCAACCATCTGGTCGCACAGTTCGACCAGCTCGGCATACACGACCGGGTCGAGCAAGCCGGCCCACGCATCATCTTTTACGAGCATGAGCACGGCGAGGACGTCACTGTCTTGCTGGCCCTGCCGGTGACCGAACCGCCGGCCGAGCTCCCCGCGCCCGCCCACTACCGTGTCCTGCCCGAAATCGAGGCAGCCGTCGCCGTGCGCACCGGCCCGGCAGCGAGCATCTTCCCGATGGTCTACCACGATCTGACCCGGTGGATAGAGGAACGCGGCTACCACCCCGTCCCTGGCCCGGGCCGTGACGTGTGGGTCCACGATAAAGACGACATCACCAGCCCCGGCCCGCAGGTATTCGAGATCCAGCTGCCATTCACCCGGCTTGCGGACACCGATGAGAACTGAACGCCGGCCTGCCCCTGGCCGGCGGGCTGCGCAAGAACGGCAGGCACGACGGCTGCGTGCACTGCGCCGGGCCGCCCGGAAAGAGCGCACCGCCGAGCGGCGCCTGATCCATGCCTGGCGCCGCACCGCCGAACTCCGCGCGCGGCTACAATCCCCCGACCACTGACCCTGGCGGCAACCATCCTGCAAACCAATGACAGCGAGGGTTATTCACGACAGATAAACCTGACCGCGCCGCGCAACATCCGCCGAGTGGACTCAGATCATGTCACGCCGAAGCCTGACTGTGATCTTTCATCAGGGTTGACAGGACTCATGATCCCGACGGCGTTGCCGTCTGGGTCTTCCATGACGGCATACCGCGCTCCCCAGAAGGCATCGTAGGGGGGTTGCTGTCCGTGATAGCCGGCCTCGGCCAGATCCTGGTAGATCTCATCGACCCGCTCGCGGCTGTCTGCCTTGAACCCGAGCACCCCCATGCCGCGCTGCCAGCCTTGGTTCCAGTACCGGGCGAACTCGCTGCTGTCGAGGTCGAGGTTGATCCCGTTCGAGACAGTGGCCGTGCGGTGATGATTCTGCCACTGTGGTTCAGTGTCGGGGATGGTCAGGCCCAGCTTCCGGTAGAAGGCGACGCTTGCGTCCATGTCCGTGACGACCAGGTTGAACTGATCCGGTATGGCCTGGCGCAGGCCGGCGGCCCGCGCCGGCGGCCTTAGCAGCATCCAGCGGTGCCCGAACGGGTCGACGATCACCGAGCCGCGACCGTAGAACTGGTCGGTCGGCTCCCGTTCCACCGAGGCGCCGCGGCGCCGGGCCCGCTCGGTGGTCCCGTCCACGTCCTCGACCTCCAGGTGAAGGGTGTGGCTGAACGCCGTTGGGTTGTCGGGCGCCTTCACGGGCACGTCGGGCCAGATGCCGGAAGGCTCGGCGAGCATCAATACCGCGTCGCCCATGCCGATCTCGGCGTGGCCGATCGTGCCGTCCGGGTTGACGTGGGGCTCGCCGCGGCGCTCCGCGCCGAATATCTCGGCGTACCAGTCGATAGCGCGCCGGGCGTCGGACACCATGATGTACGGAGTCAGCGCCGGGGGCCTGGCGGGCTCGCGCTCAGCCGGGATCGCGCTGGTTTGCTGGGACATGCTTCCTCCTGAGGATGCGAAGACCTCCCGGGTCAGCCGCTGCCGCAGCCGCCCGCGAAGCCGGGATCGGGATCGGCCGGCGTGACGGGCTCGCGCAGAGCCTCGAACGAATCCGTCATCGCGAGCCTTCCTCTCCCTCATAGAGCAGGCGAAACGCGGCGCGGCCCGCACCAGCAGCGCCTCGGCGGCGATGCGCTTCGTGGCCGCTTCGCAGCGCCAGCCACCGGAGGGCTGAGCCCGGAAGCCAGGATCCGCGTAGTGCTGGCCGGCGGGTTCGATAACACTTACATCGGCAAATGCCTCGTCAGGAATGTCCGCCGCATCCGGTAGTGCTTGACTGGCTAGCCGGATATGCGAGGAGTGACCCCATGACCAGCCAGCTCGCAGAAGACCAGGGCCTCAGAGCTTTACCGCGAGGCCGCGGCCGGGGACCCGGCGGCCAGCCGGCGGGCTTACCGGTGCCAGCCGGCCGCTGCCCGGTGCCGGGCTGCGGCGACCAGATTGACCCGTCTCGGCTGATGTGCCGCCGCGACTGGTACCGGGTACCCAAGCGGCTCCGGGACCGGGTTTGGGCGACGTGGCGCTCCGGGCAGCAAGCCAGCAGCCGCGAGCACCAGCGGGCAGTGCTCCAGGCGATCACCGCCGCCCGCGCCGCCCGGCTGCCCTGGCGCAGGCGGCAGCTCACCCGGCTCGGGCTGCTGCTCAGTCCCGGCCACCACATAGATCCCTCCGTCGAAAGGATAGATCGATGCTGAATGAAGTTGGGGAACAGGTTATATGGCCGAAAGCAAGTCTATAAAGTTTACGTTAGTACTTGCTATCACGGCACTTGGAGCAGCCCTCGATTACTTAATCGGCGTGCTGAATCAACGGCCCTCGTTTGGAATCATGACGTGGGCGTTAGTTATAATACTGGCAGTAGCTATTGTCCAGTTCGCATTGGACGCGCTGAACCCTCGATCGCCACAGCCGGGAGTGACCGGCCAAAGATTGGCCTTCAGCCTCGGAAAACTAGGATTTAGCTGGGATCGTTTCGCTGGTGGACTCTGGGTCATGGCGCTTTCTGCCGTTGCCGTCTACGCAGTCTCGCTTGGAGTGATTGCGGGACGTTATATGAGCATTCCCGGGGTCCAGATCGGCGGGGGCTCTCCGTACGATCACAAAGTCTTGGCATCAATCATCAATTTTCAGTTTTCATCAACAGTTCTGTGGTTGATTGCGATATCCTTCATGCTCGCCGTTTTCGCGCGCCCGGCAGAACTGTTGCCCGTTGGGATCATTGTTGTATCGGCCATTAATTCCTGGCGCGTTACTCTGGGTTCGCTCTCTGGCGGTATCGGTCTCTCTAGCCAGCTGCGAGTGTTCTTCGCCAGGCCGGATAGCTGGATCCTCTATATTCCACAAGGATCAGTTGGTTTGGGTGTTCTTGGTGTATTGAGCATCGCGCTAGCGGCATGCGGTTTCATCCGGGGTGCCCTTCGCTGAGGCGGTATACGCACCAAGGTCGTCCTGATCCCGCTACCACCCGCCACCGGACGGGCCATAGACAAGGCAATAGGGAGCCGGACCAGTGGCCCTATCCTGCTCAATGCCACTGCCCGCGTTTGCCAGATACCACCTAGATTGTCCGGTCACGCCGCGTTTAGCGTTCCGGTTTGTGCGCCGGGGCCGGCTTAGCCGACCTTGAGTCGTTCGAGAGGCTGGCCGGTGACCGTGGCGATGATCTCAGCCGGGTGACCATGCTGATCCGGACAAGCCCGCGCTCGATCCGCGCCGCCCATTGGTCGGCATCCGGGCTGGCGGCCAGCCGGACCCGCGGGCAGTTGGCCGACTGCGTCGCCAACCCGCTCGACCGCCGTCATCGGAGGAAGCCCGCGAAGCCCAGCCCCGGGCTTATGACTGGCCCGGCCGGGCGAGGCCGGCGGCTGGCCCACATACATGCCTGGCTGCGCCAAAGAACTCGCGCTTACCGTCGGCGACGCGCTGCGGCTGGCCCGCGGTTGCCGGTCCTGGCAGCCCCAGCCGCTGAACACGCGCCGCACCTCGAGGCCCTCGATGGCGCCAAGAGCGCCCTCGGCGTCGACGCGGATTTCGTCCTCGGCCCGGCCCGCAACCCGCAGGTTACAGGGGGCCCCGGCCGCGCAACGCCGGCTCCTGCGCCTCAGAGCACGGGGCTTGGGGAGGCCGAAGACGCCTTCATGCCTGACGGAGCGTTTTCATGCGCGCCCCCGTTTGCCGGTCTGGTGTTCGCGCGTCTGTGGCATTTTCACTCCCGGCTGCTCACGCAGCGATTGGCGTATGCCTCTTCCGGCCGTTGCCTGAAGGTGGCATTCTCCGGCCATGACAGCTATCGAGGTCGTGCTCGGAGACATCACCGCGCAAGACGTGGACGCCATCGTCACCGCGGCGAACGAGTCCCTGCTTGGCGGCGGCGGCGTGGACGGGGCGATCCACCGGGCTGCGGGGCCGCAGCTCGCCGAGGCCGGCGCGGCGATCGGGCCATGCGAGCCCGGCGACGCGATGGCAACGCCGGCATTCGACCTGGACCCGCCAGTGCGCCACGTCATCCACACCGTCGGCCCTGTCTGGGAAGGCGGGAGCTACGGCGAGGGCGACACCCTCGCTTCCTGCTACCGGCGCAGCCTGGAAGTAGCTGACGAGCTCGGTGCCCGGAGCGTAGCCTTCCCCGCCATCGCTACCGGCATCTACGGCTTTCCGCCACAACAGGCCGCAACGATCGCCGTGCAAACCATCAGAGCGACGCCAACGGCCGTCGGTCACGTCCGGCTCGTCGCCTTCGACCAGTCAACACGCGACCTGCTTCAAGCCGCGCTCGGCAGTTCGATTTGATGAAGCGAGCTGCTGAACTTTTCAGCGGCCAGTATGAGGAGTTGGCCAGGCGGGGTGCCAGACGCATCGGGCATCCCCGCGGGATCGGTCTCGAAACTCCCAGGCATGTGGCCGCCTACTCTGGCAGATGCCGGGCATGCGCTTGGTTGATGCCGTCCGCGATACGCGCCGCCACGTCGGACGGCATCGCACCCGATTCGCCGAACCACTGCAGGAACACTGCACCGACTCGTTCCGCCGTCACAGGCTTGCGCCATCTGACCAAGTCCTTGACCTCGGGATCGTACTCGTCCTCGGGAGCACCCATGCTCAGCAGCCCGACCGGGTCCTCACGGTTCACGACAGCGCGCGCAGCAAGGAAGTATGCCGACAACTCCACGACCAACATCATGCACCGACGCGGGTAGGGCCGGACATCCGCACATGCGGCTCCTGGTGCACGGTCGCGGATGACGATCTTCCGGCGAGGGCACTTCGGCAGCTGGCCTTCCAGCGGATCACCCGTTCTGCATCGCCCTCGGTCGCCGCAGCACCGGCTGAACCGGCATCCGCTTTCTGCCGCGCCTGGCGTACGCAGATTAAGGCACCGTGCCGCGTGGCACTACCCAATGCATTGGCTGTGTGGTGACCCGGGCGATGAGGTCGTAGTCGCTGTCGTAGTGCAGGAGCGTGACCTGCTCGCGTTCTGCGACGGCGGCGGTCAGCAAGTCGGCGAACCCGACCGCCCGCACGTGCCCGCCGCGCCACAGCGTGCCCTGGACATCGAGGGCGCGATGCCAGTCCTCGTCATAAGTGGCCAGCCATTCGCAGCCTTCTTCCCGGTCGGCCCTCACCAGGTCGAACTCGGTGCCGCTGCGAGTTGCCCAGCCACGTGTTCCCGCCGCGTGTCAGACCCGGCCTGGATACTAGTCACCGAACCGCAGGCATGGGGAGGGTGGTGAGGGTGGCTGTTTCACAACGCGACCGGGTGATCGCCGCATGCGGCGCCGAGCGAGGCGCAGCAGAAGACTACCCGTTCGGTGATGAGGTGGCCGTCTTCAAGGTCGCCGGGCGGATGTTCGCGCTGGTGTCGCTGGGCCCGGCGCCCGGCAGCGTCAGCCTCAAATGCGATCCCGGGCTGGCGGCCGGCCTGCGTGGCCGCTATCCGGCCATTACCGCGGGATATCACCTCAACAAGCGGCACTGGAACACCGTGACGCTCGACGGATCAGTGCCCGAGGAGGAAGTGCTGGAACTGATCGACCATTCCTATGACCTGGTGCTGGCAGGCCTGACGAGGGCTCAGCGGGACTCGTTGACCAGCTGACAGGCGACCAGTCGCGCAGGTGCGCTTGCATGCCGATGTTGCGCGCCTGGCAGAGCATTCGTGAGTCCTGGCCGGGTGCCGGGGCGTACCGGCAGTGAATGGCCGTGATGCGGCTGACGGTGCCCGGGGCCGGTCGGATCCCGCTGGTGCATTACCGGCATTCGGAGAGCGGCGCCTCGGGAAGCGGGCCGTTGGCGATGTGCGGACGAGCGTCTTCGCGCCGCCGGAATTGAGTGTCCTGCCCGCCCGGTACGGAGATAACGTGCGGGCATGATCCTGGCGAGTTCCGCACTCGGGAACATGGGTGCCGACGAGGCCGCGGCCGTGCTCCGCTTCGGGGAGGCGCCCAAGGGCGAGGGCACCTGGGCTGGCCGCCGGATCCTGTGGATCGACGGCAAGGCAGCGTTCGAACTGACCTTCTGGTGCGGAACCTGCCCGGTCCTGTTCCAGAGGCTGGAGGGAGCAACGCGCACGCTGTCGGTGGCTGCGCTAGAGGACAGGCTCAGCCGGGGCCTGAGCGGGATCGACTCCGATGTGCTGGCCGCCTTTGCCGGGCTGCTGCCTGCCGCCGCCTATATGCCCATGCTGCTCCGGGTGACTCCCCGGCTCGTGACGCCCGTCGCCGAGGATGACTACTTCGCGCATGAACAGGTCGCGACCTGGGGCATGGACAGCTTCTGGGGGCTGCCGGAAAACCCCCGCACGCCCTACTACCGGACGTTCGAAACGCCGGTGTCGGCCAGCGCCCACCTTTACGAGTTCGTCGTCCCCATGGTCCCGCCGACATGGAATGACCGCGCCCGGGTACAACGGCACGCGCAGGCGCTGGAGACCGGCTCGCTGCCTGCCGCAGTCGCCGTGAGCACCCTCGACATCAGCCAGCCAGCCATGGCCGATGACGGCAGCGACTATTACGCGCACTGGGCATTGACCCATTTCCTCCTCGACGGGCACCACAAGCTGGAAGCCGCGGCAGCGACGCGACGCCCGCTGCAACTTCTCGCGCTCATCGCAGCCGACGCCAGCCTGGCCGGGGAAGCTGACATTCGCCGCCTGCCCGACATCCGGGCCCAGGAACCTCGCCAGCGGCAGTAGCTCATCGCGGCCGCATCGCCAGGTGGCGGCCGGCTGCCCAGCGCCGTCGGCGCCAGGCGGGCGGGGATGCGGCTGCCGGCCGAGTCGGCTACAGCCCGACCATCAAGAAGCGCTCCCTCAGCCGCAAGCTGGTCGAGCTGCGCAAGGCATGCGGCCTGACCACCATGGCCGTCCAGCGCCAGCTCGGCTGGAGCGCCACCACGAGAAAGCCAAGTGGATCGACCCCAGCACCGACGCCGTCACCGACCTGTGCGAGCTGTACGGCGTCGAAGGCCGCCAGCGTGACGCCCTGATCCGGCTGGCCCGCGAGGGCCGGCAGCGCGGCTGGTGGCGCAAGTACAACGACGTGTTCCCCGACGAGCTGCCCGGGTTCGAGGCCGGCGCCTCGCTGATCCGCGCCTTCGAGCCCGTCTTCATCCCCGGCCTGCTCCAGGTCCCCGGCTACATCGACCTGGTCACCCGCGTCGCCGGGATCACCGACCCCGCCGACGTGCGCCGCCACGCCGACGCCCGGCTGGGACGCCAGCAGATCCTCACCCGCGACCGCCACCCCTGCCGGCTGCACGCCGTCATCGACGAGACCGCGATCCTGCGGATCACCGACCCCGCCATCCGCGCCGCCCAGGCCGGCCACCTCATCGAGATCACCGACCGGCCCAACGTCGACGTCCAGGTCCTGCCGGTCGCCGCCGGGGTCTACCCCATGCCCGGCGAGGTCTTCGCCTGCCTCAGCTTCCCCGACCCCGCCGACCGCGACATCGTCTACCTCGAAACCGCCATCGGCGACCGCATGCTCGAAGAAACCGACGAAGTGGAACGCTATATGCTCAAGTTCGACAAGCTCCGGGAGATGGCCCTCACCCCCGACGAGACCCGCACCACCCTCCAACGGCAGACGGGATAAATCCGGCATGGACCTATCCGCAGCCAATTGGCGAAAGAGCAGCTACTCCTCGGGCGGCGGGCAAGGGTGCGTCGAGGTCGCGCTCGCCCCTGGCGCGGTGGCCATCCGGGACAGCAAGGACCCCGACGGGCCGGTGCACGTCGTCAGCGTCGGTGCGTTCCGCGATCTGGTTGCCCGCATCAAGTACGGCGAGCTGGATCTCTAGCCGCGCGCGGGAACGCGAAGCCAGATCGCCAGGTGGCATGCGGTCGCGCCGGTGACGGCAGGCGTGCGGCCAGGCGTGCGGCTCGGCCGTACCGAGTCGGTCTGTCACGCGAATCGCTCCCAGGCATCTATCGGACGCGCCACCCGGCCGCTCCGGTGTGTCGGGCGCCATGTGGAAGGCTCACATGACGCCATCATTGCCGTCCAGTGCCAGCCGCAAAATGAAATGCACGTCCGGCTTGCCTGCCTAGTCGTCGGCGATCTGGCGCGGCCGTCCTGATGCCGTGGCCCCGGGGGCCGGTTACCCGTCGGACGCCGCTAACTCAAACCAAATGACGGTCCCGGCCTCGTCGTGCCAGGAACTCCACCGGGCCGAGAGCATCTCGACGAGGTGCAGGCCGGCGGCGACCTGCTCAGCCCGGCCCGGGACGGTCAGGCTGCCGAGCAGCGCAATGCCTGTCTTCATCTCCGCTCCTGGCCCGGCCGGGCAGGTGACGCCGCCGTTGTCGGGTAGCTGGTGGGGCGTGAGTGGGCGCCCGGTTACCGCACCTAACGTACCGCTCACAGCAAGCGTGTAGAAGTAGATTATCTAGAAATCTGTCGCACTAGCATTACAGTGCAGGAACGCGAAGCCAGGAGGTGACCCCACGGGCGAGATCCGGCCCCACGGGCGAGATCCGGCCGGCCGGCTACAGCCCGACCATCAGGAAGCGCTCCCTCAGCCGCAAGCTGGTCGAGCTGCGCAGCGTGACGCCCTGTGGCGGCAGAACGTGGCTACCTGATCAGCGGTTCGGAGCGAGGTTTTCGACACCGAATCCGTCCAGTTCACCGGGCTCGAACCGGCATACGCCAGCGGTCCACCAGAACGCTCCGGCCGGATCGCCATGCAGCTCATATCGGTGCTCGCCGTGAAGCACGGCCCATCCCCCATCGCGCAAGGCGATCAGCCTGATCTCTGGCTGGGAGCTTGCGGGCTGAGCGCGAAGGCCCGCGCGTCTGGACAGCCCGGTGAGATCGGTGACCATGACCGCGTCCTCGCCGGCGGTGGCCAGGCGGGTGCCGTCGGGGGAGTACGCCACCGACAGCACCGTGCCGGTGTGGCCGTGCAGGGTGGCCAGCGGGGTGCCGGCGGCGGGGTCCCACAGCCGCACGGCCGCGTCGGTGCCGGCGGTGGCCAGGCGGGTGCCGTCGGGGG
>Ga0335078_10002771_pt1 | contig 26425 bp, 23 predicted proteins | sample Lox_Sample_32_FD_206711 | JGI IMG/M metagenome (GOLD analysis project Ga0335078, IMG submission 206711) | Soil microbial communities from Loxahatchee National Wildlife Refuge, Florida, United States - Lox_Sample_3.2 | ecosystem: Environmental > Terrestrial > Soil > Wetlands | place: USA... | reverse complement strand
CGGTTGAGCCTTCATCGCTCATGATCCCACCGATGAACGCGATGTTTAGTCCATCGGGAGACCAGCGCGGGATTGCAATCTGCAACGGCGGCTTGTAAATCGCTTTCATCTTGCCGCCAGTCGTCGGCAGAGTGTAAAGCTGGGCTAAATACCAATTCGCATCCCCTTCGCCGTGAGCTGCAATCGTCGCGAAGGTGTGGCCGTCTGGCGACCAATCGTACTCATAAACGTACATGTCCGCCGGAGAAATTTGCTGCAATTTCCCGGAGTTAACCTCCACCCTGGTTAAGCGCTGCTCGTAAATCTTGCTGTGGATCACGCCAGTCTCTGGCGTCATAGGCATCAGCGGTCCTGCAGCGCGCGGCGCATTCTCGGTGAAAAGAATCGCGATACTTTGTCCATCGGGTGACCAGCGCGGGTCAGAAAGAAATCCGGTGAGATCAGTCAGTTTGCGGACGCTGCCTGAGCGAATATCAGCGACGTAGATTTGCGCTTGCCCGCTCTTTTCGGTATCGGACAAGAATGCCAGGCGCGTGCCATCCGGAGCCCAGGCCACATTAGTCTCGTCGCTGCTCCTATTTTCGGCATTCGCCGAGACGCGCTTCGGAGCGAAGTGGGCGGCGTACAGGTCGCCCACAAAAATCTGTGAACCGCCGCTGGTTGCTTCCACCCAGGCAATACGGCTGCCGTCGGGCGACATGGCGACCTGCATGAACCTTTTGGCAAGCTCTTGCGCGTTCAGTGCGAGGCAGCTTGTAAGCACAAAGACTAAGGCTGTTGTTCTTTTCGTCATTGAGTTAACCGAAAATCCTATCTTCCCACGGCAAGGCGGGCTGCCAGTCTCGGCGGCAGTTCCGCGGCCAGTATGCGGTCCTGCGCAGCCCGAAGATTGTACGGTACGCGGCAAAACGTAACGATCCCTGCTTCCGCATCGAATACCGCGAATGCCGCTCGCCAGTCGCCATCTCGGGGCTGTCCCACCGAGCCAGGGTTGATCATGTACCGGACGCCGGAGCGCAAAGGATATTCACAGGATTCAGCGCCGCCGACGGTCTTATATGCCGGACGAAAACTGTCGCCATGGTCGTTGGTAGCCAGGAAAACACCCTGCAAATGAGTATGCCCGAAGAAGGTCAAGCTCGATGCAGCGGTGAGGAGCGGTTCAACGGCCTCGCGCAGGCTCACGACGTATTCATCTTCATCCAGCGGCGATCCGTGAACGAACTGCGTATCGGGAAGCTCCACGAGTTGCAAGGGGCCCGGCGGCAGAGCTCGCAACCAATCCATCGATTCCCTGGTAAGGTGGTCGCGAGTCCACAAGGCCGCAGCGGCAGCGATGGGATTGAAATCATCGATATCCATCGTGCCGGAAACCGCTTTGTCGTGATTGCCGCGTACGAACTTCTTGCCCAGTTTGCGGGACTGGTCAATCACCTCGTTTGGCGAAGCACCGTAGCCGACCAGGTCACCCAGATTGATTACCAGGTCATGCTCGGGCGCGGCGGCCATGCAGGCCTCCAGTGCCTCAAGATTGCTATGGATATCGCTCAGTATGAGAAGACGCACAAATCTCCGCGCAAATGTCGGATTATAGCCCGTACAGGTCCTGCTTGCAGCAACCGCATCCTATGTTCTGGTTCGCCGTGCTCATGTCACGCCGAAGTTGGAACCAATGGCGTATTTATGTGAGAGTCACGACCGTATTCATCACGGGACATCTTGCCCAGTGTCCCGGCGCAACTTCGGCAAGAGCGGGGTAGTTCGCTTCGCAGGCATGTACACGAGATTCACAGCGTGGTTGAAATGGGCATCCCGGAGAAACGGCACCATGCACGCCAGGGACGCCTCCCTCGATGGTTTGCAGGGGACGCTGCCGGTCGGTTCGCATGCTGGGGGCGGAATTCAATAGTCCTCGCGTGTAAGGGTGTGCAGGATTGGCGAAAATGTCCTGCCTGGAACCGACTTCAACCAGGCTGCCCGCGTACATTACCGCGACACGATCCGCAATTTGTGAGACTACGGCGAGATCATGTGAAATGAAGAGCATCGTCAGCCCAAATTTCTGTCTCAGATCGGCCAGCAGCTCCAGGATCTGTGCCTGAACCGTAACGTCGAGTGCGGTTGTGGGCTCATCCGCAATCAACAACTGCGGTCGGTTCACCATGGCCATTGCTATCATGACGCGCTGGCGCATGCCGCCAGAAAGCTGATGCGGATAATCTCTGACTCTCTTGGGCGCATCTCGAATGACGACCGCCTCCATCGCCGCAACCGCTCGGTCCCATGCTTCGGACCTTGAAATCTTCTGATGTGCCCGTGCTGCCTCGGCAATCTGATCGCCCACCCGCATCACGGGGTTTAATGCGGTCATCGGCTCCTGGAAGATCATGCTGATGTGTGACCCGCGTAGCCCGCGCATTTGGTCACCTGGCACAGAGAGGAGGTCAATGTCCTTCCCGGTCGAAAAGTGAATCTCACCCTCGACCGATGCCTGTGGAGGAAGCAGCCTCATAATCGCAAGCGAGGTGAGCGACTTTCCCGAGCCGGATTCGCCCACTAAGCCGAGCACCTCCCCTTTCGAAATGCTGAGGCTCAGATCGCAAACGGCACGAAGTTTCGGAGAAAAACCGGGTGGAGAATTCGATGGGAATTCAATTGTCAACTGGCGTATGTCGAGGAGAGGAGGCAAAAGCCTATGTTATCAGCCCGGAATTACGCAATGCTGCGCTTCAGCCGCGGTCGCCGCGTGCGCTGAGTACCAGCGGTTTCTACGCGGTTGCGCCCATTCTGCTTGGCTTTGTAAAGAGCTTTGTCAGCGGCCAGGATCACCTGCTCGACGTCTTTCAATCCTGTATTCGTCCCCGCGATCCCAATGCTGATGGTCACAGACAGTTCGCCTGACCCAGACTGAACCGCTTTACGCTTTTTGCTTGTGTGCGCCAGTTGCCTGCGTTCGGGGCCGCGGGCGACAGCGCGGCGATCCACAATTCCCCGTGCTCGAAATTCGGATATTTCTATCTCCCGCCGCAGCTGTTCGGCCTGTGAAACCACATCATCGGCGTGCTTGCCCCGAAAAAGAATCGTAAATTCTTCTCCGCCCACACGAAATGCCTCGCCGCCTCCGCTGACCTGGGTGAGCCTCCTCGCAACTAGGCGTAGAACCTGGTCACCCGTATCATGACCATACGTATCGTTAAACGATTTGAAATGGTCGATATCAACTGCGGCGATGGCAAAGCACTCGGGTAGCTGTAGAATCGCTTCGTTGAACGCACGACGCCCCGGTAACCCGGTCAATTCGTCATGGTAGGCAAGGAAATACGAATTCTCCACAAGTGACGCGACCAGAACCAGCGCCGCCGTACCGAAGTAAGCAGTAGCTACGCGGCCAACGCCACCCGTCTGTAACGCAATCGACGCCACAGCCAAAGACCAAAGCAGCCCGATATCAGTCGCTTTGTGGTATAGAAGAACGCGACCTAGCAGCACGCCAAACGCGAAAACGAACAGAACCAACGCAGGCTGCGGGAGCTTTGTCCAACGAAACAAATGTTCGCTCACGAAACGGGCCCGCAGAAACCATGGTGCAGATTTCTCGTCCGGACGACAGATCACCGCTACAAAGACTGCTTCGAGCAGCAGCACGCACAGACGCGGCCCCAAGGCGACCAGGGTCAGCCCACGCTCGCGCACCCAGGATACAAGCAGGAAATTCAGCGGCAAGAGAAACGCAACTGCTTCAAACGCGATCCGTCCCGGGCCGCTTATCCCAAGTTTGCCCGCCGAAAAAAACTCCATCGCGCGGCTCGCCAGAAACAGCGTGATCAAGGCGCTGAATATTCGACTGGAATGGAAACGCCAAGCGAGAAAGAGGCCGGCCGAGAACACAGCCCAGAAGTAAAACTCAACGGCGGCCGCGGAGAGCGGCACAATGCCTGTCCCAATCAGCACCAGCGAGGCGAGCATCAGGGCTCCGCCCGGCCAGAAAAGCGATTTGAGCAAACTGGTACCCATAGCGCTTGCCCACAATTATCTTCAACCCGCACCTCACGACGGCAGTACTGGCCGGGGTTCCCGAGGACTCGGCCTTCGGGTGACAGTCATCATTGCAAGTAGCTCATTTCAGAGCTAGGATTTCGTCAAAAATGCGAGGTGGGTATGAGGCGCTGCTATTGGCTCTCTCTGCTTTCAGCTGTGATTGCACTTTCCGTTTTCTCCCAGGCGCAGCTCGATAGAATTGCCGTTTCCGCGGGTACGCCGGAAGACCAAGCATTGACTGCAATCTCAAACGAGCCCGATGCGCAGAAAAAGCTCACGATGCTCCAGGATTTTGTCGAGAAGTTCTCGTCGAACAATGCAGCGGCGGCCTATGGCGAATGGCAGCTCTCACAGACCTATCAAAGCTCCGGTGATTTGCAAAAAGCTCTTGACTATGGCGACAAAGCGCTCTCGGCTTCACCCCACAATATGGAGATTCTGGTTTCGCAGGCGGGCATCGCGCAGCAAATGAAAAACGGTGCCAAGCTGATGGAGTACGCCGTGCGCGGAGCAGAGATCTACAATGGATTGGCGAAGCAACCCCGGCCAGAGGGCATGAGCGATCAGGATTTTGCGCGTCATGTGAACGAAGACCGGGACTTGGCGAAGAGCTCTTACGATTTTCTCGAAGCGGCCGCATTCAATGCCATCAGCGCTGAAAATGATGCGAAGGCCCGCGTGTCTCTAATCGAGAGCTTCACGCCGGCTTTTCCCGATTCGCGGTTTAAAGAGCAGGTGGCCTCTTACGCGATCGTGTCTCTGTCTGAACTCAAAGATAATGGGCGCCTGATCGCCTACGGCGAAAAGACTTTAGCGACGGACCCGAATAATCTTCCCACCTTGCTGCTCATGGCAAATGCTTACGCCGATGATCCAAAGCCCGGCAGTGCCAACAAAGCTGCGACCTATGCGCAGCAGGCCATCGAAGTCTCCAAAGCCAACGCGCCCGATGCTGACCGCTCTCGAAAGCTGTCTGCCGGGATTGGTTATTCGACACTCGGATATGTCCATATGAAAGAAGACAAGACGGCAGCTGCGATCCCGGACCTGAAATCAGCATGCGCTTTGCTCAAGGGGCAGGACGATCAGCAATATTCAATTGCGGCTTACCGCCTAGGTTTCGCATACGCCAAGCTGAACAAGCTGACCGAAGCCCGCGAAGTGTTGAACGATGCTGTCAAGATCTCCGGCCCGGTGCAACAACCAGCGCAGGAGTTGCTGGCAAAGGTAAATTCGGCGAGAGCCAAGGGGAAATAGGTTCGATCAACTTCCGTCGGGATAACCGCCCCGGTGCAGCACCATGGGAAAGTGGGGAAGCGTCTCCGGAGGTTTGACGGCTGCTCGCCATCCATCCGGATAGGGGATCAGGCCCCGAAACAGGGGCGAGTCTGGAGCAGTTCCGTCTGCCGCAAGGGATTGTAGAACAACACGCAAAACTTCAATCGTTTTCCCGCCGAAGCGGGTTTTCCACCGCTCCTCGATTTGTCGAACCAGAATTTGGTAGGTTTTCTCGGCTTTGTGCCCTTTAGTAGTGAGCCGAACCAGTCTGGCTCGGTAATCAGAATGCTCTGTGGCAAAGTTGCTTTCAACAAGAACGCCCAGCGCCATCGCAATTGCCTCTTTGGAAACACCCGACGAACGCGGCAGGTCACGCACACGGACTCTTTGATCAGACATCACTCTGAGCACATTGGCGCTAATGGCCAACGATACGTCCGACTCTTTTTCGAACTCGATGGCGAAAGCGAGGAGCGCCTTTGAGAGCAGCGCGTACAGAGGCAGATTCTTCGCCTCCTCAACACGCGCGCCTCCTGAGCTACGCCATCGAGGCTTAGGACCTGCAGTCCATAATCCGTAGCCCGGAATTGGAAGGCAATCAGGAAGCTCAAGTTCCAATTGGCTGACAATCTCTGACAAGCTGCGCTGTAACTTGTCGATTTCCGCCGCACCAAACCGGTCGCGCCAACGCACTTCAATTTCAGGGAGCAAACCTCGCCAGATCGTCTGGGCCTGTTTACCGGCTCTTGTCGGACGAATTATCCATTCCGCATGCGGTGCGTCAGCGCGTCCTTCAGGTGGTTTGAGGGTGATATATCCCCAGCGATGCAGTCCTCTGAAGTTGGTTTTAGTGCGCGCGAGGCGGACGACATCCCGGGGAGTGATGCCGTCGTCGCCTACGAACCGCATACAGTTCATCCACATCACAACTGAGGTTAGCCACGGACCGTTTTCCCCGCCCGGAGTGCTGCCATGGCGCGTGGTTGTGTGAGGCAAGCAATGCTCAGTTTCGTTATCGCACTCGATCGTGAATGCGACAAGGGCTTGCGACAACAGAGCGGACAAGGGTACAGGTCCACGCATACGGTCACTGTTTCAGCAGGTCGGAAGAAAGCAGGTTGGCTTTATGTGCAAGGTTATACGCCCGTTGGGTATCGCCGTTGGTGGCCGCTGTTCTCGCCTGTGCAATGTACGCCTTGATTTCGGTCATCTCGTCGTTTTCCGGGGCAGTCAACTGACGGTTTGAAAGCGCCTTGAGGTTGTCACTGGTCATTGCCAGCAAACGGTCAGTGTTTTTTAATTCGCCAGTGGCCTGACGGGAAGGAACGCTCGGTCCGATCTGCTCCAGTGGCTCAATTGTGCCGCCTTCGCGCACGATTGTCTTCGGGGGTGATTTTTTTTTGTGCGGGGCGGTTCGATTTATGCCAGTGGCCGAGCCCGTTTGCTTCGCTTGTGAGTTTCCCTTTGAGTTGGATTGAGAAGAACGGCTGGCCGTCGCTTGCACTGCGCTGCCTGCGGCCTGCTGCGTCGAACTTTGTTCACTTGCTTGGCCCGTCTGCTCCATCAACTGCGCATGCGCACACGGGCCTGAGAACGTCAAGGCCGCGCATAGGGTGACAGAGGCAGAAAAGTGCATCGCGAGGGATTTGCTCACAGAAATTGTAGCTCGGGAAAATGACATTCCTGTGGCTGCTGGATTAAAACGCTCCGCCACCTCCACCGCCAAATCCTCCGCCGGAGAATCCACCACCGCCGAAGCCGCCCCCGCCCCATCCTGAGCCGGTAGAACTGGCGCGTGGCGCGGAGACAAAGACCTGCTGCATGTCCCCAGCCATGCCGTGCATTGAGCTGGCGAAGAATATCGGATTGAATCCCATGCCATAGCCGTAGGCCGGCCCGACGTACCATGCCGGCGGGCTCGTGACGATTCCGGCAAACGCGTGTGCCCAGTTGCTCTCGACACCGAGCGCCATGGCGTAGGGTAGCAATTTTTCGAACGTATTCGGGGGCATGCGCTTCAGTCGATCAGTGTCGGTGCGGCGCATAAATTCCTGCAAGCCGAGCACAGCGATGCGTGTCCGCCCGCCTTTTACGGTTTTCGCCGTCATCTGCCGGGCGAAGAGCCACCAGATAACAGCCGAGATGATTCCGCAACCGATCAGAAGTCCAACGGAACTGAAAACATCTTTGACCCCGGTGAACTGGGCAACGACGAACGGGGCCGCGATTACCACGATCGCGGCGAGGCTGTAACCGTTGGCCGATTCCGGATCGAGCAGATACATGCCCTTATTCCGCAGTTCTGACATGATGTCTTCTCGAATGACTGGAATCGCGGTGTAGAAATGGTTCTTCAGGCTGGATAGCGGGACCTCCTGGCCCCCCTGAAAGACGTTCTCCAGCATAACGAGCTCGTGTGGTTGAAGCGTTTTGTCGGTCCATTCGGTTTGTGACTTGAGTGAGTGCAGGATGTAATCCTTGTGATGAAAGACCAGGCCCTTCTCATCGACTTCTTCGATTTTGATATAGCCACGGACGGCGAGATCGATAATCGTGGAGGTAATGTCCCGGGGATGGACCTGGTCTTCGAGCAACGTTCCCGTTTCGGCGGGAGACATTCCTTCCGGTGGGTCGTACATCGGTGCGACCGAAAGCCCGGGATCGGGGTCGCGCCCCTTGTACCACCACAAGGTGAACATGACGGCCAGAGTCCAGAAGGGCAGAAAGACGATCGGATTGCTGCCCAAGAACCACATGGCGCGGGTGAATGTGCTGGGCTCTTTCAAAATGCCCTTAGGGATGTAGACGTCAATGGTAAGGCCGCCGCGCATCGGCAGCGGGTTATTGGTTTCAAAGGTTGCCTCGGAGCCCTCGATGGCTGAGGTCGCGTCGCGCTCGGCCGAGCCATATACGCCTGTAAAAGCTTGCGCACGCAGCGACCCTGCCGCAGCCGCCGGAAATGAAACCACAGCACTCGCGTGCTCGATCGGCACTGGCCAGTCGTTGCCGGTTACGTTCCAGTAGAACTCGTCGTGATCATCGAAGTATCGAATGCCATTACTAATGGTGTACTCGATGTCCACAGTCCGTGTCACGTTGACGGCATTCGGAATGTAAATCTTCAGATCGCGATTGCCGTGCTGAGTGGAAGACTCGTACTTCAACTTGTGGCCTTCGCTGTCAGTCACAGAAATTATGTTGAGGTAAAGCGTGTAGTTGGTTCCGCTGGGGCCGGGATATTCGATGGGAATGAAGCGATGGATTCCGTGCCACTCGCCATTGAAATCGAGGGTAATGCGCTCGCTGACGTACGCTTTACCTTCTTCGTTTATCGAAATGGTATCGTTGAAATCGGCAATGCGCCACGACCTTGCGCTTGCCTGCGAAGCTGCGAAGATGCAGGTCAGCAACAAAGCTAATGCCAGTACACGCTGAGAGCGTCGCGGCATGGTCTAGAATTTCACTGCAACCGGCTCGCGGTCGGCTTCGGCAGTTTCAAAGAATTGCCGCTGCTGGAAGCCGAACATGCCGGCAAGAATGTTCGTCGGGAATGATTGAATTTTCGTATTCAGATCGCGGACGACTGCATTGTAATAACGCCGCGCGTTTTGAATTGTGTCTTCAATCTGGTTCAGCGACATCTGGAGTTGGGTGAACTCCTGCGAAGCCTGTAGCTGCGGATAATTTTCCGCAACCGCGAATAATGTGCGCAACGCGCCGGTCAGCTGATTTTCGGCGGCAGCTTTATCGGCCGGGCCGGTTGCCGCGATCGCCGCGGAGCGGTACTTGGCAATGTTCTCGAACGTGCCTTTTTCGTGCGCCGCGTATCCCTTTACCGTTTCGACGAGATTAGGGATCAGATCATGCCTGCGCTTGAGCTGTACGTCGATGTCTGACCAGGCAGAATCAGTGCGCACACGGAGCTGAACGAGAGAGTTATACATCCCGATCAGCAGAAATACGATGACAACGAGAACGCCTAGAATGATCCAGCCGACCATATGCGTCGTCCTCCTTTGGGCAAAACGCAGCAAGCTGCGGCCCCATGGGACAAGGATAAATCAATGGCCCGGTATCGCACAGGGGGCATCACTGCTGTACCTTGATTCGTGAGGTTGAGGCGTAAGATCATGTGTTTGCTACGGCAACAACTCTGGTAGCAGCTTAATCTTTGAAAATCGCATCGAAGGGTCGTGATGCTCCTGGCCGATGTATTCAAGGCATCCTTACCATGAAAATTCTTTCCAAGCTGCTTGCGTCGTCCGTTTTCTGCTTTGGGTTGCTGTTAATTCACGCTTCGGCCCAAAGCTGCCTGACCTCATCCGACATGGACCAGCCCACACGTTCCGCCATTGAGGCTGCGGCCAAGAAATATTTCGATATGGCGGCACACGGTGACTCGGCCGGATTAAAGCAGAACGCCATCCCAAGTTTGGCCTCCGGTTTCAGCGGAGTAGAAAACGCTGTTCGGGATAACCAGGAAAACCTCTCGGGAGTACAGGGCATTGTTCGTAAGCCATTCGAACTGAAGGCAGAGGGATCGACTCCGGATCCCTATGGCGAGTTCCTGTGTGGCGTCTTCGGCAAGAATGGCCAGACTGCCGATAGCGCTGTATTCGTCATTCCCAACCTGCCGCCGGGAAATTACGCGGTGGTCACTGTTGATGCCAGCACCAAGAAAGGTCCGTATACGGTCACGTTCGTCCTGCAGCAGATGGGGGCCGACTGGAAGCTCGGCGGGTTTTACGTCAAGGAAATGCAGGTCAATGATCACGATGCCAAGTGGTTTGCCGACAAAGCGCGGGAGTACAAGGGCAAGGGATGGACTCATGACGCATACTTTTATTTTCAGGAGGCGCGCGACCTTAGTGTGCCGGTTGTATTCATGAGCACCCAGGCGACGGACAGTCTCTATACCGAAATGCAAGCGGTTAAGCCCACGGATTTGCCGGGCAGCGGAAACATCGCCGACCTTGCAGCGGGCGGCAAGACCTATAAGCTAACCAGCATGTTCCCTCTGGTCGTAGGGAAAGATCTCGATGTCGTGGTAAAGTTCCAGACCGACACTGTGGCCGACACGGCAAAAGCGTTTCAGGACAACATGGCGGTGATTAAGGGAATCATCGCCAAATATCCGGAGTTTCGTGATGCGTTCGATGGAGTGGTTGCCCGCGCCGTCGCGCCGTCAGGACAGGATTATGGTTCGCTGTTGCCGATGAAGGAGATTAAGTAATCTGCGACTCATCCACGGAGAACACAGAGCTACACAGCCTTACTTCCTGGTGCCTGCTCCGCAAAAGTGCACTCTTTCGGATCTTTGTCTTCGCGCAATCCAATGAACACAGGCGCCCTCAGCTTCACCCCTCCTTCGGCCGTTCCGTGGGTCCACTCGCTGAACTTGATTTCGGCTACACGCTTGGGGCGCACCCAATGAACCTTCTTCGCATCCACGGGACCATAGAATGGGCTTCGGGCCGTGTCCAGTTGATTCAGCACCCCCCAGATTTGCTTTAGCGTAACCTGGTTAAACCCGGTCCCCGCCTGTCCAACATGTATGAGCCGGGCTTTTTCATCGTAGAGGCCAAGCACTATCGATCCGAAATATTGCCGGCTGCCCTCGGGATCGGTGTAGCCGGCGATTACGCAATCAATAGTCTGAGTGATTTTTATTTTCAGCCACTCGCGGGTGCGGCGCTCTTCGTAGCAACTGCCACGACGTTTAGCGAGAATGCCCTCGAGTCCCTGTTGTTTCGCAGCTTCGAACAGCGCTTTGCCGCTGGGAAAATGATCGGAGTAGCGCACCAGTTCGCTGGGTTTGATGACTTGCCGCAAGACTGCTTTGCGATCTTCAAGCGAGACTCGGCGAAGATCATAGCCATCGAGATAGATAAGATCGAAAAGGTAATATGCGATTTGCAGTTCAGGATTTGCAGAGACGCGACGGCCGTGGCCGCGAATTCCGGTGCGCTGCTGCATCAGGCTGAAGGATGATCGGCCGCTTTCGTCCAGCGCGACGACCTCGCCATCGAGAATTGCAGTTTTTGCGTTGATAGATTGGGGAAGTTGCTGGAGTTCGGGATATTGTCCGGTCAAATCGTTTTGATTACGCGAGACAAGGCGAGCTGTGCCACTCTCTATGTACGAAACCGCGCGGTACCCGTCCCATTTGATTTCAAACAGCCATTCAGGACTGTCGAAAGGCTTTTCCTCTGGCACCGCCAGCATGGGGCGAATCGCCGTGGGCATAGATCTCTGGACGGCACCCTTCAAGCCTTTCACTCCAGAGGGCGCTGAGGACCCAGAGGCCGTCCCACGACGTGATGCATTTGCGTTCTTACCTCCGTATTTTGTTTTTCTGTGTTCCTCTGTGTTCTCTGTGCTTTGTCCTTTCGGTTTTAGTTTTTTTTTATCCAGCTTGGCTAGCGTGTCAGCCAGCCACGGCGCTTTCACTTTCCCTCTCGCGGCGGGTCGATCGCTCTGCCATTCGTCTGAATCGCGATCTCCGCCAATCTTCCACATGGTGCGCTTGCTCAACACTGATGTTTCGTAGTCATTAATGTCATAGCCTTCTTCTGCCGCGTCGTCATGCTTCTTGATCAGCAGCCACTCAGTTCCTTTGCTTCCGGGTCGCCGGGCCTTCATGTGAATCAAAGCGAAGTCGCCGTTGAGGCGCTTGCCATGAAGGCGAAACTTGAAATCGCCCTTGTGCAACATGGCGTCAGCTTCTGTGTCGTTGGTCGGAACGTATTTTCCGTTCACCATTTGGGGCGATAGCGGTTCCCACGTGCCCACATCCCAAACCATCACGGTTCCGGCGCCGTAGTTGCCTTCGGGAATGATGCCCTCAAAATCGAAGTATGAAACCGGATGGTCTTCCACTTGCATGGCAAGTCGCTTGTCAGCCGGATCGAGCGACGGCCCTTTGGGGACCGCCCAAGACTTGAGCACGCCATCCATTTCAAGCCGGAAGTCGTAATGCAGGCGAGTGGCACGGTGTTTCTGTACCACGAAACGATGGCCAGATTTTTTTGCCACTTTTGGCGGAGGTTCAGGCGTTTCGCTGAAGCGCCGTTTTCGTTTGTATTCCTCTAATGGCACGAAGCTATTCTAATGACGCAGCAGACTGAACAGAAGTGCGCCGCCCGCGCGCCAGGTTCGTTTAGAATCGCTGGCTGGATTCGAGGTTTGCTCAAGGTAATGGTAAAACGGGAATATCCCGAGACGCCTCTGGTAGGAGTAGGCGCGATTATCATTGAAGCCGGTCGCGTGGTACTTGTGAGGCGCGGCCACCCTCCGATGAGCGGAGAATGGTCAATTCCGGGCGGTGTGCTTGAGATTGGGGAGACTTTGCGCGAAGCTGCATCCCGTGAGGCACTCGAAGAAACCGGACTTGAGGTGGAACCTGGCGAATTGCTAGGGGTTTACGACCGGGTGGTACGCGACACGGATGAGCGCACTATGTATCACTTCGTTCTAATTGATTTTTTATGCCATCGCATCAGCGGCACGTTGCGCGCCGCCGGCGATGCGGATGATGCCCGCTGGTTCGGACACGACGAAGTGCGATCCCTTTCCCTGGCCGAAGATACTGCCGAAGTGATTCGGCTGGGATTTAAAAAATTTGAGGCAACTTAAACCCCTTCACTTGGGATTCTGCCTATATTCCCAATGGATCTCTGTGGTGTTGGGATCGGTTCGATGGAGAGCTCTCTCGATCAAGTCGTGATCGGGTGACAGCTGGCAAACGGGATCGGTCGCGCTTGCGTTCCCGGTCAGCAAGAACGCCTGGCAACGACACCCGCCGAAATCCTCCTTGCGGCGATCGCAGGAACGGCAGGGTTCGGGCATCCATTCTTCACCACGAAATTTTCTGAAGGCCGAAGACTCACTCCAGATCCACTCCAGCGAGTGTTCCCGAACATTGTCAAACCACATTCCAGGAATTACCGCCGCCGCGTGGCAGGGCAAAACCTTGCCCATGGGGTCAACCAGCATAAGTCTTCGTCCCCAGCCTCCCATGCAAGCTTTGGGATATCTCGCATAGTAGTCAGGCACGACACAATCGATACGGATTCGCCCTGCAAGTCGCTCCTGCGCCTTGCCGACAGCTTCCGTGCAGCGATCCACCTGCTCGCGCGTAGGCAGAAGCGAGTCGCGGTTCTTCAGCGCCCAACCGTAATACTGCGTGTGGGCGATTTCCATCCTGTCGGGCTTCATCTGCTCAATAAACGAGATCATCTCTTCAATCTGATCTAGATTCTGGCGGTGGACGACGAGATTGACAGTGAAGGCGACTTTAAACCGGCGAATGCCTTCAGCCAGCGCGATTTTCCGGGCATGGGATTTTGCGCCGGCAATCCAATTCGCGTTTTGCTCGTTCGCGTCCTGAAAACTGAGCTGGATATGATCGAGGCCGGAGCTCACGAGTGACTCGAGCAAGCCTTCCGACAGGCCGATGCCAGAGGTGATGAGGTTCGCATAAAGTCCTGCACCATGTGCGGCACCAACCAGGGTTTTCAGATCCGGACGGGCGAGAGGTTCGCCGCCGGTCAAATGCAAATGCAGCATTCCCATCTGTGCGGCTTCGTTGAAGACACGCACCCAGTCTTCGGTTGCTAGCTCCTGCTTTATTGAAGCAAGCTCGATGGGGTTGGAGCAGTAGACACAATGCAGCGGGCAGCGGTGAGTGATTTCGGCAATGAGGGCTAGAGGGTTAGGAATGACAGTCATGCCTTGGAGGATCAGTAATCAATAATGCGCTTGCTGTTTAGTTCCTCCAAGAACTTGCTCACGTCCTCGCGGATTCTTTTCTGATCAGCAAGCATATATCTCGCCGTTAATGCGCTGATGATTTCTGCGAAGGTGCGCTGACCGTCGCACAGCTCGAGTATCTTCTGTCCGGTGCCTTCGAGGCGAATCATTCCCTCCGGAAAGAGTACGGCGGGTTCGTTCGGATTAGTTCCCCAGCGGCAACCTGCAGCGAGCCGAGGCTGGCTGCTATCACCGGGAGGAGTCATGCTCGCTTCTCGTCCCAAAGCAGATTCCTTGAGTTGGCATTTCGGCTGGCAAAACCAGACGCGCTCGAAATGGCAAAACCACTGGACATTACAGGCCTTCAATCCTGAATGCGCCCGGTGGCGGACAGCCCGGCTGTACGTAGGAGTAATAGATCGCGTCCAGTTGCGCCCAAAGGATGTCGCATTTGGCGCGCAGAGCGGCAATCGCTGATTCTTGTTGCTCACTCGTACCCGCGTGTTCAGTCACCCATGCCAATGCGAAGCGGGCGTCCTCGGGTGCTTGGTCGAGCCGCGCCGTGAAATAGTCCAGTCCGCCCGAAAGCCACGGATAATGCTGCCGCATCCGGTCCATACGCAGTGCGATCAGATCGCGGGAGAACAGTTCGGTGAGCGAGGATGCAATCGCCTCAAGAAAGCTGCGATTGCGGACCAGATCGAGGTACGCATCGACTGCATAGCGCACCGCAGGAAGCACTTCGGCACAGCCAATTACACGCATACGCTCCAGCCCGGTTGCCTCGGCGAGCCGAATCCAGCGCTCGATCCCGCCTGCATGTTCGCGATCGCCGTCGTGGTCCACTACTCGCTTTCGCCAAGCGCGACGGAATTCGGGATCGTTGCTGCGCGACAGAATAATTGCGTCTTTGATCGGAATGCGGCTCTGGTAGTAGTAGCGATTCAGCGCCCAAGCCTGCAGCTGCCCACGTGTAAGCTTTCCCTCGTGCATCATCAGGTGAAAGGGATGTTTGTGATGGTAGCGCTCCTCGCCCACCTCGCGAAGTCGAACGCGAAGTTCATCGGCGGTCAGCCGCGGCGCAGTAACTGCTTCTAAAGTTCGAGTCGCCATCCGTCCTCCGCGATTTCCCAACCCTGGGCGCGAACCTCGGCGTACTCGGGCCCCGCTTCGTTCAACATAGGATTCGTATTATTCACGTGAATATAGATTTTGCGCGGCCGCTTGACACCTGCCAACGACTCCAAGCTCCCGTCCGGGCCAGAAACTGGGACATGTCCCATGTCGCGCGCAGTTGCTCCCGATCCCAGTACCCGAATCAACTCGTCGTCGCTCCAAAAAGTGCCGTCGAAGAATAGAACATCTGACGACTCCATTCGCCCACGCAGAGCTTCATCAATGGTAGAAACAGCCGGCAAGCAGGTCACTCGCTTTCCTGACGATGACTGAACAATCAGGCCTAGCGAGGCTTCCTCCGGTACCAGCCCTGCTCGTTGTTCTTCAGACACATAGACAGGATAGCGGTTCCGGAGCGAAAATACCTCGCAACACAAACCCAGGTTCTCGCCTGAGTTATCCGCAACAGCAAAACTTTGCGCGGGCTTGATCGTTTTCCAGTCCACCTGCCGTGGTATGCGATTCAGCATTCCAAAAACGTTGTTCTGTTCGCGTAGGACTCGCCTTAATGATGACGTGCAGTAGATCCGAAACGGTTGTAGTTCCCTTAGGGAGAGCAATCCGGCTGTCTGATCAAGATCAGCACCGGTGAGCAGGACAGTGCAAATAGGCGACGTTCGCTGCACCCTGCGGGGGTGAAGAGCAGGTGTGGTTTCGATCTGCAGCCGTAAGTCAGGGGAGGCGTTTAACAACAACCAATGCTCACCATCATCGCTGATGGCAAACTGAGTTTGAGTACGCGGCTTTCCGGCGAAAGTTCCGGCTCGCAACGAACGACAGTTCACACAGTTACAATTCCACTGCGGGAAACCGCCTCCCGCGGCCGAGCCAAGGATCTCTATATACATCCGGAAGCTTACATTGAAGCGCTGACGTAAGAATTAATCTCGCAGTTCAACGAGATCTCTTCAAACGTCGGGGTCGTCCATTCCATGGCCCTACCTCCCAAAAGAGTTTCTACAATAACACGAAATCCGCGAATGCAGATGTAAAAAGCTAGGCCACCGAGCCGTTCTCGAATTCAAGCTGTGGGACACTCGCCCCGACCGCTCGTTGCGCCTTTTCGGTGCCCTGCCAGACCAGTTGGTCAGGGCAAACGACATCCAGCAACGGGCTGGCCATGAAAGTTGTGATCAAAGCCATCACCACCATCATGGTAAACAGCGCTGGCGAAATCACTTTGATGTCTAAACCGATATCGAGGATGACCAGTTCCATTAACCCCCGTGTATTCATCAACGTGCCCAGACCAATCGCCTCGCGTGTCGGCATCGTCGTGAGCCGCGCCGCCACCGCTGACCCTCCTAGCTTGCCGACTGTAGCCACGAGAACAATCAGAGCGCAATAACCCCACATTTCAGGGCCTCTAACCAGGGCGATATTGGTACGTAAACCGGTAAAAGCGAAGAAAATCGGCAAAAGCAACGTGACCGTGATGGTCTCAAACCGATCCAGAACATAGCGCACGAAGTGCCGCTCTTTGGGCATGACTGCACCCATCAGAAATGCCCCAAACAATAAGTGCAGCCCTAACCATTCGGTGCAGAGCGAGGCGCACATCATTATCAGCAGCATTAGAGCCATTGCGTTCTCGCTCAACTCGCCGTTCTTCCGATAGGCTCTTTCGAAGCCGAGCAGCAGGCGCTGCACGACAAAAAGCATGATGAGAACGAACGTCACAATTCCGCTGATCACCACGTATATGGGGGAACTCCCACCAGCGGCCCGGGTCAGCATGACTATGTAAGCAAGAATGCACCAGCCAGTGACGTCATCCACCGCGGCGGAGGCGATCGCGACTGTTCCAAGTCGCGTGTGCAGCCAGTCGCGCTCCTGCAGAATGCGCGCGAGCACAGGAAACGCCGTAACGCTCATCGCCGCCCCCATGAATAACGCAAAACTGGTGAAGGAGACACTGTCGTCTGACAGCTTCGGGTAAAGGAAAAATGCCAAGAAAGTTGCCAGTACGAACGGGGCGGTGATGCTGACGTGACTCGCTAGCACAGCGGAGTGACCGTGTTTCTTTAATTCCCCAGGATTAATCCTTAATCCCACCAAAAACATGAAAACAACCACGCCAATCTGGCTTAAGGCGCTCAGGAATCCCAAGCTCGACGGGGGAAACAGATACGCAGAAAAGTGTGGTGCGAGCCAACCCAGCAACGACGGTCCGAGCAGAATGCCGGCAAACATCTCGCCCACCACGCGCGGCTGATGGATTTTCTTGAACAGCACGCCAAGAATTCGGCAAGAAGCCAGAATAATCGTCACCTGCAGGACGAGCGTGAACAGGTTCGGCATCAGTGTGCCGCTTTCTGCGGCAGCTCACGTACCGCATGGAAACGAAGAGGCTCGCAGGAATCGCATCCCTGGCGGGAGAGAAAACCGGCCATCGCCCTGGGGTTGCTGGTTGGGTCAAGTGAGGCGGTTAACGTCACACCACCACAGTGGACGGTAGTATCGCCGGTTTGTAGCTGCGCTTTGACGTCAGTAGCAGTGATTGAACCCGGCACGGCAGTGCTCAAAGCACCCGATAAATTCATCGTAAAATTCTGGCCAGATTGAGAGATCGACATAACCAGGTTATTACTGGAAACAAGCTGATCGCCACATTTTCCGCTGGCCCGTGAGGGTGGTTCAAACTGCAGTTTCCAAGTGCCGTCGATCGAAAGCGGCGCTTGTAGGGAACGGCCCGCCCGTACTACCCCCAACAGACCGAGCAGCGGAAAGGCGACGAGAGTTATGTAGGCTACGACAAACTTCTTGGTGGCCCTTTGCATAGTTCCCCAACGTGTTGAAACTTACCTTCCGTCGCGGTCCTGAGGGGCAAGGAACCAGGGGGTGGTAGTGTCGTCACTCTCAAAGAAATTCAGCAGCTCGTTGGCAACCTTCTCTACACCCGTGTTTGACGGGTTATTGCCATCGGAAACGAAATCCGGGCAAGACCAAGCCAATCCATCCGGGCGCAGAGTCAATCCATTTCCCCAGTAATACGGCCCCCAGCTCATCCACGGTGCTGTAACTGCGCCATTCTGCGGATTGTAGTTCAGGGATGGATCACCATCCAGTTGGTCCTGAATCGCCCATTTCACCGCGAAACCATCTTCGTATGCGTAGGGCTCGGGATTAAGGGGATTTCTCAGCCCATTGGCGTATCCGCCATACGCGCGGCTGGAGAAATACACGAGCTTGATATTAGGGAACAAAGTCAGAAGGTCTCGGGCGACGTCTTCGACATCGGTCGTAACGGAACTGATGTCATCCGGAAACGTCCCGGTGATCTGCGCATCTGCGGGCTCGAACCACGCAGCAACAACCTGATTTGCGTTTACTCCTGCATTGGGCAGGAAAGTTGTCATGATGGTATTCCAATATGCCGATCCTGGAGCGGCGAACGCGGCCACCGATTGTCCCTGAGCGCCATTGACAAGAACCACTGCTGGATTCTTGGCCGGATCGGCGTTGGCATCCGTGGCCAACTGCGCGCCTTCAACATACGCTTCAGAAGACCCCAGCAGCAACACGACCTCCTTGCCATCCGGATCGTATTGTCCCTGCGAGTTCAGCGGGACAATGGCTTGCGCCAGTCCCACACCGTAGGCATCATCGTCGCCTGGGCGTGTGTTGCTACCATCGGGATAGAGGCCGCCTTCCGCGTCCAGATAAGTGCCTGCGCCGAGTACGTCAATCGGAACAATGGGCGTATTCGTACCGGAAACATCCCATGAAATGTTGTTGCAAGAAGCTCCCGAGGGGAGAGAAACGGGAATGGTGATGGATTGCGTGGCGGTTTGCGGCGGGGAACTGGAGTCCTGCACTTGAACGGATGCCGTGTAAGCACCTTTCTTGCCAGTTTTTGAGACCGTACCTGAGATCAGGCCGCTGCTCGACAGTGTCAATCCAGCAGGAAGTGAGGACAATGCAGTCCATGTATAAGGGCTGGTTCCTGCCGCGGCGGAAAGTTGGGCCGAATACGCTGCGCCGCGAGTTGAAACCGCAAGCTGTGGGAAGTTGGTGACGGCAAGCGTAGCCGCAGCAGTGCCAGAGCCCGTCAGATCTACTCCTTGTGTAGGCAGAACATCATATGTCAGCGTCAGCTCGCCGTTGGAATTACCGACCTCATCAGGAGTGAGTGCCACTTGTACCTGGGTTGAGTTGCCTGGCTGCAGGACGGTGGAGGTAAACGCGGTAACGCTGAACGGCGGGTCGGCGGATGCCGACAACAAGGTTACATTGCTCGTCCCCGTATTGGTTATCGTCACGCTTTGCGGTGACGAGCTTGTACCTTCGGGCACACTTCCAAAACCAAGTGCGATGGGACTGACGCTCGCGATTGCGCCGGTCACTTTGCCCGTGCCTGTCAGTCCCACGCTTAACGGTTTTTGCCCGGTGACATTTACGGTGAACTTTCCGGGGAATTGCTGCTGGGCTGTGGGCGCGAACACTATCTCGTAATGTGCATTTCCGCCCGCCGGAATCGAGATGGGCACGATTCCCTGAACAACTTGAAACTGGGGTAGGGAGAGCGAAAATGACGAGACGGTGACTTTGCTGCTGGTGCCGTTGCTCACGGTCACGTACTGCGCGATCGTCTCAAGTCCGACGGTCTCTGTCCCGAAGGATATCTTCGTGGGTGTGATAGTAACCTGCGCCCTTGCACACTCCAGTTGAGCCGCGAAGCCTATCAAACCCAATATGAGATGACTGACGAGCCTAAGGGAAGATCGCATTAATTCCTCCGGAGAACCTGGACGCCTGGTCCTCGAGCTGAGATGGCGGCCTCCGCGCACATCTGCGCATCCATGCCGTCTGGTTTCTCATCCCTGACTGCGAGTGCCGGAGTGCGCACCTCTGCGCATGCAGAACGCGGCAGTTAAAAACAGCTAAACGGTTGCCGCTTCTGCAAACACGTTCGAAGTCAGGTCGCCCAGCAACTTGTGCCAGATGTGCTTCGGGTTCTTCTCGACCTCGCTCACGATGCTCCGCATGCGCGTCAGAACGGCTGGTTCCGCTTCATCATAGACGTCGCCCTGAAGCAATTTGATCACGTCCACGCGATACCTCGGATCCATGATGAACGCGGTAAACAGCACATTGAGCCGGTAGTAAACGTTAATGAAGTTGTACCAGTTCTTGGTGCCGCGCCGGATGGTCGCCTCATACTCCGAGAACGCATCCCGCTTGAAGTTACCGGTTTCGAGCGCCTTCAGGATGTCTTTGTGTGCATAATGCGAGCAGGTGAGGGCGATACTGACGCCCGTCGAGAATATCGGGTCTACAAAACGGCCCGCATCGCCCACTAGCACCACGCGATCACCGGTGAGCTGCTTCATGGCGTAACTATAGTCACCCTCCTCCTTGAAGGGCTTAATCTGCTTCGAGGCCTTCAAAGCGTTGTACAGCGGAGGGCGGCTTCCGATGCAATCCCAGAAGAACTTTTCGCGCTCATCTTTGTTGGGGGCGAAATTCTTCTTCTGAGTAACTACCCCAATGCTGGTGACCCTTTCCGTGATGGGAATCTGCCATACCCAGGTGTTGGTCACAGGCAGGAAGTGGATGAAGATGAAATTGTTCATACCATCGCGGTAGGCCATCGCGGTTCGATCGTAATCTTCAAACCAGGTATGAATCGCGTATTGGTCGAAGATCGGATCCTGAATGCGCCATTTCAGCTGGTTCCCGATAAGCGTGCGGCGCCCGCTGGCATCCACCACAATTTTGCAGGAGGCACTCATCTCTTTCTTGCCGACAGTGAACTTGATGTGCGCGGCATCCGGGTCAGAAAAATCGACGCCCTTTACGCCGACGCCCTGAACGACTTTTGCGCCGTACTCGTTGGCATGCTGCAACAGCAGCAAGTCGAACTTGCTGCGATCCACGTGATAAGTGTAGTTCTGGCCGATGCCTTGGTCGCGCTCGGCGAAGGTGATGTCGGCTTCGTCATTGCGCATTAAGCCTTCGAAGTTGTGATCGTAGGCGCTCCCGCCATGGGCCGCTGTCCAGGCGGCTCCGTACTTATGAGGAAAACCGGCTTCTTCCATCTTGGGCAGGAAGTCGAGTTCCTTGAAAATGCGGTTGGAAGAGGGGACCAGAGACTCGCCTACGTGCGGGCGGGGCATAATGTCGCGCTCGAAGATAACGCAGTTAACCCCCGCCCTCGCGAGGTACGCTCCCATACTGGATCCGGCAGGACCGCCACCAATAATGCCCACGTCAAAATCAGGAACAGAAAAGCTCATATGCGCTCAATGTCTCCTATTCGTTCAATTCTGTGCTGGGAAGGCCCGAGCCGACGGATGAAAGCCAAGCACAACAGCTGGGAGCAAATCCCGTGACTATATTTTCACCCTCAACAAAGCACTTGCTGTGCCAACGGCAAAGTTACCATAAGCTCCTTTAACACAGTAAGTTACCTAAGGTTACGAAGGCCAAAACGGTCGTACCCGCGGATAAGAACTTGGAACAAAACTGTAAATGCATTCACTGCGCTGCCGGTCTGCCAACCGGGGTCTTCTCTGCATGGTAAGCTCAATTCCCCGTGATATTTAACTATACACAGGCCGGTGCAGTTGGCCTGAGCCTGATGGCCGTCCTTGCCTGGGGCACCAGCGATTTCCTCGGCGGCTACGCCGCCCGGGAGGCCGATGCTTTTGTGCTTACGACCGTTGCTCATGTCAGCGGAGCGCTCCTCATGATGACATTGGCGCTTGCGAGCGCTTCACCTTTCCCTGATGAAAAAGGCATTCACTGGGCGCTTCTGGCCGGGCTTTCGGGTGGAGTGGCGCTGGCAATCTTTTACCGCGCGTTAGCCTCGGGACGAATGGGGTTGACGGCTCCAGTCTCCGCAGTACTCGGTGCCGGTATTCCGACGGCTCTTGGCTTTCTCACACAGGGATTTCCGGGAGTTTCGCCGATTTTCGGCTTTTCCCTGGCAGGCCTGGGGATCTGGCTTATCTCGCGGACCGAAGACGGACAGCCGGCTGAAGGTATCGGGCTGGCGATCGCTGCGGGCTGCGGATTTGCAGGCTTCTACATTTGTGCTCACGAGGCTGGTAATGGATCAGCGGCCTGGCTGGCAGCTACACAGAAGTTTGCTTCATTCGGCTTAACGGGCGGGGTTGTTCTCTTACGTCGCAATTTCCGCCAGATCACTCCGAGGGGAATTCTGATCGGTGTCGTCGCGGGCGGGCTGGATGTAACCGGGACTTTCTTGTTTTTCCGCGCCAACCAGATCGGGCGGCTGGATCAGGCGGTTGTGCTGACTTCGCTTTATCCGGCCGTCACCGTTACGCTTGCGCGCATTTTCCTTAGAGAGCATTTCACCCGCTGGAAATTGATAGGGATTCTCGCCGCTCTGGCTGCCGTGCCGCTGATCGCTTCCTGAACGATCTGCTTCCGGTTGCCTGATCGGCTACGCCGGGCCTGCATTTTTCTTCGCCCCATTTATAGTCAGATCATGCGCGCAGTTCTGGCGGGAGGTGGCACCGGAGGACACGTTATCCCCGCGCTTGCCATTGCTCAGGAATTACAAAACTCATATGGCGCTGAAATACTGTTCATCGGGACGGCGCGGGGAATAGAAACTCGCCTGGTTCCGCAAGCTGGATTCGAATTGCGGTTGGTTCAGGTTGGCGCCTTGAAGAACGTTACGGTGCTCACCCGCGTAAGAACCATGTTCGCGCTGCCCCTAGCGTTGTTCAGTGCGCGCAGCATTCTCTCCGGATTTCAGCCCGATATCGTGATCGGTGTTGGTGGATATGCCTCGGGCCCAGCCATGATGGCCGCGGTTCTTGACCGCTTCCCCACCCTTGCTTTCGAGCCGAACGTGGTCCCCGGACTTGCCAACCGGATTGTTGGGCGCTTTGTTTCCGCGGCCGCTGTGCACTTCGAACCGACCACCCAATATTTCCGCAATGCAACAGTAACGGGGGTTCCCGTCAGGCATGCATTTTTTGAGATCAAGAGCGAACCTCATGATCATCCGACGCTGTTAGTTTTCGGAGGCAGTCAAGGCGCCCGTGCGATCAATCTAGTGATGATCAAAAGCATGTCGCAATTGCTGGGGCAAATGCCCAACCTGCACGTCATCCATCAGACCGGAGAGCACGACTATAATGAAGCGCAGGCCGCCTACGCAGGTTTCGGAAACAAGGTCGAAGTACATCGTTTTATTCATGACATGCCTGCATATTTTGCGCGGGCGGATCTCGTCGTTTGCCGCTCAGGAGCCAGCACCGTAGCCGAAATAACTGCGGCTGGAAAGCCTGCCATATTCGTCCCGTTTCCCCACGCAGCCGATGATCATCAGCGCCAAAATGCCGAAGCTTTGGAGCGTGCGGGTGCGGCAGTGGTCCTCGAAGAAACGAGGCTGGACGATGTCTGGTTGATCGACACGGTGAAGGCATTGCTCGAGGATCCTCAGCGGCTTCACAAGATGAGCGCTGCGGCCCGGAGCCTCTCCCATCCAAACGCGGCGCACGACATTGCAGAGATAGTCGAAAAGCTGATTGCTCATGCGACTGGCTCCCCGAGTCTGCAGATTCCGAAGACGTAACTTTCGATGTTTGCAAAAATACAACGCGTTCATTTTGTTGGGATCGGCGGCATTGGCATGAGCGGCATTGCCGAAGTGCTAATTAACCTTGGATACAAGGTTTCCGGCTCCGACCTGAAGCGCTCGGCAACTACGGATCGTCTCACAACCCTTGGCGCAAGCATTCATGAAGGTCACGCGGCGGAAAATATTTCTGGCGCGGAAGTCGTCGTGACCAGCACCGCCATTGGCCTTGAAAATCCCGAGGTCATCGAAGCCTGCAAGCTCAGGATTCCGGTGATTCCGCGCGCGGAGATGCTCTCCGAACTCATGCGGCTGAAATACGGCATCGCCGTAGCGGGAATGCATGGGAAAACTACAACCACCTCGATGATCGCGGCGGTGCTTGCCGCCGGCGGCCTGGACCCGACAGTGGTTGTCGGCGGTCGTGTGGATGCTATGGGCTCGAATGCCCGGCTCGGAAAATCGCAATATCTTGTTGCCGAGGCCGATGAAAGCGACCGCTCGTTTCTGAAGCTTTCGCCGATTCTCTCCGTAGTCACCAACATCGATCGCGAGCACATGGACTGCTACCGCAACATGCAGGACGTGAAGCACACGTTTCTCGAATTCATGGATCGTGTGCCATTTTATGGCATGGTAGTGGCCTGCAATGACGATCCTTTGCTAAGGCGGATTCTGCCTCAGGTCCGCCGCCGCATCGTTACTTATGGAACCCGCCGAGGTTCAGATTTCTGGATCAAATTGCAAACGCCTGCGGTCAATTGCGAGGCCAGTCCATTCAGCCGGTTTGAGGTGGTTTTCGAAAAGAAATCGCTGGAAGGTTTTGAACTCCATGTGCCCGGTGTGCACAATGTGCTCAATGCCACGGCGGCAATCGCGGTTGCAATTGGGCTTGACATCAGCGCCGAGCAGATTCGCGCCGCGCTGGCGAATTTCCGCGGCGTCGATCGCCGCTTTCAGCTTCGCGGTAAAGCAGCCGGGGTCAGTGTCATCGACGATTATGGGCATCATCCCACGGAAATCTGCGCGACTCTGTTGGCCGCACAGCAGTGTGGCTTCGGCAAGATTCACGTAATCTTCCAGCCTCATCGCTACACGCGGACTCGCGATCTGATGGATGGTTTCGCAAAGGCCTTTCAGGGCTGTGACTCGCTTTTCATCCTTGATATCTATCCCGCGAGTGAAAAGCCTATTGAAGGAATTACGTCTCAGGCACTCGCCGAAAAAATCAGCGAAATCGACTGCAAGGCCGCATACGTTTGTTCTTTCGAGCAGGCAGTAGAGAAGGCCGTCGCAATCGCGAGACCTGGTGACATGATCCTGACTTTGGGCGCGGGAAGTGTATCGCAGCTCGGGCCTCTTATTCTGGAGCAGCTGGGCGCGCGGGCTCCCGCGCAACTTCAGGTCAGCCTTCCAGGCTAGAGCATGACGGTATAGTTGCGCCTGCTCGCACAACTCTCTCACCGCCCTATCCCTCTAAGAGTCCAAATAGTCAGGAGAAAACGCATGAGTGACCCGGCGCAGCCGCTGAGAAAAATCCGTTATGCAGTTGTCGGCTTAGGGCACATCGTTCAGGTAGCGGTTCTGCCGGCATTCGCCAACGCCGAAAACTCCCAACTCGTCGCTCTCATTTCAAGCGATCCTGAGAGGCAACAAGAGCTCAGCGTCAAGTGTGGCGTTAAACATATGTGTTCCCTGAGACGATCAAGGTTCAGCCGCCGTCAAAAGTGGCGTAAGTTAAAGCAATCTAAGCCCCTAAGTGCGACGACCATACCGCGTGCGAGGCAGAATGACGTTCTCGGCGCTCCCGCCCTGCCCTAATTATTTTGTGCTGCTCTCGAATCTGATTGATCCAGAGAAGATCCATCTCTAAAGTCCGAGTCTTCCGACAAATTTTCAGGAGTTAATCAGGATGAAAGCTTGTTCCTTTGCCATTCTTTTAGTATTCAGCGCAGCGTTGTTCCAACTGGGTTGCGGAGGCTCCTCCTCAGCGGCGCAGGCAAAAGCTACCCCCAGCATCCAGCCTGAGGCCTCGACATCATCGCCGGGCTCATCTGCGGGTGATCCCAGTGCCGGATCGACCACTTCTAGCGGAAATGGTCCTTCCAGCGGATCAGGCTCCTCATCGGGTTCAAGCGGAGGATCCGGAACCGGTTCGAGCGGCACCTCAAACTCAGGCAGTAGCTCTGGCAATGGAAACTCTGACGCAAAAAGCTTCTCGAATCTGGATCAGCAGAATGGTTGGACGGGCTACGCGCTGTTGCCGAGCGCTTACAGTATCTGCTCTTCGTGCCAGCCCAGCGGACCACAGGTAACCTGGTCACGGACAACCGGAGTAAGCTCTCCATCTCTGAGCGGAAACTCAACTGAGCACACCATTGGCGGCACGACCGCCTATGCCGACGTGCTCTGGAACAATCACCTGATTGGAGATTATTCCTCTCAGGATCTACCTGACAGCGACCAGACGCTTGCTCCAAGCCTGCACAATTTTACTTACGACGTTTATTTCTACGCGAGCGATTTCTCGAAATCTCAGGCCCTCGAGTTTGACATCAACCAGTTTGTCGACGGAAAGTCGTACATCTGGGGCCACGAGTGCCGGATTGCCGCCGGTAATGAGTG
>Ga0335078_10002769_pt1 | contig 26436 bp, 21 predicted proteins | sample Lox_Sample_32_FD_206711 | JGI IMG/M metagenome (GOLD analysis project Ga0335078, IMG submission 206711) | Soil microbial communities from Loxahatchee National Wildlife Refuge, Florida, United States - Lox_Sample_3.2 | ecosystem: Environmental > Terrestrial > Soil > Wetlands | place: USA... | reverse complement strand
AGAGCGGCGACGCGGGCCAGATGCGAAAGATCGTGCGTCGGAGAATCAGGAACATAGGCGTTCCGCACCAGATCAGCGACCCTGCTGACCAGTTCAGTGATGGTTTCCGTTTGATTTGTCACCTTGCTATCCTCATTATAACTGTTCCCCTTGCTTTTAGGGCTATCTGCATCGTCCGCAACCTACGCACAAGTGCGGAAACTCTTCTTTGACGACTTGCCCGTCTGCGCTCCGGTTATGCCAGGCGGTCACACATTGCGTGTTTATGAATACGCGGAAACCGGCGTCGCTAAGCTGGGCAACGAGACGTCGCGCCGCAACTGAAGGCGGAGTGCCGATCCAGTCGCGTGCCACCGGGTGCGCGTGACCCGGGGTATTCAGGCTTGCTGCACGGCGATGCCTTATGCCGACGACCACGCCATCCGGGCGCTTGCTTCTGAGCAGATCGACTAAATCCTCCCTGTCCTTATTCGGGATTGCCAGGAAAGGCTTAATCAAAGCATAGCTCCGCCATGTCGGACTGTGCGGCCCGAAGTTAGCCGCCCTCTCTGCAGGCGCTGGGGCATTAGGCTCAATGCGCTTGCTTAACGCTATCGTGGTAATGGTTGTGAAGATAACGGGAGGCGAATCGGCGTACGGCCAGCGATCCAACACTCTCCGTAGCGAGCCATGCAGCGGGAACTTCGTCGCTAACTGCACCGGAAGATTATGCTCTCGGGCAAAGTCGAGACACATCAGCGCATTGGTAACTGCCTCGGGCGAGACGGCTACTTCAGTATCGCAGCCGATAGCGAGAACCGGCCGCGCCTCCGGGGGCCTGTTGTCCATATATGTCCTAACAGCTTGCAAATGCTCGTTCACGCGCGATGCAGGCAAAGCGCTTATTGCTTCCGCCGGGTTGTCTATGTAGCAATACTTGCAGCCTACGCCACAGCCATTCGAGGCTAGAGGTATAAAGGCACGGCCGTGTTGGAAGACTACAGTGCTCGGCTTCACAAGAAGCGGAAGATCGCCCGACGGCAGTTGGGTGGTTCTACGCAGCGTGGGCGTATTTAACGAGGCTGGCAGCATGAAGGCGATCTCCTATCAGGCTGGCCGAGGCGGACCAGTATGCCTCAAAGATTGCATATAATGCGAGAGCGTTCAACTGCCGTTTCGCGCACCGAAGCCTGGCGGATGGCTAGAAGATCACGCGTGCGTGCCGATGGTGACCAGAGTGAAACAGGTGCGTGTCATGTCACGTCTGGCCCGGGAGCATCCGATTGCGGCCCGGTCGTGGCTGTCAGGTTCTGATGCCGGGCCCAGACCGGGTGCCCGGCAAAAGCTGCCGCACAGTGCGGGAGGCCAGTTGATCGGCGAGTGCGGTGAGGGCCTGGATGTCCGCGGCCCGGGGGTCTGCAGTGTAGGTGGCGAGTACCTGGCCCCGTACTGCCGAGCGGATATCCGCGGCGCCGACTTCGATGCCGGCGGACTGCAGGTCCATCAGCCGCTGGGCAGCGATCCTGGCCGCCTCGTCAGCGTCGGCAAGGGTGCTGCGGGTGGCTGCGGCTGCCTTCCGGCAAACGACCACCGCGTCGAGGTTCGAGGCTTCTTGGGCGCTCTTGGCCACGCTGGTCGACATCTCACCCTTTACCGGATGTACGGCTGTTACTGTGAAGCCGGCTTCTGCCAGCGCGAGCATGAGCGCTGCCCAGCCCGAAACGCGGGCCTGATGAAAGGTAAAGGCCATGAGGCCATCATCCTGCAGCAGCCTGTGACATTCTTTCCATACGTCCGTGATGGTCTTCTGGAATTCTTCCGGCGACGCGCTCTGCACCTCGTCGCCACTGCGTGTGGTGACGCTGCTCACCGGATAGCCTTTGAACGGTGCCAACTGGCGCAGCCAGGCATGAAAGAAATCCGCCAGCTCAGAGTAGTGCACGTTGCCCATGTAGGGCGGGTCGGTAATAACGAGGTCGACTGACCTATCGGGCACATCGGTGCGTGATGAATCACCGCTCCGAACATACATAAGCCCAGGTCGTAGCCCTCCCTGCGGCCAGGAGCTCAGGACCCGGGCCTCAGCGGGCACGGAAAGGCCGGCGGTTCTCTGGATACCACGGCCTGACATGACCTGGTCTGTGGGCGACTTCTTGTACTCGTGCGCGCGAATTAGCCGTGACCGGTAGAGGGTCGAGAAAGACCCCGAGGAGGACGGGGTTCCCCACGGATGAGCTTCGAGCGGCGTCCGTTCTGGCTTCAGGACGTGATGGCTGAACATATGCCTGACGGCGCCCGTCCCCTCCCCTTTGAACGAGCAAAACATATTGTTGAACTCCAGGGTTCCTGAGAAGAGCGCCGCGATGGCCTCGCGTTCCGGCGCCCCTGCCGCCAGATCACGGATCGCCGCCCCCAGAAGTCCCAGAGAGTAAAGCTGACGATCATTGAAGAACTGCCGCCAGGCCAGGTAACCCCAGCGGATGGCCTGACGGGTATTCTCCCCGTCGTCGAGCCGCCCCTCGGGCAGGGCCAGGCGCGGCTCGTTCCTGCCGAGCAGGTCGCTGCACTCATGGTAGAGAGACCGGTCGAAGTCGGTGACGGGCTCGTAGCGCTTGCGTCCGTCGGAACCCAGGACCAGCTTCGCATACATCTCGTGACTGGGAGGCCTGCCTGCGAGCGCGTCCAGGACCTTGGATGTGTGACCGTCCGGGCAAGTCATCCTGCTGCGGCTGACCGCGCCCTGCCGGCTAACGCAATGACCGTTGCGGCACGTCGCGGTGCGGAACCCGTAACTTCCAGGCATGACATCCAGGCACACCGGGCATACGATCTGTGCCCCGGGCACTCGTTCAGGGTAAGCATGGCGCGAGTAGACATGCGAAGAAAAGAGCCTGACCGGGAGGCGGCACACAGGACAATGAGCAGCCGCGACCCAGAAATAGTACAGGACGGTTTCACCGGATTGAGAGCGGTGAACGCGGTCTATCTCTGCGCGGCACGCGGCCTCCACTGCGTCGTACGCACGCTGCAACTCTGCGAGATTCCATCGTTGAACCGCCTGACGCTGGACGAGGGTTGCGACTGGATTAATATCCCATCCTATGACATTAGCTCCCAGCTTGGCCGCCTCGACCAGGGTTGTCCCTGAGCCGGCGAACGGGTCGAAGACGGTAAGAGGACCCAGCCGGGTGGCAGACGAATATGCTTCCATTGCTGAGCGGCTGTCAGATGTGACGGCCGAGCACAGTATGCCCCTGAATACGCTGCCCAAGCGCTTGGCCCACCATTTGTGGGTGCTCGTCGCGGGCCGGTGGGCTTCCTTACGCCAGGACTCATGCTCTCCGAGACGGCTGAGCGCGGCAGCCGGGAAATCGTGTTCAAGCGCTGTTTGCTCCGGCAGCTCGCTCAGGTCACTGGTCGGGGGCAAGGCGTGCTTCCCGGTTTCGGCGTCCGCCTGGCAACGGCGGTTCTGGGTGAGGCCAGGTTATCCTGCGGGCCCGCCAGGACCGGGTGTCCCGCGCTGAGCCCCGCGCTGCTGCGCGGTGCTTCATCCGCTCCGGGTGATGTGCCTGCCGCGCCGAGGCTGCGAGCGTGACTTTGAGCAACTCCTGACCGGCGCGAAGAAGGGCAGGACCGTGGACGGGTACCCGAACATCAGTGATCATGGGCTCATCGGTGACCTGCAGACGGCGGCGCTGGTGACCACCGACGGCGCAGTGGACTTCTTCTGCTGCCCGCGGTTCGACTCGCCCAGCGTGTTCGCCTCGCTGCTCGACACGGAGCGAGGCGGTCATTTCAAGATCGCCCCAGCCGGGGGCGGCTACATCACCAGGCAGCTGTACTTCCCCGATACCGCGATGCTGATTACCCGGTTCATGACCGCCGACGGCGTCGGCGAGGTGCTCGACTTCATGCCGGTCATCGAGGGCAGGCCCACCGACCGGCACCGGCTGGTGCGGCACCTGCGAGTGGCGCGAGGAACCATGAAATTCGAGCTGGACCTGCAGCCCCGTTTCGACTACGGGCGGGCCAGGCACACCCTCGAGATCAGCGAGAACGGCGCGCTGTTCCGGTCCGGTGACATGGAACTGACGCTGCATACGGCGGGCAGGCGCGCTGCCAGCGAGGAGGGCGCGGGAAAGGTGGAACGCCGCGGCGACGGGCTGCGGGCCACGTTCACGATGCGTGAAGGCCAGACCGGCGGCGTGGTGCTCGAGTCCATGGGCGGCAAGCCGCGCGCTTTGTCGCGGGGTGAGCTGACCCGCCTGGAGAACGACACCGGCCGGTTCTGGCGCAACTGGCTGAACCAGTCGACCTATCAGGGGCGCTGGCGCGAGATGGTCACGCGGTCGGCCATGACGCTGAAGCTGATGACCTACGCCCCCACGGGAGCGCCGGTGGCCGCGGCCACGCTCGGGCTTCCCGAGCAGGCAGGCGGCGAGCGCAACTGGGACTACCGCTACACCTGGATCCGGGACGGGTCCCTGTCCGTGCAAGCGCTGGCCGGCCTGGGGTACCTGGAGGAGGCAGCCAGATTCGGCGCCTGGCTCCGTGACCGGACGACCGAGCGCGCGGGGGACGGCTCCGGCCCGCTGAAGATCATGTACCGGGTCGACGGATCCTCCGGCCTCGCCGAGGAGATCCTCGGCCATTTCGAGGGCTGGCGGGGTTCCCGGCCGGTGCGCATCGGCAACGGTGCCGCCGACCAGCTACAGCTGGACATCTACGGCGAGGCCGTGAACGCCATCTGGACCGCCGACGACTACGGACTCCCGATAGCCCACAGCGGCTGGCTCGCCCTCACCGAGGTCGTCGACTGGGTGGCCGAGAACTGGGACCAGCCGGACGAGGGCATCTGGGAGACCCGCGGCGGGCGCAAGGACTTCACCTACGGCCGGTTCCAGTGCTGGCTCGCGCTCGACCGGGCGATCCGGCTAGCCGAGCGGCACGGCTGGCCCGCGAACATAGCCAGCTGGGTGGGCGAGCGGGACCGCCTCTACAACCAGGTCATGGAACGCGGCTGGAACAAGAGGGCCAAGGCGTTCACCCAGTACTACGGCACCGACGTGCTGGACTCTGCCCTGCTGCTCATGCCGCTGGGGGGTTTCATCGACGCGAGAGATCCCATGTGGCTGTCCACTCTCGAAGCCATGGACCGCCAGCTGGTCTCGGACAGCCTGGTCTACCGGTACAATCCGGCCGCGTCACCGGACGGCCTGCACGGCGAGGAGGGCACGTTCTCCCTCTGCACGTTCCTGTACGTCGACGCCCTCGCGAGGGCCGGGCGGCTCGATGACGCCGTGCTGACGTTCGAGAAAATGCACACGTACGGCAACCACCTCGGCCTGTACTCAGAAGAAATCGGGTCCACCGGCGAGCAGCTCGGCAACTTCCCGCAAGCGTTCACGCACCTGTCGCTGATCAACGCGGCGATCAGCCTTGACCGCCAGCTGGACAGCCGCACAGGCGCGGCCGAGCAGGCGCTCACCGCAGCCGGCTAGCCGGCCCGGCCGGACCAGGCCGGGTGCTGCCCGGTCCCCGACCCGGAGCCCGCGGCCGGGATCGGCTCGGTCCCCGGCCCGGCGGGCCCGTCCGGCGCCGTCACCGCCCGCAGGTCCGCCAGGAGCTGTCCGAGCCCGCGGGCGTTGGCGGAGTCGCTGACCACCCTGAGGGCCGGCCGGAGGGAATGACCGAGTCGGGGCAGCAGCAGTGAGCCAGCGGTGCCAGCCGCCGAGCTCGTCGCGGCGATGGCCCAGCCGACCGGGCCGAGCGGGGTGCAGCCGAAGAACTGGCTGACTCCCGGTGTCTGCACGATAGCTACCAGGGCGCCAGCGCTTGCCAGGCCGGTGATGGCAACCGAGGGGCTTCGCCCGCCGACCAGGAGCGTCTGCCCGAGCTCGGTGCCGACGAGCGCGGCCAGCCCGACCGTGCGGGCGCGCGCTGGCCGGCCGGTCATCCTCGCCGCCAGCCATGCGGCAGACGACGCTGCACCCGTCGCCACGGCCCGGACGGCGATCTCCTGAGTCAGCGCCGACCCGAGCGACTCGTCAGGCCCCTCCGCGAGCAGCCCCCTGGCAGCCTCCGGCTCCGGTGGCCGCAGCGCTACCGCCACCGCGGGTGCGAGGTCGGTGAGCAGGTTCACCAGCAGCAGCTGGCGGGCCGACAGCGGTGACTTCCCGGTCAGCAGTGAGCCGAGCAGCGTGTATCCGATCTCGCCGATGTTCCCGCCGACCAGTATCCCGATTGCCTGGCGGACCGATGCCCACATGGCCCGGCCCTCGACGATGGCTGTGAGGATCGTCTCCAGCCGGTCGTCGCTGACGACCAGGTCCGCGGCGGCGCGCGCCGCTGGCGTGCCGCGCCGGCCGAGCGCAATGCCGACGTCCGCGAGCCGGATCGCCGCCGCGTCGTTCGCGCCGTCGCCGGTCATCGCCACGATGCGGCCCGTCGCCTGGAACGCCTGGACCACCCGTACCTTGTGCGCCGGGGTGCAGCGGGCGATCACCGACACCTTCCCCAGCGCGGCGCGCAGGGCGTGGTCATCGAGATGGTCGAGCTCGGCGCCGGTGACGATCGTGCCACCGTTGAGCACGTCGAGCTCGGCCGCGATCGACGCCGCCGTGGCGGGGTGGTCGCCGGTGATCATGACGACGTGGACGCCGGCGTCACGCAGGTCGCGTACGGATGCGCCGGCGGCCACCCGGACGGGGTCGCCGAAGGCCACGAACCCTGCGAAGGACAGCTCCTCCAGGGCGCCGCCGGAAAGCCGGCAGCCGGCGGCGACCTGGTTCTCGGCCACGGCCAGGACGCGGTAGCCGCTGCCGGTGAGCCGGTCAAGCTGGCCGCTGAGCCGCTTCCGGTCGCGCGGGCCGAGAGGTCGGCCGTGCCACCGGGCGCAGCGTTGCAAGATCACTTCTGGCGCGCCCTTGACCGAGAGCAGCTTGCCGTCCGCGGCGCTGGCGAGGGTGGCGTGGTAACCCCGGCTAGGCTCGAACGGCAGCACGTCGGCGCGCCGCCAGCCCGGGTGCCCGGCGGTCCGGGTTACCCCCTCCGCGGCCGCGCTGACGGTGACCGCCTGGTCGGTCATGTGCTCAGGCATGCGGCCGCGGCGGGCTGGGGGAGTCGCGCGAAGCGCGGCCCCCAGGACCTGGCGGTGCGAGACGCCGAGCGAGCCGGGCCGTCGGCTGGCCCGCCCGTCCGACACGGCCGATACGGCCATCCGCCCCTGGGTCAGGGTCCCGGTCTTGTCGAAGCACAGCACGTTCACGCGGCCGAGAGCCTCGATGGTGCGCGGGTTGCGTACCAGCGCGCCGCGCCCGGCCAGTCGCCGCGCCGCGGCAAGCTGGGCCGCGGTGACCAGGAACGGCAGCCCCTCCGGGACCGAGGCCACCGCCAGGCCGACGGCTGCTCCTATGCTGTCGCGGGCTGGCCGCCCGCGTATCCATCCGGCTGCGACAACGGCTGCTGCCGACCCGAGGGCGAGCGGCAGGGTCATGCCGGTGATCCGGGCCAGCCTGGCCTCCACGCCGGTAATCGGCGCGGACCCGGCCAGGGCCGCCAGGCTGCGGCCCGTCTCGGTGGCGCTGCCAGTGGCCACAACGACCGCCTTGGCATGGCCAGCGGCCACGGTGGTGCCCTCATAGAGCATCGAGTGCCGGTCGGCGATGGCCTCGGCGGCCACCGGATCGGCCGTCTTGGCCACCGGGAGCGACTCACCGGTCAGGGAGGACTCATCGACTTGCAGCGCCCGTGCCTCCAGCAGCCGGCAGTCCGCGGGCACCACCTCGCCCGCGGCCAACGAGATGACGTCCCCGACCACGAGCCGGGTGGCGGGTACTGTCTGCTCGGCCTCATCGCGGCGGACATGCGCGGTCACGGCTGACGCCTGGAAAAGCCGGGCCATCGAACGGTCGGTGTAGACCCGCTGGACGCCGCCGATCAGGGCGGACAGGCCGCTGACTCCCGTGACGATCACAGCGTCGGTGACGGCGCCGATCGACGCGGAGAGCGCGGCACCGCCGACCAGGATGGGGGTGAGCGGGCTGGCAAGCTCGGTGAGGAACGCGCGAGCCAGCGAGGCCTGCGGCGGCTGCCGCTCGTCAGGCAGCCACCGCCGCCGCGCATCCTCGCTGCTGAGTCCTCCCGGCCCGCTCCGCAGCCGGTCCAGCACCATCCCGGCAGGCATCGCATGCCACGGCGTCCGCGGCGGCGGGGCGGGTGCCGGCCGGCGGCCCAGCTCGATGGCCGACCATGCCCCGCCCGCCAGCGCCAGGGCGGCGCCGGCGTTCACGGCGAGAAGGCTGCGCCCGGCCGCTCCCGGCGCGGGGCCGCCGAACGCTACTGCCGCCCCCAGGGCCGATGCTGCCTGCGAAAGCCTCAGCCCGCGCTGCGTGGCGGCCCGGGCCAGCGGCACAGCATCGATCACCAGGGCCGTCGCGGCTAGCTCCGCGCCAACCAGGATGTGCGCCCCCCACGCGGGCCGGCCGTCCCGGGAGGAAAGGCCGACGCCGCAGTCGGCCGCGGCCAGCGCCCGGCGCTGCCTGGACACCAGGAGCACCCCTGCGCCGTCGGCTTGCAGGCCGCGGATCGATGCCACCAGCTTGCCCCCGTCAGGCAGCGTGCGGAACTTGCCGGCCGGCCCGTGCGCGGCCTGCGGGCCGGCCACCAGGACCTCCGCGCCGCAACGGCCCGCGGATGCCAGGACGAGCGCGGCAGCCTCGGCCTCCTGCTCTACCACACCGATCACTGCCAGCAGCCGACGGCCCCTGGCCAGGCCGAGGACGTGCGCGGCCTCGCCCCGCATCAGCCTCGCGGCTGCCCGGCTGCCAGCGCCCCTTGGCAGTCCGAGCTCGGCCAGCGGCCCGAGCGTGACTGCTCCGCTGGCCCGGACCTGATCGAGCCGCTCGGCAGCGAAGAGCTCGTGCACGATACCCGAGACCTTGCCGGGATCAGCGCCCGCGAACGGCACCACCTCGGCGACGACGAGAGTCCCCGTGGTCAGCACGTCGGCGTCGATCACGACCTTGTCCACGCGGTCCAGCCGGCGGAGCGCCGCATGGTCGGTGACCACAACGCCACGCCGTGCCAGGACGCAGCCCAGGGTCGCGGCGAAACTCTCGCGGCCGAGGCGCGCCGCCTTCGGCAGGCCGGCCAGGGCGACCCCCGCGGCCCGCCGTGGGCTCCCGGTAGCCGCCAGCACGACCGCGAAGGCGCCGGCCGCCGCTACCCCGGCGGGCTCGCTGCAGCGCTCGACGGGCCCGGCAGGCAGCGGGCCTGGCCGCTCCGGCGTGACTGGCCCGGCCGCGGCACGGGCCGGGTCACCGCACAGCTGGCTCTCCGCCCGTGCCCAGGCCGCTCGCTGGGAAACCGCCTCGGCCAGCTGCACGACCCGCATGCCCGCGTCCACTGCGAGGCCGGGCATTCCCTGGGCGGCCGTCTGGGTGAGGGCGTTCGCAGCGGCCAGGACGACTTCGGCGCTGTCCGGGCCCAGGGCCCGCTCCACGGCGGCGCGCAGCCGCGGTTCGGCGTCGACGAACTGGATGAGCGATCCTAGCTCCGCGGGCAGCCGGGCCACGCGGAGCGCCCGTCCCAGGCCGGCGAGCGACAGCCCGGCCAGCCCGGTGACCAGCATGGTGGCCATGCCAGGCACCCGGTCGATGGCGGACGGCCGGAGCGCGGCGGTCTCTGGCGCGGCGCGGTGATCCCGCTCGACCCGCTCGACGATGCCGATCAACTCGGCGGCCGGAACGTCTTCGCCGCAGTCCACGACAACGGTGCCGAGCGGGGCATTGACCGTGGCCCAGCGTACCGCCGGGTGCCGCCGCAGCGCGGCCTCGACCGCGCGGGCGAGTGCGGCGGCGCGTTCCTGCGTGACCCCGCGTACGACGATGTGCACTCGGCCGCTGCCGCGCCACGCCACTCGCTGTATGTGCTGCCCGCGGACGGCCCGTCCGACGGCGGCGGCCACGAAGACCGGGGTCAGCATCAGCGGCAGGCCGGGTGATGGGTCCGGCCGCCGGCGTGGCAGGGTGCCCGGCAGCACCTCGGCGCCTGCGGCCCGGTCATGCCTGGCTCCGCGGTCCGGGCAACCATGCGAGCATGCTGGGCGGCCACGCGGGAGCGCGCATCACACCAGCGGGGTGATCCGCTGCGGGGATGCGGGGGCGGGCGGGGCGCGATGGCCCATTGCCCCGATGGGCGGGCAGCGCGGGTCTTCGGTCCGGTGCCCTGCTTGATTGATGGAACGGTCACGCGCGGGCCCGCCGATTTCACCCGGGACGTGTGATGTGCAGCCATCGGGCCGGGAGCGAGGATCCCCGGATGGACGATAAGCCAGGATCGGGCAATGGCCGCAAGCCGGCCGGTTCGGCAGCTGCTCGCCGGGGGCGGGAGCGTCACTCCGGCCAGCAGGCTGGCGACAACGGCCGGCCAGCCCGGGACTCGGGGGAGCCGGCTGGCGACCACGGCCGGCCAGCCCGGGACTCGGGGGAGCCGGCTGGCGACCACGGCCGGCCAGCCCGGGACCACGCGCAGCCGGCGGGCATAGACCTGCCTGTTTTCGGTCACGTTCCGTATAAGAGCCTTGGGTTTCTGGCCGGGCTTGGCCTGGCCGGGGCCGTCGGGGTGATCGAATGGCCAGTCGCCGCCGCCGTTGGCGCAGCCTACGCGCTGGCCCGTCGGTGACCGCCCCGTGACCGCAGGCATGCCTCAGCGGGCCGCCGTGTCCGGGCGTCCCGGGGGTCCAGGGGGTCCCGGGGGTCCCGGGCGGTCAGGCGCGCGTCGGCGCAGCCTTCCGGCGGAGCATGCCGCGGAACAGGTGATTGCCAGGCACACGATCCGTCTCGACCTGCCGGCCGGCCGCTCGCTGCATCTGCCGTCGCCGCAACGGCTGGTGTTCTGCGGCGGAATCGCCGCGCTCGCGGCGGTAGGCATCATGGACTGGCCGGTGGCCATCGTTATCGGCATCGGCCACCTGCTTGCCGACGACCAGCACCATAAGTTGCTCGCAGAATTCGGTGAGGCCCTCGCCGAGGCGTGACAGCGGGCGCTGCGCGCGATCGCCAGCGGGCGGGCGGAATCCCACCCAGATCGGGTGATGCCTCTGGCCCCGCGCGCGGAATAGCTTCATCTGCAGGCGGCAGCATAGCTTCGCCTGGCAGGCGGCATGAGAAAGGGGCTGGTGCTATGAGCAGCGCACCCGAGCGGGCATCCGGCTATGAGCGCGGCGCGCACGAAGCGCGTGCCGGGACCGCCGACCAGCGGGCAAGCGCACAGGAAAGGTACGAGCGGTCGGGGTACGAAAGCTACGAACGCCGCGATACCGAGGGCTCGACGGCCCTCGCCGCGTGGCTGATGATTCTCGGCGGCCTGTGCAGCTTCTTCATCGGGCTGGCGATAGTGGTCAGGAAGGCGTACTTCACGTCATTGTCTGGCTATTCCGCCACGTCGCATGTGTACGCTTATCACTGGAATATCACCGGATGGGGCTGGGCGAGCCTGGCCCTCGGGGCTGTCGTCGTGGCAGCCGGGGTCTGCGTGCTCCTGCGCCTGCCCTGGGCCCGGTGGCTGGGCGTCGTGCTAGCGGTGATCAGCGGCGTCGGAACCTTCCTGTTCCTGCCGTTCTTCCCGCTCTGGTCGATCGTCGTGATCGCGATTGACATCTTCATCATCTGGGCGCTCATGACTGCCAAGCGGCGGCAGGACGTCTGACCCATCGGTCGGCCCCCGCTCCGGCATCTCCGGAGCGGGGGCAAGTTCGCGGGTCCGCGCCGGGCCGCGGGTCCGCGCCGGGCCGCGGGTCCGCGCCGGGCCGCGGGTCCGCGCCGCGCCGCGCCGTGGCCGGTCACTGGCCCGCCTCTTAGCGCGGTCTCCCCGGTCTCCCCGGTCTCCCCGGTCTCCCCGCTTTGCGGAGATTTTGCACGCTGGCTCGTGGTTACCCGCAGGTAGTATACTGCTTGTTACTGGCGAGTAAGGTCTCGCTGACGAGGCGGGGAGGCCACTATGGGGCATTACCGGAGCAACCTCAGGGATATCGAGTTCAACCTGTTCGAGGTGCTGAATCGCCAGGACCTGCTGGGCTCGGAATACTTCCCCGAGGTCGACGAGCAGACGGCGCGCGGGATCCTGGCCGAAGTGGAGAGGCTGGCCGTCGGCCCCGTCGCGGACTCGTTCGCCGAGGCCGACCGCAATCCGCCGGTCTTCGACGCCGAGACCTCGTCGGTGCGCATGCCCGAGTCATTCAAGAAGTCCTACAAGGCGTTCATGGATGCGGAGTGGTTCCGCCTCGATCTTCCCGCCGAGCTCGGCGGCAGCGCGGCCCCCCGGTCTTTGCACTGGGCCGTGGCGGAGATGATCCTTGGGGCCAACCCTGCGATCTGGATGTACGGGAGCGGCGCGTCGATGGCCCATGCGCTGTGGCGGATGGGAACGCCGGAGCAGAAGCGGTTCGCGCTGCGAGCCATTGAGCGCGGCTGGACCTCGAGCATGGTGCTGACCGAGCCGGACGCCGGATCCGACGTCGGCGCGGGCCGCACCGCAGCGATAGCCCAGCCGGACGGGACGTGGCATATCGAGGGCGTCAAGCGGTTCATCACCGGCGCCGAGCATGACATGGCGGAGAACATCTTCCACCTGGTGCTTGCCCGTCCGGAGGGGGCGGGCCCCGGCACCAAGGGGCTGTCCATGTTCCTGGTGCCGAAGTACCTGGTGACGTCCGACGGCGAGCTCGGCGAGCGCAACGGGGTGCAGGCGACCAACGTCGAGCACAAGATGGGCCTCAAGGCATCCACCACCTGTGAGCTGACCTTCGGCGGTGCCCGGCCTGCGGTCGGCACGCTGGTGGGTGACGTGCACGAGGGCATCAGGCAGATGTTCGTCATCATTGAGTTCGCCCGGATGATGGTCGGCACCAAGGCGATCGCGACGCTGTCGACCGGTTATCTCACCGCGCTGGACTTCGCGCGGAACCGGGTGCAGGGCGCAGACCTCACCCGGCTGACCGACAAGAGCGCGCCACGGGTCACGATCATCCACCATCCGGATGTCCGCAGGCTGCTGATGCTGCAGAAGGCCTACGCGGAGGGCATGCGGGCCCTGGTCCTGTATACGGCCACCTTCCAGGACGCGCAGCAGGTCGCCGCCGCCCAGGACAAGGCTGACCCGTCGAGCTCAGCCCTGAACGACCTGCTGCTCCCGATCGTCAAGGGAGTCGGGTCGGAGCGCGCCTACGAGATGCTGACCCATTCACTGCAGATCCTGGGCGGATCCGGTTACCTGCAGGATTACCCGATCGAGCAGTACGTCCGGGACGCGAAGATCGATAGCCTCTATGAGGGCACGACGGCGATCCAGGGCCTGGACCTTTACTTCCGCAAGATCGTCAGGGACGAGGGCCAGGCGCTCGCCTCCCTGCTGGGGCAGATCAGGGACTTTGCCGCGGGGCAGGCAGGCAACGGCCGACTCAAGGTCGAGCGCGCCGCGCTGGCGAGGGCGGTCGACGATGCCGAAGCCATGGTGAACACGCTGAACGGGTTCTTGGGCGGTGCCGTTGAGCAGTCCTCGGAAATCTACCGCGTGGGATTCAACACCACGCGGCTGCTGCTGGCGCTCGGTGACCTGATCATCGGCTGGCTGCTGGCCCGGCAGGCGGAGATCGCGCAGCGCCGGCTCGACGACTCGGCCCACGGCGGCTCCGCCGGGCGCCGCGCCGAGACCGCGTTCTACGAAGGCAAGATCGCCGTCGCGCGCTTCTTCGCCGCGACGGTCCTGCCCAGACTCGCGGCGGAGCGGGAGATTACCGAGGCGACCACGGCGGATCTGATGGAACTGGCCGAGGAAGCTTTCTGAGCCGGGACGCTCAGATCTGGTACTGGATCGAGGCCCGCTCCTTGGTGATCGGGCCGATCACCTGCTCCACGATCGCACGGTGCGCCGGGTGCCGACGATAGGCAAGATAGCTGCGGGTGTCGTCGAAATCCGCGACGACGGCGAAGTCGAAGTTGCCTTCCACGATTCCAGCGTCCGGCCCGACATGAAAGGCACGCAGGCCTGCGAGGAGCGGCGGCAGCGTCCGGAGTTCCTCGACCACCTGCTGCTTCTGCTTGCTTGTTGCCTCGGGAGCCCAGGCAAATAAAGCCACGTGCCGTATCATTGCGTTCCTTTCCGGCTCGGGAAGCGTGATCAGGTCCAGGCCAGCATCCGCAGCGGATCTTCCAGCATCGCGCCTACGTCGCGGAGCACGGCGGAGCCCAGGTCGCCGTCGACGATGCGGTGATCGAAGGACAGGCCGAGCGTGGTGACCTTGCGTACCGCCAGCTGTCCCTGGTGGACCCACGGCGCGTCCTTGACCCGCCCGAAGGCGAGGATCGCCGCCTCGCCGGGGGACAAGATGGGCGTCCCGGCATCCACGCCGAAGATGCCCACATTCGTAATCGTGATCGTGCCTCCGCGCAAATCAGCAGGCGTGCACCTGCCCGCCCTGGCTGTTCCGGCCAGTTCGGCGAGCGCGCGGGCGAGGCCGGCAAAGGAAAGCGAATGCGCGTCCCTGATGTTCGGCACGATAAGCCCGCGCTCGGTCGCGGCGGCGATGCCGAGATTCACGTAGTGCTTGACCACGATCTCCTGGGCCTTTTCGTCCCAGGAGGAGTTGATCACCGGATGCCGGGCAATCGCCACGATCAGCGCCCTGGCCACCAGCAGAAGGGGAGACACCCGCACGTCGCGGAACTCGGGCAGCGTCCGCAGGCGCGCCGTTGCGGCCATTGTCTCGCTGATGTCGATCTGCAGGAACTCGGTGACGTGCGGGGCGGAGAAGGCGCTGCCGACCATCGCATCCGCGGTGTGCTTGCGCACGCCGCGGATGGGGATACGTTCCTCGCGTGCCACCGCCGCCACTGGCGCGACTTGGGCGAGCACCGTGTCGCGGGCGGGCGGCACGGGTTCGGTGGCCCGCAGGCCGGAGGCGGGGACCTCGCCCCGCGCTGCCGACTGCACGTCATCGCGGGTGATCGAACCCGAAGGCCCGGTGCCGGACAGCCGCGTCAAGTCGATGCCCAGGTCCTTGGCCAGCTTGCGGACCGGTGGTTTCGCGAGCAGATCCGTTCGCCCCAGGTCGGCGGGCGCGGCGGGCGCGGCGGGCTTCCTGGGGCGCCTGGTGGTCGAGCCCGGCTTGACTCCGTAACCCACCAGGACCGACTGGCGCTCCTGGTCTTCCTCAGCTGCCTGGCCGCGGGCCGGACTCCCGTGCAGCCGGGGCCCGGCCGTGTCCTGCCCGCCTTCCCCAGGCTCGGGCTGGCCTTCCCCGGGCCCGGACCCGCTTTCCCCAGCCTCAGCCGGAGGCGGGGGGACCAGGTCCGCGCTGGTGCTGCCTCGGGGAGCGAGCGGCTGCGGGCCCGCCTGCGGGACGCTGGCCTGCGCGCCTACCTCTACGGAAATGATCGCGGTGCCGACGTCCGCGGTCGTGCCTTCGGGGACCAGCAGCGCGGCCACCACGCCCTCGTACGGGCACGGCAGCTCGACGACCGCCTTCGCGGTCTCGATCTCCACGATGACCTGGTTGATCGTCACCTTGTCCCCGGGCTGAACATGCCACTTGACGATGTCCGCCTCGGTAAGGCCCTCTCCCACGTCGGGGAGCTTGAACTGCCTGAGTTCTGACATGCGCCCCTCTCTCAGTAGTTGAAGGTCCGGTCGACCGCGTCCAGCACGCGATCCAGGTCGGGCAGGTAATGCTCCTCCAGCCGAGATGGCGGGTACGGGGTGGAGAAGCCGCCGACTCGCAGTACCGGAGCCTCGATCTGGTAGAAGCATTCCTCCGTCACCCGGGCGGCGATCTCAGCGCCCAGGCCGCCGGTGACCGGCGCCTCGTGGGCGACGACGCAGCGCCCGGTGCGCCGGACGGACTCGAAGATCGTGCCTGTGTCCAGCGGCGAGAGCGAGCGCAGGTCGATAACCTCCAGCGAGCGGCCCTCTTTACCGGCGGCTACCGCCGCCGCGACGCAGGTCCTGACCATGGGGCCGTAGCAGAGCACGGTCACGTCGGTGCCGCTGGCCACCGTCTTAGCCTTGCTGAGCGGCAGCGCCGTGGCCAGCCCTCCGGCGGTGTCCACCTCGGCCCGGTCCCAGTATCTTCTCTTGGGCTCGAAAAAGATCACCGGGTCGTCACAGCTGATGGAGAGCTGGATCATCTCGTACGCATCGGCCGGGTCGCCGCAGGCGACCACGCGCAGGCCTGCGGTGTGGGTGAACAGTGCCTCGGGCGACTCGCTGTGATGCTCGACCGCGCCTATGCCGCCGCCGCACGGGATCCGCACCACCACGGGCAGGCTGAGGTTGCCGCGCGAGCGGAAGCGCATCTTGGCGAGCTGGGTGGTGATCTGGTCGAAGGCGGGGAAGACGAAGCCGTCGAACTGGATCTCGCACACCGGGCGATAACCGCGCAGGGCCAGCCCGATCGCGGTGCCGATGATGCCGGACTCCGCTAGCGGCGTATCCACGACCCGTGCCTCACCGAAGTCCTTCTGCAGGCCGTCGGTGACCCGGAAGACCCCGCCGAGCTTCCCCACGTCCTCGCCCATGATTAGGACCTTCGGATCGTTTTCCAGGGCCTTGCGCAGCCCTTCGTTCAGGGCCTTGGACAGGGCGAGTCTGGTCATCGGGCGTCCTCCTCGAACGAGTCGAGGTAGGAGAGGTACTGGTCTCGCTCCGACTCCAGGAGCGCATTCGGCTCCGCGTAGACGTTCTCGAACATGGTCCGCGGGTCCGGGTCGGGCATTTCCAGGCACGATTTCCTGATCCTGGCGCCGACCTGGGCTGCCTCGGCGTCGAGGGCGGCGAAGAACTTCTCATCCGCTGAGTTGGTGCGGACCAGGTACGCCTTGACCCGCTCCACCGGGTCCTTCAGCTTCCACGTTTCCAGCTCGGCGGCCAGCCGGTACCTGGTCGGGTCGTCGGTCGTGGTGTGGGCGCCCATCCGGTAGGTGAATGCCTCGATCAGCGTGGGGCCCTGTCCTTCCCTGGCGGCCTGCATCGCCTTCCTGGTGACCGCCAGGCAGGCCAGCACGTCGTTGCCGTCGACCCGCACCCCTGGAAAGCCGAACCCGTGCGCCCGCAGGTACAGCGGCACCCGGCTCTGCCGCTCCAGTGGCTCCGAGATCGCCCACTGGTTGTTCTGGCAGAAGAAGACGATGGGCGCGTTCGCTACCGACGCCCAGATGAATGCCTCGTTCACATCGCCCTGGCTGGTAGCGCCGTCGCCGAAATACGCGATCACGGCCTCGCCGTCCTCGCCGACGGCGCCGTCCCGCTGGATTCCCATGGCGTAGCCCGTGGCGTGCAGCGTCTGGCTGCCGATCACGATCGTGTACAGGTGGAAGTTGTGCGCCTTCGGATCCCATCCGCCGTGGCTGACCCCTCGGAACAGCTCGAGCAGCTTGGTCGGGTCGAGACCGCGGCACCACGCCACCCCGTGCTCGCGGTACGTGGGGAAGGCCATGTCCGTCGGCAGGAGCGCCCGGCCCGAGCCAACCTGCGCGGCCTCCTGCCCGAGCAGCGATGCCCAGATACCCAGCTCTCCCTGGCGCTGCAGGGCGATCGCCTCGAAGTCGATCCGGCGGATCAGCACCAGGTCCCGGTAGAGCGCCCGGATTTCGTCAGCTGAGATGTCGAGCGGGTAGTCGGGGTGATCGACTCGCTCGCCCTCGGGGGTCAGGAGCTGGATGAATTCCGCTGGCTCCGGCTGCCCGCCATGGCGGGCAGGACCAGCTGAAGCAGCTCGCCCGGCGACTTTGACGGCCACGCGCCACTCCTTGCTTGCTCGGGGCCGGTCCAGGGGTCGCTGACCGGCCGGTCTTGCTGCGTAGGCGTTCCGCTGTGACAGTACCCGGCGGCGGTCGCAGAAGGCCAAGGGTGGAAGCCGATACCCCCATCGTGACAGAAATCACCGGATGCCTCCGCCGCCAGCCCTGCCCGTCGAGGTCCCGGTCTGATCTGGCCGCCGGCTGGCGTACGCTGCCACCCGTGGCCACAGTCGTCGTAGAGGTGATGCTCAAGCCCGAAATCCATGACCCGCAGGGCGAGGCAATCGCCAGCGCCTGCCATCGCCTGGGTTTCGGGCAGGTTGCCGCCGTCCGCCAGGGCAAGAGGTTCGAGGTGGAGCTGAGCGGGGCCGCCGACGAGGCGGCCATGGTCCGGGTTGCGGAGCTGGCGGACGAGCTGCTGGCGAATCCGGTGATCGAGGAGTTCTCGGTCCGGCCGGCGTGATTGCCGGGGATTGCCGGGGATTGCCGGGGATTGCCGGCGTCCGGCCGGCCGGAATCCCGGCTTCGATGGCGGCGTGCTAGCTGCGAGAACAGCACTGTTCGTCCAGAGATCGCCCAAGTTCATGATTACCGGGGCCCGTCACGGGAAACCCTTCACAATGTGGTGAGCGTGGCCTGTGGATTCGGGGAGCTTAGGAGCGCATGCGCACTCGGGTAGCAGCTGCCGAGGAACCGACCGTCGATGCTCGGTTCTGCCTAGTGTTCCCCCGTGAGGCCGTCAGCGTCCCGGTCATGCGCCGGGTGCTTGGCGAGGCGCTGAACAAGGTCGGAGTCGACCCCGAATGCGTGTCCGACCTGCTGCTCGCGGTGACCGAGGCGTGCACCAACGTGCTGCGGCACAGCGGCCCGGGGCGCAGGTATGAGGTTCTGGCGGTCGTGCAGCGGAATCGCTGCGTGCTCGAGGTGGTGGACAACGGCTTCGGCTTCGACCTCGCCGGCCTGCGGCGGCATCGCGCGCCGCTTCGTTCGGTCGCCGGCATCGGCCGCCGCCGCGGGGCGCCGGGCACGCGATGGTCCTATCGCGAGCCGCCCGTGTCGTCGGCGATGCGCAGCCGCCTGTCGCGGGTCAGGCGGGGCGCGCACCGGCGGGCGCTCGCCCGGCTGCCGGAGTCTGGCCGCGGTCTCGCGATCATGCAGGCCTGCGTCGATGACGTGACTCTGCTCAGCCGGCCAGGTCACGGGACCGTTGTCTCGCTGCAGAAACGGATCGAGCTGCGCGGCGACGCCCCGCTCGCCCCGGAGGCCAGCGAGGGCAGCCCGGAGGCAGTGCCGGTGACGGTCCCGCTCAGGGAGGTCGGCTGAGCAGGTAGTCTGCCTGCATGTTGCGCGCGGGCAGGCCAGAGCGGTGCATGCGAGGCGCGGGCGGGCGAGGCGGGTGCATGCGAGGCGCGGGCGGGCGAGGCGGGTGCATGCGAGGCGCGGGCATGCGAGGCGGGTGCATGCGAGGCGCGGGCATGCGAGGCGGGTGCATGCGAGGCGCGGGCGGGCGAGCACGTTCATGACCGCTCGCGTCGGGATAGTCACCTTCCCCGGTTCACTCGATGACCAGGATGCCGCCCGGGCCGTCAGGCGGGCGGGCGCTGCGGCGGTTCCGCTCTGGCATGCGGAGCGCGACCTGCGCGGGGTCGATGCGGTGGTCCTGCCGGGAGGCTTCTCCTACGGCGACTACCTGCGCTGCGGCGCCATCGCCCGGTTCGCTCCGGTGATGGCGGAACTGGTGCCGGCGGCCAGGGCCGGCCTGCCAGTGCTCGGCATCTGCAACGGGTTCCAGATCCTGTGCGAGGCGCACCTGCTGCCCGGGGCCCTGACCCGCAACAGCGGGCTCCGCTTCATCAGCCGGGAGGTCCGGGTGCGGATACAGAACGCCTCGACGCCCTGGACCCGTGACTATGCCCCCGGACAGGAGCTGACGCTGGTCCTGAAGAGCGGGGAGGGCGCTTACGTGGCGGACGGGCCCACGCTCTCCGCGCTCGAGAACGCGGGCCAGGTGCTGGCCCGCTACGCGGGCACCAGCCCGAACGGCTCCGCGGATCGCATCGCCGGGGTCTGCAGCGAGAACGGCACTATCGCCGGGCTGATGCCGCATCCCGAATACGCCATCGACAGGCTGACCGGACCGGGCGACGACGGCCTCGGTTTCTTCACCTCCGCCGTGCGCGTCCTGGCCGCCGCGTGACGGCACCGGACGCGGGCCTGCCGCAGCAGGCGGCCGGCGGGAACATGCCCGCCGCGGATGCGGCCGCCGTGGACACCGTGGCGCGGGCGGGCGCCACGCGCGGCCGCCCGCAGCCTCACGCAGAGCTGGGGCTGACCGGCGAGGAGTACGCGGCGATCATCGAAACGCTCGGCCGCCGCCCGACGGACGCGGAGCTGGCGGTCTACTCGGTGATGTGGAGCGAGCACTGTTCCTACAAGTCCTCGCGGGCGCATCTGCGGCAGTTCGCCGAGAAAGCGCCGCCGACCACGGCGCTGCTCGCCGGGATGGGGCATAACGCGGGCGTCGTGGACATCGGGCAGGGATACGCGGTCACGTTCAAGCTCGAATCGCACAACCACCCGTCGTACGTGGAGCCCTTCCAGGGAGCCGCGACCGGGGTGGGCGGGATCGTGCGGGACGTCCTGGCCATGGGAGCCCGCCCGGTGGCTGTGATGGACGCGCTCAGGTTCGGCCCGGCGGATGCGCCCGACACCCGCCGGGTGCTGCCGGGGGTGGTGCGCGGCATCTCGTTCTACGGCAACTGCCTCGGCCTGCCCAACATCGGCGGGGAGCTGGCCTTTGACGCCTGCTACGCGGGAAATCCCCTCGTCAACGCCCTCTGCCTCGGCGTCATGCGGCACGCCGATCTTAAGCTGGCCGCCGCCACCGGGCCCGGCAACAAGGTGGTCCTGTTTGGCGCCAGGACCGGGCCGGACGGCATCGGCGGGGCATCGGTGCTCGCCAGCGCGTCATTTGAGGGCGGGATGGCTGGCGAGGGCGGCGGGCGAGCCGAGGGGGCCAAGAGGCCGAGCGTCCAGGTCGGCGACCCGTTCATGGAGAAGCTGCTGATCGAGTGCTGCCTGGAGCTCTACGCGGCCGGGCTGGTGCTCGGCATCCAGGACCTCGGCGCGGCCGGGGTGGCCTGCGCCACCACCGAGCTTGCCGCCGCCGGCGGCGAGGGCGCGGGCATGCGGGTTCGCCTGGACTCGGTGCCCCTGCGCGACGCGTCGCTCGGTCCGGCGGAGATCCTGATGAGCGAGTCGCAGGAGCGCATGATGGCGATCGTCGAGCCCGCCAGGCTGGAGCGCTTCATGGCCATCTGCGCCAGGTGGGACGTCCAGGCCGCCGTGATCGGCGAGGTCACCGGCACCGGCCGCCTGGAGATGACCTGGCATGACGAGCTCGTCGTCGACATGCCGCCGCGCAGCGCCGCGCAGGGCCCGGTGTACCTGCGCCCCCGTCAGCGCCCGCCCGGCCAGCAGGCGCTGCAGGCCGACGAGCCGTCCGGGCTCCGCCGTCCGCAGACCGGCCAGGAGCTGCGGTCCACGCTGCTGGCCCTGCTCGCCGCGCCGGACGCGGCCGACAAGAGCTGGGTGACCGAGCAGTACGACCGCTACGTGCGCGGCGCGACGGTGCTCGCGATGCCGCAGGACGCCGGCCTGGTCCGGGTCGACGAGCGGACATCGCTCGGCGTGGCGCTCGCCGTGGACGGCAACGGGAGGTACTGCAAGCTGGATCCGTACGCGGGTGCCCAGCTCGCGCTGGCGGAGGCTTACCGCAATGTGGCGGCGACCGGGGCGCGGCCGCTGGCGGTCACGAACTGCCTCAACTTCGGCTCGCCTGCCGATCCCTGCGTCATGTGGCAGTTCACCGAGGCGGTGCGCGGCCTCGCCGACGCGTGCCTGGCCCTGGGCGTGCCGGTGACCGGGGGCAACGTCAGCTTCTACAACCAGACCGCCGATGCGGCGATCCACCCCACGCCGATCGTCGGCGTCCTCGGCGTCCACGATGACGTGCGCAGGCGGCTGTCGATCGGCTTCGGCCTGGCGGGCTGCAGCGTGGTCCTCCTCGGCCGGAGCGCGGCCGAGTTCGGCGGGTCGCTGTGGGCTCATGTCGCGCACCGGCATCTCGGCGGCCGCCCGCCCGCCGTGGACCTGGGCGCGGAACGCGCGCTCGCGGCCGTACTGGCCGCCAGCGCCGACCGGGGCCTGCTCGCGGCCGCGCACGACCTGTCCGACGGCGGGCTCGCGATCGCGCTCGCCGAGTGCTGCCTGGCCGGCGGGGAGGGATGCGCCGTGCGGTTGGCCGGGCGACTGCCCGGCGGCGAGTTCGCGCAGCTGTTCGGCGAATCGGCCGCGCGTGCCGTGGTGGCCGTGCGGCCAGGTGCCGATGCCGAGTTCAGCGAGCTCTGCGAGACCATCGGGGTGACGGCCGCCGTGCTCGGGGTAACGGGAGGCCCGAGCCTGAAGATCACCGGCAGCTTCGCCGTGCCGCTGGAGGAGCTCGCGGCAGCGCACCAAGGCACCCTGCCCGCCCTTTTCGACTGACCGGAACGGCTAGGTCCGGGCCGCCCGGGCAGCACCGCGGCCGTGGTCAGGACGCCGTCAGCAGCGCGATGAGCTGGCGCCAGCCGGCGGGCACCTGGCAGCGTTCCAGCCGTGCCGCCGACCCGTCCGCGCCGGAGGCCGTCACGCACCCGCCGCCGGAGAGGTTCCGAAGCTGCCAGTAGTCAAGCCCGGCGGCGCCGGCCTGCGGGTGCTGCCGGATCCAGCGCTGACCGGCCTGCAGATCGCATCTCCTCAGGACCACGGCCGACGCCCGCGCCTCGGCGAGGCACAGGCCGTCCGGGAGATAGATGAAGATGTACGTCCCTCCGGCCATCTGGTCGGCCGTCCAGTCGGCACCGCCCTGCCCGGCCGCGGTGAAGCCGAGGCCCGATCGTGAGTCCAGCAGCGTCAGCGCCGCCGCGGCACCGCCTGGCTGCCGCGGGCCCGCGCTGACCAGGCTGATCGCCTGCGTGCTGAGCACGCGAGTGGGCAGTGCGACCGCCTTTTGCGCATTGTGCCCTCCCGCGATCAGGTACGCCACCACCCCTATCGCGGCAACGAGTATCGCGGAACCGGCCCCCGCGAGCCTGGCGGCCCAGGATCCGCGGACCCGTGACCGAGCATTGCGCTTACCAGGCATACCCGAACGATTACCGGTAGCGGGCTGGTTCTGCCAGCGGATGCCGCGAAAAGTTACCGGCCGCGGCGGTCTATCGCAGGGCCGGGCCCGCGCATGAGGGTGGCAGCCCCGGCGCGTAAGGCGGCGGCAGCTGCGCGCCAGCGCGGATTTGCACTAAGTTCGCTGCGATGCCAGCACGACGAGGTGATCCCGGCCGCCTGCTCGTCGCCGTCAACGCGCAGCGGGCGGCCCTGCGCCGCCCCGAGTGGTCCGGGCGCATGACGGTGGAGGCCTTGGGGGCGGCCTGCGTCGCCGCCGTAGCCGCCGCCGTCGACTCCGGCCTCGCGCCGCAGGCCGAGGCGCTGCGGTGGGGCGTCAGGTACCTGCTCGGCCTGCTCGCCGAGCGCGCGCCGGGCCGCGCGGTCGAGGTGCGGATCCCGCCCTATGCGGCGATTCAGTGCATCTGTGGCCCCAGGCACGCCCGCGGAACCCCGCCGAACGTGGTGGAAACCGACGCGGTCACCTGGATCATGCTAGCCACGGGGGGGATCTCATGGTCGAGCGCGGTCCTTGGCGGCCGGGTTCGCGCCAGCGGGCCACGAGCCGATCTGTCCGCGCACTTGCCGCTGGCTGCGGCGGAATAGACTGTCTGGGTGATCAACCCCGACGGCCGCCTGGCGGATGATCTCGACCCCACCGACCGGCCCCCGCGGGATGCCTGCGGGGTGTTCGGCGTCTGGTCACCTGACGAGGAAGTCTCCAAGCTCGCCTACTTCGGCCTGTACGCCCTGCAGCACCGGGGCCAGGAGTCGGCCGGCATCGCCGTCAGCGACGGCACCAGGATCGTCGTCTTCAAGGACATGGGCCTGGTCCCGCAGGTGTTCAGCGAGTCCGTGCTCAATACGCTCCGCGGGTACATCGCGGTGGGGCATTGCCGGTACTCGACGAGCGGGGCGTCGGTGTGGCAGAACGCGCAGCCGACGTTCCGGGCGACGCCCTCGACCGGTCTCGCGCTCGGCCACAACGGCAACCTGGTCAATACGCTCGAGCTCGCCGCGCTGGTCGCGGCGTCAGCCGGGCGCAGCGGAGCGGAAGGCGGCGGCGTCGCGGCCGGGGCGACGTCTGATACCGACGTGCTGACCGCGCTTTTTACCCTGCCGGTGGCCACGCCCTCCGCCAGCAGCGGCGCGTCGGAACCCGCGGGAGCCGCGGCCCACGGCGTCGAGGCCGGTGCCCTGGCGGCCCTCCCGCTGGTACGCGGCGCGTACTCGCTGGTCTTCATGGACGAGCGAACCCTGTACGCGGCGCGTGACCCGCAGGGCTTCCGCCCGCTCGTGCTCGGGCGGCTCGAACGCGGCTGGGTGGTGGCCAGCGAGACCGCCGCGCTGGACATCGTCGGCGCATCGTTCATCCGGGAGATCGAGCCCGGGGAGCTGATCGCCATCGACGAGCGCGGGCTGCGGTCCCGCACCTTCGCCCGGCCGCAGCCGAGGGGATGCCTGTTCGAGTACGTGTACCTGGCCCGCCCGGACACCTCGATCGCCGGCCGCAGCGTCCAGGCCACCCGGGTCGAGGTGGGCCGGAGGCTCGCCGCCGAGCACCCGGTCGACGCCGACCTGGTCATCCCGGTCCCGGAATCCGGCACTCCGGCCGCCATAGGCTATGCCCAGGCCAGCGGCATCCCGTATGGTCAGGGACTGGTCAAGAACTCCTACGTCGGCCGGACTTTCATCCAGCCGAGCCAGACGATCAGGCAACGTGGCATCCGGCTGAAGCTGAACCCGCTGCGGGACGTCATCGCGGGCCAGAGAGTCATCGTTGTCGACGATTCCATCGTCCGCGGCAATACGCAGCGCGCGATCGTGGCGATGCTGCGCGAGGCCGGCGCCGCGCAGGTGCATGTCCGTATCTCCAGCCCGCCCGTGGCCTGGCCATGCTTCTACGGGATCGACTTCCCGACCCGCGCCGAGCTCATCGCGGGCAGCCTGTCGGTCGAGGAGATCCGGGTGTCGGTAGGGGCCGACTCACTCGGCTACGCCTCGCTGGAGGGCCTGATCGCCGCGACCACGCTGCCCAGGGAGCGACTGTGCCGCGCCTGCTTCGACGGTGCTTACCCGGTGGGGGTGGAACCCGGGGAGCAGGGGAAGCACCTGCTGGAAGCGGCTGTGCCCAACCCGGTGCGGGCCTCCTCGTGAACAGCGGCAGCGACTCCGGCGGCGGCATGAGCTATGCGCGGGCCGGTGTCGACATCGCCGCAGGGGAGCGGGCCGTTGACCTGATCCGGGCCGCCGTCGCCCGCAGCGCGAGGCCTGAGGTCATCGGCGGTATCGGCGGCTTCGCCGGGTTGTTCGACGCATCCAGGCTCGCCGGCTACCGGCGGCCTCTGCTGGCGACCGCCACCGATGGCGTGGGAACGAAGGTGATGATCGCGCGGCAGCTTGGCGTTTACGACACGATCGGTATCGACCTCGTCGGCATGGTCGTCGACGATCTCGTGGTCTGCGGGGCGGAGCCGCTGTTCCTGACCGACTACGTGGTGTGCGGCCAGGTCCGCCCCGAGCGGGTCGCCGCGATCGTCGGCGGGGTCGCGGACGGATGCGTTATAGCCGGTTGTGCCCTGATAGGCGGGGAGACCGCCGAGCATCCCGGTCACCTCGACCCCGATGACTTTGACCTGGCGGGCGCCGCCACCGGGGTCGTCGAGGCCGACCGGATGCTCGGGCCGCAGCGGGTCGGTCCGGGCGACGTTGTCATCGCGATGGCGTCAACAGGCCTGCACTCGAATGGGTTCTCGCTGGTCAGGATGGTGATGAACGGACGTGCCGCATCGCGGGCGGGTGGGGCGCTGCACCTGGACGCCACCCCGCCCGGGCTCGGGCGGCCGCTCGGCGAGGAGTTGCTGACCCCGACCCGCATCTACGCCCGCGACTGTCTGGCGCTGGCTGCCGACTGTGACGTGCATGCGTTCGCCCACGTGACCGGCGGCGGTCTGGCGCTGAACCTGGCCAGAGTGCTCCCGCGCGGTGCCGATGCGGTAGTCGATCGTGGGACCTGGCGCCCGCAGCCTGTTTTCAGCCTGCTGGCGGAGTACGGCGGCATCTCGGACACGGAGATGGAACGGGTCTTCAACATGGGCGTCGGCATGGTTGCCGTGGTCAGCGCACACGACGCCAAGCGGGCGCTTGGCATGCTGGCGTCCCGCGGCGTCCCGGCATGGCTGGCAGGCGAAATAACCGAAGGCGCCGGGGCTGCCCGGCTTCTCGGCCGGCATCCCGCCTGACACCAGGATCAGTTGCCGGTCGCCCTGCTCATCCGGGTGCCTGCAGCGCTCTCAGCGCGCGGGTACCCGCCCGCCGGGTCGTCGGCACGCCCTTCGCCGAATTCCTCGTCGAGATCTTCGTCCAGGTCCTCGTCGTCCTCGTCGAGGTCGTCTTCGTCGTCGAATTCGTCGTCGTCGAGGTCGTCGTCGTCGAGGTCGTCGTCGTCGAGGTCGTCGTC
>Ga0335078_10002768_pt1 | contig 26438 bp, 19 predicted proteins | sample Lox_Sample_32_FD_206711 | JGI IMG/M metagenome (GOLD analysis project Ga0335078, IMG submission 206711) | Soil microbial communities from Loxahatchee National Wildlife Refuge, Florida, United States - Lox_Sample_3.2 | ecosystem: Environmental > Terrestrial > Soil > Wetlands | place: USA... | reverse complement strand
CATGGAAAGTTTGTCTCTGGCCCGAACACCGGGAAAGCGAAAGCTACTCTGGTTCTTAATACAGCCGCAATAATTCAGAGCAAATAGCTCAATTGACCAGCAGCCAGGCCAGTCTCAGGTTTTGTATTTCGCTACCATCCTTTGGCACGCCGCGTATGCACCGGTAACTCTGCTATGGGGCGCAGCGTCCCAGGTCCGCAGCCTTCCAGCCTTGCATTCCGCTGCCGCTGCAACGCAAAGCAAAATCTATGTCTGGGGATCACTTGGTCGCGGTAATCCAACGACGTAACTGGATCACAGTTACGGCATCAACATGCTCCTCGCCGGCTAATTCTGCTAACCCTTTCATGCACCCGTGCACTGGTCGCTAAAGGCCGTAGATTTCCGCAGATTCCAGGGCGTACATTTGTGCCATCAGCTCTGCGTATCTCGCTTGAGGCGGCGTATGAAGCGCATCCCCAGATCCCTGGGCTCCGCATCACAACCGGCCATTCGCGGATGTTCAAGGGGGCTGTCATGAGTTCGTTCAGCAACGGTGGATTTCAACTTTGGACCATAGGCCTGTGCGTAGCTTTGATGCTGGTGGCCTTCTCGGCAGTCGCGATCTTCATTTTCATGTGGGGCAACCAGCCATATAAGGAAGACCCTCATCGCCGGGACGCAGTTGAAAAGCGGCTATCGGAACTCGCCGAAGTAACCAGGCAGCGGCAGGCAAGGTCAGCCTAGGGGCCGAGCAGATAAGTGCCGGAGGGGACCCTGCCAGCCCCTCCGGCACTGCGCAATCACGCTGTTTGGCGGATTGCACTCTCGTTTACTTCTGTGCGCGGGCCTCCAAACCCAGGTTAGCGTCCTAAAGACCGGGACGCGAACCTGGGGCACCGTCGCTCATCAAGGCGCGTGTGGCGGAACGCTCGTCGGCGTATTGGGCTTGATGAGCAGCGAGCTCCAGGACATTCCATACACCGTCGGGACGCGTAACCGTCCGACCGTCACCAGAATGTTGTCGGTTACGGAAGCCGGAGCGGTCAGGGTGTAGCCGTGATAGGGCTGATTGCCGGCCAAGACATAGCCGTCTACCCATGACCTCTGCGTCTGTCCCTGGACTTGCCAGTCATAGACATTCTGCCCGGCTGTGTTGCCGCAGGTATAGCCGCTTCCGAAGCCGCCAAATCCCGGCTCAGCATACAGTGTCAGGTTGTAGTTTCCGTTGGGAAGAATGATTTCAACTCGCGTGTCTTCGTCGACGTTGGTGCTGCGCGAATACAGTTGGCTGTCGGTTCCCGTCCACGTATCGTTCTGGCACAGGCTGAATCCCTGCCAAGTGCCGTTTTGCGAGCCCCACCACAGGGCAGGGACCTCCTCGTTGTTGTTGAAGCCCATGTTCCCCCAGCTTCCCCACCAGGTCCTGCCCGTAGAGTCGAGATAGTCGCCGCTGTAGTTGCCAAGCGCCAGCCGATATGCGCCGTCGCCCGACACGGGCAGGCACGTCACCTCGATGTACAACGGTAGCGCCTCGGGATCGGCCAATGACGTCACCGTCAGCATGCCGCGCTCCTTGGTCTGGCAGTACGGCATGGACACTACGCCCGAGGACGACACGTACGCGCCGCTGATACCGGAATCCATGCTGTAGGTGAGGTGCTGGTTGGTGTTGCCGTTCACCCAGACGTTCAACTGATACGAGACGCCTGCGGCCATCGTCAAACGCTCGCGGTCGGTGCCGATGGTGGTGCCCTGCAGAATCACATCGTTCGAGGCGCAGCCGACGCTGCCGCAGACCGTGACCGTGGTGCGATTCGTGTTGGTCACCAGGTAGTTGTTGAGATTGCTGGAAAGCTGCTGCGAGGAGCGGTTCACCACTTCCAGCAACGGTTCGAGCGGCTGCAGCGCGGCCGCCGAGCGGATGTTGGTGGTCGCATCGACCACCACATTGGGATGAAACTCGCTGGCGATGGTGCTGTTGTCCCAGTTGTCGCCGGGAGTGGTTCCGTCGGCCACAACCAGCCCGTAGTTCTGCAGGGTGCGCAGGTACACCTTGGCGTAGGGGCACCAGTTATCGAGGTCGGTGCTGCTGCAGAAGCTGTCCACATCGAAGGACGCTTTCAGCCGGATGGTCGCGCCGTAAGGCAGGAAGTCCTGCACAAAGTATCCGGCATTGCGTGGGAACGTCCCTAAGCTGGAGGTATTCGTCGCGACGGTGAAGTGGTAGTTGTCAATCGCCGTGGCCGTCTGGTCGCCATTGAAGGCCGCCCAGGCGCCGGTGAGTCCGATGACGTTGATATGGAAGGTGCAGCCTGACGTGTAGGTGTAGTTGTCGCAGGGCTGCGATTGCGAGATATCGCTCGCCGCCGTGCACGTGGTGGTGACGCCGTTGGTGCACGACGAGAGCCAGTTCTGGAAGCCATCAACCCCATACGCGTAGCCTGCTGCCGGCCAGACGCTGCGGGCCGACAGATAGGCGTTGGACATCGTTGTGCGCAACGCATGTCCCAGGTCGGCGCGTCCCGCCCGGGTGGCCGCATACCACTCTTCCAACTTCAGCGACAGAGCGCCCAGCGGCATGTTGGCCGCGTCCACGCCGCCCAGCATGGCATAGGACTGGGGATGGAACTTCTGTCCGCTTTGGCTGTTGCAGTTGGTGCAGTTCAATACGTTTCCCATCATGGTTGTGCCGCTGGGGGCTGCTCCCCAACTGGTTGAGTTGAAGGGCAACGTACCACTGTTCGTCCCGGTCACCGCCATGCGCCAAGTGCCATTCGCCGCTGACCACGATCCCGTGGCCCCGGAGATGAACACCTGATAGTCCTGCGGGATGGGCCAGACCGTGTTGGTTGTCCAACTGACCCGCGTGGGATTGCCCGGGCTGAACGCCAGCGTGCGGAAATCGGCGTACAGGTTGTAGATCTCCGTGTTTTCGCAGGTGCTCTTGTTCATGGTGAACAAGTGGCGGTCGTACCCACTCATGGCATCCACAGCCAGGCCGCCTTCCATCAGCAAATTGCGCCCAGTAGGAATCGGAAAATACGTGTCTTCATAGCCGTTCGAATTGGAAGGGTAGAAGAAATGCATCAACTGCTGCGGCGTCGTGCTGTCCACCGGATTGTCGTAGAAACCCAGCACCTGCGGATAGAACTTGAGGGCGTGATAAATCGGATATTGCGCACCGTTCTCGGAGATGCGCGTCAGCCAGCGTGAGCTGTGCGGGTCGACCGGCAATTGGTTGACGGGAATGTTGAATGGGCTGTTGTTGGGCAGCTCCTGGCAGCCGCGGGATTGGTTTTGCGCTCGCACCGAAGCCGGGGCCGTATAGTTGCCGGAGGTGTCGATGCTGCCCGGGCCGCTCACCTGCCAGCTCAGCGAACCCGAGCCGCAGTTGGAGGCGGTAAAGGAATACACTCCGCCGGCAGGGACGGCAACCGGCGAGGAGGGCGAGATCGCACAGTGCGGCCCCACCGTGGGACCGCCGTTCGCGCCGTTACTGGTATTGGCCGCACTCGAAGAGGGCGGCGCCGCCATCAGTCCTAACGCCACAAGAAACGCGACCGCATGACATGACAGGGAAAGACACCGGTTACGAAAATCACGTAGCAATGCGACGGCAAATTGCATGAGTTTCTCCTTCAACTGGACCTGAATGGGCCGGCTGCAAGAGGGCGGTTTGAAGCTGAGCAAGAGCTAGGAAATCCGGCGCCACACTGTCCCACGAGAACAGCCATCGACAGCCGGTGCGCGCGCTTTACAGCTTTATGCCGAAATCGGCGTTCGAATGTAATCAGGCAGGTCTTAACTTGGGAACGATTACCGCAGGAGCCGAAAAGGGAATCAGTCTCAGAAACACGAAAAGCCGAGGCAGCATTTCGCGTTTCGCCGCACTCCTAATCCGGCAAACACCTAGAACCTTTCCGCAAACACCTGCACAGCAGCTTCGAAGAATGTTGAAATTAAACTGCTTACCCTGGCAGCAGGATTGCACGCACCTACGGATGTCTTCCTACGGGCCGATCCGGGTTGGTACTCGGACGCAATGCGGGGGGGGACCAAGCTGTGAGACCACGTCTCGCCTGGCTTTCACTGATCCTGCTGTGCCTGGCTGCTGTCCCGGCCATGGCGCAGAACATTGTCTATGACAATGGGCCGATCAATGGCACAACTGACGCCTGGTCCATCAACAGCGGTTTTGTGGTGAGCGACAGTTTCTTCGACGGCGGTAATTTCTTTGGAATTACTGAACTAGCCTTCGGGGCGTGGCTCATGCCCGGCGACGTGCTTGAGTCCGTCGAGGTCTCCATCACCTCGGCCGAATTCGGCGGGACCGTGTACGACGATGAGGTTGTGCACTTCACGCAGAGCGGCTGCTCGGCCAACCAGTACGGCTTCAACGTCTGCACCGAGACTGGCTCGCTCGTTTCCGGTCCCAACCTGGCAAGAGGCACCTACTGGCTCAACCTGCAGAATGCGGTTACCGCCTCCAGCAATCAGAATGGGGTTACCAGTACCGGCGATCCGATTTACTGGGATGAGAACTCCGGCCCGTCTTCGGCATCGGAGAACTCGGTCGGGACGATTCCTTCGGAAGCATTCACGATTCTGGGGGAAGCAACTGACGCGAACACGCCAGCTTCGAGCACGCCTGAGCCCGGCAGCTTCCTGCTGTTGGGATCGGGCGCTCTTGCGCTGTTCGGCTATCTGACGCGCAAGCTTTTCTAGGGTACAACTCGAATTCAGCAGTCGCGGAGAAGGAGTTTAAGAATGCGTACCGCTGCGTTGTTATTCCTCGTCCTATGCCTGACCGCTGTTCCGGCCGCGGCCCAGATCGTTATCTATAGCAACGGGCCGATCAATGGCACAACCGACGCATGGACCATCAACTCCGGCTTCGTCGTGAGCGACACCTTCACGACGTCGGGCAACCTACCCACCACGAGCGCCCTCAGCTTCGGGGCGTGGCTCATGCCCGGCGACATCCTTGAGTCCGCCCAGGTTTCCATCACCTCGTCGGAATTCGGCGGCACCACGTTCTACAATCAGGTCGTCAGCTTCACGCAGAGCGGCTGCTCGTCCAACCAGTTCGGCTTCAACGTCTGCACCGAGAGCACCGGGTTCTTCGGCTTAGGTCCCGTCAATCTCGTTGGAGGCACCTATTGGCTGAACATCGCGAATGCTGTCGTCAACACTGGCGACCCGGTCTACTGGGACGAGAACTCCGGCCCGTCTTCCGCGTCGGAGAACTCGGTTGGAACCATTCCATCAGAGTCGTTCACCATCAGCTACTGCGAGTGCACGACCACGACCACGAGCTCCTCTACGGGCACGGTTCCGGAGCCCAGCAGCACGTGGCTGCTCGGTTCCGGCATTCTTGCCGTGGCCGGAGTCCTGCGCCGCAAGCTGTTCTAAGTCGTTTCCAGGTGGAAACGCCCTGCTTTGAAGGGAGTGTTTCGTCCAAAACCTCCTCGCGCCCCGTCTGGAGCGCCACGCCAATGGCCAAGAAAGCTACGCGCCACCGCCATTTCCAGAGAAGTCGGCTGCACACCAGTGTGCAATACTTTGCACAGTAAATTACCAAGGTCTTGCGCTTTTTATTTCGCAGGCGAATATCTTATTGATTTCAGGGAACATTTGTGTGAGCTTATTCCAGAGACTCGGCCAAATAATTGCACATCATTGTCCGTTCCACGCAGCTCAACCTCCAGGAGTTCGATTCATTGGCGCTGGCTGGCACGAAATCGGGTACCGCGCTGACCCAGCCGGCAGACGAAGTTCTGTCCGGCGAAAAGCGGCCCTCCCTCATCTCTTCGTTGTGGCGGACCCTCAAGCCTTTCGGCTGGCAGGGTCTTCTGCTCATTGCAGTAATGGCCGTGCTCTATGCTCCGGTCATCAAGCTGCTCGTCTGGCAATGGGCTAACGACGCCGACTATTCGCACGGCTTTTTGGTCCCCGTGTTATCGGCCTATCTGCTCTGGGCCCGGCGCGACAAGCTTCGCCACATTGCCCACAAGCCTTCGGCATGGGGTATGGTGGTGGTATTGGGGTCATTGGGACTGTTGTTCCTGGGCAGCCTGGGGGCGGAAAATTCGCTCGCCCGGCTCTCCATCGTAGTCACCATCTGCGGGCTTGTCGTCTATTTTGCCGGCTGGGCCATCCTGCGCGCGATGACCTTTCCCATTGCTTTTCTGTTATTTGCCATTCCGATTCCGGGGGTGGTTTACAACTCGATCGTTTTTCCGTTGCAGTTTCTGGCCTCCAGGTTCGCGACGCGCGTGCTGGAGTTGCTGGGGCTGTTCCCCATCATGCGCGAGGGCAACATTCTGGTCTTGCCGCACATGAGCCTGGAGGTGGTTGAAGCGTGCAGCGGTATTCGCTCGCTGATGTCATTGCTTGCCTTGGCTGCGGGATATGGGTATGTTGTTGAGCGCAGTATGGTGGTGCGCTGGCTGCTGGTCATCGCCATGGTGCCCTTGGCCATCATCAGCAACGGCACACGGGTCATGATCACGGCCATCATGGCGAACTACATGGGCGCCAAGGCAGCGCAAGGCTTTATGCACGAGTTTTCCGGGTGGGTGATCTTCGTGGTCGCCACCATCTTGTTCCTCACCTTGCACAGTGTGATCACGTTCGTTCGCAAGAAACTCGGCTGGTCCGATCCGGAGCCGCCCTCCGCGATCGCGGCCAAGGTGGGCCAATGAAGGCAGGGGTTCGTTACTGGCTGATGCTGGCGGTGCTCTTGGGCGCCAGTACCGGCATGGCTTACCTCTCGCATGGCGAAGCTACCCCACCGGCCAAGCCGCTCTCCCAGTTTCCCACCAAGATTGGCCCTTATGCTTCGGTGATCGAGTGGCCGCTGGACAAAGAGACTCTCGACCTGCTAAAAGTCACCGATTATCTGAATCGCGGGTATTGGTCGCCCGGTATGGGCCAGCAATTGCTAGGTCTCTACATTGGGTATTTCCGCAGTCAACGCCGCGGGGCGAGCATCCATTCGCCCAAAAACTGTTTGCCCGGCGCCGGCTGGAACCCGGTGCAGTCTTCCATCTATTCGCTGCCGCTCGAGGATGGCCGCAAGGTCCCCATCAACCTCTACTACCTGCGCAAAGGCCTGGATGAAGAGGTGGTACTGTATTGGTACCAGGCCCATGGCCGTATCATCGCCAGCGAGTACTGGGGCAAGTTCTATCTGGTCTATGATGCCCTGCGCCTGAACCGCACGGATGCCGCCTTGGTCCGCATCATCGTTCCCGTGCAAAACGGAGATGAGGCGGCGGCCAAGGAACGGGCGCTGGCGTTCGCCAAAACCATTACCCCCAATATCGATCAAGTCATTCCACGGTGATCCCAGGAGAAGTCATGCGTAACCGCTACATCGTTTTCTCGACCCTGCTGGCCGCATTAGCCGTCGTCCTCGCCGGTTGCAGCCGTAACCCCGAAGTTGCCAAGAAGAAGTATCTGGAAAGCGGCATGAAGTACATGGAGCAGCAGAAGTACGATTCCGCCGCTATCCAGTTCAAGAAAGCCCTGCAGATCGATCCTAAGTATGCCGAGGCGCATTACCAGTTGGCGCAGGCCGACATCAAGCTGGAAAAGCGTCCGGAGGCCTTCAAGGAGATGAGCCAGACGGTGGAGCTGGATCCCACCAATCTCAAAGCGCGCATCGATCTGGGCGGAATGTATCTGGCTTCGGGTCCGCATTTCTACAGCAACGCGGAAGAGCAGGCGCGCTACGTGGTCGAACACGATCCCAACAACGCCGAAGGCCAGGTTTTGCTGGGCAACGTGCTGTTGTCGCAAAAGCACCTGGACGACGCACTCAGCGCCTTCAGCAAGGCCATCGCGCTCAAGCCCGATATGGCCGGCGCCTACATGAATCGCGGAGCCGTTTACGCCTTCCAGAAGCAGGATGAGCTGGCGGAGAAAGATTTCCGCAAGGCCGTCGCCCTCGATCCTCATAATCTGCAGGCCTACGCTGACCTGGCGGGATTTCTGCTGTACAAGAAAGACCTCAAAGGCGCGGTAGGGGCCTATCGCGACGAGATCCAAAACAATTCCGACAGCCCGGCCGGCTACCTTCGCCTGGCAGGGTTGCTGCTGCAACAGGGCGATAAGGAAGGCGCCGAAAAACTGGTGGACGAACTGCGCCTGAAGCAGCCCAGCAATCCCGAGGTGGCTTCGGCCATCGGCGACTTCTACCTCGCGGCGCGCAATCCCGAGGCTGCCATGAAGGAGTACCAGCGCGGCCTCAGCAACAATCCTAAGAGCCAGCTTCTGCAAACCCGCCTGCTGGACACCATGATCGCCAGCGGCAAAACGCAGGATGCGCAGAGGATGGTTGATGGCATGCTGAAGCAAGACCCCGGTGACATCATCGCGCGCCTGACCAATGGACGCCTGATGGCCATGAGCGGGAACATCGCCGAGGCCACCACGGTGCTGCGCGACGTCGTCAAAGATGCTCCGGAAAACTCCACCGCCCATTTCGTTCTCGGCCAGATCCTGCGCCAGGCGGGAGACACGGCGGGCGCCAAGAGCGAACTCCAGGAAGCGAACCGTATCCGGCCGGGCAACGCTTCGACCCTGCAGGCCCTGGCCGAGGTCTATCGCGATTCCCATGACTTCGACACCGCCCGTGAGTACGTGGCCCGCTTGCAGCGGTTGAACGAAAACAATCCCATGGCCCACTTCCTGAATGCCACCATCGATTTGGGGGACCGGCAGTACGACAAGGCCCTGGATGAGCTGAAGGAAGCGCAGAAGGCCGCGCCCAACGATGCGCTCGTTTACATCAACATGGCCATGGCCTATGAGGGACTGAAAAAGTTTCCCGAGGCGGAGAAGAGCTTCCAGGAGGCGCTGAAACTCCAGCCCAACTCCGACGCCGCCATGACCAACTATGTCGCGTTGCTGTTCGCCTCCAATCAGGAAGCGAAGGCGGTCACGATCGCGCAGCAATACGCCAACGCCAACCCCAAACGGGAAGGACCGATCTTCATCTACGCGTCGTCCCTGGCGACGACCAAGAAGTATGATCAGGCAAAGGCTGAGTTCCAGAAAGCGCTGGAAATCAATCCCAAGTCGGCTTTGGCTTACATGCATATCGGCCAGATCTATGCGGTCGAAGGCAAACCCGATCAGGCACTGGACTACTACCAGAAAGCTCTGGCCATCCAGCCGACCTCCGTCACCCTCAACAATGCTTTGGGTAATCTCTACCTTTCCAAGGGCGACATGAAGAACGCGGGCAAATACTTCCAGGCCAGCCTGGCGCAGAATGCCCACGATCCCGTTGCCGCCAACAATCTTGCCTGGGTTTATGCTGAGCAGGGCGAGAACCTGGACATGGCGCTCAGCTTGGCAACGCAAGCCAAGCAGATGGCGCCCGACATGGTGGTTGTGAACGATACCCTGGCTTGGATCCAGTACAAGAAGGGCAATTACAGGGTGTCGGTATCGCTGGCGGAAGATGCGGTCAAGCGGTCGCCGGACAATGCGGGCTTTCGTTATCACCTGGGCATGGCGTTGACCGGCGTAGGCGAAAAAGACCGCGCCCGCACCGAGCTGCAGAAAGCCCTGCAGTTGAAGCTCGGCGGACAGGACGCGCAGGACGCGCAGAAGACGCTGGCATCGCTGCAGTAGAGCCGTTGTCAGCCTGAACTGGAAGACGCGATACGCTGCCCCACCCAAGCTTCGGTTTGGGTGGGGTTTTTCGCTTGGTCCTCGAAGGGATAAGCTTTTGCCGACGCAACGGCCCAGCATGCCGTTGCAATGGTGAAGTAGTAATAGTTGGCGAATGCCTGTTTGCTGAAGGCAAAGAAGAGGGTAGTGGTCAAGGTCACGCCGGCGGCGAATCCGGCCGGCGAGCGCGGCGCCTTCCACAGCGCCAGCGCAATGGCAACGATGGCCACCGGCGCAGCAATCCAGGTTCCGGGTCTCTGGCCGGTGAGCGAATAGATCCACACCAGATAGCTCAAGGCATCTGTCCGGAACGGCTGCACGAACTGCAGTAGCACCACAGCGCGCGTGAATTCACGTACATTCCAGAACAGGAAAGGCAAATTGATGGCTGCCACCACCATGCCCGCCTTGATAAGAATCCCTCGAAGTTCCCTCCATGGGCGTGGCCCTTCCATGAGGAGGGGAAGCAACGGCAACGCCAAAATGGCGGTTTGCTTCGTCGACAGGAAGAGGCCAAGCGACCAAGGCAGAGCCTTTCGCCAGCGGCAGGCGCAGAACATCAGCAGCGAAAAGTTGAGCACCATCAGCGGTTCCGTCCAGCCGTTCCACAGGACGTACAACACCCGCGGCGTCAGCAGAAACAGTATCGCTGCGAGGGCCGCGATGCGCCCCCGTCTGGCCATCGCCATAAGTAGTGCCGCGCCGGCAATTGCGAACAGTTGCCCCCAACGAATGTCACCGCCGAAAACAAAAGCCGGCAAAACCATCAGCAGACTTAAAGGAGGGTACGGAAGGCCGTAAGTCAGTTGGCCGTTTTGGGACAACACCCCCGGTCCGTAAAAACGCGCTTCTGGATATCGGGGCGTAACGCGTACTTCATAGGGATTGCTCCCATCGGTCAAGGCTGCGGATGCGTGTTGCTGCCAGTAAAGGGTATCAATGCCTGGATCGGGCAAGTTGATGGTAAAGACCCCCGCGTAAAAGAAAGCCATCGCAGCCAACGACAGCAGCGGAATTTTGAGTCGCTGGGGAGCGAAGAGCTGCAGAGCCCCGAGAATCGCGACGGTCAAAATCGCCTTGACCGGCAGCGGCTCGATGCCTGCTCGCGACCGCAGCACCAACGCCTCGAAAACAATTCCCGCCGCCATCGCCCAGGCCAAAATTCCTGGGGCTGCAGCCAGCTTTCTTATGCGAGACGGCAAGAACAAAGAAGCTGCCAACAACGCCAGTCCGATGGTCAGACAAAGCAAGCCCGGCCGCGAATAGTACCCGTTATTGAAGTGAATGGCGCAGCCGGCAGCCAGGGCGAATGCCACACATCCCAATGCGGGTGTGAATGCCTCGTCACCGCCATCCGCGGTGCTCTGACGATTTATTCCAGTCATGACTGGGTGCGGATGCCTTTTCCTCAATGGAGACAGACAGTATAAGTCAGGTGTCGGTGGTCAGTAGTCAGTTGCGGCGGCGCCTATCGCTCCAAGCCGAAAAAAATTGCTTGGATGGGCGTAAGGCTCCGGCTGAACTGGAGATCATCGGGCGCATGATTTCACATCGTTCGAGCATTGCGTTGGCCGGCACCTGGCGCGCGAGGCGGCGATTTTTACTTGACAGCGTTTCTGAAAGCAGAGCAGAATTTCGCGACCGGCACGCTCCGTAGTCTGTTGTAACCCTCGCGGTTTGGTCAGGAGCAATTCATGCGTCGGCGCGGCTTAGCTCTCCTCCTGCACCTCGTGGTTCTCCTGGGTTTTGTGAGCAGTACGCTTGGCTCGGCATGGGCCTCAAGCATCACCACGCCGGGGCGCCCGGCGAGCGCCGTAGTCACGCTGGCAGCGGCGGAGAACCCAAACTCGATCGCATTTGAGGCATGGCTGCGCGCGCCTTCGGATCTGCACTCCAGCTTCAACCCCAGTTCGCCCGACAACTGGCTCGGAGGAATGGGCAATTGGAGCATCGGCGCCGACTGGAGTGCCGGCGAACCCGGCGGCAACAGCGATGTCTTCATCAACACCGGCAACGACAACGTCACGCTGGATGTGAACGCCAGCATCAACTCGCTGACCCTGGGGGGAACGACGGGCACCTCGATGCTGACCAACTCGGGCAGCACCTCGCTTACCATCGCGGGGGCATTAACCATCAATCAGTCTGGCACCCTGATCTGGGACGATGGTTCCGTTTCCGCCGGCGGCATTGCGACGAACAGTGGAACGATAAACCTGCACACCAGCCTGGTTCAGGGCGCGAACGTTATCAACTCCGGCAACATCAACCTGATGGGATCCTTTGTCAGCGCCACCGGCACGCTGACCAATTCGGGTTACATCATGGGCTTAGATAACTTCAGCGGGGTCAGCGGGACCACTGTCGTTAACTCGGGCAGTATTCTCAGTTACTCGGTAATGTCGAGCGGCGACTTTATAAATCAGACACGCGGGCTCGTCAACGCACAGTACCTGAATGTGAACGGCGACCTCACCAACCTGGGCACCGTCCAGGGCCTGGCCCGGAATAGTAACCTTACGGTTCAGGGAGAACTCATCAACGGCGGGAATTTTGACGGTTCCTATGCTTACGCCACTGTGGGCAGCCTGCAAAACAACAGTGGAGGAAGAATCACGGTTGGGTATTCTTTAATCGCAAACGGCAACGCCTCCAATGCGGGCATAATTTCTGTGCCCAACTTCATGGTCGGATTCCAAACCTTTCAGGTCAACGGCACGCTCACGAATGCGGGATTGCTCAGCCTCGACGGTTACGTTGATCAGCAGATCAGCGCCTCTGCCAACAACATTGTCAACAGCGGAACGATCGACGTGGAGCACCAGGCGGGATTGACAACGGTAAACCTGACGAACTCAGGTACGATCACCACAGGGGCACAAAACGGCGGCAACGAGGTGAGCGTTTTCGGCATGCTGACCAACGATGCCGTCGGCGTGCTCTCGCTTGGCGGCATGGGAGATCTCGGGTATGTCGGGTCTATCGACAATGCCGGATCGGTCTCTGTTGCCAATGGCGCAAGCTTGAATGTCACCGGCGGCGCAAACAGCCTGATCAACAGTGGAACGATTGACGTCGAGAATGGTGGTGTGTTTCGGGCAGCGACGGCGAGCAACACCGGCGCGATCATGATGGGGATGCAACATGGCGGCAACTACCTCTATGTCAGCGGCATGTTCACCAACGATGCCGGCGGCAACCTCTCGGTTGGCGGCATGGGAGATGTCGCAAGTATCGGCTTCATCAACAATGCCGGCAACGTCTCAGTTGCGAACGGCGCGACCCTGGACATCACCGGCGGCTCGCATGCAACTGCTTCGGCATTTCCCGGATTCATCAACAGCCGCACTGTCCTCATTGCGTCGGGCGGTACGCTATCCACCGCGCTGACTTACAGCCAGACCAGTGGGCAGACGACTGTCGATGGCACACTGCACATCGCAGGAAACGCTATCGCCAACTTTTCCGGCGGCGCGGTTTATGGCAACGGGGGCACCATCCAGGCCAACACGATCTCGAACGCTGCGTTCAACATCGGCGATATGCCGATGACGGTCGGGACGATGGCGATCATGGGCAACTACACCCAGGGCGGCAACGGCAGCCTCTATGTCGATATCGCCTCGCTCACGCAATACGACCAGCTCAGCGTCAGCGGCCGCGCCTCGCTCAACGGCTTGCTCAACGTCGATTTGCTCAACGGCTACGTCCCGCAGATCGGGAACATGTTCGACATCATGAATTTCTCCAGCCGCTCGGGAACATTCTCGATGGTGCTCGGCCTGCCCATCAACAACCAGGAGCACTTCGTGCTGGAGTACAACGCAGACAATCTGACGCTGGACGTGGTCTCCGGCCCTGACCTCGAAGCCAACACCGGCCACTGGAGCGGCAGCGGCGACGTGTACTACGAGCCGTACGTCAGCCAAGTGAGCCAAGATACAAGCCTGGGCGATTTTGAAGGATCGGCCCCGTCGGCTTCCGTGCCGGAACCGGGCAGCATTCTCTTACTTGGTTCGGGAATATTAAGTATCGCTGCTCTGCGCCGCAGGAAAACTATGTGATCGGTAGCGCGCGACCCGAAGTTATTTGCTAGTTGCCGCCTGCTGTCTCTACAATCCCTTGTTCTATGCTGCGCTTTGCGACCGCGGGGGAATCTCATGGCGAGGCGCTGGTGGCGCTCGTTTCGGGCATGCCGGCCGGCATTGCTGTCGATCTCGAGTTCGTGAATCGCCAACTTTGGCGGCGGCAGCAGGGCTACGGGCGCGGCGGACGCATGAAGATCGAGCGCGACACGGCGCGCATCTTGAGCGGCGTGCGCCATGGCAATACCATTGGCTCGCCGATTGCGCTGCTGCTGGAGAACAAAGATTGGAAGAACTGGACGGAGGCGCTGCCCGTTGAGGAAGGCGATCCGGCGAAGCATAAGCGCGTGGCCTCGCCTCGTCCGGGCCACGCCGATCTGGCCGGCGCCGTGAAGTACAACTTTCCCGAAGCGCGTTACGTGCTGGAGCGGGCGTCGGCGCGCGAATCGGCGGCGCGAGTTGCTGCGGGAGCGATCGCCAAGCTGTTGTTGCGCGAGTTGGGCATCGAAGTGCTCAGCCACGTGATCGCCGTGGGCAGCGCGCGATTGGACAAGCCGGTCACCTGGGACGCGATTGCCGCGTTGACCAGCAAGGACGAGGTGCTGCTGAACTGCATCGACCCGGAGAGCGAATCGCGCATGAAGGAGCAGGTTGATCTCGCGTTGCGAACCGGCGATTCGGTCGGCGGCGTTTTCGAGGTCGTGGCGCACAAGGTGCCTCCGGGGCTGGGCACGTACGCGAATTGGGACGAGCGTCTGGATGCGCAGCTCGCGGCGGCGGTGATGTCGTTGCAAGCGGTGAAGGCGGTCGAGATTGGCGACGCGGTCGAGGCCGCGGCTTCACTCGGCTCCGCCGTGCATGATGAAATAGGATACGAGCAGGGCCGCGACGCGTTTATCGGGTTCACGCGACGCTCCAATCACGCGGGCGGACTGGAGGGTGGCGTTTCCAATGGCGAAGATATTCGCGTGCGCGGATATTTGAAGCCGATCTCGACGTTACGGCGTCCGCTGGCCTCGGTGGACTTTGCGACGCGCGAGCCGGTGAAGGCGGCCTACGAGCGCTCCGACGTCTGCGTGGTTCCCGCGGCGGGAGTGGCTGCGGAAGCGATGGTCGCGCTCACGCTCGCGCGCTGCGCGCTGGAGAAGTTCGGCGGTGATTCGCTGGTTGAAGTGAAGCGAAATTACGAAGGCTATTGCGAGCAGTTGCGGAAGTTCTAAGTTTTTGTTTTGTCACCCCGATGAGGCCTTGAGGCCGACGAGGGATCTGCGGTTTGCTCGAAGGGCTATCCGGTTCGCGCGAACCGCAGATCCCTCGGCTCCGCCCTCCGGGCTCCGCTCGGGATGACAAAGAAAAAGACGGATTGTCGCAAGGTACATCGATTGTGTCTGGACGACCTGAAGGTCGTCCCTTTCAAAGATGATCTATCCCATCGTGAAATTTGGCGACTCTGTATTGGAGAAGCCGGGCGCCACCGTCACCGAATTCAATGACGAATTGCGCAAGCTAGCCGATGACATGTTCGAGAGCATGTATGCCGCGCATGGCGTGGGGCTGGCAGCGCCGCAAATCGGAATTGCCAAGCGCATCGCGGTCATCGACGTGACCTTCAAAGAGGACCCAAACGCGAAGATTGTGCTGGTGAATCCCGAGATCGTGCACACCGAGGGCAAGCAGACTGCAAGCGAGGGCTGCCTCAGCCTGCCGGAATTTCGCGAGAACGTTTCCCGTCCGATGAAGGTGACGGCGCGCGCACAGGACCTGGAAGGCAAGACCATCGAGATCAAGGGAGAAGAACTGCTGGCGCGCGCGTTGCTGCACGAAACCGATCACCTCAACGGCAAGCTGTTCATCAGCCATATCAGCGCCCTCAAGCGGGATTTGATCAAACGCAAAATTCGCAAGCTGATGAGGCAGGGGGAGTGGTAATGATCAACCACAGAGACACCGAGACACGGAGAATTTTCTTGGCGATGCAGAACACGGATATGCCTGTGTTTCCAATTCGAGGATCTTGCTACTGCGTTTTGGTGAGTTCCAAAACCTCTGTGTCTCTGTGTCTCTGTGGTTAATTCCCATGCTTGACCTGGTTTTCTGCGGAACTCCAAGCTTCGCCGTGCCCACGCTGGAAAAGCTGGTATGCGCGGGATTACGCGTGAAGCTGGTGGTCACACAACCCGACCGGCCCAGCGGGCGCGGCATGGAGCTGGCTGCATCGCCGGTCAAACGGAGCGCGCTGGCACTCGATCTCCCCATCATTCAGCCCGATAAGATCAAGAGCAACGAAGAATTTTGCGAGCAGCTTCGGGCGATTGCGCCGCAGGCGATCATTGTGGTCGGCTACGGCCGCATCATTCCGCAATGGATGATCGAGCTGCCGCCGCTGGGCAACATCAACCTGCACGCCTCGCTGCTGCCGAAGTACCGCGGGGCTGCGCCCATCCAGTGGGCCATCGCGAGGGGCGAGACAATCACCGGCGTGACCACGATGCGCATCGACGCGGGCCTCGACACCGGCGACATCCTGCTGCAAGCGGAAGAGCGCATCCATCCGGAAGACACCGCGATCACGCTGCCGCCGCGCCTTGCCCAGACCGGCGCCGAACTGATGATTGCGACGCTCGCCGGATTGCAGGGTGGAACGATCACCCCGACGCCGCAGGACAACGCGCAAGCGACACTGGCGCCGATCCTGAAACGCGAAGATGGCCTGATTGACTTCTCGCATACCGCAACCGATGCCTGGAACCGCCTGCGCGGATTCCTGCCGTGGCCGGGGGCGTTCACGAAATTTCGCGGCAAGATGCTGCACATCCATGCGGCTATTCCCGCGCCGGAAGCGGCCGTGGTTGTGCCCGCACACGTTGCTGTGGAGCATGGTCGTTTGCTGCTCGGGTTTGCGCATGGGACCGCGCTGGAGGTTCGGGAGCTTCAACTCGAGGGCAAGAAGCGAATGAGTGCGCAGGACTTTGTGAACGGATATCGGCCGCGCAGCGAAGAGACTCTCGGCGCATAAAAGCCAAATCCACCACAGAGACCACAGAGACGCAGATTTTGAGGAACGTGTTGAAGGCCTCTTCGTTTGATCCGAAACCAGCAAATCCGCAGCCTACTTTCTTGGCTTCTTCTCTGTGCCTCTGTGCCTCTGTGGTGAGCTTTTTCTAGAACTTCGATTTCAGCCGCGCGTAGGTTGTCTCCAGCGTCTCGGGAATCACGCGGGTCTCGCCGATCACGCTGATGAAGTTGGCGTCGGCGACCCAGCGCGGCAGGGCGTGCATGTGGATGTGGCCGGCGATCCCCGCGCCCGCGGCCTTGCCCATGTTCATGCCGATGTTCGCGCCCTCCGGACAGTAAAGCTCGTACAACGCCGTTTCCAACCGGCGCGTCAGCGCCATCATCTCCATCGCGGCGTCATCGGACAGTTTCGAGAGGCGATCGACGTGCTCGTAAGGGACGATCATGGTGTGCCCCGAGGTGTAGGGATACTTGTTCAGGATGATGAAATTGAGCTCGCCGCGATAGACGATCAGCGCTTCTTTGTCGTCGCCCGCCCGCAGCAGCTCGCAGAAGACGCACTTGCCGCTAGCTTTCGTGTACTCCGGGCTCGAGATGAAGGAATAACGCCACGGCGTCCAGAGATAGTCCATAACGGCAGAGTACCATTACGTTTCCCTGCGAAACAGGACCTCGCCACGGGGTTCCGCCAAGCTGTTTGCCGGGCCACTTGCCCGCTGCATGCGTCGCTCGTCACAGCCTGACGTGATGCGAAGCCGGGACGGATGTTAAAACTCGAAAAACCCTGCAAAATCAGCGTGGATGGCACTTTTGGAGGTTTGACACTGCCCCAGCCCGTTGCTATAGTCGAACTGTTCCGTGGAAGCGCAGCCCGCTCCAAAGGATCCGGCCGCTGGGTTGTCCAAACCCGCCATGAGCGGGACAATCTTACATACGATTCAAGCCAGCCGTCCGTCTTATATCAGGCTCTCGCCGTTTTTAAAGTGCGAGTGTGCGTACGCAACCCATGTCTTTTGAAGAAACCCACAACGCTCCGACCACCCCGACCCAGGAAGTAGCTGCTCCCGAGCAGCACGAGATCCAAACCGCAACCCCGCCCGAACCGCAGCAGCCGGCCGAGCCGCAAGTTGAGCATGTGCAGGCGCACGGCGAAGAGGCCGCCGAACCGGCGCCTGCGCCTGGCAACGCGCCCGCCACAGCGTCCGCGCCCGTCGCCGCGCGCGCCGAAAAAGAGCCGACGATGGAGGACTTCGCCAGCGCGCTCGAATCGTTCGAGCAGGAGCAGGCGCAGACCGAGCAGGCGCTGAACGAAGACCAGGTCGTGACCGCGAAGGTGCTGAATATCACGCCGCAGTTCGTCGTCGTCGATATTGGCTACAAGTCCGAAGGCGTCATTCCGGTCGCGGAATTTCAGGATTCCGAAGGGAACATTGCGCTGAAGCGCGGCGATGAGATCTCTGTCATGCGGGAGCCGGGCCGCACCGAAGAGGGCTACATTCATTTGTCCCACCACAAGGCGCAGCGGCTGCGAGCGTGGGACGACATCGAGAAGGCCTTCAACGAAAAAGCTGCGGTCAAGGTGAAGGTGGTCGATCGCATCAAAGGTGGACTGACGGTCGACATCATGGGGGCGCGCGCGTTTCTGCCGGGTTCGCAGGTCGATCTGCGTCCGGTGCGCAACCTCGATGGCATGAAGGGCCACGACATTGAAGTGCGCATTATCAAGCTGAACAAGAAGCGCGGCAACATTGTGGTCTCGCGCAAGCAGATGCTGGAAGAAGAGCAGGCCGAAAAGCGCGGCAAGACGCTGGAGAACTTGCACGAAGACGCGATCCTCACCGGCGCGGTGAAGAACCTGACCGAGTATGGCGCGTTCGTCGACTTGGGCGGCATTGACGGCCTGCTGCACATCACCGACATGTCCTGGGGACGGTTGACGCATCCGCGCGACCTGGTACAGGTGGGGGATCAAATCCAGGTAAAGGTGCTCAAATTCGACAAAGAAAAGCAGCGCGTCTCGCTGGGATTCAAACAGCTCACGCCTGATCCCTGGCTCGATGCTGCCGAGCGCTATCCCATCGGTGCGCACGTTCACGGGCGCGTCATCAGCGTGACCGACTACGGCGCATTCATCGAACTGGAGCAGGGCATCGAAGGCCTGGTGCACGTCAGCGAAATGACGTGGTCGAAGCGGATGAAGCACCCGTCCAAGTTGGTGAACGTCGGTGAAAACGTCGAAGCCGTAGTGCTCAACGTCAATCCGGCGGAGCGCCGCATCAGCCTCGGCTTGAAGCAACTGGAAAGCAATCCCTGGGAAACCTTGCATGACAAGTTCCCCGTCGGTACGGTGGTCGAAGGCAAGGTCCGCAACCTGACCGATTTCGGCGCCTTCATCGAGATTGAAGACGGCATCGACGGTCTGGTGCACGTCAGCAATTTGAGCTGGACCAAGCGCGTGAAGCATCCCTCCGAAGTACTGAAGAAGGGCGACAAGGTGAAGGCCATCGTGCTGGCGATTGAGCCCGAACAACGCCGGCTCTCGCTGGGGGTGAAGCAGCTTCAGCCTGACGTGTGGGACACCTTCTTCGATCAGCATCGTGTAGGCGATGTGATCCACGGTAAGGTGCTGCGCCTGGCAAGCTTCGGCGCCTTTGTTGAGATCGCGGACGGCGTCGAAGGGCTGTGCCACAACTCCGAGGCTGTGGATCCCCACGGCGCTCCCATCAAGCTGGAGCCGGGTCAGGAGCATGAGTTCAAGATCATCAAGATGAATCCGGCGGAAAAGAAAGTGGGACTCAGCATTCGCGCGGTCGGAGAGGCGGAGGCCACGCGCGCCGATGTGGAGTCGTATAAGGCACCCGCGGCCAGCTCGTCAGGAACAGGATCGACGATTGGCGAGTTCATGTCGTGGAAACGCGCCAGCAACGAAAATAATTAGGGATCCCGTCGCACCGCGTGATTCGAGCGCATGGCCAACTCCAAAGTGTGCTCCACCCACACTGAATGCGTGAGTAGGCGCGACAGCCTGTTAACCATTCCGTAGGAAGCCCATGCCCAGGTTCGCACTCCTCGATCGGGCGCTAACCGGGGCTTCTTTTCAACTTTCATAATCTCTCCTGAGCGGTCACAGCAAAGGCTAGACGGCTTTAATCCATCGGTGTTGCCCGAGCAGCATCTTCTCAGCTATGGTATTGCGAGTTGGAGGCGTGCGATGTCGTGTCCTTCTGCCCATCGTGTTTTAGTAGTGCTGCTGTGCATGGCTGGCATCGGCGCCGCCGGGCAGGATACGCAAACCACGCATCCGCCGGACTACCGCGGCGTCCAGACCCACATCCCAGGTGTTTTCGTTACGCCGATTCCCGGCGCGCCTTTTTCGGGGACAGTCGAAATCCTCTCCAAAGAGATTTTGCCGGATGGTTCCACCTACACTCGGCACACCATGAATTACATTGCCCGCAACTCGGCGGGAGTGATTCACAACGAGCGCCGCAGGCTGGTGTCGCCACAATTCAAAGGCGAACCCGCGATACTCTCCATCCACATCTATGACCCGCGCACCCGGCTGAACACTTTTCTGGATCCCGCAACGCGTATTGCGCGGCAGAGCGTGTTCAAAGGACAGCCGCGCCCGCCGGTGAACAGCACCCCGCCAACGCCGGAGGAGCTCCAGCGAGCGCAAGGCATCACGGTCCAGGACCTGGGCACCGCAACCATTGCCGGAATTCCCTTGCACGGTACCCGTAAGCTGCGCGTGGTTCCGGCGCTTTCCAGCGGAACCGGACAGGACGTGACCATCACGGACGATTATTGGTATTCCGAGGAGCTGAGGCTGTACCTCGTGCTGAAGCACAGTGACCCACGCACGGGTGAGCAGACGGTTGGCATTACACAAATCGACCGCAGCGAACCCGATCCTTCGCTGTTCGTCATCCCGTCAGTCTACAAGGTCGTGGACGAAACGCCAGTGGAGTGATTGCGGGTCACTGCGCGCTCCACGTTCTCCTCGAAGATGACGAGTGTTTTTCGCGCCGACAAAATATCCGCAAATCGTGGATAATAGCTGAAGCGGCGCTGATCCAGGACGCGAATTCCGGGTCAGCAAGAATATGACCGGGCCTGAAGAAGCAGGCCCTAAGATCGACGAGCAGCTCACAACCCGAATGTACGATCTCGATTTCTCACCGCCGGAAGAGCTAGGCCGCCCGCTGTGGCGCTCGTTGCTCATCAATCTGGCCGACCGTTTTGCGCCGGAGCGCCTGGCGCCACTGCAGCTCAGCTCCAAACCGATCGATGTCATCCTTCCTGCCGATACCATCGAAGTTCCGTGGTACCGAACGGTGTTCACCAACATCGGCGATGTGATCTCTCCCGAGAGGCTTCCGCCCCTGGATTTGGAATCGCGTCCCATTGACGTCGGCGAGCTGCTGGGGGACGAGCTCAACCACGGCTGGTTCGATTCGCTGCTACAGAACATTCGCGACCGGCTTGCGCCCGAGAAGTTCCCGCCGCTGCATCTGACCTCGCAGCCGGTGCCCGGGTTCGGAGCTGAATCTACGCTTCAGATCCTGGACTGGTCCGACTTGATCGCCGGGCCTAAGGTCTACCGCGCCGACGCGCCCGCCCCGGTGGCGGCGGCCGCCGTAAGTCCGCTTGCCTCCGCCCCGGCGCGCCAGACCGTCCCGGCCGATCCTACGCTGCTGGCGGCGCGCATGCAGTTGGTGCGCGATATCGGACGCACATCCTTTCGCCGCAAGATTTGGATTGCGCTGGCCGCCGCTGAAGCCGTCTTCCTGCTCGTGGCTATTTTCAAATTTCAATAACCGCCCCAGCCTGCGTCACAGTGCCCGGCGCGACTCCTATGCTCTGGGCGCAGGTTATATTCGTTTTTTGTTTTGCCGCCAAACGCCTGCGATGTAGGATTGACTCACCTTCCCGAGCTGGTCATGAGCGCGGGCCAAGAACACCAAGGAGAACCGACGTGGGTATCAAGACCAGCACGCGCCTGATCGGTAATGTTGTCATCATCGACACCATCGGCGAGTTGCGGCTCGGTGAGGGTACCGACGTAGTCCGCAATGTGGTACGGCAATTACTGGACCAGGGTTACCGCAACCTCCTGCTGAACCTGCGCGACGTGCGTCACATCGACAGCGCAGGGGTCGGCGAGTTAATGAGTTGTTACACTTCGGCCGGCAAGCTGGGGGGGCAGCTCAAGCTCATGAATCTCAGCAAGAATGTCCACAATCTGCTGCAAATCACGAAACTGTATACCATCTTTGAAGTTCAGGACGATGAGCCCGCGGCGATAGCCTCCTTCCAGGAGCGCGGAGGGCAGGTGACCGGCGAGACATAAAACATAAAAGAAAAAGAAAAGAAGTTACTGTACCTACTTTCTGCAGGTTTTGCGAGGCGAAATGAAAGGCGATGCCAAGGTAATTGCATTTCTGAATCAGGTGCTTAAGGCGGAGTTGACCGCCATCAATCAGTACTTCCTGCATGCCGAGATGTGCGAGAACTGGGGCTATTATCGGCTGGCCCACTTGGTGCGTAAAGAGTCGATTGAAGAGATGACCCACGCCGAGAAGTTGATGGAGCGCATTCTCTATCTCGACGGCACGCCCAATATGAGCGACTACTTCAAGATCAACATCGGCGCCGATGTCGAGGCGCAATTCAAGAACGACCTGCAACTCGAATACGACGCGGTGAAGCGCCTCAATGACGGCATCAAGCTGTGCGTGGCGCAGAATGACAACGGCTCGAGAGAACTGGCCGAGCAGATTCTCACCGATGAAGAGCACCACATCGACTGGCTCGAAGCCCAGCTTCACGACATCAGCGAGATGGGCATCGGCAACTACCTGGCGCAGCAGCTTAAGAAGGACAGTTAAGTGCGCGGGCAGTATTCTAGACTGGTTTAATAGTTGCTATATCCCAAACGGCCGGGTAGAACCGCGCTTTTAGCGCCGTCCTGACTCCAAGAAACCGAAAGACTGGACGCGGGCCTGAAGAGACTGCGACCGGAAATCGGTTTGCTTGGTGGTCTACACAGCGCGAATTGCCAAGGAAACAGCCGCGCCGCGGCGGGATGGGGTTAGCCCCGGGGCGTAAGCCCTGGGTACGAGTGGGAAAGGTTGGAGCCGCGGCAGCGGCATGGCGGCACAGTCGCTGAAGGCCGGCTCTACCAGTACAATAAAACAGCGCCGCATTCCCGGCGCTTCTACATACCGTTTTTCCGCGGAGAGATGGCCGAGTGGCTGAAGGCGCACGCTTGGAAAGCGTGTATACTCGAAAGGGTATCCAGGGTTCGAATCCCTGTCTCTCCGCCATTTAGAATCGATTACTTACTCGAATCCTCAACTTCCGACAAAACTCTGAAGCGTGGGCCTTGTTACTTGACCAGCATGGACTGAAACAGCCTAACCGCTCGGTCCCGCGACACGGGGTGGATCCTGCCCTCGTCGACTGCTCTTGACGCACCCTGCCCTCGCTGGCATCTAATGTCTCTTTCCGGTTACAACGCGGGGAATCGTTCATGGCAACCGATGTGAAAGAGCAGTCGCGCGTGTCTTCGCTGGCGGGCAAGCCGGCGCCCAAAGAGCTGCTGGTGGATGTGTCGCGACTGGAGCGTGCCTACTATGAGACGCGGCCCGATGTGAGCGATCCCAATCAATTGGTCGCCTTCGGCACCAGCGGGCATCGCGGCTCATCGCTGCACGGGACGTTCAACGAGGCGCACATTCTCGCTATCACGCAGGCTATCTGCGAGTATCGCCGTGCGCAGGGCGTTGACGGGCCGTTGTATATGGGCAAGGACACGCATGCGCTCTCCGGCCCGGCGCAGCGTACCGCGCTGGAGGTGCTCGCCGCCAATGGCGTCGAGGTGTTCCTTCAAGAGGATGATGGTTTCACGCCGACGCCGGTGATCTCGCACGCAATCTTGATTTACAACCGCGGGCGCAAGCAGCGCCTGGCCGACGGCATCGTCATCACGCCGTCGCACAATCCGCCGGAGGACGGCGGCTTCAAGTACAACCCCACCAACGGAGGCCCGGCCGATACCGATATCACGGGCTGGATCCAGGAGCGCGCTAACGAGTTGCTGCGCGCCAACAACACCGCCGTGAAGCGCATGACCATCAGCTCCGCGCTGGCATGCGCCAGCACACATCAGCACGACTTTGTGCGTGCCTATGTGGAGGATTTGAAGAATGTCATCGACATGGAGGCCATTCGCTCGGCCGGGCTGAAGCTGGCTGTCGATCCGCTGGGCGGCGCTTCGCAACCATATTGGGAGCCGATCAACCACAGCTACGGGCTGGCAATCGAAATCGTCAACAAGCAAATCGATCCGACGTTTTCGTTTATGACGGTCGATCATGACGGCAAGATTCGCATGGACTGCTCCAGCCCTTATGCGATGGCGGGACTGGTGAAGCTGAAAGACAAGTATCAGGTCGCCTTCGGGAACGACACCGACTCGGACCGCCATGGCATCGTGACGCCATCGGCCGGGCTGCTCAATCCCAATCACTATCTCGCGGTGGCGATTCAGTATCTGCTGCAGCACCGCGAGCACTGGCCGCGGAGCGCGGTCGTGGGAAAGACGCTAGTCTCGAGCAGCATGATCGATCGCGTAGTGAAGAAGCTGGGTCGTACATTGTGGGAGGTCCCGGTCGGCTTCAAGTGGTTTGCGCCCGGCCTATTCGACGGCTCCTGCGGTTTCGGCGGCGAAGAGAGTGCGGGCGCGAGCTTCCTTCGGCGCGACGGCACGGTTTGGACCACCGACAAGGACGGCCTCATCATGGACCTGCTCGCGGCCGAGATCACGGCACGCACCGGCAAAGATCCCGGCGAACACTTCCGCGCGCTCGCCGAAGAATTCGGCATGCCGTACTACACGCGCATCGACGCGCCCGCTACGCCGGAGCAGAAGGCCAAACTCGGCAAGCTCGCGCCGCAAGCTGTGAAGGAATCGGAGCTGGCGGGTGAGCGGATTATCGCCAAGCTCACACGTGCGCCGGGCAATGACGCGGCGATTGGCGGGCTGAAGGTGGTCAGCGCCAGCGGGTGGTTCGCGGCCCGGCCCTCCGGCACCGAGAACATCTATAAGATCTATGCCGAGAGCTTCAAGAACGAGTCGCATCTGGAGGCGATCGTGAGCGAGGCGCAGCAGATTGTGGACAATGCTTTACGCTAACCCCAATTCAACCTCGACGATGAGAAGGTCCGGGTGGGACAAGCGCGTGCGGCGTGCAGCGGATCTGGCGGAACGCTTCGCCTATGCGCAAGAGATTCTCGCGTTCTATGGCGAGGTGCTCAGGCTCCAGCAGAAGATCGCAGAAGAGATTTCCGCACCCCCGGCGTCTCCCGAAGCGAATGCGCCATTTCGCGTGCGCCTGGATTTAATCGATGCCGGCCGGCACCTGTCCGCGTTGCTCTCGCTGGTGGAACAGAAGGGAACTGCGAAGCTGTCCGAAGAAGCCAAAATAGTTCGAGGCTTGGCGCCGGAGCAACAGCGGGAGATACTGCAGAAATATCTCGCTGGCGAAGCCGGTCCGCACGGGTTCTTCGCTCGCGCGCTGTTGCAGCCGTATGCCGAGTGCCTGGCGGCGACGGCGATTCTATCACCGCCCGCAGGCGACCGATTCGCCTGTCCGGTGTGCGAAGCTCGTCCGCAAGCCGCCGTGCTCCATCCCGAAGGCGATGGTGGAAAGCGATTTCTGCTGTGCTCGTTCTGTCTTACGGAGTGGGAGTTCCGCCGGATTCTGTGCCCGGCCTGCGGCGAAGAGAACCATCAAAAGCTGCCGCGTTATTCGGCCGAGGACCTCGAAACCGTGCGGGTGGAAGCCTGCGACACTTGCCACTTCTACCTGAAGTCCATCGACTTGACGGTGGATGGTCTGGCGGTGCCGCTGGTTGACGAAGTGGCAAGCGTTCCGCTCGATCTCTGGGCCACGGAGCATGGATATAAGAAAATCGAACCGAATTTGATGGGATTTTAGAGCGGCTTAGCTGTACGGCTCGCCGGTTTTGGTCCCAGCGCGCAGCCTGCTACCCTGAAATTCCAGAATGTCCCACAAGCCATTCCGCCCAAGTCCCATCCGCTCGCTGTTGAAGCAGCTCCCCATCTACGCGGAGCTGAAGCAATTGGGGCATTATCCGGACTACTGGTGGTGGAAGCTGCGGGGCGAGCCGCGGCGCATTCCGCACATCGTCAAACAGCGGACGGTGCTGAAGTACGCACAGACATTCGGGCTGAGCACGCTCGTCGAGACCGGCACGTACTACGGTGAAATGATCGCGGCGGTTGCGCGGCATTTTCGCCGGATGTATTCGATTGAAGTCGATCCGGAACTGGCCAGACGGGCGCGGGAACGCTTCCGCAAACTCCCGCACGTTACGATTATCGGAGCCGACAGCCAAACCGCAGTGCCGCAACTGACCAAGGAATTGAAGCAACCGTGCTTGTGGTGGCTCGATGCCGGTTATTACGGCTGGGCCGGAGCAACCGGCAATGCCAGCCGGTTAGGCGAGGAAATGAAGGCTGTGCTGGAGGATCAGCAGCACGAGCACGTCATCCTGGTAGACGACGCCGACGGCGTCGAAGGACTGACGGAGTTAATAGCTTCGATTGAGGCGAATCATCCCAACCGCCAGGTTGCGGTCGCG
>Ga0335078_10002766_pt1 | contig 26440 bp, 19 predicted proteins | sample Lox_Sample_32_FD_206711 | JGI IMG/M metagenome (GOLD analysis project Ga0335078, IMG submission 206711) | Soil microbial communities from Loxahatchee National Wildlife Refuge, Florida, United States - Lox_Sample_3.2 | ecosystem: Environmental > Terrestrial > Soil > Wetlands | place: USA... | reverse complement strand
GCCTTAGGCGACGGTCAGCCCTACGATCCGATGAAGGAGCCGCGTTTCACCGAGATCGCGACCTTCATGCGCGCGCCGCTCGCGGCCGCGCTCGATAACGTCGACATCGGCCTCATCGGCGTGCCGACCGATATCGCCGTCACCAACCGGCCCGGCGCACGCCACGGCCCGCGCGAGATCCGCAATTCCTCGAGCCTCATGCGCGGCTTCAACATGTCGCTCGGCGTCAACCCCTATGAGCTCTGCCGCGTGGCCGATCTCGGCGACGTGCGTCTCTCGCACCGCTACGATCTCGAGCGGCAGAACGAGGAGATCGAGGCCTTCTACCGCAAGGTGAAGGCGGCCGGCATCATCCCGGTGAGCGCCGGGGGCGATCACTCGATCACCTACCCGATCTTCCGCGCACTCGGCGCCGAACGGCCGGTCGGCATGGTGCACGTCGATGCGCACTGCGACACCTGGGGCGAATTCTTCGGCTCGAAGTTCACCCACGGCGCGCCCTTCCGGCTCGCGGTCGAGGCGGGCGTGCTCGATCCCAGGCGCACCATCCAGATCGGCATCCGCGGCGCGCAGAACTTCCTCGACGGCATCGAGTTCTCGAAGTCGCACGGCATGCGCGTCGTCTTCATGGACGAGTTCGCGGAGCTCGGTGTCGACAAGGTGATCCAGCTGGCGCGCTCAGTGGTCGGCGACGGCCCGACCTACATCTCCTTCGACGTCGATGGACTGGATCCGGTGTACGCGCCCGGCACCGGCACGCCCGAGGTCGGCGGCATCACGAGCCTCGAAGGCCAGCGGCTGCTGCGCGGACTGAAGGGTCTCAACCTGATCGGCGGTGACGTCGTCGAGGTGGCACCGGCCTACGATCAGACCGGCAACACGGCTCTCGTCGGCGCCACCATGATGTACGAGATCCTGTGCGTGGTTGCGGATGCCAACTTCGGCGCCGCGCGGCGCGCGCGGGTGAGCCGATGAACGCCTCGCGACAGAGCGTGTGGTCGGATGCCGAGCGCCAGGCGCGCATCGATCTCGCCGCCTGCCACCGGCTCGCGGCGCGCTTCGGCTTCAACGAGGGGATCGACAATCACCTGACGATGCTGGTGCCGGGGCGCTCCGATCGCTTCTACCTCGCGCCCTTCGGGCTCCTGTGGTCGGAGGTGCGGGCGAGCCACCTGCTCGAGCTCGACTTCGCCGGCAAGCTCGTCGCCGGGCGCGGGCTGGTCGAGGACACCGCGCTCTACATCCACCTGTCGGTGCACCGGCTGGTGCCCGCCGCGCGCTGCGTACTCCACACGCACATGCCGTACGCCACCGCCCTCGGCATGCTCGAGGATCCGCGCCTCGAGATGGCATCCCAGGCGGCGATCGGCTTTCACGAGGAGATCGCCTACGTCGATTACAACGGGCTCGCGCTCGACTACAGCGAGGGCGAGCGGCTGGCACGCGCCATGGGAGCCAAGCCGGTCGCGCTGCTGCGTAACCACGGCGTGCTCGTGCTCGGCGATTCCCCGGCGCAGGCCTTCGAGCGGCTGTACTTCCTCGAGCGCGCCGCCCAGGCGCAGCTGCTGGCGCTCTCCTCGGGGCGCGCGCTCCATCGGGTACCGGAGCCGGTAGTCGCAGCGACCGCGGCGCAGTTCAAGTCCTGCACCGACGTCGGCGGCGAGGGACGGACGCAGCTGCATTTCGAGGCGCTGAAGCGCCTCCTGGATCGCACCGAAGCGGACTACGCAGGCTGAGCCCGGTGCCGAATCCAGCAGCCGAGAGCGATGCCGTGCCCACGGCGGCCGCGGCGCGCGCGGCCGGACTGTCGCGGCCCATGTACGTGGTCGCGCTGCTGTCGCTCGCGCTCGCCATCAACTACATCGACCGTGGGGCGATGCCGACGGCTGCGCTGCAGATCCGGCACGACCTCAGCCTCAGCCCCCAGGACTACGGCATCCTCTTCTCGGCGTTCTGGTACATCTACTCGTGGGTGCAGATCCCGGTCGGTGCTCTCGCCGAACGCTACGGCGCGCACCGGGTGCTCGCCGCCGGACTCGTGATCTGGGCCGGCGCCACCATGCTGATGGGCGCGGCGGTCGGCTTCTGGTCGCTGCTCCTCGTGCGCTTGATGCTGGGTCTCGGCGAGAGCGTCGGCTTCCCGTGCGTGTCAAAGCTCCTCGCCTGTGTCGTGCCGCTGGCGAGTCTCGGCAGGGCGAACGGCATCGTCGGCCTCGGCTACCTCATGGCGCCGGGCATCGGGATCCTGATCGCGGGGATGCTCATCGCGACGGTCGGCTGGCGCGTGATGTTCGTGGCGCTCGGCGCCGCCTCGCTCCTGTGGCTGGTGCCGTGGTCGCGGGCGAAGCTGCCGCAGCTCGCCACGGCGCCTGCCGATGCGACGACGCCTACCTGGCGCATGGTGCTGTCGCAGCGCGGGCTCTGGGGCACGAGCCTCGGGCTCTTCTCGAGCAACTACCTGTGGTACTTCATGCTCGGCTGGCTGCCGAGCTATCTCGAGGAGGAACACGCGTTCTCGATGAGCAGCATGGTATGGGTCAGCGCCGCCGGCTACATCGTGAACGGCCTGACGGCGCTCCTCACCGGCTACCTGGTCGACCGCCACGTGCGCCGTGGCGGATCGGTGAGCTTCGCCTGGAAGCTCATCATGGTGCTCGCGCACAGCGGCTCGGTGGTCTTCATGCTGATCATGGCCTGGGGCTCACAGGCGGCGGCGGTCGCCGGCATGCTCGGCTTCCAGGTGGGGATGGGTGCCTCATCCGCCGGCACCTACGTCATGGGGCAGATCCTCGGCGGCCCCAAGGCCTCGGGCCGCTGGGTCGGGATCCAGAATTCGATCGGCAACGTGCCCGGCATGATCTCGCCGGCGCTCACTGGCTTCATCGTCCAGCGCACCGGACACTATGAGCTCGCCTTCGTCGCCGCTGCCATCATGAGCGCGCTCGGCATCGTCGGTTGGATCGGCATGGTCCCGCGCCTCGAGCCGCTCGACTGGTCGCGCTGCCGGGCGATTCTCTACAAGGGAGCCAGGTAGTGCCGGTCGGCTCGCTCGAGGTCGCGCTCCAGCACGCAGCGCGGCTCCTGCCGTTGAAGCCTGAGCTCGCCGCCGAGCAGGCGCGCGAGATCCTCAAGGCCGCGCCCGATCATCCCCTGGCGACGCTCCTCCTCGCGCTCGGGGAGCGCGGCAGCGGCGATTTGGCCCCCGCCCTCGCCCGCCTCGAGGAACTCACCGGCCGCCAGCCCAACTGGGCCGAAGCGCAGTACGAGCTCGGGGTGACACTCGGCGCAGCCGGCAGGGGCGAAGCCGCGATCGCAGCGCTCCGGCGCGCGGTTGCGCTGCAGCCCGACCTGCCCGACGCCTGGCGCGCGCTCGCCGACCACCTCGCAGCGGCCGGCGATACGGACGGCGCGGATGCGGCCTACGCGCAGCACATCAAGGCCTCGACCCGCGATCCGCGCCTCATCGCGCCCGCCGCCGCACTCGTCGGGAACCGCATACCGGAAGCCGAAGCGCTGCTGCGCGCGCACCTGAGGCTTCATCCGACCGATGTCGCGGCGCTGCGCATGCTCGCCGAGGTTGCGGCTCGCTTACGCCGCTGGAACGATGCGCAGACGCTCCTCGAGCGCTGCCTCGCGCTCGCCCCGGGGTTCGATGCGGCCCGTCACAACTATGCGACCGTGCTCAACCGCCAGGGCCGGCCCGCCGCGGCACTCCCGCATGTCGAGCGGCTGCTCGCGCGCGAGCCGCGCAATCCCGGCTACCGGAATCTCAAGGCCGCGGTGCTCGCCAATCTCGGCGAGTACGCCGAGTCCGCCCGCATCTACAAGGGGGTGCTCGATGAGTTCCCGCACCAGAGCAAGGTATGGATGAGCTACGGGCACTCGCTCAAGACCACCGGCCGCGCGGCTGAGGCCATCGCCGCCTACCGCGGCGCGATTGCGCGCGAGCCGAGACTCGGCGAGGCCTGGTGGAGCCTCGCGAACCTCAAGACCTTCGACTTCTCGGCGGCCGACGTGACCGCGCTGCGCGCCGCGCTCGCGCGCGAGGACCTGAGCGAGGATGACCGGCTGCATTTCGAGTTCACACTCGGCAAGGCGCTCGAGGACGCGGGCTCCTACGAGGAGTCATTCCGGCACTACGTGGCGGGCAACGCGCTGCGGCGCAGGTCGCTTCCATACAGCGCAGCGGAGAACTCCGCCTTCGTGCGCCGCTCGCGCCAACTGTTCACGCGGGAGTTCCTCGAGTCGCGCCGCGGTGCAGGTGCGCCCGCGCGCGACCCGATCTTCATTCTCGGTCTGCCGCGAGCGGGCTCGACGCTCATCGAGCAGATCCTCGCCAGCCATTCGCGGGTGGAAGGCACCATAGAGCTGCCGGACGTACCGCAGATGGCCCGCGAGCTCTCCGAGCGCGGGGGCGCAGGGCCCGAGGGCTTCTTCCGGGCGGTCGCGAGCCTCGGGAGCACGGACCTCGCCGCACTCGGCGAGCGCTACCTCGAGGGGACCCGGGCACTGCGCAAGACCGCCGCCCCCCTCTTCATCGACAAGATGCCGAACAACTGGCTCTATGTGGGGCTCATTGCGCTCATCCTGCCGAACGCAACCATCATCGATGCGCGCCGCCATCCGCTCGGCTGCTGTTTCTCCTGCTTCAAGCAGCACTTCGCCCGCGGCCAGGGCTTCGCCTACGCGCTCGAGGACCTGGGCTCCTGGTACCGCGACTATGTTGCGCTGATGCACCACTTTGATGCGGTCCTCCCCGGAAAGGTGCATCGGGTGCTGTACGAGGACATGGTGCGGGACACCGAGGGTCAGGTGCGCGCGCTGCTCGAGCATTGCGGTCTGGAATTCGAGGCCGCATGCCTGCGCTTCTACGACAATGAGCGCTCCGTACGCACCGCGAGCTCCGAGCAGGTGCGCCAGCCGATCTTCACGACCGGTCTTGAACAATGGCGACATTTCGAGCCGTGGCTCGGTCCTCTGAAGACTACACTCGGCTCGGTGCTGACGGCCTACCCGGAAGTGCCCGCAGATGTGACAATAGAGCCACAATAGTTTCGATCGCCGCGGTCCGATGCCGGGCCGCATTCACTTTGGGGGGAGATCCATGACACGTAGTCGACGCAGAAAGCTGCTGCGCGCAGCCTCCGGTCCGGGCAAGCGGCAGGCGCCTCTTCGCACCGGTCTGCCTCTGGCCTCCGCGGTGCTCGCGGCCATCCCTGCCGCCTACGCACAACAGGCACAGCAGCAAGCGACCACCGAGAGCGCCGGCGGCCTCGAGCAGATCGTGGTCACGGCGCAGAAGCGCACCGAGAATCTGCAGGACGTGCCGATCAGCATCCAGGCGCTCGACACGCAGAAGCTCGAGCAGCTCAACATCACCGACATCGACGACTACGTGAAGTACCTGTCGGGCGTCACCACGGTGAAGGGCCTCGGCCAGGGCGGCAACGGCGTCGGTACCACCCACATGTACATGCGTGGCGTGGTGAGCGGCCAGGACGGCAACCACTCTGCCTCGCAGCCGAGCGTCGGCACCTACCTCGACGAGCAGCCGATCACGACCATCGACGGCACGCCGGACATCCACGTCTACGACATCGCGCGCATCGAAGTGCTGGAGGGACCGCAGGGGACTCTGTACGGCGCGAGCTCGGAAGCCGGCACCATCCGCATCATCACCAACAAGCCGGACACCAACAAGTTCTCCGCCGCCTACGACATCGCCGTCAATTCGATCGATCACGGCGGCATCGGCACGGTGGCCGAGGGCTACGTGAACCTGCCGCTGTCGCCGATCGCCGCGGTGCGCCTGGTCGGCTGGGACGAGCACGATGCCGGCTACATCCATAACGTCGCCGGCACCAACGCCACGGCCGGCATCGCCAACGGCGTGCGCACCTTCCCGACTTCGGGGCTCTCGATCGACAACTCGGGCGAGACCGACAACCAGTACAACCCGGTGTCGACCTGGGGCGGACGCATCGCGGGGCTGCTGAAGCTCGGCGACAACTGGACCGTTACCCCGACCTTCGTGGGACAGTCGCTCAACGCCAACGGATTCTTCGGCTTCGATCCTGCGGTCGGGGATCTGCAGGCGGTGCGCTACGGTCCGGAGAGCAACCAGGACTCCTTCACGCAGGCTGCGCTCACCGTCGAGGGCAAGGTGAGCGATTTCGACATCACCTATTCGGGCGGCTGGTTCGTGCGCAACACGCACACGCTCTCCGACTACAGCGACTACAGCTACTACTACGACAAGTTCTTCGCCTCCGGCTGCCAGTGGGTGACGCAGAGCGGCTACAACTATCTGCAGGCGAATCCGGCGGCGCTGGGCAACTGCTACGGCGGGACCATGTACCCCGCGGGCGACCACGTCGAGCCGCAGGAATACGTGATCACCAACGGTCACTACACCAAGTGGAGCCACGAACTGCGCCTCACGACGCCGCAGGAGTACCCGCTGAAGGGAATCGTCGGCCTGTTCGCCGAGCGGCAGGTGCACGAGATCTGGGAGCAGTACACGATCCCGGGCGCGGACGGCAACCCGTACACGCAGAATCCGCAGGGCTTCGCTCCGAGCCTCTCGATCCCCGGCGTCAGCGGCAACACCGTCTGGCTGACCGACGAGGAGCGCGTCGACCGGGACCAGGCGGCGTTCGGCCAGGCGACCTGGGACATCTCCAAGAGCTGGCAGATGACCGGCGGCATCCGCTTCTACAAGTACGACAACTCGATACAGGGCTTCTACGGCTACTCGGAGGCCTACCAAGACCAGACGGGGTACTTCCCCGGACAGAAGATCTGCGGCCCGAACCCGGCGGCTCCCGGCGCGCCGCTGCTGCCGACTTTCGAGCCCTTCCACGGCGCGCCCTGCACGGACCTGAACTCGGCGGTGTCCGACTCGGGTCGCACCTACAAGGCGAACCTCACCTACAAGTTCGACCCGAACAAGCTGTTCTACTTCACCTATTCGACCGGCTACCGCCCGGGTGGCGTCAACCGCGTGTTCGATGCCGCCATCAATGCGGTGTTCCCGCCGTACAAGGCCGACTTCCTCACCAACTGGGAGCTCGGCTGGAAGACCACCACCGACGATCACACGTTGCGGTGGAACGGCGCGCTGTTCCTCGAGAACTGGAACAACTTCCAGTTCCTGTTCCTGGGTCCCAACAGCGTAACGGTGGTGCAGAACGCGGCTTCGGCGCAGATCAAGGGTCTCGAGACCGACCTCGAGTGGGCAGCCTCGACCAACCTGCTGATCTCCGGCAGTGCCACCTATCTGCACGCAGTGACCACGGCAAACTACTGCGGTCCGGCTGCCACCATCCCCGGCACGTCGATCCAGTCGACCGACTGCCCCAACCAGGTCAACACCTATGCCGACGGCATCCCGGCGCCCAACGGGCCTGAGGCGCCATCGGGAACGCAGCTGCCGGTAGCCCCGAAGTTCAAGATGAACCTCGTGGCGCGCTACACCTGGACGGTGGACAACTGGGACGCCAACCTCCAGGCCGCGGGCATGTACCAGAGCCAGACCGAGCCGCTGCTGCGCCTCATCGACCAGATCGCGCTCGGCCCGATGCCCTCCTACGCACTGTTCGACCTGTCGGGGGGCGCCGAGCACAGCAACTTCTGGTTCAAGCTCGCGCTCACCAACGTGTTCGACAAGCGCGCCCAGCTCACGCGCTTCGTCGAGTGCGCGACCACGACCTGCGGACCGCAGCCGTACGCCATCCCGACGCAGCCGCGCACCATCGCGCTCACGGTCGGGCAGCGCTTCTAGGGCCGCAGCAGCGCAAACACGCTCGCGGGAGTCAAGCTCCCGCGAGCGTGCGCTCGATCGCACGGCTCAGGCGCTCGAGCAGCTCCGCCAGCTCCGCGTCGCTCGCGTTGTAGGGCGGCGCCACGATCACCGTATCCCCCGCGGTGCCGCCGACGTTCCCGGAGCACGGATACACGATGAGCCCGTCCTCGAAAGCACGCCGCCCGAGTGCCTGGCTGAAGGCGCGCTCGGCCGGCAGCGGCTCGCGTGTGGTGCGCTCGCGCACGAACTCGATGCCGATGAGGTAGCCGCGGCCGCGTACATCGCCCACCACCGGGAAGCGCTCGAGCGCACTGCGCAGCTCCCAGCGCAGCACCTCGCCGCGCTCGCGCACCCGACTGATGAGCTTCTCGCGCTGGATGATGCGCTGTACGGCGAGCCCGGCGGCGCACGCCGTCGTGTGCCCCGTATAGGTGTGTCCGGTGAGGAATGCGCCGTGCGCCTCGAGGATGGCCGCCCCGACCGGTTTCGTCACCAGCGTCGCTGCGAGCGGCACGTAGCCGCCCGCGAGCCCCTTGCCGATCGCGAGGATGTCCGGCACGACGCGGTCGTGCTCGAGCGAGCGCCAGGTGCCGCAGCGACCCGAGCCGCACATCACCTCATCGGCGATCATCAACACCTGGTGCCGCGCGCACACCGCACGCACCGCCTGCGCATAGCCCTCCGGAGCCGGCACCGCCCCGCCGGCCGCACCCACCACCGGCTCGAAGATGAAGGCGGCCACCTGGTCCGCCCCCAGCGCCTTGATCTTCTCCTCGAGCTCATCCGCCAGCGCCTTCACGAGCGCCGCACCCGTGAGACCGCGCAGCGGCCGGTAGGCATTGGCGGCGGAGACGAAGGACGCCGGCAGCAGGCTCCCCTCGAACGGGCGCCGCCGCTCCTGGAATCCCGACACCGAGAGCGCGCCGAGCGTATTGCCGTGATAGGAGCGCTCGCGCGCGATGAAATGCCGCCTGGAAGGCATACCGCGCGCGTCCCAGTACTGCAGCGCCACCTTGAGCGCCCCCTCCACCGCCTCCGAGCCGCTGCCCGAGTACACGATGTGCCCGAAGTCGCTCCCCGCGAGCGACAGCAGCAGGCTCGTCAGCTCCTCCAGCGGCTCGCTGCTGAAGAGATAGCGGTAGCCGCACGCCACTTTGGAAAGCTGCACGGCGATCGCCGCATTGACCTCGGGATGACCGTGTCCGAGGCTGAATGCCGCGGGCCCCCCTGAGCCGTCGAGATAGCGCTTGCCGGTGGAGTCGTAGAGATAGCTCCCCTCGCCGCGCACGATGCGCGGCAGTGCGCCCATTCCCCACCCCGAAGGTCGCGTCGCGCTCATGCTCGCTGGCGCAGCCCGATGAGAAGCATCGCGAGAGCGGCGATGACGAAGGGAACGGCGAACAGGAAATACAGCTGCGCCGGCGCCCAGCCTGAGTCGAGCAGCGCCCCCGTCACGATCGGCGCGAGGATCGCTCCGAGGCGGCCGATGCCGATCGCAGAGCCCATGCCGGTAGCACGCACTGCCGTCGGGTAGAGCGGCGGTCCGACCGCATACAGGCCCGACATCGCGGCGTTGGTGATGAGCCCGAGGAGCAGCGCCGTCCACAGCGCGATGTCGACGTGGTGCACGGCGATGCCGAAAGCGACGATCAGCAGCGCCGAGGCGATGAGCGCCGCGAAGTGCAGCCGATGGGCGTCGAAGCGCATCGCAGCGAGCGCGAATCCGCCGCAGCCGGCGATGCCACCGAGATTGAAGAGCACGCCCGCGGCGAGCCCGAGTCCGGCGCTCGCGCCCGCGGCATTGAGCAGGCGCGGCGTCCAGCTCACCGAGAAGTAAAACGCCGCCATGGTGCAGAAGAACATGGCCCACACGAGGAACGTGCGCCCCGTGAGCAGCAGCTCGAGCGGCACCCGGCCCTCGGCGGATGACCCGGCGCGCTCGGGCAGCGCGCTCAAGGCCGGCTGACGCATGCGCGCGAGCAGCGCATTGAGCCGCGTGAGCGCCCCGCCCGGGCGGCGCGTGATGAGGAAGTCGAGCGACTCGGGGAGCCCGAGCGCGGCGATGAGCACCATGGCGAGCGACATCGCCCCGCCGATCGCGAACGCCGAGCGCCAGCCGTAAACGGGTATGGCGAGCGCCGTCAGTGCGCCGCCGAGCGTCGCGCCCACGGGATAGCCGGTCGAGTAGGCCGCGAGCGCCGCGGCGCGCCAGCGGTCGGAGGAGTATTCGGCGACCACCACCGCCGTGCTCGCGATCGTGCCGCCGATGCCGATACCGGTCACCGCGCGCAGCACCAGCAGGTCGAGGAAGTCGCGCGCCGCCACCGAGCCCAGCATGCCGAGCGCGGCGAGGCTCGCGGCGATGAGGATGATGCGGCGGCGGCCGATGAAGTCGGCGAGCGGCGCAAGAGTGAGCGAGCCCACCGCCATGCCGATCAGGCCGGCGCTGAGCAGCCAGCCGAGCCGCCCATCGGTGAGGCCCCAGGCCGCCTTGACCCCGGAGGCCGAGAATGCCATCGCCAGCACGTCGAACCCGTCGAGCATGTTGAGGCCGACACACACGGCGATCGCCGTGAGCTGAAAGCCCGTGAGCGGCCCCTTGGCGATGAGCTGCTGAACGTTGGTATTCACAGTGTCCCTCCCGGGATGCCTATTGTGCGGGCTTTGGAGCTATGCTGCCTAACCCGTGCACCGGATGGGGGTTCGGCCGTGACGAGCGAGGCAGTCTTCATCACCTGCGCCCTCACGGGCTCGGGCGATTCGGTCAAAAAGAGCCCGCACGTGCCCGTCACGCCGGCGCAGATCGCCGCTGCGGCACTCGAGGCGCACGCCGCGGGAGCCGCGATCGTGCACATTCACGTGCGCGATCCGGCCACCGGGGCCCCGAGTCGCAGCACCGTGCTGTATCGCGAAGTGGTGGAGCGCATCCGCGCGCGCAACACCCAGGTGATCCTCAATCTCACCGGCGGCATGGGGGGCGATATCCTCTTCGGCCCCGACGAGGCGCCGCTCAACCTCGCCAAAGGCACCGACTTCGTCGGTCCCGCCGAGCGCATCGGCCACATCGTCGAGCTCCTGCCCGAGATCGCCAGCCTCGACTGCGGCTCGCTCAATTTCGATGAGCAGCTCTACGGCACGACGCCGCGATACCTGCGCGAGATCGCCGGGGCCTACCGCGCGCGCGGCGTGCGACCGGAGATCGAGGTGTTCGAGCTCGGGCACATCGAGCTCGCCCGCCAGCTCATGGGCGAGGGGCTGATCGAGAGCTCCGCGCTCTTTCAGCTCTGCCTCGGCATCAGGTACGGCGCTCCGGCGACCCCGCGGGCCATGGCGGCGATGCGCGATGCGCTGCCTCCCGGGGTCACGTGGTCGGCCTTCGGCGTCGGGCGCCTGCAGATGCCGATGGTCGCCCAGGCGGTGCTGCTCGGGGGCAACGTGCGCGTCGGCCTCGAGGACAACCTCTATCTGGAGAAGGGCCTGCTCGCGACCAACGGCCAGCTGGTCGAGCGCGCGGTGAAGCTCATCGAGCTCCTGGGGGCGCGGGTGCTGAGCTCGAGTGAGACCCGCGAGCGACTCGGCCTGCACTCCCCCTGAGGCCTCAGCCGAGCCTCACCGCGGCTCCCGTCGTGAGGCTCTCGCCTGCCGCTACTGCGAGATGCAGCGCCGCGACGCCGTCCTCGAAGTCCGGGCTCATCGGCCGCCCCTCCTCCACCGCCCAGAGGAAGGCATCGAGCTCGGAGCGATAAGCCTCCGCGTAGCGCTCGATGAAGAAATTCAGCACCGGCGCGCGCGCCGCGGTGCGCTCCGCGCTCCACGCCTCGACCGAGGTGGCGCGCTGATTTGCCGCGAGCAGCATCCCCGCCGCACCGAAGATCTCCACACGCTGGTCGTAGCCGTAGACACTGCGGCGGGAGTTGTTGATCTGCAGCAGCGCGCCCGAGCGCGCCTCGAGTGAGATCGCGCAGGTGTCGATGTCGCCCAGGCGTCCGATCCCGGGATCGACCAGGTTGCCGCCGAAGGCCTGGACACGCGCGATGTCGCCGGCGAGATAGCGCGCCATGTCGAAGTCGTGAATCGTCATGTCGCGGAGCAGCCCCCCCGAGCTCTCGATGTAAGCCGCAGGGGGCGGCGCGGGGTCGCGGCTGGTGATGATGGCGAGCTCGAGCCGGCCGATCTCGCCGCGCCCGAGCCGCTCGCGGAGCGCGCGGAACGAGGGATCGAAGCGGCGGTTGAAGCCGATCATGACGCGCGGCCCGGCGGGTGCGATCTGCCGCCAGCACTCGCGCGCGCGTGCCAGATCGAGGTCCACCGGCTTCTCGCACAGCACCGCCTTGCCGGCCTTCACCGCCGCCGTGATGAGCGGCACGTGTGTCGCGGTCGGCGTCGCGATGAGCACCGCGGCAATCGCCCGATCCGACCACACCTCATCGAGAGTCGCCGCCGCCGGCACGGCGAGCTCCGCGGCGGCGGCGCTTGCTGCCTGGGGCGCGAGGTCGTACACCTTGAGGAGCCGCGCGCGCTCGCTCCGTGCCGCGTTGCGGGCATGCAGCCGCCCGATGCGCCCACAGCCGAGTACTGCCATGCCGACCATGCTGACCTGCCGCCTCAGCGCTGCCAGCGCCGTGTCAGGAAATCGTAGCCGGGGGCCGTGCTGATGCGCCAGCTGCGCACCGGCCCCGCCATGACGTTGAGGTAATAAAGGTCGAAGCCGTGCGCTGCGCTCACCGGGTGGTAGCCGCGCGGCACCAGCACCAGGTCGCGGTCCTCGACGGCGAGAGTCTCATCGAGCGTGCGGTCATCGGTATAGACACGCTGCACCGCGAAGCCGCCCGGGCGGCGCATGCGGTGATAGTAGATCTCCTCGAGCTGCGTCTCGCCGTCGCGCGCCGTGTCGTGCTTGTGCGGCGGATAGCTCGACCAATGACCGCCGGGCGTCAGCACCTCGACCACCAGCAGCCGCTCCGCCGCAGCCGTCTCCGGCAGTATCTGGTGGACGTAGCGGGTGTTGGTTCCGGTACCGCGCACCTCGCGCTGCACCTCGTCCGGCCGGATGAGGCGTGCCGGGAAGCGCCCCTCGGCGGGCGCCGAGCCCACCGCGAGCTCGCAGCGCGTCTGCGCCGTGAGCTCGACGCGGCAGCGCGGCGGCACGTAGGCCGCGAACGGCTTGCCGGAGAGCGGCTCGCTGCGCTCACCGATTACGCCCGCATCCCGGCGCTCGATGCTGAGCGCGGCGCGCCCCGACAGCAGTACCAGGCACTGCTCGCGCTCCTGCAGCGTGCGCGACAGCGTGTGTCCCGCCTCGACGTCGAGCACCTCGAATCCCACGTAGCGCCAGCCGGCGCTCTCGGGCGTAATGCGGTGCACGTGCGGCGCGCCGGGCGCGAGATCGGGCTTCACGAGCAGGGTCGCCGTCACGGCACGCTCCCCGCGAGGAGGCGCTTGAGGTTGTGGTAGCCGAGAGTAGCGTAGGTCAGCGGGTCGGCGAGCTTCGGATCCTGCTCGGCTTCGAGCACCACCCAGCCGGAGTAATCGGGCAGTGCGCCGAACACGCCCTCGAAGGCGACGCTGCCGTCGCCGGGCACCGTGAATACCCCCTCGAGCACCGCGCGCAGGAAGCTCCAGTTGCCGGCGCGCGCGCGGGCGGCGACCGCGGCGCGTACGTCCTTGGCGTGCACGTGGCAGATGCGGTCGGCGTAGCGCCGCGCGAGCAGCAGCGGATCGGCGCCGGCGAACGCTGCGTGTCCGGTGTCGAGCAGCAGCCCGACTTCCGGTCCCGTGGACTGCATGAGCGCCTCGATGTCCTCGGCGCTCTGTACCGCGGTCCCCATGTGATGGTGGTAGACGAGCCTGACGCCCTCCGCGGCCGTGACCGCCGCGACTTCGGTGAGGTGCCTGCCGAGCCTGCGCCAGTCGCGGGTCGTGAGGACCGGCCGCTCCGACAGCGGCCGCTTGAGGTCGCCGTGCACCGCGCCGGTCACCTCGGCGAACACCAGCACGGGGCTGTGCAGCGCCTTGAGGAGCTCGAGGTGCGGGCGCAGCCGCGTCAGCTCCTCGCGCGCACCCCAGACGAGGAGCTCGGCGGAATACCAGCCGGACACGCACGCCAGCCCGAAGCGGCCGAACACCGCGCTGAGCTCGCGGGCGTCGCGTGGAAACTTGTGCCCGAGCTCCATGCCCTCGAAGCCGATGTCGCGCGCCTGACCCAGACAGCTCTCGAGCGTGATGTCCGCGCCGAGCTCGCGCAGATCGTCGTTCGACCAGATGATGGGATTGGCGCCGAGGCGGACGTGCATGTCACTCATCCCCGGCGGGCGTGCCGCGCGCCGCCACGTAGCGCTCGCGGGCCGAGCGCACCTCGGCACGCTCCGACACCTCCGGAACCGGCACGTCCCACCAGCAGCCGCCGGCCGTGGTACTCGCCAGGGGGTCGGTGGCCATCACCAGCACCGAGGTGCGATCGGCGCGGCGCGCCTCCTCGAGCGCGCCGCCGAGCTCGGAGATTCCGCCGAGCGCGCGCGCGTGCGCGCCCAGGCCGCGCGCGTGCGCCACGAAGTCGAGGCTCGCGCCCGGCCCGCTGCCGCGCAGGTTGTTGAAGCTCGCATTGCCGGTCGCACCCTGCAGGCGCTCGATGCAACCGAAGCCGCCGTTATCGAGCAGCACGATGATGAGCCTCAGACCCAGGCGTACCGACGTCGCGATCTCGCTGTTGAGCATCAGGTAGGAGCCGTCGCCCACCATGACGAGCACCTCGCGCGCGGGCAGCGCGAGCTTCACACCGAGCGCCCCCGCGATCTCGTAGCCCATGCAGGAGTAGCCGTACTCGAGGTGGTAGCCGAGCGGCTGTGCCGCCTGCCAGTGGCGATGCAGCTCCCCGGGAAGCCCCCCGGCGGCGCACACCACGATGTCGGACTCGAGCGCCGCCCTCTGCACCGCGCCGATGACCTCGGCATCCGAGGGTCGGCCGCTCCCGCCCGCGGCGGTGAACGCTGCCGCGGTCGTGAGCCACCGTGCGCGCTCACTCTGCGCACGCCCGCTCCACGCCGCCGGCGCGCGCCAGGCGCCGAGAACGGCGCTGAGACGCGCCAGTCCCTCGCGGGCGTCGGCGACCAGCGGCAGCGCCCCGTACTTGCCGGCATCGAAGGCCTGGACGTTGAGCGCCACGATGCGCCGGCCCGCGGCCCGCAGCAGCTTCCCCGAGCCGGTGGTGAAGTCCTGCAGCCGCGTACCGACGGCGAGAATCACGTCCGCCTCCGCCGCGAGCGAGTTGGCGGCCTCGGTACCGGTGACGCCGATACCCCCGAGATTCAGGGGATGGCCGTGACTCAGCGCGGACTTGCCGGCCTGGGTCTCGCCGCTCGGCACCCCGTGGCGCACGCAAAACTCACCCAGCTGCGCCTCCGCCTCCGAGTAGAGCACGCCGCCCCCGCAGACGATGAGCGGCCGTTGCGCCTGGCGCAGCAGCCCGGCCGCAGCGTCCAGCTCCGCGGATGCCGGCGGCGCGCGCCGCGGCATCCACAGCCGCTCCTCGAAGAGCTCGTCCGGCCACACCTGCGCCTCCGCCTGCACGTCCTGACAGAGCGCCAGAGTCACCGGACCACAGTCCGCGGGGTCGGTGAGCACCTGCATCGCGCGGCGGAATGCCGCGGGCAACTGCGCGGGCCGCGTGATCCGGTCGAAGTAGCGCGACAGCGGCCGCAGGCAGTCGTTGGCGGTCACCAGTCCGTCGCCGAAGTCCTCGAGCTGCTGCAATACCGGGTCGGGCGCGCGGCTGGCGAACACGTCCCCGGGGAGGAGCAGCAGCGGCAAGCGGTTGACGTGTGCCACCGCCGCCGCGGTGGCGAGATTGGTGGCGCCGGGGCCGATCGAGGTCGTGCAGGCCATCATGCGGCGCCGGCGCGAAGCCTTGGCGAAAGCCACGGCCGCGTGCCCCATCGCCTGCTCGTTGTGGGCGCGCAGCGTCGGCAGCACATCGCGCGCGGCGTACAGCGCCTCACCGAGCGCCGCCACGTTGCCGTGCCCGAAGATCGCCCACACGCCGGCGAACACGCGCCGGCGCTCGCCGCCAACCACGGTCCACTGTGCGGCCATTGCCCGCACCAGTGCCTGCGCCACCGTGAGCCGAGTCGTGGTCAACGCCTGTTCCCCTCGCGCATCCGCAGCCAGGCGAGGATCTGCGCATGCAAGCGATCCGCCACCTCGCCGATCAGCGACTCATCCGACATCCGCCCCGCGAGCCATGCCGGCGTCACCGCTTCCAGCATGCTACCGCCGGCGATGAAGCCGCGCACGAGCGCGCTCCCAGCCCCGCCGGCGAACTCGCCCTTCCCGAGCAGGAGCCCGCGACAGTGCGCATCGTGCGCGGCGACGAGGCGTGCACTCTCCTCGATCGCAGCGCTCCCGGTGAGCGGCGCGAGCGCCCACCAGTCGGGTCGGATCCCGAGCTCATAGAGGTGCCCCAGGACCGCCGGCGCGCTATCGCCGGGCTCGAGGTCGATGAGGAGCTCGCGCCCCTGCGAGCGGCAAACCGCGCACAGGTGCAGGAGCTCACGCTCGCGGGCCGCGGCGAATCGGCAGCTCACCGTGAGGCCCACCGGCCATTCGACGAGCAGCTCCGGCGGCTGCGCGCCTGCCAAATCCGCCTGCATCGCGATCCACAGGCCGAGCCGCTGCGCCGCGCGCAGCGCCGCGCTCCGCGAGTCGCGATCCAGCCGCACTCCGACTCCTGCGCAGGTCGCCCCCACCCGCGCGGCCGCCTCGACCATGAGTGGCGCGAGCTCGCCCCGATGCGCCTGCGGGAGCGCCGCGGCGTCCAGCAGGAAGAGCGCACCCGGCGCTTTTCTGCGCGTCGTCGCCCAGTGCAGGTGCGCAAGCTCCGGGTCCTCGCGCAGCGCGTGGTATGCGCTGCCGCGCGCCAGGAGGTGGCCGAGCTCGGCAAGCGTCGCGTACTCCGGCGAGCACATGAGCCGCGATACCGCGATGGCCCCGCAGGCGTTGGCGAAGCGCGCGCTCGCCTCGTGCGGCTCATCGCGCAGGTAGCCGAGCAGGTACCCGGCGAGAAAAGCATCCCCCGCGCCAAGCACGTTGTAGATCTCGACCTCGAGCCCGGGGGCCACGAGAGCGTCCTCGAGCCGTTGCGGGATGCGGCCGGCAAACACGATGCAGCCCGCGGCGCCGCGCTTCAGCACGATGACCGCGTTCGATAGCGCGCGTATGCGCCGCACGGCTGCGAGGGTGTCCTCCTCACCGGCGGCGACGTGCATTTCCTCCTCGGTGCCGACGATCAGATCGCAATCCGGCAGCACCGGAGCGAGCGCGGCCGTGACGCGCGCCGAGCGTGCATAGCGAGTCTCGCCGGCGTCGTGCCCGCCGATGCCCCAGAGATTCGGCCGGTAGTCGATGTCGAGCACCACGCGGCGCCCGTGTGCCCGGGCGATGCGCAAGGCCTTGCGCTGCGCCCGTGCGCCGGCGGCGAGCGAGAAGTGCGTGCCGGTCACGAGCACCGCACGTGCGCTGGCGATCAGCTCCTCGTCGATATCGTCCTCGCACAGGGCGCTGTCGGCACAGTTCTCGCGGTAGAAGATGAGCGGGAAGGACTGCGCATCGCGCACGCTGAGCAGCACCAGCGCCGTGAGGCGCTCGCCGTCGGTGCGCACCCCGCGCGTATCGACCCCCTCGCGCGCGAGCTGCTCGTGCACGAAGCGGCCCATCGGTTCGTTCCCCACGCGGGTGATGAGCGCCGCCTTGAGTCCGAGCCGGGCAGCGCCGATCGCGACGTTGGCGGGACTGCCGCCGATCGCCTTGGCAAAGCTCGCCACGTCCTCGAGCCGGGTCCCCAGCTGCTGGCCATACAGGTCGACGCTGACACGTCCGATGGCAACCAGGTCGAGTGTGGCGGTCATGTCCGTCGTCAGGGTACGCGAGTCAGGGTCCACCGGGGAGTACGTTCGGCTACATAACGCTGCGTTGCCTGCGACCGGCTCCTCAGGGCATCCTGCGGGCGATGGGGGGTAAGTCGCCGGAGCCTGCGAGCACGCCGAGGGGAGCGGTGTTCCTCAGCTATGCCTCGCAGGACGGCGATGCAGTGCGACGCATCTGCGAGACGCTGCAGGCCGCCGGCATCGAGGTCTGGTTCGACCAGAGCGAGCTGCGGGGCGGGGACGCCTGGGACCGCAGGATCCGCGAGCAGATCCGCAACTGCCGCCTCTTCATCCCCGTGGTCTCGGCCAACACCGAGCGCCGCGACGAGGGGTATTTCCGTCGTGAGTGGTCCCTGGCGGTCGACCGGACCCGCGACATGACCCACAAGCGGACGTTTCTCGTTCCGGTGGTCCTCGACGGCACCCCCGCGGACCGCGCCGCGGTGCCCGAGAAGTTCACCGAGCTCCAATGGACCCGCCTGCCGGATGGGGAGACACCTCCCGAGTTCGTCGAGCGCATCAGGCAGCTGCTGATGCCGGAGGCGCTGCGCGCCGCGGGAGCGGCCGCCTCCCGGGCGGGCGCTCGCGACGGCGATGACTTCGGCGACGCCGCATTCGCCGAGGCGGTCAGCTACCGCTGCGGCGAGTTCCGCATCGACGCCGCCAACCGTCGCTTCACCCGCGCAGGCCTCGAGGTGCCGCTCGAGCCGCGCGCCTTCGCGGTGATCCTGCAGCTGCTCGCGCGTGCCAACACCCTGGTGACCCGCAACGAGCTCCTCGATGCGGTGTGGGGTCACCGCTACGTCACTCCCTCGACGCTCAACCGCATCATCGCCCTCGCCCGCCGCGCCTTCGGCGACGACACGGCGGAGCCGAAGTACATCGTTACCGTGCACGGCGCGGGCTACCGGTATACGGGGCCGTGCGAGCGCGAGCAGCCGGGCACCGAGCGTGCGCTGCGGTTCGGGCCGCCCCCCGCGGCACGTCTGCCGGCACGCGTCGACGCACTCATCGGTCGCGAGCACGAGCTGGAGACGCTCAGCGGGCTGGTCGCCAGGCACCGCGCCGTCACCGTGCTCGGCCCCGGCGGCATCGGCAAGACACAGTTTGCGCTCGAGCTCGCGCGCCGGCTGGCACCAGAGTTTCCCGACGGCGTCTGGTTCTTCGACCTCGTGCCGCTTGCGCAGGGCGCGGAATGGCTGCGTGCCCTCGGCGCCGCGCTCGGCATTCCGAGTGCCGACGACTGCAAGCTAATGGGGCACATCCTGCCGGTGCTGCAGGGTCGCAGGGCCCTCCTGGTACTCGACAACTGCGATCGGGTAGCCCCCGAGCTTGGCGCGCTGGTCATCGACGTGCTGCGTGGCACGGAAAACCTCAAGGTGCTGTCGACGTCCCAGGCACCGCTCAATTTCACCGGCGAGCAGCTGCTGCGTCTGCCGCCGCTCGCGCTGCCCGCCAGCGACCCGGCACACTCCTCGCCCGCGGAGATCGCCGCGGTGCCCGCGGTCGAGATGCTGGTCACGCGCGCGCGCGCGGTGCAGCCCGGATTCCATGTCACCCCGTCCAATGCCGCCGCCATCGTCGAGATCTGCCGGCATCTCGATGGCATGCCGCTCGCGCTGGAGCTCGCGGCCGCGCGCTTCGCGCTGCTGTCCCCGGAGCAGGTGCTGCAGCGGCTGGATCAGCGCTTCCAGTTCCTGCGCGGGACCGTGGCGGGTCGTGACGGCCGTCACCAGAACCTGCGGCTGCTGCTCGAATGGAGCTTCAGCCTGCTGTCCGCGCAGGAGCAGCAGCTGCTCAGGTGGCTCGGCGTGTTCGTGCAGGGTTGGACCATGGAGTCCGCCATCGAGCTCGCGGCGCTACTCGGCCACGATCCCGAGACGGCCGTGGACCTGCTCACGGGACTCGTGGCCAAGTCACTCGTGGCGGTAACTCCCGGTGTCATGCCGCCGCGCTATCGGCTGCTCGAGACGGTGCGCGAGTATGCGCTCGAGCAGCTGCGATCGAGCGCGGAGGAGGCGCGTGCGCGCCGCGCGCACGTCGACCTCGTGGTGCGCATGGCGGAGGCGGCGCACGCCGATATGGTGGGCGGGAGGATGACGGGGCGCATCGAGCAGCTGGTCCGCGAGCAGGGCAACATCAACGCGGCGGTGGACTATGCTCTCGGCGCAGGCGCGGATCCCGGTGCGGCGCTGCGCATTGCGGGCGGGTTGCTGCTGTTTGCGAAGGCCCGTAGTGCCACGATCGCCGGGCTGCAGCGCATGCTCGAGGCTACGCGCGGTTCCACCGCCCAGGAGCGCGCCCGCGCCCTGCTCTGCTGGGGAGTGATCCTGGTGCATTTCGCCCACTCCGGCGACGACCTGCTCGAGGCGGCGCGGCTCGCGCGCGCGCATCAGGACCTGTGGGCCGAGGCCTACGCCAATGGCTACTACGCGATGAACCTCAGCAACGACGGCCGCTCCGCCGAGGCCCCGCCGCACGTCGAGATCGTGGAGCGGATCGCAGCCGAGCTCGACGATCCGTTGCTCAAGGGGCTCGCCGGGCTCGCCCGCGGATGGATCCAGATCGGCACCCATGACTACCGGGCGGCGCTCGAGACGCTGCGGGCGGTGCGACGTCTGGGGCCGGACGTGCATCAGCACCACTTCATCGACATGTATATCGCGCTGTCGCTGTATTTCCTCGGCGAGGATGCCGCGGCGGCGGTCCAGTTCCTCGATGCCCTGAACGAGGCCGCGGCGGTGTTCACGCTGCGCGGCATGGCCGGCTCCATCGAGGGCTGCGGCTACCTCGCCATCCGGCATGGAGAGTGGCCGGATGCAGCGCGCTTTCTCGCGGCGGCGGCCGGAATCCGCGAGCGCACCGGCGTGCCGCTCTTCAACTTCTGGGTGCCTCTCAACGAGGCGGCACACGCGACGCTGCGCGCCAGGCTCGGGCCGACGGACTACGAGGCGCTGTCGGATGCCGGGCGGCGCATGCGCGATGAAGACGCTGCCAACGAGGTGCGCGAGCGACTAAAGCGCTATGCGGGCGGTGCCGCGAATACGCCCGCGGGGTCATAGCGCCGGCGCAGCGCCGTCAGCCGCTGCGCACGCGAGGCGCCGAGCTGCCGTATGACCTCGCCGTCGTCCACCCCGGTGAAATTCGGCAATGGCGTGGGCAGGGCTTGCGGCTCGAGCCGCGCGTGCAGCTGCCGTATCCACTGCCGCACGGCCTCGAACTCATCCGGCCACGGCGTGACGCCGATGAGATTCACGAAGAACCGCGCGCCGCGTGCCGCGAATGCCGTATCGGCCTCCGGCACGCGAGCCACCGCGCCACCGAGGTGCTGCACGTGGACCTCTGTGGTGCGGCTCGGCAGTGCCGTGAGCGCCTCCGCCAGTATGTCGATGGTCCGCTCGCTCAACGAGCTGAAGGTGGCCGTCTTCCAGTACTGGTAGCGTCCCGCCGGCGCACCGCCGTCCATCAGGTGCTGCCACTGCACGTAGGGCATGGGACCGACGTGATCGACGAGCGGGGCTCCCGCTCGTCGCAGCGGTGCGAGCGAGCGCTCGCCGGCGGCGATTTCCCCGCTCCAGCACATCGCCGAGATGAGCACCGGCCGCCCGTGCCAGGCGGCATCGAGAAACGGCAGCGGCGGCCCCGAGGCGAGCACCGCCATGCCACAGTAGTCATCGGGCGCCTCGAGCGCGAAATCCCGGAAGGCGCGCAGCCCCAGGCCCGCCTCCGCAGTCGGACGGATCACGACCCCGGAGAGCACCTGCTTCACCGGGTGCAGACGGAACTCGAAGCTGGTGGCGATGCCGAGCCCGCCGCCGCCGCCGCGGATGCCGTAGAAGAGCTCCTCGTGTTCCTCCGCAGAGACGCGCTCGCAGCGGCCGTCGCCCAGCACCAGGGTCGCCGCGGCGAGATTGTCGATCGCGAGCCCGTAGCGCTGCATGAGCCAGCCGGTGCCGCCGCCGAGCGTGAAGCCGCCGACTCCGGTGCTCGAGATGAGCCCTCCCGTGGTCGCGAGACCGTGCCTCGCGGTCGCTACGTCGACGTCATGCCACAGGGCTCCGCCCTGCACCGTCGCCAGCTGCGCCGCAGCATTCACCGACACCTCCCGCATGCCCGAGAGGTCGATGAGCAGGGCGCCCTCGGCGACCGAGCGGCCGGCGACGTTGTGCCCGCCGCCGCGCACCGTGACGGGCGTCGCGTGCTCGGCGGCAATGCGCACCGCGAGCGCACAATCCTCCGCGTCCGCGCAGCGCACGATGGCCGCGGGCCGGCGATCGATCGCGGCGTTCCACACCCGGCGGGCGGTACCGAAGGCGGCATCGCCCGGCCGCAGGATCGAGCCACGCAGCTGCCGCGCGAGAGCTGCGGTTACCGCGGTATCGACATTCTTCGCCTGAGACATGTGAATCCCCCCGGGTCGTCAGCGCACGGTGGCTACCTTAATGCATACGCGCGCGCGGGACAGCGATCCTCACAAATCCCTCACTCCCGTGGGGCTGACTGTCTCGCCCGCAACCACTAGCTTCCCTCTCCGTGTTCAACCATCGGAGGTACCTGTCATGATTCGCAACTCAACCAAACTGTACGCCGGCCTCGGCGTCGTCGGTCTGCTGGCAACCGGTCAGGCGTTCGCGGGCTGCAGCACCTCGGCCGCGGGCCTCGCGCTCGCGTCGGGCCGCTCCGCCCCGGCGGCCTACTCCCCAGGCGGCGGCTTCATCCGCACCTCCTACGAGCCGGACAACGGCGGCCCGCAGGCGGCGATCGTGGGCCTGTGGAAGTTCGAGATGACGGTGAACGGCACCCTCTTCGACTTCGGCACGATCCAGTGGCATGACGACGGCACCGAGATCACCATCTCGGGCGGCCGCAACCCGGCGGACGGTGACGTCTGCATGGGCACCTGGCAGCAGATCGGCTGGTCGAGGTTCAAGCTCAACCACCTCGCCATGGCCTATGCGGGCGGCGCCTACCTCGGGGTGGCGCACTTCCACATGACAGTGACGGTCGACCCGAGCGGCAACTCGTACACGGGTAGCTTCACGGTCTCGCAGTACGGTGACTCGACGACGGATCCGTTCGATGAGAGCGGCACGCCGCTCGCGACGATCACCGGATCGGTGAAGGCCACCCGGGTGACGCCCGGCAACTGATCGCCAGCCCAAGGCCGGCCCTCCTGCGTGTGCCACTCGCCGTGGCGCAGGAGGCTCCGGCGGCTCGCGGGCGCGTCGGCGGCGGCATTCGCGCTCCCGGCACGGCACTGCTAACCTTGAGTCCGGATGAGCTCCAGCGAACCGCGCCGCCATGGCCACGCCCATGACCACGCCCCTGACCACGCCCATGAGTACCATGAGGGCGCCGCACCCACCCACGCTCACGATCAACACGGCCACGATCACGATCACCACCACGCCGATGCGCCCGAGCGGCGGCTGATCGCCGCGCTCGTGATCCTCGGCAGCTTCACGCTGATCGAGGCGGCCGGCGGCTACTTGGCCAACTCGATCGCGCTGCTCGCGGAAGCGGCACACATGCTCGCCGACTCCGCCTCGCTGATGCTCGCCATCGTCGCCATCCGCGTGGGCGCCCGCCCGGCGAGCGCGCGCCGCACCTACGGACACCGCCGCTACCAGCCGCTCGCCGCCTTCGTCAACGGCCAGGTGCTGCTGGCACTCACCGTGTGGGTGGTGTACGAGGCGTTCGAGCGCCTCATGAGCCGCCCGGCGGTGAACGGCCGGCTGATGTTGTACGTTGCGCTCATCGGCGGCGCCGCCAATCTCGCCGCCTTCCTCGCCTTGTCCGGCGCGCGCTCGCTGAATGAGCGCGGCGCGCGGGCCCACGTGCTGAGCGATCTGCTGGGCTCCGTGGCCGCGAGCGCAGCTGCGATCGTCATCCTCGCGAGCGGCTGGACGCTCGCCGATCCGCTGCTGTCGCTGCTGGTCTCGGCGCTCATCCTGCGCTCGGCGTGGACGCTGACACGCGAGTCCGCGCACGTGCTGCTCGAGGGCGCGCCCGCCGGGTGCGATGAACGCAGCATCGAGGCTGAGCTCATCGGACAGGTGCCGGGGCTGGTCGGCGTGCACCACGTACACGTCTGGTCGATGACCGGCGAGCGGCCGACGGTGACGCTGCACGCGAATCTCGCCGCCGGCAGTGAGCACGGCGCGGTGATCGCCGCCATCCACGCGCGACTCGCCGAGCGGCTGCAGGTCGAGCACACGACCGTGCAGATCGAAGAGGAAGGCGATTGCGAGACGCCCGATTGCGGGCCACGGGCCTCGCAGGCCTCCAGGGGGTGAGTACATGGCTGTTCGTCTGCTGAATCGCGCCGCTGCGCTGCTGCTGACACTCGCGGCATCGAGCGGCACGGCGCCTGCGGCGGCCCCCGCGCCCTCCGAGATCCGGGATGCGGAGATCGCCATGGGCTTTGACCCCAGGGGCCGCTGCCCGGAGCTCGTGCACGCCGATTCGCAGGACCGGAGCGCCACGCTGGTGCTGTTCATCGTCGGACCGACCGGGGTGCCCGCGCGCGCGTCCGTGAGGTCCTCCTCCGGATCCTCGAGCCTCGATCAGGCAGCCCTCGACTGCGTGGCGCGGCTGCGCTATCTGCCCGCGGTGCACGCCGGCGACGGCAACCCGATGGACTCCTGGCAGGAGATCGCCTGGAAGTGGGGACGCTTCCACAGCGAGGCCGCGCCCGCGACAGCGGCTCCGGCGACCATCCCCGCCGCGGGCGCGGGCGGCACAGCCGCAGCCGAGGCGCGCGTGTGTCTCGATGCGCACGGCGTGCTGTCGCAGCCACCCGTGGTCACGCACTCCTCGGGCGATGCCCGGATGGACAGTGCGGCGCTCAACGCCGCCCGCTCGGTGGCTCCCGCATCCGCCCACGGCGGCTGCCTGCGCATTACCGTCACCCCCGAGGGGGCGAGCCACGACGGCGGCAGGTAAGCGCGGACAGCGTCTCGGGGAGATCCTCGACACGCTCGAGTCCTTCCACGGCGAGCAAGCGGCGCATTCGCCGGCCGACCCGTACCGGTTTCTCGTCTGGTGGCACTGCGGCTACCCACCGAGCGAGGAGCGCTGCGGCCGCGGATGGCAGGCGCTCGAGAGTGCGGTGGGCGTGAGCCCCGCGCAGCTCCTTGCCGCAGGAATCGCCACGCTGAGGCGCGCGCTCGCGGCGGGCGGCATGGTCCCGGAAGTTCGCGCCGAGCGCCTGCGCAGCATTGCGCGCCGCGTGCGTGATGAGTTCGGCGGTGATCTGTGGGGAGCGCTGCGGCGGATGCCCGCGGCCGATGCGCACCGACTGCTGCGCAGCTTCCCCGGCATCGGCACCCCGGGCGCCGACCGCATGCTGCTCTTTGGCGAGCGCACCCCGGTCGCCGCCGTGCCATCCAACTGCCCGCACGTCGTGACGCGCATCGAGTCGGGAAGAGTGCCGGCGCCCTACACGGCGGCATACGCCAGGGCGCGCCAGGCGCTCGAGGCGCTCCCCGCCACCTTCGAGGCGCGCCGCCGCGCCTACCTGCTGCTGCGGACCCACGGGCAGGAGCTCTGCAAAACCACCAGGCCGCGATGCGGCGACTGCCCGATCGCCGCGCGCTGCAGGTTCGCCATGCAGCGCACGCGCCGGCGGCGTACGGGCGCCGCCGCCCGCTAACGCATGAGGATCACCGCTGCGATCCACAGCTGCATGGCGCAGCCGACCACGAAGGCCAGAGTGCGCACCCACGGCACCGCGAACGTATAGGCCGCGGCGTGCACGACGCGCGCCCAGAAGTACACGCAAGCTGCGGTCGCGATCGCCGGATCATGGATGCCGGCGACGACCGCGATGAGCACCAGCGGCGCGAACACCACCAGGTTCTCGACGGCGTTGTAGTGCGCGGCCTTGAGGCGCTGTGCCCACCTGGCGAGCGGCTTCGGGCTCTCCGGGTAGCCGACCGCATCGCCCACGCCCCGTACCAGGATCTCGTTGAGGATGTAGGGCACCCACAAAAGGCCCGTCAGCACGCTGACGAGCGCCAGATACTTCAGCTCCGGGCTCATGCCATCTCCCTCGCGGCCCGTATGGGGGGCCGCTTCTGCCGCCGGCAGTGTACGCCTCGATGGATTAGACTGCCCGCGCCTGCAAGGAGCGTGACTGATGGGCGCCTTCCCCGAAGACATCTATACCGAGCAATCCGCCGACCCTGACACCCTCGCCAATCTCGGGCCGCTCAGGCGCCTCGCGGGTATCTGGGAGAGTCAGGCCGGGGTCGACATCAACCCCAAGGCCGACGGGCCGCAGCGCCGCGAGTACAGCGAGCGCATCGAGCTGCAGCCGATCGACGCGCAATCGAACGGACCGCAGCTCCTCTACGGGCTGCGCTACCACACACGCATCCTCGCCCCGGAAGAGGCGGCGACGTTTCACGATCAGACGGGCTACTGGCTATGGGAGCCGGCGACCGGCCTGGTGATGCAGACGCTCAGCATCCCGCGCGGCCAGGTGGCGATCGCCTCGGGTCACGCCGCGGCGGATGCCACGGAGCTGGTGCTGACGGCCGAGCGCGGGCGCACCGACTACGGAATCTGCTCGACCGCATTCCTCGAGTACGCGTTCCGCACCGATTCCTATCGCATAGAGGTGGTGTTCAATCCCGACGGCAGCTGGAGCTACGTGCTCGACACCATGCTCCAGGTGCACGGCCGTGCCGAGCCCTTCCTGCACCGCGACCGCAAC
>Ga0335078_10002765_pt1 | contig 26453 bp, 22 predicted proteins | sample Lox_Sample_32_FD_206711 | JGI IMG/M metagenome (GOLD analysis project Ga0335078, IMG submission 206711) | Soil microbial communities from Loxahatchee National Wildlife Refuge, Florida, United States - Lox_Sample_3.2 | ecosystem: Environmental > Terrestrial > Soil > Wetlands | place: USA... | reverse complement strand
GCGGCGAGTGTCCGCCGTCGCAATGTGGCATCGTGTTTCAACTGGCTCCGCCCGCGAAGAAAGGCGATCCCTGGACCGAGACCGTGCTCCACATCTTCAAGGGCCCCGGCTCGGGGGATGGCAACACTCCGGCAGGCAGCGTGATTATGGACACCGCCGGCAATCTGTACGGAACAACGGGCTATGGCGGCACGGGGAATTGCGTGCTGCTGGGTACGAAGGTCGGATGCGGCACGGTGTATGAGCTTTCGCCTCCGAAGCAGAAGAGCGGGCCGTGGACGGAAACTGTGCTATACAGCTTTCCGACTCCAAAGCAGGGATATTTGCCCAATGGGAATTTGGCTTTTGACAGTGCGGGCAATCTTTACGGCGCAACCATATTCGGCGGTGGATACGGAACGGGTTGCAACGACTTTTACCAGTACTGTGGAGCGGTGTTCGAGTTGAGCCCGCCGAAGCAGAAGGGCGGCCAGTGGACCGAGACGGTGCTGCATGGTTTCAAGGGGATGCAGGCAGGCAAATCCACCGGCGACGGAGCGAATCCCAACGGCGGGCTTATCTTTGACGATAAAGGCGCGATTTACGGGACGACGTATACCGGAGGTTACAAAAATTTGGGAACGGTGTTCAACTTGAGACCGCCAGCGCGGAAGGGCGCCAGCTGGACAGAAACTATCCTTCATCGCTTCTATCAAAAGATTGGCGATGGTGCAGAGCCGACTGCTGGCCTGATGTTCGACGCTGCGAGTAGTCTTTATGGCACGACGAAATCTGGCGGAGATTCAGGCGAAGGCACGGCCTTTAGGCTTGTGCCTGGCTCCGACGGCTCCTGGACAGAACGCGTTCTGCATAGCTTCGCCAACGACGGGTACCAACCACAATCTGCGCTACTCATGAATGCTAAAGGCAGCTTCTATGGCACCGCAAGTGGCGGCGGTACATCTCGTGGTGGCACCTTCTTTCGCCTACACCAGACCGCGAGTGGAAAAGCCTGGGATTGTACTATTCTCTACAATTTTACTGGCGATCCTGACGCGGCTTACCCCATCGGGAGCTTAGTCTTCGGGAAGGGCCACAATATCTTGGGAACAAGCCAGCTAGGCGGAACAGGAAAGAACTGCGGAACTGGGAACTGTGGGACAGTATTTGCAATTCAACCGTAGCGAGCAATTCGGGTACAAGAATACATGCGGGAACATCGCGCAAAAGGAGACGAATTTATGAAGCACGCAACCTGCTTTGCACCGTGGCTCTTCCTCGGGACAGTGATAGTTGTGCTCGTGTGTTTTTCGGTTTTCCCGACCGCTGCGTTAGGGCAGACTCAAGGCAACAACGCCGTGTATTACCAATCTGGCTCTTCGGGGGTTTGCTGCAAAGGGTCGGCAGCTTTCGTCGACGCCAGCGTCTTCACTGCCCTTTCTCAAACCTTTTGCGTGACGCTCTATAACATTCTGAGCGCTTCATCGTATCCGACATCAACCGGAACGGTGATTGACGCACGCGGCCTGAACTCCGGCAATACGACCATGACTTGTGCGACTGGATGGACCCCGTGGAACAACGGTAGCACCTTCGTCAATGTTCCTTCGACCATTCTGTTGCCTGCTGGAACCATCGTCATCCCCACGACGTGGGTTTTGCCGAACAAGACAACATTGATCGGAGTTGGCGAAGCTCTTCCATCCAAAGATCGGGCTGCCCTTCCCAGAGCTAGCTTGCCGTTCCTTTTCAATCACTTAGCCCCATCCAGCCGCCTAATCTGACCGCTAAACCCCGGTTTTCGCCCGTTCGTTGGGTAATACGTGCCAAGTGCTTGCCCGGTCAATAGCATAGCGCCTAGGGAATAGTGGGGAGAGGTCTATCCAGCTAGGCCTCTTCTGGAGTGAAGGTCAAAAGAAGAAGCGGAGGCGCTCGACGCCTTCGCCAGGTTCGTCCCGGTATCAGGGTTTCGAGCTGTAAACGCTTGACCAAAACGAGCTCCCAGCAGGGGAAAGTGAGAGGATGATGCACAAGCCAGTAAAATATTTTGAGAAAGCTGCGACCGTCGCCGCCACCGGAGTCTGGGCGGTATTCGAGCGACTCAACCGCATCAAGCCTAACCCGTCGCCTACGCCGAAGTGGTCGGACAAGCCTCTGTTGAAATCCTACGAGAAGTCGAAGCCGCCGCTGGGTTGGCCGCGCTCGACCGATTCCCTTTGCCCGCGCTGTGTGCCGGAAATCCGCCAGCGCATTCTCGACGGCGAACTTCCGGTTGAAGTTCTGATGAACGAGAAGGTCGGCGAAGTGAAGGCCACCATCGTCGAGCGCGACGGCAAAATTCTGATGGTCAAGCAGTGCCCAAAGCACGGAACCTTTGAAGATGTGATGTCCATTGACCCGGAATTTTCCCGCCACCTGGAAGAAGTTTTCCCCGGCCGCGACATTCGCGCCCACAACGACGAAAAGCTGCATCATCACGGCTCGAGCACGGTGAAGTACGGCCGCGGATCGGTGCTGACCATTGACCTGACCAACCGCTGCAACATGATGTGCGACCCCTGCTTCATGGACGCCAACCAGGTCGGCTTCGTCCACGAATTGAGCTGGGAAGACATCAAGACCATGCTCGACAACGCCATCACCATCAAGCCGCGGCGGCAGATGAGCGTGCAGTTCTCGGGCGGCGAGCCGACGCTCTCGCCCTATTTCCTGGATGCAGTCCGCTATGCTCGCAAAGTCGGCTACAACAGCGTGCAGGCCGCGACCAACGGAATTGAGTTCGCCAAGAGCTTTGAGTTCGCGCAACAAGCCGCGGAAGCGGGCTTGCGCTATGCCTACCTGCAATTCGATGGAATCGGCAACGCCGCCAACGCACACAGAAAAGTCGGCAACCTGTTCGATGTGAAATTGAAGGCGATTGACAACCTGCACCGCGCCGGCGTCGAGATCGTGCCGGTGATCACCATCGTGAACGGCATCAACAACGAGCAGGTCGGACGCATTATTCAGTTCGCGCTCGACAATCCGAAAAAGATCGGCTTCCTCTCGTTCCAGCCGGTGTCTTTCACCGGCCGCGACGAAGCCATCACCGACGAGCGCCGCGTCGCGCAACGTTACACGCTGGCGCACCTGGCTCATGACGTGAAGAATCAGACCGGTCTTGGCGAACCCGCCCGCGACTGGTTCCCCATCAGCTTTATGGGAACTTTCTCCGACTGGGCCGATCTGATGCACGCCCAGGACGCCAACAACGACTGGGGCCAGCTTTCCTGCGGCTGCCATCCCAATTGCGGAACCGGCATGGCCGTGATGATTGACAAGGAAACCAAAGAAGCCGTGCCGGTGACGGCGTTCCTGCACGGAGATCAACTGGCGAAAGATATTGCCAAGGTGAACGATGGGGCGCGCGGAAAATTCTGGACCGCGTTCGGCATGGCGTTGTGCCTGATGAAGAACTACGATCCCTTCCAGTCGCCGACGCACTTCAAATTGATTGACCTGCTCCGCAAGTTCGACAAGAACTACAACGTCACCGGAGCGAACTATGGGAAAGTCGGGCCGGATCGCACTATTGACGACGTGATGAAGCGGCGGCAAGACCGCTGGAATTTCCTGTTCATCGCCGGCATGTGGTTCCAGGATCTGTTCAACTACGACTTCCGCCGCACCGAGCAGTGCATCATTCCCTACGCCACGCAGGAAGGCGAAATTTCCTTCTGTGCGTATAACACCGGCGTGGGCTGGCGCAACATCATCGAAAAGATGCACATGACGGCCACGCTCACCAAGTGGTACGAAGAGCACGGACGGCATGAGATATTTGCCGGCGGCAAAAACGTGAAGATGGAATCCACCGAGCACTCGCTGGTGCTGAAAGATGGAATTGTCACCACCGAAGAGCAGCACGATCTGGACCGGCTGGGCATCGCCAAGAACGCCCGCGAAGAAAAGCTGCGGGCGCGGGACGCGAAGCAGCGTGGGGTGCAGAAAAACGACGCGGCCTACGACGCCCGCATGGCGGCTCTGTATCGCGAAGTGGTGCTGAAAGAGAAGCCGGTGCAGTCGGAGAATGGATTCATTCCGCTGGGCGCGCTGGTGAAACCCGCCGCGCCTGTGGAAGTTGGCGAACCGGTCGCGGGAGATTAAGGGCCGTCAGCTTGCAGTTAAAACCTAAGGGCCGCCGCCAGGCGGCCCGAAGTGTTTTGCGGCACGGTGGTGAACTGCACACGGCCATCAGCTTGAGCCTCGCGCTCGTCGGGCCTAGGGCAGTTGGGAATCCAGTACCAACGAATAGTTCGCCGATGGTTCCTCGGTAATTGCGTAGATGATTTCGCATGCGTTGCGGTCGGTCTGGGAAATATGCAGCCGATAATGTTCCGTTGTGCCAGAACTTGTGCCCTGGCGCGAGATCAGCTTGAATTTGTGTCCGAGCCGGTCAACCGGATTCCCCGCCAGGCAAGGCCAGCCCGGAGTATTGCACTTCACCCATAGGTTAAGGGTTGATCCGTCGGGAGCTTCCGCGCTGAGCACGGCCTCGGCTCCGTGCATGCTCATCGTGGAACGGGACCAGGGAACGGTTTGGTGATGGTTCAGGGCCATCGCAGTTGCCGCCATCGCCACGAAAGCGACAAGCGCGCGCAGGAGATGTTGCCTCAGACTGGCGGAATCTGACGCAGCGAGCGAAGCGGTTCTTTGGCGACTGCTACGGGGCGTGAGGCCGCGATTCATGGGCTCAATCCCGTGGGTTGATTCGATCTCATTAGAATTCGGCATAGATGTTTCCTCCATAACCCGGAATTTTTTCTTCCACTGTCTCGGTTGCTCCGAGATGTGTTGTTCTCCCCAATGCAGTCGATTCGCCAAATATTCGCCTGTAGGGTCAACGCGGCAAGTCTCTTGAATGCAGCGCCTTAACGATTTGCTGGGGCGGACGGTCGGGAATCGAAGGCCAGATTCGGGAAGTCAATGCGGGAATGGGACAAGAGGGGAAAGAACCTACGCGGCCGCAATCATCACGGGATAAATGAAAATCGCGCCTCCACACAACACTCGACAGAACTTCACGAAAAATGCATAGGTCCTTCGTCGGGAGCCGGCCGCGCAGCGGGCGACTCCCCCGCCTCGGGATGACAATGGCGCGATTTTACTTTCCGCTTAAGCTCGCGAGGGCGTCTTGAGCGGCGGAGAGATGGGGATTCAGTTCCAGTGCTTGCTCGTAGGCCGTGCGCGCCTGATCCGGGTGGCCTCGCTGCTGCAGGAGTTGGCCCAGCCGCAGGAAATGGTCGGCCGAAGGCGATTCGGAAGCGTCGCGCATTGCCTCGGAGAATTCGACATTGGAGAGCCCTTCTTTGGCGCTGGTTTTATTCGGATCGAGCTGCAAAGCGCGCTCGTAGTTGGCACGCGCATCAGCGTAGTTTCCCAGCCTGCCGTATGCCCTGCCCAGGCCTTCGTAGGCCACGATCAGGCCGCTGGACGGCGGCCGCAGTTCGATCGCCTTCTGGAACTCGGCGATGGCATCGCGGTCGCGATTTTCCATGGCGTAGACGGCGGCAATATTAAGGTGGACCACACCATTGTTGGGGCGAATGCGAGTCGCGTTTTGCAAGTGCGGTAACGCCTCATCGGGCCGGTCCGTCGACATCAGCGTGACGCCAAGATTGACTTCGGCGTTGTAGTTGTCTTTGGTCACATCCACCGCGTGCGACCAGAGGGTAAGGCTGTCCTGCCAGTAGGAAATCTGGATCAAGGTGACGACCGCGAGCAAGGCGAGCGCGGCGCCTGCGGCTTTGGCGCGGGTGGCGAAGCGAAGCTGACGGGCGTCGGCTAAATCCGCCGCGCCCCACACGATCATAAGAAAGATGCCGATGAGAGGGACGTAGGCATAGCGGTCAGCCATGGCCTGCTCGCCCACCTGCACCAGTCCGATGACCGGAACCAGCGTACCCAGAAACCAAAGCCATCCGGTAACCAAATAGCGCCGGCGAGCGCGCTCACGCCAGACAATCGCGCTGATGGCCAGCAGGAACGCCGCCGCCAGACCCGTGCGCCAAGCGCCTAGATTCGCGCCGGGATGCGGATAGAAGACGGCCAGCCGGGCCGGCCAGAACGTCTTCCAGATGTACATCGCGTAGGCGTAGATCGCATTTTCCAGGCGCACGCCGAGCGATAAAGAAAGCCGCATGGAGCCGTAGGATTTCTGCGCGTACATGGTGATAGCGCTGTCAGCGGCGGAAAGCGCGAGAAGCGGCAATTTTTCCAGGCAGAGTTTCCAGAAGGGTAATTGGGTCACTTCCCTGCCGCTCGCAAACGGCGAATCTTGAGTCTCGGTGCTCAGGCCTTGAATTCGGCCGAGCGGCCAATAATCGAGCAGCAGCAGCACGAAGGGCAAAGTTACGACCATTGGTTTTGCGGCGAGCCCTAGCGCGAAGCTGGCTGCGACCGCCAGATAACGCCCGATCGTCGGGCGCAGCGCGTACCAGCCGTAAACGCCGAGGGTGAGCAGAAAGAAAAACGTGCTGAGCACGTTTTTGCGTTCCGCGATCCACGCGACCGATTCGACATTGAATGGATGCACGGCAAAAAGCGCAGCCACCAGCAGGCTGCGTCCCTTCGAACCGGTAGCGCGGAGAAGAAGCAGGTAAAGCAGCACAACGCTCATCGCGTGCAGCAGGACGTTGGTGAAGTGGTGGCCAACGGGATTCAGCCCGAACATTTCGCAATCGGCGGCGTGAGAAAGCCAGGTTAGAGGATGCCAATTGGAAAACTCGGTTGAGGTCACGGCCCAGGTGATAGTCTCCCACGTAAGCCCGGCCTGCACGTGCGCGTTATTGGTGACGTAGCTGTCGTCGTCGTAGCTGCCGATGAATAGATGGCTGAGCGTGGGGCTATACAGAGCGAAAGTCGCGATCACAAGGAGAATGCAGATCGGCAGCGTCTTGTTGCGGCTGGTGTCCGTAACATCGGCGACCCCGGCTTTTCTGGCCGCTGCCAGTTGCCGTCGGGTTTCTTTTCGCGTGCTGACCGTTCTTGCTCTCACCGTAAAAAGCCCCGGAGCGCCACTTTCGCTTGCGAGCCGAAGGCATTGTACCTTGGATGGAGCGTCGCCATCGAGGATTGGCGGTCCGGTGTGGACAAAGAAAAGGCGCACGCCTCTCAATCAGACGAGCGCCCGCGAATCCTGGAACTTGAAATTATCTGCCGTAGTACTTGGCGTTGCGCTCCGTGAACTCCTTCCACTTTTCCGGCAGATCGTCGAGCGCGAAGATGGCGGAAACCGGGCACACGGGCACGCAGGCGCCGCAGTCAATGCATTCCACCGGATCAATGTAGAGCATTTCTTCTTCGGCGAATGCTGGCTCATCCTTCTTGGGATGAATGCAATCCACCGGGCATGCGTCCACGCAAGCGGTGTCCTTGGTGTTGATGCACGGTTCTGCAATGACGTAGGTCATGACGTAGATTTCTCCCTATATAAGCGAATCTAAGTGAAACCGGACATTTTAGCAAGAACGAGGCGGGGCGTACAGGGGCGGGAGGGCAGGCTTCCCCGGAGGCAAACGCGCGAAAGTTTTGTGAGGCCGACCCGACAATCGGCTGATCTAATCTTTCGAGGTGCGGCATGCAACTGAAACCCTTCCTGCTAGACATGTGGCTGGACAGCTACGAGCACGACATCGAATTCAACCTGGCCGCAAGCGAGGGACCGCGCTGGACCCTGAATGAAATCCTGAGCCTCGCCAGTGAGGAAGAGCGGCAGCGCTTCCTGAATCACGACTTAGTTTATAGCCGTCCCGCAGGAGCCGAAGGCTTACGTGGAGCCATCGCCGACATGCACGACGTTGATATTGACACAGTCCAGGTCGTAACCGGAGCCTCGGAGGCACTTCTTGTTCTGATGTGGCTGGCCGCGGAGCCCGGGGCCAATGTTGTCCTGCCTCAACCAGGCTACCCGCCTTTTTCCGCCCTGCCCGAATCTCTCCGCATCGAGACTCGCTTCTACGGTATTCGGAAGGAGAATAGCTTCCGTATTGACCTCGACGAGATTAAGCGACTGGCAGATCGAAATACCAAGTTGATTCTGATCAACAGCCCTCACAATCCCACAGGCACAACGATTAGCGATGCGGAACTGGACAGCTTGCACGAGTTCACGGCGTCTCGCGAAATTCAACTTGTCAGCGATGAGGTGTACCACCCTATCTATCATGGGCAGGCGACAAGATCGGCCTCCCGTCTGCCGCATGCGACCGTCATCCATGATTTCTCGAAAGCCTTCCCTTTATCCGGAGTGCGGACCGGTTGGATGATCGAGCACGATCCCAAGCGCCGCCAGCGCTACTGGAACGCGCGCACCTATTTTTCCATTTCAAACAATAGCGCCGGTGAAATGCTGGCGGAGATTGCGATGCGCCAGCGGAATATCATCCTGGGGAGAACCCAGGGAGCCGCCGATCAGAATTTACGGCAGCTAGCCTCCTTCATGTCCGAACAGCGCGAGACGCTTGGCTGGATTCCTCCCCGCGGCGGACTAACCGCTTTCCCATGGCTGGTCAGCGGAGAGAATAGCCGCCCCTTTTGCCAGGCGGCCGCGGAGCAGGGCATCCTGCTCGCCCCCGGGGATTGTTGGGATGCCCCCCCGCATTTCCGCCTTGGCTTCGCAACCACAGCCGAGAGATTTCCCGAGGCGCTGGATCGGCTTGGGGAATTGGTTAAGAGTTGGTCAGCGGCGAATATGGTAAGGCGGTAACGACGTCTACTGGCGTGTCGCTCCGCACGTGCTCATTCTGTTATGTGTACTTTTTGAATGTCGGCAAATGAGGACCTAGTGACCCAAGCGCGCAAATGCGTCGCTCGATTACCCGATTCTCAATAGTTCTCTTTCCGCGCTGGGTTCGTACTCTGCGATGTAGCCGGCAACGGCGCTTGCGGCCACGGTCAGCGGGCTAGCTAGATACATCTGTCCGGGGCCGCTGCGGCCGGGAAAGTTGCGGTTCTGCGCGCTGATGACGACCTGATCCGGACGCGTGGAAACTCCAGGGCCGGCGTTGATGCAGGCGCCGCAACTGGGTTCGATGACGTGCGCGCCGGACTTCTCGAAAATATCGAGATAACCCTGGCGCACGCAGTAGTCCCGCGTCTCCTGCGATCCAAACTGAATGTAGAACTTCACCGAATCGGCCACGCGCTTGCCGTGCTTCAGTGCCTCGGCCAGCACGCGCGCGTACATATCCATATCTTCATTCTTGCCGGCGGTGCAGGTGCCGCCGTAGGCGAGTTCGACGGGCACGGGCGTGTTCAGGTCGCGAATGTATTTGCCGTTTCCGGGATCGCCGGGTGTGGCGACCATGGGGGTGATCTCGGTGGCATCGAGTTCGATCACGTACGCATACTGCGCGTTGGGATCGCTGTACAGGCCCTCGATCGCGGCTTCGGCTTTGCGGCGGTCCATGCCGCGCCGCTCGACCAGAAAATCCACGGCCTTACGGTCGGGCGCAACAATGCCGGTGAATCCGCCGATTTCGGCCGCCATGTTGGTCATGGTGGCGCGCTCGTCGACGCTGAGTTCTTCGATGGCTTCGCCGGCGTACTCCATGACTTTGGCCAGCGCTTTGCCGCTGCGGACGTAGTCGAGGCTGAGAATCCTCAGGATGAAATCCTTCGCGGTGACATTCGGATGCTTTTTGCCGCGAATGATGATCTTTACCGATTCCGGCACGCGCACGCGGACATCTTTCGTGATCCAGGAGTTGAATACGTCGGTGGTGCCGATGCCGAAAGCCACGCAGCCGATGGCGCCCACGTGCGGCGTGTGCGAATCCGAGCCGATATTCAGCTGTCCGGGGAGGGCGTAACTTTCCAGCACAATGGAGTGGCAGATTCCTTCCGAGCCCTTGCGATCTTTCAATTCGCCGTGGAGTTTGATGCCCTGCTTGGCTGCGAAATCCTGCTGCTTGAGCTTGAGCTGCGTGGCCAGATCGAGCAGGCCGAGCTTTTTCTTCTCTTCGGATATGACCTCGTCAAGAAAGGTCAGGTGATCGCGGAAGAAAAGAATGGTCGAGGGATCGTTTACCTTCGCGTCTTTGCCGACGTAGTGCTCGAAAAAGATGGCCGCCATCGGCGTGACATATTCATGGCTGAAGCGTAGGTCGGCACGGGCAAAGCCGGTATCGCCGGGCTGGACGGCAGGGACTCCAACCTCCCCTTCCTCGTTCATCATGTGACGCGCGAAAATCTTTTCCGCTAACGTCATAGGCGGTGTGGCGCGGGCGCCCTCGCCCGCGGATCGAATCGGAGGCAGAAATACCTTCTTCTGCATGCGGGCGACATTGAATGGGAACAAGCCGCCGTACTCGATCACCTGGCGCGTGATTTCGTCTTCACCGGCGGTGAATTCGCTGAGCGCGATCTCTTCGCCGGCGCGAATCTTCTCAATCAATGAGAAGTTCGTCGAAGTCAGCAGACCGAGATTCTGGCAATTCTGTTTGTAGATGCGCTCGATGTTTTCCGCGATCACAACGCGAATGCCGGCGCACATTTCGGCATACGGAGACTGCTCGCGGCTCGATCCTTTGCCGCGTCGCTTGCCGCTGACCGCGCAGACAAAGCCACCGCGCTTGACGTCCGATCGCCCAATGGGAAACGATCCACCGCACTTCAGACCGAGGTACGGGATCTCGCCCAGAGTCTCATCGAAATAAAAACAGTAATGCGCGGGCGTGATTTCGTCGGTCGAAATGTCGTCGCGCAGCTTGGGATTGTTGGCGGGATTCTTTGTGTCCCAGGGCAAGTCCTCGCCGGCGAGTTGCCGTTTGATGAGCTCGGAATCTTCGGTCAGAAAAAGAATCCGCCCTTGCATACGAACCTTGTCGGGGCGTTTCTCGATTTTACGTTCCAGTAATGAATTGATCACAATGGGCGCCTAGTTGGAAGTTACAGGACTGTGTCTATTGTAACGCGGAGTGCGACCTGCCGGGCTTGCGCCCGGCCCCGACAGCCGAGGGCGGCTGTCTCCACGTGTTCAGTCGCGCGCTACGCTTTTCGGAATGAACAGATCACTCAGTGATGGCCGTGCGCGTGGTCGTATTTCTCCCCGGCGGGAATCGCAGTCGTCAGCCGATTCTCCTTCGGCGCAAGCGGGCACGTGGCATACGGCGTGACCGAGCATGGCGGACTGTAGGCGCGGTTGAAGTCGAGCACAACCGAGCCGTTCGTCACCGGGTCAGTCTCCAGAAATCGCCCGCCGGGATAAGTATCGGTTTTGCTGGTCAGATCGTTGAAGACGAAGAATAGCCCCTTCGCCGCGCTGCCGCCCATATCCGTCAGCCGGTATTCCTGACCGTTGATCTTGAACACCGCGGTTCCCGCCACCGGCGTCGGCGTTACATCGCCGAGCACATTGGGCACATCTACGGTCTGCTTGCCATCGGAGGGAATCCAGGTCGCCGTCACGCGATAAGACATATCGAGAGGGAAAAATACCGGGCCGGGATAATTCTTCGCCGCCTCGCTTTCCAGATCCTTCAAGCGGATGCCGATGCGCTGCCCGCGGACAATCACTTTGAAGCGAAGGCTTCCCATCTCCACAACCGTCGCCTTCGCCGACGCATCGGAGGCGAGCTTTGCCGTGGTCACCGGCTTGCCGTCAATGGTAGCGTGTGCGTCCGCAGACATTTTCACCGTCACGTCGGTTCCCTCCAAGTCGAAGGTTCCGGCGTGAGCCGCCCCTTTGGGGAAAACGACAGCGTTGCCCGGGTCGGTTCCGAATGGGTTCGCTCCCGGTTTCAGCCAGAACAATCCGGCCAGGCATGCCCAGTTCTGCCGCATGTCGTCGGTCAGCTCGCCCTTCCACTTGTCGAAGGATTGGTTGTAAGCCGCATCGGGCGCGGTCGGCGCCGCGAGCGCGGTGGCGAAAAACATAACGACCACCAACAGTGCAGTCATTCGTGAGTTAAGACCGGTCATAATTCCGCTCCAGTGATTTGGATGCGACCTCCGCGTCCGCCGAGAAATCACCGCAGACGCGCACAATCATCGGCTGTATTCTTTCACCTCGGGCAGCGGCTCCAGTTCGCGCCCGGAGAAGATGCGCTCGAACTCGGCCATCAGCGACTCATGTACAAGACCATTGGAAGCCAGCGTTTCGCGGCTGTGCAGTTGAAATGCTCCTCCGCGAAGGTCGGTCACGGTTCCACCGGCCTCCTGCACAATCAACACGCCTGCCGCCGTATCCCACGGGTTGAGGTTGAATTCCCAAAATCCGTCGAAGCGTCCGCTGGCCACGCAACATAAGTCTAACGCTGCCGACCCTGCACGGCGCACACCGTGGGTACGCAGTGTGATCTGATGATAAAAGAATATGTTCGGATTCTTATGCCGCTTGTGGCTGGGAAAGCCGGTCGCCACCAGGCATTCCGCCAGGTTTGCAGTTTGCGAAACCTGGATGCGTGTGCCGTTTAGATAGGCGCCGCTTCCCTGCTCAGCGGCAAACAACTCGCCCCGCGTGGGGTCGAAGATGACCCCGGCAATCCGCTCCTCTTTGTATTCCAATCCCAGCGATACACAAAACACAGGAAAGCCGTGAGCAAAATTTGTGGTGCCGTCGAGCGGGTCCACGTACCAGCGGTAATCGCTGCCGGCGTCTTGCAATCCGCCTTCTTCGCCCAGGATGTCGTGCGCAGGCCAACGCTGGCGGATATGCTCCCGGATGAGCGCTTCGGACTTGCGATCGGCCACCGTGACCAGGTCAGCCTCGCCCTTGTATTCCACCTTCACATGCCGATGAAAATAATCCATCAGCAGCGCGCCCGCCTCGCGGGCTATCTCGGCCATCGCGGGAAGGAAACTGGTCTGGTTGGAGGAAGTCATTTTAGATAGAAGATTGTTGTCATTCCGAGCAGCCTTGCGACGAGGAATCCGCTTTTGTCTTGATCTTAAGAACTGCGGATCGCTCGCAGCCCTCGGATGACAAATGTTTCTTGCGCTTCACCGGCGCTTCGCGCCATCCTCCGCGATGTACATGATTTCATCTTTGTAGATAAATAAATTGGGCTTGTCCTGGCGCGTCAGCCGCAACATATTTTTGTCGTAATATTCAATCCAGCCGTAAACAACCTCGCCGTCCGCCAGTTTGATGCTCACCGGCTTTTGTTTCTCGCCTAACATTTTGAGATAGGCTGCTTCCTCCGAAGTATCCTCTGGAGGGGTGAATTTGGCCTTGCGCGGTGCCGCCGGTCTTCCCGGCCCGTGAAATGACATATGCGATATTTTACACGGACGGCTCCGAAGGTTGTGGCTGGATTCGTGTGGGCGGGGCGCGGCTCGCCGGCTGCGGAAAAACTATTCCATTGTCATTCCGAGCCGCGCACAGCCGCGCTTGCGCGGCGAGAGCGTGCGGGGAATCTGCAGTTTTCCGAGGACAAAGCGGGGACTGCAGATCCCTACCTGCGCTCGAGATGACAAACGGCAGAGTTTTTCCGCAAACTGTTCAGACCTCGTGCCGCGCCTGAAGGCGCCCCCTGTCAAGGCAAGAAACGAGATGTCCTCTGGTCGGACCAGAATGTCCGCCCCACACTAGAACGCGATCTTCAGCGAGAATTCCAGCGCGCGCGGCGCGCCAAAGCCAAACACCCCAGTGCCTAATCCGACGCGGTTGCTGTTCGGCTGTTGTCCGGCGGTGCCGTTAACCGAACCCGGCGTGCCGTCGAGTATCCCGCTCAAAGGATTGATAGGGCCATCGAAGTTAGCGAAGTTGAATACATTGAAGAACGACACGCCGGGCTGGATCTCGACGCGCTCCTTTACTTTGTAAATCCATCCCAGGCTGGCATCCAGAGTGCGCAGCCAATCCATATTCGCCTGGTTGGCCGGCGCGAATGGGATGGGCTGTTGCACGCCGCCGAGCGCCTGCAGTTGCCCCAGGGTAAACAGTCCATTCTGAATCAACACTTGCCCCGCGGGCGTGGGTTGAAACGATGAACTCTGGTTGTAGTTCTGAATCACGGTATTGATGTTGCCGGCATTCACGCTGCGTCCGAAGGCCCCCAGGTTCGTTCCCGGCAGAACATCTCCGGTCGGATAGATGATGCTGCCGTCGCCCGAGCCGTCGCCATTCACGTCGCTGACGAAGATGCCGCCGGGATTGCCGCTCACCGGCAATTCCAGGGTCACCGGCAAGGGGCTGTAAAAATGGGTAATCAGGCTCAGACGAAACGATTCGGGAAGATCGAATGTGCCGCCAAAGGAAATCTGATGCTTGCGGTCAAGCCCGTTGGGGCCGATGAAGCCAGTGGGGTTACGATTGTCCTGCGCCAGGTTGATATAGTCGCTGTCGCCGGAGGTGGAAACGTAGCGCGAAAACGAGTAGGCAACCTGCAGGTTCAGGTTTTTCAAGCCGCGCACCGGATTGGAAACATTCTGCGTCAGCTTCAACTGCAATCCGTTGTACACGGACCGGCCGATGGGAAACAGCATCTGGTTGGCGCCCAGGTTGGGATTGATGCCGGCAAACGCCGCGTCCGGGCACGGTCCGCCGAAGCAGTAGAAGTTGCCCGAGTCGAGGCCGTTGTTCGCAAAATCGGAAATGGTTGCGGGCGAGTTGTAGCCCGGCGCTCCGGTCACGGGGTTGTTGGGACAATTCGTAATCGCCAGATTGATGGTCGGTTCGCCGCAGTTGGCGAGCGTCGTGGCAACCGCCGCCTTCGCCGCCCCCAGATTGAAGTACCGCGAGTCGCCGACATGGTTCACATCTACGCCTAACAGAGTGTGGGTTTCGATGTTGCGAACGTAGTCCGCGCTCAGCACCATGCCTTTGCGGAATTCATGCTGCAGGCCGCCATTCATCTGCACCGAGCGCGGCGTTCGATAATTGGGCGCGAACATCGAGGTGCCGGTGCCGTCAAATGTGGAACTGAGCGTTTCGCCGATGAAACCGGGATTCGCCGCCGCGCCGGATGCCGCCGTCGCCGCCTGATACTGCTGTTGCAGGTCCGCGATCTGCGATTCGACTTGTCCGATGGGCTGGCCGCAGAACGTCGGATTGACCACAGTATTTGTGCCGGGCAGGGTAAAGCTTTGCGGACTTCCGCCGGCGCACACTTGTTGCGTCAGCCAGAACAGTCCCTTCTGCAGGCGCGCCGGGCGGTCGAAAAGCTGGTTGTTCCAGATGTTGTTTTCATAGAACAAACCAATGCCCGCGCGAACCACAGTCTTGCCGTGTCCGGAGGGATCCCACGCCAAGCCCGCCTGCGGACCAAAATTCGAATTCGGCTGGCGCACGCGATTTCCCAGCCCCTTTTGCCACAGATCGAGAATGTTTCCCGTGCAGGGCGTTGCGGCAGCCGCCAGGGGAGCGGCCAAAGCCGGATCGAGTTGTGAACAAGGGATCGGCGGAATGTCGCTGTCGGTTCTTCCCGTGTCCCGCTGGTAGCGCAAGCCATAGGTGAGCGTCAGGTTGTGCCGCAGCTTCCAGGAATCTCCGATATACAGCAGCAGGCGGTTGTCAGGCCCCTGGCCTCCGCCCGAGTAGCCGAAGGCCGGAATCTCCGAGGAGAAGCCCTGGCCGTTGCCCAGAATCACGTTGTTTGCGGGGTAGGTCAGCGGGTTTGCGGGATTGCACGGCGCCACACAATCGGAAAGCGTCGCGTTCACCGCCGGGGCAAGTCCCAGGAAATTGGCGAATCCCCCTTCCAGAATGTGATTGAATCCCACGCCAAACCGAATGATGTGGTTGCGATAGGTTTTGCTGCCGTCGTACTTCACGGAGTGATTGCTCTGAATCGTGGCTTGCGGCGCCAGAAAACTGGGGCCGGAGCAGAATGGGTCCAGGCCTACGGTCAGGCAAAAGGGGTCATCGCCGATGGCCAACTCAAGCTGCGGAGCCGGATTGAAAATCGAGGTTCCCGTAACCGCATCGGTAATGTTGTTACGGAATTTCATGTACCCGAAGCGGATAGTGTGGGTGAAGCTGCCGGTGGTGAAGTCGAGTCCGACGGCATGCACCGGATTGTGATTCACGTTGGCGAAGGGCTGCAGAGTGTTGGGCAGCGAAGGCGCGACGTCCCGGTTAGCGTCGAAGGTGAAGCGATAAAAGAGATGGTAGTTGCTGGGCTTGATTTGCCAGTCCAGCCGCCCATCAGCTTCGTTCTCACGGAAGGGAGAATCAAAAAATCCCTGCAGACCTTCGAACGGGAATCCGGGGATGGCCAGCGCGCTCAGGTCCTGCTTGGTGCGCTCGGCGGCGATAAAGAAGAAAAGCTTGTCTTTGACGATGGCTCCGCCAAAGTTGCCGCCAAACTGATTGCGCTGAAATGGTGTGTCAGTTCCGCCGGGCAGGTTCGCGGCCACCGCGTGATCGCGAAACTGATAGAAGCCTTGCCCGTGGAACGTATTCGTCCCCGAGCGCGTAACTACGTTCACCGCGCCGGATGAGGTAAGCTCCGTCGAAAGATCCAGCGACGACTGCTCGATCTGAAATTCCTGAATGGCGGTTTCGGGGATGTTCTGCGTGGTGGTGCCGACTTCCTCGTCGCTTACGTCCACTCCATCCACTTCAATGCGCGCCGTGCGCCCGAACCGTCCGCCGAAAGAGATCGAAGAAAACCCGTTCTTGGTGGGATCGAAGTTGCCCCCGTCCTGGATTTGTACCCCCGGCTCCAGTTGCGCGAGATCGAGAAAATTCCGACCATTGATCGGCAGACTATCAATTTGCTGCGTCGTCAGGACGCCCTGCACCGTCGCCTGCTCGGTGTTTACCTGCGCCACCGTGGCTTGCACTTCGACGATCTGCGCGGCCGAGCCAAGCTGCAGTTTGACATTTCCTGACCTCGTAACCCCGACCTGCACCGTGCTTTGAAACTCCGCCGTTTTGAAGCCCTTGGCTTCCACCCGCACCGTGTAGTCGCCGGGAATCAGTCCTCCGGAGGTGTAAATGCCGCTGGCGTTGCTGGTCGCGATCTTTGGTTCGCCGGTATTCCGATTGGTGATTGTGACCTTGGCGGCGTTTACCACGGCACCGGTCGGATCGGTCACGGTGCCCTGAATGCTTCCGGTGGAAATGGTGGTCTGGGCGAAGGCAGCCGCGGAGAGCGCGATGAAAAGCAGGGTGATTGCAACCGAGCGCAAGAACTCATACTGCCTGACGAAGCGACGGGGGGCGTGGTTTCGCATATGATCCTCTTCCTCAGAGCAAGTTCACTCAATGCGAAAAAACAAAAGGGTGAGTCCAATATTTATAGCACTTCTGTTGGACGTTGCCATCCCGGATAACGAAAGCCATCCGGCTAAAAATGCGACTTGGAAGTGTAATAGCCCGCCCGATGCCGCACGCTGAAGCTATTCCCCGTCCCGTTGACCACGACCTGAATGCGGCGGAAATCGGAATCGGAAAGCCGTTGCGACGGATAGTAGGCCAGCAGGTATTGGGTGCGGAGTTCGTCGCTGATTTTCTGAAACGCTTCGTCCAGCTGCGGCACCGAGGTGGCATAAAAATATTTGCCGCCAGTATCCGAGGAAAGCTGGATCAGCGCGTGCTCTCCGCCGGTGTCGCGTCCGGCGCTGGCTTCAATGGGCACGACGATCACGCTGTAAACGATGGCCTCGGCTTCCTGCGTGGCGCGCAGCGCTTCTTTGTAATCCACTCGGCTGACCGTATCGCCGCCATCGGTAATGACGATCATCACCTTCCGCCCCTGCCGGCGCTCCAGCGCCTGCGATCCGAGGTAGAGCGCATCGTAAAGCGCTGTCGCTGCTCCCAAAGGCACGTGTTCGACGCCGCGGTCAATCATCTTCAGATCCGAGGTGAAGGGGACAACTTCCCTCACCACTTCGCTGAAGCCGTAAAGGCTCATCGCGTCCACGGGCCGCAGAATCGCGTGCGCAAAGCGCCGCGCCGAGGCCAATTCCAATGGCAGGTCCTTGCGTACGCTGAGGCTGGTATCAATGTCCATCACGATGGAAAGAGGCAGCGCCGATTCTTTGTCGAACACCGCAATGGTCTGGGGCTTGCCGTCTTCGCTGAGGCCGAAGTCCTCCTTCTTAAGGCCGGCGACCGGCGCGCCGTGGTCGTCTGTAACTGTAACGAAGACGTTGACGAGCTTGACGTCAACTTTGAGCGTTGTACCGGAGTCTTGCGCAGCGCCGCTTGCAGAAGGTACAGGCCTGCCGCCCGCCCACGGCGGCTTCGGGACCTGCGCCTGGCACAGCGGGATCGCAAGGACCAGGAATGTGAGACGTCGCATCGGAGCGCTGCTCACTTAGATGCTGGCCTCTCCGAATGGCTGCCTTCAGCCGTGGGAATGGCCGCGGGAAACGGTTCGCCGTCGGCCCAGACTGCGCCGTCGTCGAAATATTCTTTCTTCCAGATGGGCACGGTGCGCTTGAGCGTGTCAATCAGCCAGCGGCAGGCGTCAAAGGCTGCCGCCCGGTGCGCGGAAGCCGCCACAATCAGCACGCTGGTCTCGCCGATCTGCAGCCGGCCCAGCCGGTGTTTGATCGCCACATCGCGAACTTGAAATTGCCCCAGCGCCTGGTTGGATAGTTCCTCCAGTTTCTTGAGCGCCATCTCTTCGTAAGCTTCGTAGTCGAGATAAAGCGTGCGGCGGCCGCGGCTATGATCGCGCACAATGCCTTCGAACACCGCGACCGCGCCGTCCGCGGGCCGCTTGATGCGTTCGATCTCCTGTTGCGAGTTGATCTTCTCGCGCACAATGGCAGCGTGGCCGGCGGGAGCGCCGCCACTCACCGGCGGCAAGAGCCCGACCTCATCCCCGTCGCTCAGTCCGGCCTCTGGTCCGGCGTACTCCTGGTTCACCGACATCGCGATCGAAGGCGCCAGGTCGCGTAATCGTGCAAACCGATTTTCGTAGTGATTAAGAAGATCGCCGAGCGTGGCGTGGTCGGGCAGCGTGAGCGTATCGTCAGATCGCCCCGCCACGTCTTTCAACATGCCGAAGAATAGTACACGCACCTGCATGGGATCAGTCGCCAAACAGCCTTCGTGCCACGGCCTTTCCACTATGAGCGCTCAGTTCTGCCCGGCGGCGCCTCAAGCGACTCGCTGACCCGCAGCCGCGCGACTGTCAACTCATCAATATCGAGCGACTTGAACTTCGCCCTTTCGACCGCCAGATGCCGCATCGCCAACCGGCCGATCGCCAGCACCCCGATCGCAAACGCGCCCAATGCCACTGCGCCGAAGGCCGTGCCGATCACCGCCGCGCCGCTCAATGCCAGCGAATGATTCTTCTTCATTGAATCCTCATGCGGCGTGCGTCTCCGCCGCCAGATGCTGGGCGAGAAATCCCCTGATCGCAGAAGCAATTTCCTCCAGATGGGTTTCCAGCGCGAAGTGTCCGGTGTCGAGGAATTGCACCGTGGCATTCGGAATGTCGCGGCGAAAGGCTTCGGCCCCGGCGGGAATGAAATACGGATCGCGCTTGCCCCAGATCGCCATCAGCGGCGGCTTCCGCTTCCGGAAATATTCTTGAAATTTCGGATAAAGTTTCACGTTGCTGGCGTAGTCGAGAAACAGATCCAGTTGAATCTCCACGTTGCCAGTACGCGCCAGCAGCGCGGCATCCAACGTATAGCCCTCGGGTTTGATCATCTCCGGATTCGGAATCCCGACTCCATATTCGCGGCGCATGCCCTCCGCGTTCAGGCCCTTGCGAATGGCGTCGCGATTTTCCGCCGACGGATGGCTCCAATATCGCCGAATCGGAGCCCAGGCGTCCCCCAGGCCTTCCTCATACCCGTTGCCGTTTTGTGACACGATGGCCATCACCCGTTCCGGTCGCGCCATCGCCAGGCGAAATCCGGTGGGAGCGCCATAGTCGAAAACGTACATGGCGTAACGCTTCAGACCCAGCGCATCCGTGAAAGCCAGAATCGTCTGCGCCAGCGCGTCGAAGGTGTATGGGTAACGCCTCGCTTCGGGGACCTCGGTGAATCCGAATCCTGGCAGGTCCGGTGCGATCACCCGATAGCGATCCCCCAGCCGCGGAATCAATTCACGGTATTGAAATGAAGATGCCGGAAAGCCGTGCAGCAAAAGCACAACCGGCGCGTCCTGCGGCCCGGCTTCCCGATAGAAAACACTGACGCCATCTGCCTCGACGCGCCGAATGAACGTGTGCGGCACATGCGCATCATCGCAGCTCTGGTTGCTCATGATTCCGATCCTCGATGCAAGGTTATCTCTTGCGCGGCCGGCGTGGGCCGTTCACATCCGGAACATCTTCGCCCAGTGCCGTCGCCAGATCAATCTGATGATCTTGTTCCTGCACCAGAATCTGCCGAATCTGCTCCGCCATCGCATACTCGCCCAGGGCTTCACATTGCCGGATGCGGTCGCGATAGTTGCGTATCGTGTCATTTTCATTTTCCAGGTCGAAGCGCAGCATCTGTTTCGGATCGTCCGACGTGCGCACGGGATAAGGAGCCACCGAAGGCATGGCGCCGAGATAATCAATCTGCCGCGAAAGGGCCAGCGCATGATCGAGTTCCTGCTTGGCGTGGATTTCGAGCTGCGCGGCAATATCCATGTACTCGGCGCCGCTCAGCACCTGGGAATAGACCACGTAAGCAATGATGGCCTGATATTCGCGGGACAAATCTTCGTTTAACAGCTCTGCCAGCCGATCACGGGTGATCTCGATTTCGCTGGCGGGGGATTTGGGTTCAGCCATTGAACTCCTCCTTTGAATTGAAAATAAAGATTATATGACGGAAACAGGGACCTGGCTTTTTTGTGATCCTGCCGGGTCCGGGTATCCAGCCTTACGGTTCGTGGTGAAGGCTGAGGGGGCTTTTTGTCTCATTTTGGTACAAATATATATCTTATAGCTATAATTCAATGCTAAGCCACCTACAATGCGCTATACGGCGTCTCGGTCGCGGGGCAGCGTTTCCCCACGTCCGAGGGCGCCGCTTGCGATCCTGGGGCTTCCTGCTCGCCCAGAAGGCATTTCATGCGGCAACCCAGACCTCCCTCTTGCGAGCGGGCAGGCGTCTGGGTTAGCGTCCTGAGGAGGTGCGCCGTCTCGACATGCGCCAAAAGTCCGGAAAATGAAAGGACCCTCCCCTATGCCAAAGCCAAAGGCCGCCGACCCAGCCGCCGTGATTGTGATTATTCTTACCATCGCTTTATTCCTCGCTGCCTTGGCCTTGAAGGGCTTCACTCACGAGATACTCCTTGAAGCCGGAGTGTTTCTGGTGTCCACCAAGCTGATCTTGATGGCCAGAAAAAACGCCGACACTGAATACCGCCTGGAACAGCAACTGGTCGAAATCAAGGATCTGGTGCAAGGCTTGCAGAGCGATCGCGCCGAGCGCCCTTCGCCTAAAAAGGAATAAACGTTTCGCGGAAGTAACCAATTCTGAGAGTTCGTTCTAGAAAAACAAGCCTGTGTATGATCGAATGAATTACGCGCTGGCATTCTGCCCGAGGCAATTCCGCCCGGCCTTTACTACCAGCACAGCGCCGGGAGAGAGAAAAGCTTGCTACGGACGCCAACGCCGCCAGGATTGCAGAAACGCTCGCTCGCGCCCGAGTTCGCTCTGCGGCTTGTTCCTTTCTTCCTGGTGATGCCGCAACATCGGCGAAGCACATCCCTACGAAGAACCATCGGGTACCTCGCAGCACTGCTTGTTCTGCTGTCATCCGGCTCGACATTCGCCCAAACCTGCACCCAACTGCCCTCCGGCATTTCCTTCTGGGTGCGCTTAAGCGAGCCGGTTTCCTCGTACTCGGCAAAACCCGGCGCGCCGGTGCGAGGCTTTCTGCTCACCTCCCCGGAATGCAATAACTCCGCCATCTTTCCGGTCAAGGTTCCGGTTGAGGGCCAGGTCGTCTCGGTTCGCAAGGTCGGCATGGGCATACGCCACGAGACCTCGGCGCTTCAAATTCAATTCCTGCGCATCCTGCTCCCGGACCGCGATCCCATCGAGATCAGCGCGCACGTGAAGCAAGTGGACAACGGGCGCGACCTGGTGAAGAAGGGCGTGATTCGCGGCATCCGGTCTACCGATACGCCGCAAGGCCGCATCAGCAGCCGCTTGAAATACCTTCCCTCACTACATTTGTATCCTGATCCCTTTCTGCTGGCCTTCAAGATGTTGTTCCCTATCTTCCCCGAGCCTGAAATTGACCTTGAGCCCGGCACCGATCTGCAGGTCGAGTTAGTGCAAGCGGTAGACGTACCCGCCCGCCTTGCTCCCGTTCCCCAGATCGCCGTCTTGAACCCGCCCGAACTGCCCGCGCTCCCGGAGCGTACGTTCACCAAAAACGGCAAACTCGCGGACGTCGTCAACCTTGTGTTCGCCGCCTCGCAATCCGATCTGGAGCAGGCATTCCAGGCCGCGGGCTGGCAGCAGAGTGAGGCGGTTTCCACTCGCACGGTATTGAAAGATCTCAACGCGTTTCTCGACCGCACGAGCTACGCTACCGCGCCCATATCCGCCCAACTGCTGGAAAACCGCAAACCGGACTTGATGCTGGAAAAGGTGAACCAGAGCCACGGAAAAAGAAATCACGTGCGCATCTGGAAGCTTGACGACACATGGGACGGAGTTCCGCTCTGGGCCAGCTCGGCCGTGCGCGAGACCGGCGCCACACTCTCCATACGGAACATGGGTTTCATTCACCATGTGGCGGAAGACCTGGACGAAGAGCAGAACGCGGTCATCCGCGATCTGGCCATTGCCGATTGCGTGGCATCTCTGGGGACGGTGGCTCGGCCCGGCATGGAGCACGTCTTGCGAAACGCCAACGGCGAATTCTTCCGCACCGATGGATCCCTGTACGTAATCCGGCTGCAGCCTTGCTCGTCAGATTCAGGCGAAGCCGGCCTCGGCAGCGCTCACGCCTTCAGGCCTGGTTCGCGGGTGTTCCGTTATCTGCGGAGGCAGATTCTGACCGTGCGCAGCGATCTGTTCCGCGCCAACTGCATCTATGCCCTGCTCGATCTGACCCGCATGACGATCGGCGCCCTCCGCCAGAACTCTGCCCGCAACCAGGCCAATGCCGCCTTCCGGCAGGAGCAAACGCTTCGTCTCTCCCAGCCGGACGCAAGCCTGAGCGAGCAAATGCCACCCGCGCACGCCGATCAAGACACAGCGAAGGTTCTCGCCGGAATCGGCAAAGTACCTGATCAGTAGCCAGCGGGACAGCTAACCCTCCAACTTACCCTTCAGGATGCCCCGCCTGGGCGAGGTTTGTTGGTCGGAACGAATCCGAACCATTGGTGCAATTCCCGATCTTTTCGCCGTCGCGCAGTGACGAAAAGCCAGTCAGGATCAATGATGCGATTTCTATGGTTCCCGCGACGGGCAATGTGTACCTGGTGAAGACTCCCGCGGGAGATGTGTTGATTGACACCGCCATCGCCGAGATAGCGGCGGAGGTCAAGAAGATCCTCGATGGCGAACCTCACGGACCGATAAAGTACATCATTCTCACCCACGCGCACGCCGATCATATCGGAGCAAAAGCACCAGAAGCTGGCGGACCAGCATAATCAGGAACACCAAAAACTGCAGCAGAAGCAGGATCAGGAGCATCAGCGACTGGCTCAGCAGAACGCCAATGATGCAAGGAAGCAGCAGGTGGAGCAAAAACATACAGAGCAGCAGCAGCACCTGCAGGTTAAATGATCGGTAGTCGTCAATGGCTACGCGTGCCTGGATTTGCGAAATGTGAGCAATTTTGAACAGACGCACCAGAGCTGCCAGCTCTAGGATCACGCTACTGCGGTGTGGGGTCTCTAATATTCGCATCCCCACGAGGTCATTGTTCAGCAACGCCGAGTTAGGCAACACCGAGCCCGCACAGCCTCTCGGGCAGATGAGGAACGGCCATGAACTCGCCCTACGGTCTGCCCTGCGTTGAAAGCTGCTTGACGTGTCACCTGCGTTCCGACAATTTTTTCTGCGCCCTTTCCAAGGAATCTCTCGCCGCTTTCAACCAAATAAAACATGCCACCGTTTTTCCTGAAGGCGCGGTGATTTTTCTTGAAGGACAAACCGCGCGTGGCATCTTCATGCTGTGCCAGGGACAGGCCAAACTTTCGACCACTGCCAGAGACGGAAAAACCTTCATCCTGCGGATTGCAAAAGCCGGAGAAGTTCTCGGCTTGCACGCAGTGGTTACAGGCAGGCCGTATGAATTGACGGTGGAGACGATGCAGCCCAGCCAGCTGGACTTTGCGGCCCGGGAAGATTTCCTGGGGTTCCTGAAAGACCACGGCGATGCCTGTCTGCACGCCGCCCAGCATATCGGCCGTGATTATCAAGACGCATGTGAGGTCATCCGCTCGGTGGGACTGGCACACTCGATTTCGGAGAGGCTTGCCAAGTTCTTGCTGGACTCGTCAGCCGAGGGACACGTCGCCAATGGAGTAGTCCGCACAAAACTCACCCTGACTCATGAAGACATTGCCCAGCTCATTGGTACCAGCCGGGAAACCATAACTCGCACGCTGTCAGAATTTAGGAAGAAAGACATCGTCGAGCTGAAGGGCTCTACCTTGATCATCCGCAACAAGGCTGCTCTGGGGCGGCTTGTGGTGGCCTAAAGTATTCAGGAGTATGGCAATGCTCGCCAAGTGTACCAATCCCCTTGCTCCGCTACGTTTCGTCATCTCGATCGTGGAAGGCTGTTCCAACTCGAAACTGAGCCGACTTTAGGATCATCCACGGCTAAGGCAACGGAATACTTTTGGTTGTGTAAGGACTGCTCGCTGAGGATGACGCTACGTTTGGCCCAAGACGGAAGCGTTATGGCTACCGGACTGCGAGAGGTGCTTCATAATGGCCCCCAAGTCGCATTCGCCTCAGTAAGCCGTGAAAATAGGCTATTACTTCGAAGTGTTAGCTTCCTTCGTCGCAGCACATCCAGGGAGGTATATGAGAATCCCCTGGATGTGCTCGCCAGCAGCCCTACAACGTGAGTGACCGTCTTGACTCGCTGTCGGAACAACATCCGGTAGTTTCAGAAGCGCTCGTCACTATCTTAGAAAGCGTTCGCAAAACCGCCACGCTGCTGGAGGTGCTGGGGGCAACGACAATAGCGCCGTTCTCCGGAATGGATGCAGCCCGTGCCTGATCTGTTCATCGCCGTATCGGACGGCGATTGCAGGGCGAAACTAATCGTACAGAATTACATTGAGCAGGGAGCTGTGGACCTGCAGCCCGCCATCCTCACCGCCAGAGTAATGAATGAAGCCCAGTTTCCGGAATCGGTTCATGAAGAAACTGACACGCGAACGAGTGGTCCCAACCATCTCAGCCAGCGTCTCCTGACTGATCCTAGGGACGACGGTTTCCGGAATGCCTTCCTTGCCAAAATGAGCGAGCAATAGAAGGACGCGCGCCAGGCGTTTCTCACTCGAGTTGAACAGTTGGTCGACCAGATCTTCTTCGAAACGGATATTTCGCGCCAGCAAATAAGCCACGAACATCTCAGAAAACGCAGGTTCGCGGTGAAGCGCGTTCATCATCGTTTTCTTTTCTACTCGAAGCAGCTCGCAATCTGTCATCGCAGATGCAGATCCCATGCGCAGGAGCTGCCCTGCCAATGAACCTTCACCGAAGAAGTTGCCCTCGCTCACGATCGCGATCGTCGCTTCCTTACCGATCTTGGATACAACGGTGAGCCTCACTTTGCCTTTTTGCACATAGAAGACAGCGTCCGCCTCGTCCCCTTGCGCAAAGATTACTTGCTTCTTTGGAATAGACAGAATCTTGCGGCCGTCGCCGATCGTTGCCAGGAAGGTGTTGGGATCGAATCCGCCGTTCTTCTTGGCTGCTACTCGGGAGCTCATCCTCCGCAAGTATAGTCCGCAAATCGAAGAAATTCGCACAAATCGCGAACGCCTTCTTCCCACGAGGACTGGGTTTGGCTCCCACGGTTTCAGCAAGAGTGGTCAGTTTTGAGCAGTTTTGCTTTGCCTCCAGGCTAACGATGGAGATTGCAGAACGGACCAATCGCGGTACTTACCGAACAGGGGAGCTATGCCACCAATCGTTCAAGTCGGCACGATTCTGATCAAGGAATGGCCTGGGATGTCGCAATTTCCTGGACTGCAAAGTGAGCCATGTTCGGGGGAATGGAGTCTGCTGAAGGTTCTGGATGGCGTCGCCCCTGGATCGCAAGATCCATGCTGCGGGATGGAATTTCTTGTTCATGGCGGCAGAAGTCAAGGTAATGTTCTTTGGCTCCCTTGGAGCGGTGAAGATCCAGAACGAAGCGGATTTTATCGAAGGTAAAACAACAACAGTTCAATGGCCTGGAAGTAACTGGAATCGTGGCTAAGCGTTTCCTTTAATGCGACTGTGACGCCTGCCGTGAGAGACGAGGGACTCGGCTGCCGTAAAACATGCAATGTGCCATGCTTTTCGAGCACATCGAAATGTGTGCTCGCTCCTTTTCGATAGAAGCGAATACACACCACTGCTTTGCCTATGTGCAGGTTGCGAATGAA
>Ga0335078_10002764_pt1 | contig 26462 bp, 24 predicted proteins | sample Lox_Sample_32_FD_206711 | JGI IMG/M metagenome (GOLD analysis project Ga0335078, IMG submission 206711) | Soil microbial communities from Loxahatchee National Wildlife Refuge, Florida, United States - Lox_Sample_3.2 | ecosystem: Environmental > Terrestrial > Soil > Wetlands | place: USA... | reverse complement strand
TGTCGCATGTAGCGAGGTAATAGACAGCGAACATCCCTGTCCTACTCAATCCAAAACTGACCCATTGCTGGTCGGTCCATCTAACCTAAACGCCGAATTTGTACCGAATGTACCAAAATGCTGTTAGAACAAGCCAAGGAACTCCTGGCGCAAATGCTTCTAGAAGTTCGAGATTCATGATCTCATGCTCCAAACGTAAGGGCCGAGAATGAAACCAAAGAACTCAATTCCGGCACTGCGAGGCGGTGATTGGGCGGTGTGGCCCAGTTCCGGAACAGTGGGGGCAACTGGCTTTCGGCGGGCTTCAAGTTGACCGCAACGCTTCGAAGCACCCTCGGATGACCTTTGCACCGGGCAGAAGGCGACGGCGCGGAGCAGTGCGTCCGTCTGGAGGCGTCGCCGTTGCCTATCAAGATTCAGCGCTTCCAGCGCTTAGTCCAGGCTGATCTTCGCGGGATGCTTGGCATAGTCTGCGATTGCCCTCTCGGCGGCGCCGGCGCGAGCCAGCGTGCCATCAATCTATTGGTTCTGGCTCTCCGTCCGCAGCAGCATGCGGGTGCCACTGTCGAGGTGGACATTCTTCGTGGAAGATACGATGAAAGAGCCCTGGGATGCGCTGGTCGCCTGGGAACTGAGCGCCATCCCTTTCAGACCGAATACTCCCGAACTGATGGAGCTGAGCACTCCCGAGGCGGGAACCCCGGGGGCGCCTGCGACGGCAGAGGAACTGGAGCTGATGGTGGAGCCGAGAGTCGTTCCGGTGGCATTGCCCGCCGAAGCGGCGGTATTCGTCGCAGCCCCAGCCGTGCTTCCTACGGTCGATGTCGCGCCGCCTAGTAGACCCCCGCCTGAGCCTGATGGTCTGCTTGCGCCCGCGGCGGGCATCGCGACCGCGCCAGAGGTTGCACCATAACCGCTGCCGCCAGCAGAGCCAAACAGGTCATCCCCGCCGCTGGCGAGTGAGGCCTGGCCCGAGCCTGCGGCCAGAGCCTGGATGACGGCGTGGACGGGAACCTGGCGACCGTTCTTCAGGACCGCGTGGTCAAACAGAATGCCGAGAGAGGAGTTCGACTGGCCGTTGGCCCTGGCCTTGGCTTCGGTGACGTGACCGATGAGCTTGGAGCCTTTCGGGATGACCACGTGGCCGTTCGACTTCACGTCTTGCGTCGTCTTGGCAACAACCTGGTCTCCCGGCTTGTTCTTATGAGCGTCCAAAGAGTGCGAGAGCTCGGCTTGCATGGTGGTGCCATTCGCGAGGCTTGCGGAATTCTGCCCGGCCTTTGCCGAGGCGTCCGTGGTGGCAGAGGCATTGCCCGATGCCTTTGCGCTGGCCATACCTTTCTCCCTGCTGGCCGATACATCGGTTTGCTGGGATGCGCTGGCCTGAGCCCCAGCCGAAGTCTGGGCCGAGGCAACGGCGGCGAACAGCCCGCAAGCCAGCACGAGGTATAAAGTAGATTTCATGTCGTTTGTTCTCCTTCCAGAGCACTTGTCGCGTCCGCTGCGACGCGTGCGGAACCTTCATAGCGTGTATAGGGTGAACCGAGGGATTCTTCAATCAGGCGATTCCCTCAAAAAGGGCCAAGGAAAGACCTGAGGAACCATGATGCGGCCGCGGCCGCGGCCATCAATAAGTCAAACGGTTGAAAGGATCCCGTGAGATAAGGCAAACATGGTGGAAATGCTGCAACCCGGGAGCCGGCGCATGGCGAGGGAACGCCTCTGAGCGATGCGCCGACATTGCCGGGAGGGCGAGCTATTGTGGGTAGACAGATGGGATTAATTTATAGATTCGATAGATGTCCCAGGAACCGAGACCGGTGACGTAATCGTAGCCAGGGAGCGCGGTGAACAGTCCGTTGCTGCCGAGGAGCACATCATTGAAAACCGGGCTGGTCGGAGCGGGGCCGCCGTTTGCGAGCTGGTAGATCAAGGGTCCGGCAAAGCCGAGTTTGTTGCGATGTGCAGTCTGGATTCGGGCCCAGGCACCCATTGCCAGCGGAGAAGACAGACTCGTCCCACCGATGAGTGTGGCGGTACCACTCACAAAGACGTTTGCCGAGCAAATGGCCAACACCGTCCCGCCGGCGCACATGGAGACGTCGGGCACTCCCCGACCGGCGCCGACGGCCGATCCTTCGGAAGAGGGGACGATGGGAAGCGTGCCGGATCCAGTGTAGGCCTGCCAAAAAGGCGGATTCTCAAAATAGCTTGGTCCGCCCCCGCTGGCCTCCCACCCGGTCTCGAAGTCGTACGTGAAATTTGCGTTTGTAAAAAGATTCGTGCCGCCAACCGCGATGACATAGGGCGACGAGGCCGGATAGGAGGTGTCCGGGGGCCCCGTAAGAGGAACGCCATTCGTTACGCCCTCCACGGGGCAGGCAGATCCGTTGTCGTCGGATGCGGCAAACGGAGTCATGCCATGGAGTGCTGCCTCCCCGAAGATCTGATCATCGATCAGCATCGCACCGTCGATGTAAGGGACGATTTCGCACTCACCGAAGGACATGTTGAACGCTTTTACCCTGTTCTGGGATACCGCCTTGTTGATCGCCAGTGCCAGGTCGGAATCGGTGAGAGTGGTGGCCGCGTAGAAATAGAGATGCGAAACCTGCTGGGCGATTCCCGTGGAGACCTGGGAATCAAGGTCCCACTCCTCAGCGCCACTCGTGTCCGGGCTTTGGATGCCAGCGTTCACAACGGTTACGGGCACCTGTGGGAGTTTGTAAGTCTGCTCGTAAGTCCGCAAATCCTTGATCACCTGTGTCAGATCGCCCTCGACGATAATGCCAACGGCAGTAGCCGAGCCGGGCGTAAAGTTCTGCGCCGGGCAGTGTGGATTGTCCGGCGGACAGACAGCATCGTAGGCGATTTGGTACTGCTGCGGCCCAAAGACCTCGTTGGCGATAGCAGGTGTGGGGCAGTTGGGGGGCGAGCAGGGGTCGGTCGACGGAGAGGTGTTCAGCGCCAGCGTGTGAGAGTCGAAGTGGACGGACACAACGTTGTTCAATCCGAGAACGGCGATAACAACACCGCCGAGCGACGCGGGAACTTGGGCGTCCGCGGTGTTCACATATACGGTTGCCCCGTTGACCGAATAGTTCGCTAGTACGGTGTTGAAGGCGTTCGTTACTGTCGCCGCGGTGCCGTCCGCCTCGATGAGAAGCTGGTTATCTGCGACCGTGATGTTCGTAAAACCGCTGCCGGAGAGATAGTTCTGTACGGCTTGCACCTGAGCAGGAGTAGGTCCGAACTGCGCAACGAACTGATCGAGCGTGAAAGAGGTTCCATAGAGGGGGTCGCCCGGAGTGATCATGCGCTGAAGGGTCGGCTGGATCTGATCCGCGTTTTGCTCCTGCAGGCCCACGGCAATGTGCAGGGGAGTGGATGGGTCCAAAGAACCAACGAACGTCGCGTTCGACAAGTACTGCACGGGATAAGCTTTGGTGGCCGTGGACGTCCAGCTCTGCCCGCGGGCGTTCGGCGATAGACCGACGGTAAGTAGCGCCAGGCCGATGAGAATCCCCAGACGCCGGATCGTGTCGCTCATTCTGCTTCTCCTCTTGAAGATTTGGCTTCCGGCTGGGCAGTACTACCGGTTCGGCAAGTATCCTGACGAGCCGCCTGAATCATCCCCGAATTCCATTTGGAGGGAATCGGTCATACCCTGTAGCGATGTGCAGGGAATTTCCTGAATCGCAGGGACGCAGGCCATAGAGGGATTCTGTAAGTTTTCTCCAAAACCTGTGGATGGCCTTATTCCGGGTGCCAAGGGAAAGAAAGATTCTGACGGGCTGGTGTCTGCCACAAGAGGCTACAAGCGGAGCGGGAGCATGGTCATGTGCCGTTCGATGGGCACGAGCGAATCGCAGTGCATACGGCAATCAACCCTGGCCTGCAGAATTTCCCGTTCCGTGTCTTTGCGTAACTGAACGACGGAGCCCGGCTCAAGGCAATTAGTCGCCTCGGAGAGTGTGTCCCATTCATGCGCAGACTCAGGGATTAGACGACGGGCGCTTCCGGTCTTTTCCCGATTGAGAATGCTCATCCTGGCGCCTATGAAAGGAGAGAAGTGTCGCACCCTCCGCGCCGCCGAGCCCGCCTGGTACCGGTCACCAGGAGTCCGGAGGTCAGCCGTGACTGACAGGGAAGTGAGACAACGTACGGATCCGGTCCCCCACGCTGAAGTCATTGACAAGATTCCGGTCGGTCTCATCGTTCTGCAAATGAGTGATTTCGACCATCTGGGGTCCGCACGAATCCTTGAAATCAACAAGGCTGCGACCAATTTCGTCGGGGCACCGCGACCGGGGCTCCGAGGGAAACCACTGGCGGAACTGGGCAAATTCGCGAAGCCAGAAGTGCTGCAACAGGGCCGAGAAGCGTTCAAGACCGGTGCGTCCGTGGACCTCGGTGAGTTCTATGCGACGAGCGAGGGAACGGGTTCCGTGGCCTATTCGGTTCGAGCCTTTCCTCTTTCTGGCAACTTGGTGGGAGTGACGCTGGAGGACATCACGGCCCGAAAGTCTGTCGAACGAGAAGTCCAGGAAGGCGAGGAACGCTTCCGGCTGCTGGTTCGGGGCGTGAAAGACTACGCGATTTTCATGATGGATCCGAATGGATACATTGTCAGTTGGAACGAGGGGGCTGAGCGCCTGAAGGGTTATCGCGAGGAAGAAATCCTCGGAAAGCATTTTTCCGTGTTCCATCTCCCGGAGAGCATCCAGGAAGGAAAGCCCGAGGCGATGTTGAAAGAGGCTGCGTCAAGCGGGAGCTGTGAAGATGAAGGCTGGCGTGTCCGCAGAGACGGCTCTCGATTCTGGGCCAATGTGGTCATCACGGCGCTGCGCGACGACAAGGGCAAACTGTGCGGCTTTGCCAAAGTCACGCGCGATGTGGCCGAGCGCCGAAAGCGGGAAGAAGCCCTCTGGGAGGTGAATGAGAAACTCGAGCTGCGCCTGAAACAGCGCGCCGTGGAACTCCTCAAGGTCAACGAAAAGCTGCGTGCCGAAGTCAGTGAGCGGGAGCGAGCGCAAGAGCAATACCGCGCGCTGGCCACGCGCCAGGAAAAGGTGCGCGAGCAGGAAAGGACCCACGTCGCTCGCGAAATGCATGACGAGCTTGGCCAGCTTTGCACCGCCCTGAAGATGGATTTGGCCTGGATCACGCAGAGACTTCCCAAGGAGCAGAGCCGGCTGCGCGAACGGACTGAATCCGCGCTCGCGCTTGTCGGCAATCTCATTCAGTCTGTGCGCAGAATTTCCGCGGAACTCCGGCCGAGCACGCTGGACAGCCTGGGTTTGGTCGCGGCGATGGAATGGCAGGCACAGGAATTCCAATCGCGCGCCGGCATTCCCTGTCAGGTGGTCCTGCCTGAACAAGAAGTGGCCTTGGATCAGGAGCGCTCCACCGCGATCTTCCGGATATTCCAGGAAACCCTCACGAACATCGCGCGGCACGCCCGGGCGACTTCGGTAGAGGCAGCCGTGGTATTGAGCGAAGAGAGCGTGCTGCTGGTGGTTCATGATAACGGGAAAGGATTTGACGCCTCCAATGCGATAAGGCGCGGATCGCCAGGGCTGTTGGGGATGAAAGAACGCGCGCACCTGATCGGAGGACAGCTCAAGATTTCGAGCGCTCCGGGGAGCGGGACAACCGTGGCCGTTCGAATTCCCTTTCACCCATTGAGCAAAGGCCAAGCACAATGAGGGTCCTGATCGCAGATGACCACGCGGTCGTTCGAAGAGGATTGAAGGAAATCCTGACGGATGAGTTTGGAAAGTGCACATTCGGGGAGGCCAAAACATCTCAAGAGGCCTTCATACAGGCACAAAAGCAGGACTGGGATCTCGTGATCCTGGATATTGCCATGCCGGGGAAGAGTGGGCTCGAGTTATTGGGTGACTTGAAGCAGATCTGGCCGCACGTTCCGGTCCTCATCTTGAGCGTATATTCTGAAGAGCAGTTCGCGCGGCGGGCCTTGAAGGGAGGCGCCGCCGGATACCTGACCAAAGAGAGTGTTCCCGAGGAATTGGTCAAAGCAGTCCGCAAGGTATTGGGCGGCGGCCGGTATATCAGCACGTCGCTGGCAGAAAAACTGGCTTGGGACCTGGCGGCCAGCGGCGACAAGCCCCTCCACGAGCTTTTATCCGATCGGGAGTTCCAGGTGTTCCGGATGATTGCTTCGGGCAAGGCCGTAAAGGAGATTGCGAACGAACTCGCCCTTAGCGTTAAGACAGTCAGCACGTATCGCGGGCGGATTCTGGACAAGACCGGGATGAGAAACAACGCAGAATTGATTCGTTATGCCGTGCAGAATCACCTTGTGGAGTGAAGGCAACAGCATCGCACCTACCTGGATAGCGGGATTCGCTCCGCTGGTGAGGCGTAATGAGATCTCTGCCCTATCGGATTCCGTGCTTGCCCGAAATTCGATGTGACGTAGGACGAAAACGGACAGACGGATGGTCAAATTCCTGAACAAAAGTTCAGGAGTTCTACTGAATGCATTTCTCTATTTTTCGTTCATGCTATGACCCATAGACCTGAGCGAACCGGGGTTGAAAAGAACCGTGATCAGGATCCTGCTCGCCGACGATTCTGTAGTCATCCTGGAGCGCATAACAGAGCTTCTCCGAGAGGTCGATGGGATCGAGCTGGCCGGGAGGGCCGGGGGCGTCGGCGAGAGTTCCCGATTGATCGAGCAACTTCATCCGGACGTCGTCATCCTTGATCTTCAGATGCCCGACGGAAGCGGATTCGACATTATCGAGTCGATCAAGGAAAGCCGCCCAGAGCCAGTGGTCATCGTGTTGACCAACAGTGGAGCATTACCAGTGCGAGAGAGATGTCTTAAGTCTGGCGCGAACTTCTTTCTGGACAAGTCCAACAAATTCGAACTGCTTCCTCAGATCGTCAGAGGGATCGTCGGGACCGTTCGAGCCGCGCCAAACCCCGTGTAGGCGGCCCCAAGGACCAGCGAGCGAAGTCGCCCCGGCGAGCGAACCTCCACGCGGGCACGAGCGAGCCGTCGGGAAATGACCCCCATGCGGATTACAGGGCTTACCCGATTGTTGGAGAAGGGGTGCAAGAGTAACAAGGAATGGATCGCACTCTGGTCCCTGGGCAGTACGTGGGTATCCCGACCTGACGGGAGGACGGAAGGCAGGTCACTCTTCGGATGGAGAATTGAGATGCCGACTCGTGTTCTGCTCGCCGACGATCACACTCTCGTGCGCCAAGGGTTCAAAGCCCTGCTGGAGCGCGAGGGATTTCTGATCGTCGGTGAGGCCTCTGATGGGCAGGATGCAGTCCGGCTGGTGACGAAGGATCACCCGGAGGTCGCAGTGCTGGATATTGGAATGCCACTGCTGAACGGGATCGACGCCACGCGTGAGATCCGCAAAGCTTCGCCCAGAACGAAAGTAATCCTGCTCACGCAGCACGATGAAGATCACTACATCACGGAAGCGTTACGAGCGGGAGCCAAGGGGTACGTGCTGAAGAGCCAAGCGGGCAATGATCTGGTCCATGCGATCCAGCAAGTATGCCGAGAAGGGACGTACCTGAGCCCGACCATATCGCGCGCCGTTGTCGAGGCCCTCCTTTCCAAGAATGAGCTTTTGGCGGATCCCCTGACCGAGAGGGAGCGCCAGGTGGTGCAATTAATCGGCGAGGGGAAATCCACACGTGAGATTGCGCGGCTGCTGGGAATCAGCGTGAAGACAGCAGAATCACACCGGTCCAGACTGATGCAGAAACTCGACATCCACGAAACAGCAAGCTTGGTGCGCTATGCGATCCGCCGAGGATTCGTCCAGCCTTAAGGGAAGCCTCGACACGGTGTCGCACCCCCCTTCTCTAAGGCAATTTTCCAACCAAAATTGAAGGATTCACTCGCTTGTGGTTTCTCAGGGGCGCCTTATGCTGCGGTAATGCGAGCTGGGGCCGCCTCCGTGAACAATCTCCAACACTCCCCGGTGCCACCCGAATCGGTGTGGAGCGGAGGCGGCCTCGCCAAGCCAGTGTGGGGGTATGGAAGAAATGAACTCAGCGCTTGAAGGAGTCGGAGAACTTCCGGGCGATCGACTGCCAATCGGTTCTTTAATGAGGAACCTGTCGGCCCTCCTGGCGATGGAGTATCGCCGCGCCCCGCTCCCAATTTCAGCGGACATGGTTCGGTGGTTTGCAGGCCGGTCCGGGCCTGAGGCCGTCCTTGAATTGGGAAGTGTCGTGCGGCGTTGCCTGCTGCTCGGCGATGAAACCTTGGTTCTCCGCGAACTCAGGAGACACGCAGCAGGACAGGAAGAAACTGTGACAGACCTGTCGAACGGCAGCAGGAAAAGCCCTGGTTCGGTGATTGATCCCGGCCGTTCATTGAATCAGGAAGCAGAGCCGTCGGACCCACACTCGCCCACTGGAAGGGGAAACCAATCAGGGCTGCAGCTGAGGATGGGAGTCCGGGCACGCTACCGGCCTGCGAGGAGGGGCAACTCATGACCTGGGCATTTCCTGCGGACGAAACCATGAGCCGCGCGCGCACTTCATCCCTATCCTGGTTTGAGCAATTTGCTTGCTTGCGCATTTGCTGGCCACCAGCCAAGCACCCGGCGGCTCGCCGCAAAAAACCAAAGCAGGCAGCGCCTCGGCTTCGGTAAAGGGGAGGAGTGACGTTTGCATGCTCGTCGCACCGCGGAGAGACGAATTCCTCGGAGTACTAAGAATTACGATTGCATCCGTTTTCGGGAATAGTCCGCTGCGGAATTTACGGTTAAGACCGGATTGTGAGGGGAAACCACATCCGCTAGCGTGCTGCACAGACCAAATTCCCCAGTCGTCAGCAAGAGTTTTGCGGAGCTGACAGACGCGTTCCCGGGAGTCCAGGCCTGAGCGGCACAAGGGTTCCAAGCGGAATGGGACTCCAACGGCGGTAGCTTCTCAAGGAGGAACGATGGACATGTGGAATCAGCAGTGGCCATGGTTCGCAATCCTTGCCAGGACCGGCAGAGAAAAACGTGCGGCCTTATTGCTGGAAAACTCGGGTTATGAGTGCTACTTGCCCGTCGGCAAAAGCACCAGAATCTGGTCCGATCGTGTGAAAGAAATTGAAGCGCCTCTGTTCCCTGGATACCTGTTTTGCCGGATGAATCCGAATAATCGCTTGCCGGTGCTGATGACCCCGGGAGTTTTCCAGATCGTCGGGACGGGTAGGACACCCATTCCCGTTGAAGAGCAGGAGATTGCCGCGATCCAGCGCGTGGAAAAGAGCGGCCTCTCGATCGCGCCTTGGCCGTACTTGCAAGTCGGCCATGTCGCTCAGATCGAAGCTGGGCCCCTGCGGGGTATGACCGGAATCGTGATCGGAATCAAGTCGGGATTGAAGCTGGTGCTGTCCGTTCATTTGTTGCAGCGCTCTATGGCCGTCGAAATTGATCGCAGCTGGATCGGCGCGGCATATCCTGTCACAAGCGTTGCCAATCAGGCGGCAACGAGCCCGATGTCCGCCTCATCCCATTGATCCCAATCCAGAGATCGCGCAAGGTCCTGAAAGAAGTTCATTTCGTTATCTTGAGAAATCGAAGGAGAATCCCATGAGCCGTTTGCTTCGCCTGATCCTAACGCTTTCTCTATGTCTCACCTGTCTGTGCTGCGCTGGCGTGGCCTGGGCATACCACCGTGGCAGGCAATCTTTGAAACAGGGAGGACTCGAGCTGGCGAGCATCCAGCTTGATAACCCTATCGGAATTGACCCGCAAAAGTTGGGCCGAGTCAGTGAGTTGGCTGTAGCGACGCCTGAGCCTGTATCCCTGGCGTTGTTCGGGTCTGCTCTGACCCTGGCAGGAGTTGTCCTTCTCCGCTGCTCTCGGCGGACAAATCAGTCCACGAACGCGCGGGATGGGCACTGGGCCAGTGACACGAGCTCCGTACAGCTCGTCCGCGATGGAGACGGGGTCCAGTATCGCGGCCCTGACATTCCAGGACGCGACCGATTTGTCACGATCTGCATGTCTTCTGGGGTCAAGTAACCTACGCTTCCGCTCATCAGCGGGAATAAGCCCACACATGGTGCGCCTATTTAACGTCTACTATCCGCTGCGCAGCCTTGTGCTGCTGTGTGGCGAGGCGTTCGTTATTTGCAGCTCGTTCCTCGTGGCATCGCGTGTCGAATTCGGCGCGGACTCATATCGCGTGCTGAACTTTGAGAACGGCTACTACAAGATTCTTGCGATAACCGGGATTGCGCTACTCTGTTCCCACTATTTCGATCTCTATGACCCAGAGCGTCTGGCTGAGGGCAGTCTCGTATATTTTCGGCTTCTGATCGTGCTGGGGACCTTTTCAATAATTTTAGCTGCGCTGGAGTTCTGCTTTCCGCGCGTCATGCTGGGGAAACACGCCCTCTTGCTGGGCCTAGTTATCCTGACCGTTGCGCTGATCATATGGAGATCGAGCTACGGCTGGTTAATCCGGCGGCCTTACCTTAATGAACGCATTTACGTGCTCGGCGACGGCAGACTTGCGCAACGCCTGGTGCAAGCGATACGGAACCGGCCAGACTCGGGGATGGAGATCGCCGGGTGGTCGGAGACTTTGTCGAATGAATTCAACACTCGCAAGACTCTGGCGAGCAACATCACGGCCGTTCTGAAGACCAGTCAGAGGATTAGCCGAATTATTCTTGCCATGCCAGACAGGCGCGGGGCCATTCCGATACGGCAATTGCTTACTCTCCGTCTAAGCGGGGTGATGGTAGAAGATGCAACTACCCTCTTCGAAAAAATCACGGGAAAGATCGAGATCGAGGATCTTCATCCGAGCTGGCTCATCCTATCGGATGGATTTCGCATTAACTCCGCGTTTGTCGCCGCTGCGAGCGTCATTTCAATATTGTTCTCCCTTGCTTGCCTTGTACTGTTATTTCCGCTGCTGCTGATCATCGCGATCGCCATCAAAGCAAGTTCGCCTGGCCCCGTCTTGTACCGACAAAAGCGTGTGGGCCGCAACGACGTAGTGTTCACCTGTTACAAGTTTCGCACGATGAGACCCGATGCGGAGGCGAGCACTGGCCCTATGTGGGCCGGGGATGATGATCCGCGGATAACGCCCGTTGGGCGAATTCTGCGCAAGGCCAGGTTAGATGAGATCCCGCAGTTGTGGAATGTGGTGAAGGGTGAAATGGCACTGGTCGGTCCGCGCCCCGAACGTCCGGAGTTCGTAAAATGGCTGAGCACGACAATCCCTTACTACACTCTGCGTCACACAATACGTCCGGGCATCACGGGCTGGGCTCAGGTTAATTACAGATACGGCAGCTCAGTCGAGGACGCTAAAGAAAAGCTCCGATACGACTTGTTTTATATCAAGAATATGTCACTCGGACTCGATTTATTGACGCTGCTGTACACGACGAAGGTGGTGTTTCTTGGGCGTGGGGCGAAGTAGCCGGCGGGCGAGGCTGGGAGCGCCGGGCGCTGGATTCCGTCAATGACTGTACTGAGAATAGTTTCCGTCAGCTTGGCAGCCATGTTCCTCATCGCGGACGCTGCCGCGCAAGTGCCGTCGCCACCACAGCCGGACGGACGTAAGGCGAAATGCGGCAGCCAGGTGCGCTCCACCTACGCGCTGGGACCTGATGATCAGCTGGAGATTTCCGGTCCTGAATTGACTGATTTCGCCAATAAGCCGGTACGGGTGGACGGCGACGGAGACATACAGGCGCCGCTAGTCGGGCGCGTCCATGTGTCCGGGTTGACCGCGCAGCAGACCGAAGACGAGCTCAACAAACTCCTGAGGGTTTACATTCGTAACCCGCAAGCTGTTGTAAGCGTAGTGGAAGTTCGCAGCCAGCCGGTTTCCATCCTTGGCGCAGTCAACGCACCGGGTGTTTACCAAGTGCAGGGACACAAGACCTTGCTCGAGATGCTGGCACAAGCCGGCGGGATACGGCCGGATGCAGGGTACAGCGTCCGTATCACTCGGGAACTGGAGTGGGGTTGCATCCCCTTGCCGAAGGCGGAGTTCGATGCCTCGGGCCAGTTCAGCGTGGCGGAGGTCAACTTGAAACAAATTATGGAGGCCAAAGACCCCGAGGAAAACATTCAGATTTTTCCGCATGACGTGATCTCGGTGCCCAAGGCGGAGATGGTGTATGTAATCGGAGAGGTGAGGCGCTCGGGCGGCTTTGTTCTAGGCGAACACCAGACCATGACAGTCCTTCAAGCACTCTCGCTTGCCGAGGGGCTCAACAACACGGCTGACGCACGGCATGCCAAAATCCTGCGGCTGGACCGGAGCGCCGATCAGCGCGTAGAGATCGCCGTGGATGTTAAGGGCATCCTCAGTGGAAAAGGGCGAGACGTTCCGCTCCAGGGTGACGACATTTTATTCGTCCCCGGCAGCACGGGTAAGAAGGCCGCCCTGCGGGCCCTCGAAGCAGCGATTCAAACGGGAACGGGCTTGGCCATTTGGCGCACGCCTTGAAGGCTTGTTTGAGGCACGACATGAAAGACTCCGAATTCCCCCTTGAGAAAACTGAGGGACGCTTGACTGAATTCAGCCCGCGGGCTGAGCAGCGTCCTGTGGTGTACAGGTATTATGCGGAGCCGCCTTCGGCGGAGGCCGCCGCTTCGCCGGGCTACGACAGTCTCATGGATTACTGGCACATCCTTTTCCGCCACAGAAAGATGCTAGTAAGGTTTGCCCTAGGGGGGCTGCTCGCGGCGATCGTGATCAGCCTGTTGCAGACACGGATTTATCGCGTCAGGACTTCCCTCGAGATCCAGGGCACCAACATGCTGGACACGAAGGGGGTCCCCGGTTCCGCCGTGAGCTACGCCATACCCGAGTCGTACGTGGAAACGCAGGTGAAGCTTCTGCAGAGCGAATCCCTACTGGAGCACGTGATCGACAAACTGAAGCTCCATCAAGAGCAGCCGGCAACCGGCTGGCGGGCATTCGCGTCGCGTGTGCAGCGCATTTTCAGATTGTCTAAAGGCTCGCCTCTTCCGGAAAGCGAGGAACTGATCCGGCAGATAGAAAGCAATCTGACTGTGCGAACTTCCGGTAGCTCGGGTTTGCTGGAGGTGTTGTATGAGTCGCCGGATCCCAAGCAGGCGGCGGACGTCGCGAATACACTGGTCAGCGAGTTCATCGAACGAAGCCAAGAGGAAAGGTGGAAATCCGCCGAGGGCACCGCCGAGTGGCTAACGAAGCACCTGGACATAATGAAGGCCCAGCTGGAACAGTCCGAGGCGCAGCTTCAGGATTACGCGCGCACTTCCGGGCTGTCGCTTATGTCCGAGAAGGAAAACTTAGTGGAGAATCGGCTCAAGGAATTACAAGACGAGCTGTCCAAGGCCCAGGCCGACCGCATCGCCGACGAGGCGAAATTCGAAGAGGCGAAGAGCAAGCCAGCCGATTCCTTGCCGGAAATCCTGGAAGACCCGACGATGCGTCAGTACCGCACGGAGCTGGCCGAATTGCAGCGGCAGTATGCTGAACTCGGCGCAACGCTCACCCCGAAACACTACAAAGTGCAGCAGGTGCAAGCGCAGATCAACGAGCTCAAGTCCGAGATGCAGAAGGAACGCGCCAACGTGCTGCGCCGCATCGGCAACGAATACGCCGCCGCGCTCCGCCGTGAAACACTACTGTCCAAGGCCCAAAGCGAGCAGGAGAAGGTCGTAGCGGATCAATCCGAGAAGGCGATCCACTACGACACCCTGAAGCGCGACGTGGATTCGAACCGCCACCTCTACGAAGTGATGCTGCAGCGGGTCAAGGAAGCCAGCTTAGCCGCCGCGATGCGTGACAGCAATGCACTCGTGGTTGACCGCGCCAAGCCTCCGCTGCTCCCCTACCGTCCAAGTCTGCCAATGAACTCGGCGATTGGCCTGTTTAGCGGCATGTTCCTGGGCTTTGGATTTGTGCTGATTCGGGAGCGTGTTGACCGTAGGATAAGCGCTCCGGGCGACGCACAGGTTTATTTGGATTTACCGGAACTGGGCGTCATACCGACGGACGAGGTTGCCGTCTCCCGGCAAGTCTCCAAGGGCCTGTATGCGCACCGCTCTGCTCCGGCGCTTGCCGCCTTAAGCGCTGATTGTCCCGAACTCGCCACCTGGAAGCGCAAGCCATCTTTGGTAGCTGAGTGCGTCCGCACTACGCTGAGCTCCATTCTCTTGCCTAGCCAGAATGGGAACGGTCCTCGATTTATCGTCCTCACCAGTCCATGCCCGGGGGACGGCAAGACAACTGTAGCTTGCAATCTCAGTATCGCGGTGGCCGAGATCGGCCGCAAGGTGCTCCTGGTCGACGGCGATCTGCGCCGGCCCAGGCTGCATAAAGTTTTCGGCGTGGACAACAACCGGGGTCTGAATGACGTGCTGCGCGGAAACGCCCCGCTTGAAACGGTTCCCATCACGCAGCTGGTTCACGAAACCGAAGTCTGCGGGCTTTACCTACTGCCCGGGGGCAGTTGCGGCGTATCCCCATGGAATCTATTTTATTCTCCGCGAATGTCGGCGCTTTTGAAGCGTCTGCGAACGGAGTTTGACATGATTCTGATGGATGCACCGCCGATGATCCATCTCGCCGATGCCCGCGTGTTGGGCCGCCTTGCCGATGGTGTCATATTGGTGATCCGCGCCGGGCAAACCACGACCGAAAGCGCGTTATTCGCCCGCCAGCGTTTCGCGGAAGACGGCACCCGCGTTCTCGGCACCGTTCTCAACAGCTGGGATCCAAAGACCAGCGGACGTTACGGCTACGGAAGCTACCTCAATGACTCAGAGTATTCAGGCCGCAGAGCAAACAAGTAATCTAAGCGGCTCGCTGGATCAGAAAACTCTGAAGAGGGCGGAGGTCATGGAACGAGATCTGCAGTTGGAACAGCCCTGAGATCGTGAAGCAGCGTTGGGATCCGTCGGCCGCCGTGTAGAAATCGATGAGTACATTACACAGTATAACAGTAACATAGGAATTTCTACTTATCACTATGCTTTTTGACTCGCCAGCATATTTTGTCTTCCTGCTTCCCGTCGTGCTGGGCTACTGGCTCCTGAATCGTCGCCAGCAGAACGTCTTTCTGCTGTTGGCGAGCTACTTCTTTTACGGCTGGTGGGATTGGCGCTTCCTCGCGCTCATGATCGGCAGCACAACAATGGACTTCTTAATTGCGCCGAAAATTGCCCCTGGCCGCTTGGACACGAGCCGCAAGAAATGGTTCATCTTCTCTCTGATCTTGAATTTTTCCATTCTGGGAGTATTTAAGTACTTCAATTTCTTCGCGGACTCGTTTTCAGCCGCCCTGAACACACTGGGGGTGCACAATATTCCGCTGCCTCTCATCCGAATCCTTCTTCCACCCGGAATTTCCTTCTATACCTTCCAGGAAGTCGCGTACATGGTGGATGTCTATAAGGGGAGACTGGAACCTGCGAAGTCGTTTGTCGAATATGGTTTATTCGTTAGCCTCTTCCCGCATCTGATCGCGGGCCCGATTCAAAGACCGGGGCATCTGCTTCCGCAGGTCCAGCGGGATCGTACCTTTGACGCAAACCGGTTTTTCGATGGTCTGATGCTCATTTTTTCCGGCCTCCTGCGCAAGTGCGTGATCGCAGACAACTGCGCGCTTCTGGCGAATGCGGCCTTTGGCGGCCAATTGGGTGGGCCAAACCTTTGGGTTGTTCTGATCGGAACATACGCATTCGCGTGGCAAGTATATGGGGATTTCAGCGGCTACAGCGACATTGCCCGCGGCAGCGCTCAGTTGTTGGGATTCCATTTCATGGTGAACTTTTGGCAGCCTTACCTGGCGCATCGGCTGCAAGATTTCTGGCGGCGTTGGCACATCAGCCTGAGCACTTGGCTGCGCGATTACCTGTATATTCCGCTGGGGGGCAGCGCCCACGGCGAACGGAACACCTACCGTAATCTATTGATTACCATGGTCTTGGCAGGGCTCTGGCATGGCGCGAACTGGACCTTTGTAGTTTTCGGGGCGATTCACGGCGTCGTCTTGGCTGTGGAGCGCTGGCTGTTGCCGACCAGAGCGAAGGCGGGAGGAGCCAAGCTGCCCCGACCCGCTCTCACGCTCCTCTCTTCCTGGCCACAGCGCATTCTGACCTTCAATATCTTTTGCCTCAGCCTGGCATTCTTCCGGGCCACGTCGCTGCACGCGGCGATGCAGTTCCTGGCCGGAGTGTCGAATTTCGCCTGGCGGAGCGAATACGCCACGGCGATCTTCATGCTGTGCCTCTTTTCAGTGCCTTTGTTCTTGGTGGACTTGTTGCTGGAGAGCAGCAACCAGGAATACCTGCTTGCTCACACGCACTACGCCGTTCGGACAGCACTTGCGACCGCCGCTCTGGTAGTACTGGCATTCTTCTCGGGGAACAGTCTCAATGCATTCATCTATTTCCGATTCTAAATCTACCGCCTTAGCCTACATCAAGGTCTCGCTTGCAATCTGGGCGATCCTCGTGATTGGCCTCGAGATCTCGTCCGTTCATCTGCTCAAGCATCGGTCGCCCACATATAGTCGAATTTCCCGACAATTCGAGACCGCGGTTAAGATGCGGCCGGCTAGACCTGGGGAGCCTCCTGCTGTGCTGTTGGTGGGCAATTCCTTGCTGCTGCATGGAGTCAAAATGGATCGCCTGCGGGAACTGACTTCAAGCAGCATGCGTATCTATCCTATTCTCCTTGAGGCTACCGGTTATTACGACTGGCTGTACGCTTTGCAGCGGCTGTTCCGTCTGGGGGCCAGACCGCAGGCGGTCGTCGTCGGTGTCGGTGTGAATTACTTTCTGGAAAACGGCGTGCGTCAGGATTACGCACCCATGGTCTTTTTTGACGCGCGAGACACCCTCGCCGTGGCTTCTGATTTACACCTAGATCGCACGGCAACCAGCAATCTCTTTCTTGCACATTCGAGCGCGTTCTGGGATTCACGCAGTGCCATTCGAACGCAGATTCTCAGGCGCTTGGTTCCCCATCTTGAAGATTTTTTCTCGGTCGTAAAGTCGAAGCCGGCCATTCCGGAAGGCCGGGAGTTTGAAGCGATTGCGATTCCCCGTTTGCAACGGATGCGTGAGTTATGTGAAGAACATGGGGCCAAACTGATTCTCTTGGTCCCTCCGACTCTATCTTCCGAGAGTGCGGTCGACCAAATGGCCTATGCTGCGCATGAGGCCGGCGTGGATGTATCGGTGCCGATTGATCCGGACGCGCTTTCGGCAAAGTTTTACGAGCGGGACGGCCTGCATCTCAATTCTGAGGGCGCAGTGCTTTTTACCTCAGCGCTGGCAAAGGATCTTCCCGAGAGGATCTTATCTCACAATGCGCTAGCCTCCCGCCTCATCCGATGATCCCACTTAATCTTTAACCGACATTTTACAGAACGCAGATCGTGAACACTCAAGCCCCTAGTGGATTTGCCGTGCGCCAAGGTGACGGTCCCTCCTTGTGCGCGGATTTTGGTTGGATGTTCGTGGGGAATACCATTTATGCGGGCGCTCAGTTTGCGACCCTGGTGCTGTTGACCAAACTGGTTCAGCCACAAACGGTTGGGCAGTACGCTTTAGGTCTCGCCATCGTATATCCCGTGATGATGTTTACGAGACTGCAGCTTCGCGCTGTTATGACTTCCGCCGCTCGCCCGCAGGCCCATTTCTGCCATTACCTAAGCCTGCGCCTGCTGACCACATTCTTGGCGCTCGTGATTATCTTCGCCATCACCCAAGTCCTGGAGTATCGCCAGGAACTGACGGCGGTGGTTTTGATGGTCGGAGTAGCGTACGGCATCGAGACCATCAGCGATGTGTATTATGCGAGGCTGCAACTGCACGACAGAATGGGGGAGATCTCGAAGTCATTGATGGCAAGAGCGCCGCTGTCCCTGCTTGGACTGGCAATCATAACTTACTTCAGCCGAAGTCTTCTGTGGGGACTCACGGGTATCGTGCTGGCGCGTGCCATCGTCTGCTTCGGCTACGACATGCGCGAGCGCACCCACGGTCTGCGCGGGCATTCGAAATGGTTCTCTCGAAGCGACGGGCTGACGCCGCGCTTCGATGCGCGGGTGCATCGAGAATTGCTGTGGCTTAGCTTCCCTCTCGGCGTTGTCGTGCTCTTAACTGCTTTGAACTCGAGCGTCCCGAGCTACTTCATAAAGCATGCACTCGGAGAACGGGATCTGGGGATTTTCTCAGCGCTCGGATTAATGATTTCTGCTGGAAACATGGCAGTTGTATCGCTTGGGCAGTCTGCCTTCACGCGCCTGGCCAAGTCGTACGCCAACGGCGACCTCCTGGCGTTTAGCTCGCTCCTCGGCAAGCTCCTCGCCTTTGGGGCAGCGCTGGGAATCTGCGGAATGATTATTTCCAAGTGCGCAGGACGCCAGATCCTGACCATCCTGTTCCGGCCCGAGTACGCCGAGCACGCGGACCTTCTTCCCTGGATCATGGCAGCCGGAGGCGTGCTGTTTATGGCTCAGTTTTTGGGGTTCGGAATGACCGCAGCGGGTTACTACAACTCGCAGGTCACCCTGAATATTCTCGCGAACGTAAGCCTCTTCGCAGCTTGCTCGTGGTTGGTTGCAAGGCAGGGGCTGCTGGGCGCGATCATCGCGATGCTGATCGCTGCGATCGTGCAACTTGCGGGTAGCGTCATGGTCCTAGTCGCGGGCTTGCGAACTCAGACCCACCTATGCGCCGAAAGGGTTGGAACAGCATGACGCTCTGTCGCAGCAAGCCCGAGCCGGATTCACCGAAGCAAACCACAGGCTTCCGTGAGCAGGTTTCCAATCCCTTCGTACTTTCGGCGAGACCGCCTGGATCCGTGGGGGCCGGAGAGATGTCCGGTTTGGGCAAGCTTGCGTTCGCTTCCCTTTGGCTCTTGGTGTTCGCCATTCCATGGGAAGACGCAATCACGATCTCTGGTTTCGGCACATGCACACGCGTGATCGGGATGGTCGGTGGAGTCTTGGGTGTCCTGGCAATCATCGAAAGAGGGAGGATCAGACGCCCGGCCGCCGGTCACGTCATTATGATTCTATTTGTGATTCTGGCGGCAGTAAGTAACCTGTGGAGTCTGTATCCCGAAGGGACTTTGGCGCAGACTTTGACCTACATCCAGCTCCTCACGATGGTGTGGTTGATATGGGAGCTCTGCCCTCGGGCCCGAGATCAAATGCGGCTGATGCAGGCCTACGCGCTTGGGACCTTTGTCTCCGGGATCGACACAGTATATCTATTTCTTTCACACCAGGACTCCGTTTATCAACGGTATGCCGGCGCCGGGCTAGACGCCAATGACTTAGGACTGATGATGGCCTTAAGCATTCCCATCTCATACTATCTGCTCATTCAGAACAAGGGGTGGATGGTTTGGGTCTACAGGCTGCAACTTATATTGGCGGGAACGACGATTGTGCTAACCGCCTCAAGGGGGGCTGCGCTGGCGAGTATTGTCGCGCTCGCTGTCGTGCCCTTGACTCATGCCCGCTTGACGGGGCGTCAGAGCGTTGCCGCCCTATTGACGTTTGCGCTGCTCTTATCTGCTGTTCTTCTCTTCGCGCCCGCGAGCTCATGGGAACGCTTATCCACGATGCCCAACGAACTCGAAAAGGGCACGCTAACCGGGCGAACGGTCATCTGGAAAGCGGGCTGGGAGATTTTCCGCGCCCACCCTTTCGTGGGCATCGGAGCGAATGCGTTCCGGGTTATCGTCAGTCGTCTTTTGGCTGAGCCGATCCGCCTCGATCAAACCGACGTGCCTCCCGCGCCCCCCGCGCACAATACCTTCCTGTCGGTCCTCGTGGAGCAAGGCGTGATTGGGCTTTCACTTTTTTGCGCTCTGCTTGGTGTCCTGGTGTTGTCCCTGAGAGCGATGCGTCGCTTCCCCCGAAGGCTGTGGATGGTATGTCTCGGGGTTTGGATTGTAGGAGTATCCAGCTTGACCTGGGAAATGCGGAAACCCACTTGGTTCTTGTTCGGCCTGGTCTTGGCGCAATGCGGCACCGTGGTTCAGGAGCGGCCGGGCGCAGAATCATCCCCCCGGCCTCGCCACAGCTCGGCTGCCACTTCGGCGCGCAACCTGGCCGTGGGGATGCCATATTCGAGAAGCGCCGTTCCTAACCGATAGACGAAAATCCGATCATGAAGAAGATCAAAGTGCTCCACATCGTTCCGCTGCTGAGCCCCGGCGGCGCCGAGCGCGTGGCCGTTCACATCGTGACGAAATTAAACCGTCAGAGGTATGAACCCGTAGTCGTCTCGCTCCGGGGGCGGTTGGACTGCGACCTCGACTATTTGCTGGGAGAGGCTGGGGTAGAGGTCCGATACCTGGGCAAACGGCCGGGCTTCGATCACCGCACGTACTCTCGATTCCATCGCGCTCTGAGAGACCACAATCCGGGTATTGTCCACACCCATCTGCACGTGCTTCGTTATGCCCTGCCATCCCTTCTCCTTCTGAAGCATGCTTCGGTATTGCATACGGTCCACAACCTGGCGGAGCGCGAGATTGAAGCCGGGATGCGGTGGATTCAGCGCAGAGCGTTCAACCACGGGGTCGTCCCCGTCGCTGTTGCGGAGGAGGTAGCACTCAGCCTGAAACGCCTCTATGGGATTCAACGGTGCCGCGTAATCTCGAACGGCATTCCAACGGACCGCTATGCTTGCGCGCAGACCTCACGCAAGGAATGGCGGGCAAGAGAGGGGTTCGAGGACGATGACGTTTTGTTTGTCTCCGTGGCACGTTTCGCGCCACAGAAAAACCACGCGCTGCTCCTCAAAGCTTTCGCCCAGGGTCCCGCTTCCGTTCCGAAAGCCCATTTGGTCCTAGTGGGCGAGGGAGTCTTGCGGGAACAACTGGAAGAGCAAGCGAAGAGCCTGGGCTTGGCCAGCCAAGTCCACTTCCTGGGGTTGCGGACCGATATTCCCGACGTGCTGCGCGCAATGGATGTTTTCGTACTGAGCTCAGACTACGAAGGCAACCCACTCTCTGTGATGGAGGCCATGGCCGCCGGTCTGCCTGTCGTGACCACGGCTGCGGGTGGGGTGCCGGACCTCCTGGAACACGGAAGGCAAGGGCTTATCGTGCCGCTGGGAAATGTTCAGGTTCTCTCCATAGCCATGTCTCTTCTCGTGGAAGATCGAGAACATAGGCAGTCCCTCGGGAGGGCGGCGGCGCGACGGGCAAGAGAAAACTTCGATGTGTCCACGATGGTTCGGGCATATGAGGAACTGTATGAGGATCTCTTGGATCGTTCGCATCCCCTGAACGCAGAAGGCGCGCTCCAGGACGCCGCCATTCCGGCCCAACTCGGCGGGGGAAGCCAAAATCCATGAACATGTGTGTAGCTGCAGGAGAATTCTGAACCGCAACATGATCAGAGTCATGCACGTCATTACGACCCTGGGGCCAGCTGGCGCTGAAACCATGCTCTGCCGAATCGCTTCGGGGATGGATAGCACTCGATTTGAGAACGAAGTTGTTTCGCTTACTTCCATATTGGACCTGGCGGAGAGAATGCAATCCATCGGTGTGCGCGTACGCACATTGGAGATGAGAGCGAGTGTGCCGAACCCTTTGCTGGTAGTGCGACTTGCGCGATGGATCTGCGAATCAAAGCCGGACGTGATTCACACTTGGATGTATCACGCGAACCTGGTCGGCGGTATCGCCGCGCGCCTCGCTGGCGATGTTCCTGTGGTTTGGGGCATCCACCACAGCGTGCTTGACCCTCGCGTTGACAAGCGTCGCACCATGCTCGTCAATCGCATCTGCGCTCTCATGTCGCGAAAAATCCCGGCCCGAATTGTATGTTGCTCCGAGGCATCGCTGCGTCTCCACAAAGAGCTTCGCTATGCCGCCGAAAAACTGGAGGTCATCCCCAACGGCTTCGATCTGCAGGAAGTCAAACCCGACCCTGCCGCCCGCGCATCGCTCCATCAGGAACTGGGCATCCCGGCGAATGCGATCTTGATTGGACTGGCGGCCCGATTCCATCCCCATAAGGATCATCGCAACTTCATCCGGGCAGCCGCGCGGTTACACAAACAAATGCCTGAGATTCATTTCTTGCTCTGCGGGCTGGACATCATCTGGGAAAACTTACAATTGGCGAGATGGATCGAAGAAGCAGACATACGTGACTGCTGTCATCTCTTAGGGGTACGCCGAGATATGTGTCGCCTGTTCGCCGGGATGGATATCGCCACCACAGCCTCTCGCACTGAAGCGTTTCCTATTGTCATCGGTGAAGCTATGGCGTGCGGAACGCCTTGCGTCGTAACCGACGCTGGAGATTCGGCAAGGATCGTCGGTCAAACTGGTATGGTCGTGGCGCCCGAAGATCCGGATGCGTTGGCGGAAGCGTGGCGGAAGCTCATCGAAGCCGGACCGGAAGTACGGCGCCACCTCGGAATGGCTGCCAGGCACCGCGTGGAACAGCATTTCGCACTGCCAGCGATTGTGGACCGCTATCAGGCAATCTATGCGTGGCTGGCAGCCGGGACACTACACGGTGTGCCCATCCCCAGCCTCTCGCACTGCGCTCGGTAGGTCCGCCTATTAGGAACGTTCGGTTTCGCGCTTGGGATTGTGACCGCACCTGATTCATCTCCTTCAACCTCTAGGAGTCAGCACAAAAAGATGCTCGACGGCAAAACCAAGAGTGCGTTTTCGGAACGACCCGGCTTGGTCTTTGCGGTGAGTTCGTCGCTCGCAGTCGGCTACCTACAAGGTCAGCTTCGGTATTTTCAGAATAAGGGCTTTGCTGTGACCGTTCTCTCTCCCAAGGGACGCAAGGGGGAGTGGAAAGTGCCCCGGCCGGAGGGCATCCCGTTCATCGAAGTGCCCATGGAGGAAGCAATCGCTCCCCTGCGAGATCTTGCATCGCTTTGGCGCTTGTGGAGAACCATCCGCGCGCTGCGCCCCGCAGTCTCGAATGTGGGGACCCCCAAGGCGGGGTTATTGGGGGGATTTGCAGCTTGGCTGAACCGAGTCCCTTGCCGGTTCTATATGCTGCACGGTTTGCGGTTCGAAACCACCAAGGGACTGAAGCGGCGAATCCTCATCTATGCTGAGCGTCTAGCTTGCCTTTTTGCCCATCGCGTCATCTGTGTCAGCGAGAGCGTGCGTGAGAAGGCGATTGCTTCCGGGCTCACGACTCGGGCGCGAGCTGTGGTTCTGGGATCCGGCAGTTGCAATGGTGTGGATGCTTCGCGTTTCGCGGCCACGCCAGACAGAATGAGGCGAGCGGCCGAGTTGCGGTGTCAGTTAGGAATCCCCGCGCCAGCGCCTGTTGTGGCTTTTGTTGGGCGCCTGACCCGTGACAAAGGCATTCCCGAGCTGATGGAAGCCTTTTGGCGGCTCGACAATCAATTCCCGGATCTTCGACTACTTCTGGTGGGATGCTTCCAGGACAAAGACCCCCTTCCTGCCGATACTCGACGATGCGTGGAGACACACCCGCGCGTGGTTTTCGCCGGGGCAGTGCAAGACACCGCCACGTACTATGCGATCGCCGATGTTGTGGTCTTACCGAGCCACCGGGAAGGCCTTCCCATGGTGGTTCTGGAGGCATACGCGGCCGGCAAGCCAGTGGTAGGTGCGTCGGCGACGGGGATCGTGAACATCGTTGTGGACGGCGAGAACGGCCTACTTTTCCCCATAGGCGATGTACCGGCACTTGCTGAAGCATTGGCGAGGCTAATTGCCGACAAAGCCCTGGCCAGTAAACTAGGAGGCGCCGGCCAGGAACGAGTTAAACGCGAGTTTCAACAGGAGCGGATCTGGGAGGCGCTTTATCGAGAGTATCTTGAACGGCTGCAAATGAAAGCAGTGCCGCTACCGTGGACAAGCTATACGAACAAAGGCGACAGCCTGGCGGCCAGGTCCAACGAGTAGCAACAGGCCAGAAAATATCACACCCGACGAACTGCGGGGATTGAAACACTGAAGAATCAGCTCGTCAGTGTACCCAGCCTTTGTGAGATTGAATCTGTCTCCGTTTTCCATGTCTCTTCCAGCCCGAAAATAAAGTCGGGAGGACGCCAATATGCCAACCAAGAATTACTTCAAATCATTCAGTCGAAGCGGGGAACACGTGCGGAGGACATTTCCACAGGCGAAGGGTCTGTCGCTTGCGGCAGCAGTGCTCGTCGTCCTTACGATCTTCATAACGGCCAGCCTATCATCAAGCCAGGCATTTCCTGTCTGGGTATCAGATAGTCTGGCTCGAGTGGGGCCGACAGACGCCCCCGGAACGACCTCTTCCATTAGTCTGTCCAGCGCGCGGGGCGAGACCGTGGACACGCAAGTCATCGTCGAGGCACCCGCTGCCGGCTTGACCAACGTGAACCTGAGCGCCTCCGCGCTCACCGCTCCGGGCGGTGCGACCATCCCGGCATCCAACCTGACGCTCTACCGCGAATACTACCTTACCGTCACCGGCACCGCAGGCTACGGCGGCGGCAGCAATCCCCCGCTGGGTTCGGGAACCTACCCCGAGCCATTGATTCCGTTCAACGACCCGGAATCGGGTTTGCCTCTGTGCGGAACCAGCGCCACGCTCAAAGCCTGCAATGCGACGATCAGCGCGGGACAGAATCAGCCGTACTGGATCGACATTTCCGTTCCGCGTGCAGCGACGAACAGCCCGTCCGGAACCTATACGGGCACGATCTCGGTCACCGCCGACCAAGGCACGGTGACCATCCCGGTGACGCTGACGGTATGGAACTTTGAGCTTCCCGTCGAGCCTTCGGAACTTTCCCTCTGGTCGCTTTGGCCTCCCTCGCCAGGCAATACCCTAACCACCTTGGCGCAAGCCTTGATGCGCAACAAAGTGATGAGCTGCTGCGATGTTGCTCCCAACGCCTTCTCAGACATGGGCAATTTCGGCCTCAACCGCTTTGGGTTAAACCTGTTTTATTTTGTCGGGATTAAGTGCAATGGTTCCTATAGCAGCCTCCCTTCGACAAGCCAAGTCAATGCGGTGGCGGCCAATTTCCCAGCAAGCATCGCTCTGGACCTCTACGTCGCCGACGAACTGAATGGCTGCCCCGCTGCTTACCCGGCCCTCAAGACCATGGGCACCAACGCCCATGCCGCGAATCGTAGCATCGAGACCATGATGACCATCAACACCCCCGACTCGAATCTCTTCGATGAGGGGGATGGGCGCAGTGCCATCGACCATTGGGTGCTGCTCGATGCGATGGAACAGTGGCCCAGTCTGCCGTATACCAGCGGGGGTGACCTCTGGAGCTATGCGAGTTGCAACACGGGATTCGGGAACACTCCGGAATGGATGGTGGACTATCCGCCGATCAACGAGCGTATCCAGGCAGGGTTCCTGAACTGGACGCAAGGAGCGACGGGAATCCTCTACTTCCGCTCCGACGGATGGACCGCCGGGAACACCATCGGCAGTTGGAACAATGTGGATACGACTGGTTGCGGTGGCGGCCTGGGAAGGCCCGGAGACGGAATCTTCCTTTATCCGCCGGGTCCGATCGCTTCCACCGAGTCTGCTCCCGGGATCCGTCTGAAGGCCATTCGTGACGGCATTCAAGACTACGAATACGCCCAGATGCTCAGGAACCTGGGGCAAATCACGTTCGTGGACTCTGTGCTCCAGCCGATTGCCGCGAGCTGGACCAACTGGACCCACGACCCGAACGCCCTGGAAGGCGCACGGTTGCAACTGGGCCAACAGCTCCACCAGCTTGCCCCTTAAGAGGAACATGCGCCAAACTCGCGTCGTGCGGAGTCATGCAATCTATGGATCCAGCCGGGGTGGGCGCCGGACTTGGATGACAACCTTGCTGAACGGCTGATTCCGTTTGAAATTCGCCGGCAAGCTGTCCCATGGTCAAGCATCTCAAGTCCCCGTTGCGTTTCAGGATGCCAAGCTCCTCGAGAAAACGGGCGACTACGTTTTCAAGCCTCGGCCACTCTGCATAGAGATTTTCCGGGTGAAACCAGACGTGGAAAACGCCGCCGCGCCGACGCACTCGTTCCAATCCTTTTCTCAGCCGCCGCAAACGACTCGAGTCAGGTATGTGCTTACGCCAGCCGGCTGCGTAGCGGACCATTAAAGATCCCGGAATCGAAACCATCCCCTCTTTGAGCGAAGGTTTGATCATGCGTGGCGAGAGTCCGGCGAAATCCGCCAATACCATGCCAATGGAAGCGAGCTTGTGGCTTGCACGGCGAAAGGGAACTGCATCAACGTCGCGAAAACAGGCGAATCCCGTATCTCGAAGGTCGGCAAGGTAAGCAACCGAATTCCGCGGGAAAATGAAACACTTGGTTGGGATTCCAAGCTCTTGCGCGATCCGCGCGCAATAGCGATACTCCGCGATTGCTCGCTCCCGCGTCATGCCGGGCCATCCAAAGGGTACGTGTGAGAACGAATGAAATCCGATTTCCTGCTCCGGCTTTGCGCT